>Ga0268266_10000429_pt1:0-47500 | contig 63174 bp, 54 predicted proteins | sample KBSS13metaG_FD_190356 | JGI IMG/M metagenome (GOLD analysis project Ga0268266, IMG submission 190356) | Switchgrass rhizosphere microbial communities from Kellogg Biological Station, Michigan, USA - KBS S1-3 metaG (SPAdes) (version 2) | ecosystem: Host-associated > Plants > Roots >...
ATCACCGAGAGCTGGTCGATCCCGTTCTCGGTGATACTCGCCGTACCGATCGGCGTCTTCGGCGCCTTGCTCTTTGCAAAAGTCTTTGGCCAGTCCGACGACGTTTATTTCAAGGTCGGCCTGCTGACCACCATCGGGCTCGCCGCGAAGAACGCCATCCTGATGGTCGAATTCGCCAAGGACCTGCAGAACCAGGGAAAGAGCGTCCGGGATTCGATCCTCGAAGCGGCGCGCTTACGCATCCGCCCCATCATCATGACGTCGCTCGCCTTCATTCTCGGCGTCGCACCGCTTGCGGTCGCGAATGGCGCCGGTTCGGGCGCGCAGAACGCCATCGGCTTCGCCGTGCTCGGCGGCATGTTCGCCGCGACCCTGCTCGGCATCTTCTTCGTGCCGACCTTTTTCATGCTGGTCCGCAGCAAATGGTGGCGGCGCGATGCAGCACCGAAGGTCGGGGCGTAAGACATACCGCAGGCGCCCTCCCTTCTCCCCTGCGGGAGAAGGTGGATCGGCTGAAGGCCGAGACGGATGAGGGGTGAGCCCCAAACTCCAGAGTCTTTGGCTCACCACTCATCCGCCCTTCGGGCACCTTCTCCCGCAAGGGGAGAAGGAAGATCAGGATATGGGTGTCAAGTCCGGGCCCGTCTAAGCCTGCTCTGCCGCGATCAGCATCCGGATTTCCCCATCGACGCTGTCGATGACGCGGTTGATCCCTTCAGCTGCCTTGTCGGGGTTACCCTCGACCACCCCGTCGCAGAGCAACTGGTGCGGCGGAAACGATGCCAATCCGAACTCCTTGCGGCCGAAGGGCGAGTCCTCGGACCGTTTCAGCGCATCATCGAGCTTGATGAGAATCTGCCCGAACAGCGGATTGCCCGACGCCTCGTAGATCGCGCCGTGGAACTCGGCATCCGCCTTGTGCCAGTCCTTGCCGGAATTGACGATCCTCAGCAGCTTTTTGCAAAGGCTCGCAATCTCCCGTCGCTGTTCCGCCGAGGCGTTTACAGCCGCCTTGCGCACCACCGCGTTTTCGAGCGTCCGGCGCACTTCGAGGAGGCGCAGCAGCGCCTCGCCTTCGAGCCGGATCAGCGGCGGCACGAGACCTGTCGACGACGGCACGCGCGCCGACAAAAAAGTCCCAGCGCCGCGCTTCCGGCGGATCAGGCCAAGGCCCTCCCAGCGATTCAGCGCCTCACGGATGGTGGAGCGGCCAACGCCGAGATGCTCGGCCAGTGTGATTTCGGGGGGCAGGCGGTCGCCGACCTTGAGGCCGGCGCCTTCGATCATGTCGGCCAGCGCGTCGAGCACGGCGAGGCCGCGCGTCTTGGTTTCGATCCGCTCAAGAAAATCGAGTGCGCCGTGCCGGTCGGCCTCCAGCGTCGCTCCGGATGTTCTGTCCATCGGACTACTCCCTCACGGCCTTGACGCTTGGCCGGCACCTCTCGATTCGGTCCTATAACGACTTGCGGGCCAAACAAGCGAGTCAAAGCGGCGAAAATCACCCTTCGGCGGTGGATTCAGCCCGAAATGACTGGCTTGGCCACCCGGATTTCACGCATTGGCCGCCCGCGCCCGCGGTTTCCCCAGCGACAGCAGATCGGTCAGCGCGTCGATCAAGAGGTCCATCTGATCGCGGCGGTTGTAGCCCTGGCAGGACAGCCGGACGATGTGGTGCCCGCGCCAGGCCAGAACCGGAATCTCGATTTTGTAGCGCGAGACGAGAAGGTCGTGCACCGCCACCGGATCGCATTCGGGGATCGGCATCGAAACCATCTGCGGCGCCGAAAATTCCGGGCTCGACAGCGGCTCGAGGCCGGTCAGCGCCCGCAGCCGCCCAGCCGTCTCCTGTGCCAGACGCCGGCAGTCGGCGGCCACCGACCACCAGTCGTTCTGGCGCCGGAAATTGATCGCAGCGGGCACGGCAAGCCAGGCTGAAGGATCGCGCGTGCCCTGCATTTCGACTTCATCGACGAACGGCGAATTGCCGAACGGCCCGCGTACGCCCGGCTCCTTGTTGTCCACCGTCCAGCCATGGCTGATGACCAGCGGATCGAGCATCGCCTGCATTTCCGGCCGCGCATGGACGAAGGCCGAGCCCTTCGGCGACATCAGCCATTTGTGGCAATTGCCGGAGTAAAAATCCGCGCCGATCGCATCGAGGTTGAGCGGGATGTGCCCCGGCGTATGCGCCCCGTCGATGACGCTGATGATGCCCCGCTTACGCGCTTCGACAATAACGCCCTCGATCGGGAAGAGCAGCGCCGTCGGTGAGGTGATGTGGCTGAGGAACAGCACCTTGGTGCGGTCCGTCATCCCGGCGACGATCGCGTCGTAAAACTGTTTGGCCGAGGTCAGCGGCAGCGGCACTTCGACCTCGACGATTTTCGCGCCGGTCCGCCGGCAGACGAACTTCCAGGTCTTCTCCAGTGCCGAATATTCGTGATCCGTCGTCAGGATCTCGTCGCCCTCGTTGAGCGGAATCGACTGTGCCACGATGTTGAGGCCGCTCGTCGCATTGGTCACGGCGGCGATGTTTTCGGTCGAGGTGCCGAATTCGGCGGCCATCGCCTCGCGCACGGTCCTGAGATTATTGCCGAGCTCGCGCTGCGAGCTCAAAAACTCCACCGGCTGCCGTTCAAGCTTGAGCTGCCAGCGCTGGTAATCCTCGAACACCGGGCGCGGACAGGCGCCGAACGAGCCGTGATTGAGGAACACGACATCGGGATCGAGCAGAAATTGTTGGGCGAGATTGGTGGTCAAGATCAGCGGCCTTTGAGTGTGGGATCGAAGGCATCCCGGAGGCCGTCGCCGAGGAGCGAGGCCGAGAGGATGGTGATGGCGAGGGCAAGCGTGGGGAACGCCGCCATGTGCCAGTAAAAGAACATGAAATTCATGCCGACATTGATCATCTGGCCCCAGCTTGGCGTCGGCGGCTGCACGCCGATGCCAAGGAAGCTGAGGCTCGCTTCGAGCATCATCGCCAGCGGAATGGCGAGGACGAAGCCGACGATAATTGGCGAGACCGCGTTGGGGATAAGGTGCCGGAAGATGATGTGCCAGGGCGAGGCACCGAGCGCCTGCGCAGCCATGATGAACTCTTTTTCGCGGAAGGCTTTTACCTGGGCACGGACGAGGATGCAGACGTCCTTCCAGCCGAACAGCGCCGCGATCAAAACGATTGCCCAAAGGCCGCCGCGCGTAACGCTGGCGAGCAGCAATGCGGCGAGTAGCGGCGGCACCACCGAGAAGAGCTCGACGATGCGCATGATGATCCAGTCAAAGCGGCCGCCGAGATAGCCGGCCATCGCCCCCAGTGGCAGCCCAATCAGCAGGCTGCACACCGCCGCCGAAAAGCCAATTCCCAGCGACACCTGCGCCCCATAAACGATGCGGGCGAAGAAATCACGGCCGAGATCGTCGACGCCGAACCAGTGCTGTGGCGACGGAAACGCCAGCGATTGCGTCAAAAACGCCTGATCGTTCGGGCCGCTGGTAACGATCAGCGGCGCGAAAATGGCCATCAGGATCAGGATGACCAGCACGATGCCGCCGCCCACCGCCGCTTTGTTGGCGGTAAACCGCCGCCACGCGTACCAGAGCGGGCTATGCTGTTTGGGTTGATCGGGCGTCGCGAGCGCCACGCCGGCAGACGAAATCTCCGTCATCGCGCGCTCCCGTCGATGCGGATCCGGGGATTGAGCAGCGCGTAAAGGATGTCGCTGACGAGGTAGGAAATGCAGAACAGCATGGTGATCATCAGCATCAGCGCCATCTCGAGCGGATAGTCGCGCTTATCGATGGACGACACGAAATAGGCCCCAAGGCCCGGCACCCGGAACATCTCCTCGACGAAGATCGAGCCGGTCGCGATGCCGACGAACATCGGCAAAAAGATCGTCACCATAGGGATCGCCGAATTCCTAAGCACATGCTGGAAAATGATCTTCCGCTCGCTGAGCCCCTTGGCCCGCAACACGGTGACGAACGGCTTGTTGAGCGTGTCGAGCACCGCCGAGCGGGCATAGCGCGCGTAGCTCGCCATCGGCACCGCCGCATAAGCGAGGATCGGCAGGACCCAGCGTTTCGGCTCGCCCCAGCCGCTCGCCGGCAGCCATTGCAGCCAGACGGCGAACACCAGGATCAGCAGCGTCGAGATCACGAACACCGGGATCGTAAGGCCGAGCGTCGCGATGGCCGAGGCGACATAGTCGATCCACGAATTGCGGTTCAGCGCTGCCGTCATGCCGAGCAAAATGCCGATCGGCGCGCCGATGATGAGGCCCGATCCGCCGAGGATCAGGCTCGGCACCCACGCATGCGCAACGAGGCCCATCACGGTCTCGCCGGGGCTCTGATAGGGCACGCCGAAATCGAAGTGCAGCACGCCCCACATATATTTGAGGTACTGCACGTAGAGCGGCTGATCGAGGCCGAGCTGCGCCATCAGCCGGGCGCGGATGTTGTCGGGCAACGGCATCTCGTTGCCGTCGAACGGTCCGCCGGTGATCGAGTGCATCATCAAAAAGATGACGACCGACACCACGACAAACGTCACCAGCATCGACAGCGTGCGGCGGATGATGAAGTTCAGCATTTCATCACCCCGTCACAATGGCTTCGACGAAGTGGCTGCCGGCCAGCGCCACGAGCTGCGGGTCGGCGGTATCGGAGAGCGGCGGCCGCTCGCAATCGGCGGCCGAAACGCGGGGCGTCCGCGCGGCAATCTCGTCGGCGGTGAGAAACGTGCGCCGCCGGCGCGCCTTGGGATCGACCACCGGCACCGCGTCGAGCAGCGCCCGCGTGTAGGGGTGCTTGGCTTCCGCAAAGATACGGTCGGTTGGCGCATGCTCGACGACCCGCCCGCGCAGCATCACCACAACCTCGTCGGCGAGCGAGCGCACCACGCTGAGATCGTGGCTGATGAACAACATCGAGAGGCCTATATCGGCCTGCAGATCCTGCAGCAGATTGACGATCTGCGCCTTGACCGAGACGTCGAGCGCCGAAGTCGGCTCGTCGGCCACCAGCACCGAAGCGCCGAGGATCAGCGCCCGCGCCACCGAAATGCGCTGCCGCTGCCCGCCCGACAATTCGTGCGGGTAGCGGGTCGCATAGCTCGCATCGAGCCCGACCTTTTCAAGCCACCGGCGCGCCTGATCGCGGCGTTCGGCCGGCGTGCCGATGGCATGGATGCCGAGCGGTTCGGCAATGATTTCGCCCAGCGTCATCATCGGATCGAGCGACGCATAGCTGTCCTGAAACACCACCTGCATCTGCTTGCGATGCGGCTTCATTTCCTTTGGACCGAGGTTTGTAATATCGGTCCCATCGAGCAGGATCTGCCCGCCCGTGGTTGCCAGCAGACGCAGTGCCAGAAGGCCGGTCGTCGTCTTGCCGGAGCCGGATTCCCCGACCAGCGCCACGACCTTGTTGCGCGGCAGCACGAGATTGACCCGGTCGACAGCCAGGAGCGCGCCCGGACCACCGCCGCGCTTGGCAAAGCTCTTCGACACCTGCCGAAGCTCAAGCGCCGGGGCCGTCACGCCGCCACCTTCGCGTCGACGCGAATGCACGCCGCCTGCCTGCCAGCCGCTTTCGCCTCGAGCGGCGGCACGACCTGCCGGCATTCGAGCACCGCCATCGGACAGCGCGGATGGAATGGACACCCCGAGGGCGGATGCGAGGGGTTCGGCGAACTGCCGGCAATCTCGACCAGCCGCCGCTTGCCCGCCACCTGCCCCGGCATGCTGTTGAGCAGCGCTTTGGTGTAAGGGTGCAGCGGGTCCTCGAAGATCGCCTCGACCGGACCGGTCTCCATGACCTTGCCGCCGTACATCACCACCACCCGGTCGACCGTTTCGGCGACGACACCGAGGTCGTGAGTGATCATGATGAGGCCCATGCCGGTTTCGGCCTGGATGTCCTTGATCAGCTGCAAAATCTGCGCCTGGATGGTGACGTCGAGCGCCGTCGTCGGCTCGTCGGCAATCAGCACGTCAGGCTCGCATGAGAGCGCCATCGCGATCATCGCGCGCTGCAACATGCCGCCCGAAAGCTGATGCGGATAATAGCGCACCACCTCCTCGGGGTTCTTGATCTCGACGCGGCGCAGCAGGTCGATCGCCTGTTTGAGCGCCTCGTCCTTGGAAACCTTACGGTGCGCCCGGATGGTTTCGCCGATCTGGTGCCCGATGGTGAACACCGGGTCGAGCGAGGTCATAGGGTCCTGAAACACCATCGCCGCGACCTTGCCGCGGAGGCTCGAAATCGCGCGATTGTCAGCGGCGAGCACATCGTGACCGCTGAGCGATAACGTCTTCGCGGTGATTTTGGCGGGCGGCTCGCGCAAGAGGCGCAGCAGCGCCGAGCACGTCACCGATTTGCCGGAGCCGGATTCGCCGACGATGCCGAGGCTCTCGCCGGAATCGAGCCCAAAACTCACGCCGCGCACGGCTTGGACGAGCCCATCATGCTGGCTGAAGGTGACATGCAGGTCGTCGATTTCAACCAGGCGCATTGAACCGTTCTTCTGAGAGGTAAGTGAAATTGGCGGGCGCCTCGGATTGCTCCGCGGCGCCCGCCAAAATGCTTATTGCTTGGTGATGTGGGTGTAGAGATACCCAGCCAGACGATCGAGCGGCGTAAAGCCCTTCGAGTTCGGCGTCACGCCCGGGCCCTGCAGCTTGTCGGATACCGCGGCGATCGTCACTGGATGGACCAGCGGCACCAACGCGGCGTTGTCGATCAGCACCTGCTCGGCCTTGGCGTAGTTGGCCAGACGATCGTTCCAGTCCGACCCCGCGTCGCCGGCATTTACGAGCTTGTCGTAGTCGGGGAACGCATAGTGGTGGCGTCCACCGGTCTTGAACAGGTCGTAGAAGTTGCTCGGATCGAGATAGTCGTACTCATAGGGCGCGAGGAACAGGTTGTTCGAGCGGTTCTTGAGCGCGGCAGTCCAATCCGGAGTCGGCATGGATTTGATCGCCATGTCGATGCCAAGCACGGTCTTGAACTGCGACTGGAGGTACTGCAGCGTCGGCGCCGCGATGGCGGCGTTGTAGCCACCCTGTTCGCGATACCAGATCTCGATCGGCGGGAAGCCCTTGCCGCCCGGATAGCCGGCCTTGGCCATTTCGTCCTGGGCCTTCTTCGGATCGAACACCGCCTCGTCGGCGATCTTCTGCTGGAAGCCCGGATAGCTCGGCGCAAGGATCGACTTCGCCGGCACGGCGACGTCCTTGAGCACCGTCGAGGTCAGCTCATCGCGGTTGATCGCGTACCAGAAGGCCTTGCGTACATCGACATTGTCGAACGGCTTCATGGTGGTGTCGAAGGCGATGTAATAGACGGCGAACACCGCGTCCTTGCGGATCGCATCGGGGAAGCGCTGCGTCACCACCGGCACCTGTCCGGTGTTGAGCGAGGTATAGTCAGCCTCGCCTGCCATGAAGGCCGGGAAGCCAACTTCCGGCGGTCCGATCTGCGTATCGAGCACGAGCGTGTCGATCTGCGCCGGCCACGGGCCCTTGTAGGTCGGGCTCTTCACCAGCGTCATGGTGTTGTTGGATTTTTCCCAGTCCTTGACCATGAACGGGCCGGACGAAACCAGCGTGTTGACGTTGAGCGCGTAGTCGTCGCCGATCTTGTCGACGACGTGCTTGGGCACCGGATACCAGAGGCTGGCGACGCCCGGGAAATAGGATTTCGGCGCGTCCGTGGTGACTTCGAGCGTGGTGTCGTCGACAGCCTTGATGCCGAGCGTCGAGGGATCGGCCTTCTTGTCGGTCACATCCGACCAGCCCTTGATGCCGCCGGCAAACGACCAGTACCAGTTGAAGTCGTAGCCTTCCTTGGCGGCGCGCTGCAGCGCGAAGACATAGTCCTCCGCGGTGAGCGGCACGCCGTCGCTCCAGACCAGCCCCGGCTGCAGCTTGAACGTCCAGGTCAGGCCGTCGGCCGACTGCGTCCAGCTCGCCGCACCCATCGGGTTGAGCTTATATTCGTTGTCGAATTCGGTCAGCGGCAGCGACGTGATTTCCGGCGCCCCGGCGCGGTTATAGACCGTCTTCATGTAGTCCATATACGTGCCGCTGGTCGTGCCGCCCGGCGCGGTGACCGTGCTGTCGGCATGCGCGACAGCGACGGGCAGCGCCAGCGTCAACGTCGCAATTGCGAGTAGTTTCAGTCCCTTGAGCATTTCGTTCCCACCTGTCTCCCTGACATGCTTTGCTTGTCGGATATCTTTGTTTTGGACCCCTCGCGCCGCTAACGGCGCCGATCTGCCTGTCGAGCAAACCTCCGTCAAACTGTCGTATGACATATGTCTGACAAGCAATTCAGCCGAGCGCAATCATGATTCGTCGGAACAGAGGTAAAATCCGGCGGGATATCCAGAGCCGGCGCTAGATGCCGAGGGCACTGACGCTGCCAAAGGCAAAATCATTCCAGTCGAGCCCCGCGGGCTGAGAGGTGCCGCGGATATCCTCTCCCGCTTTAGCGGGGGAGGGGGACCAGCCATAGGCTGGTGGAGGGGGCGGCGACGAGCACAGGCAGGGATATGCATCCGTTCTGACGCAGAGGCGGCCAGCCCGGCATCGCCGACTGCACCGCGATTCCTTAAACCCACCGCGCCATTCCCGCGAAAGCGGGAATCTCCGTTACCTCGCGACCGCAGAGTCAGCGATCAACAGAGATTCCCGCTTTCGCGGGAATGACTCAGTGGTAGGCCGTCGAAGCCGGAGGTGTGGCCGCCCCCTCCACCGCCTACCGGCGGTCCCCCTCCCCCGTTTACACGGGAGAGGACGCGGCAACCGCCGCATCACCAAACAAAAGTTATCCCCCTACCTCTGGCGTGCCGCATACTCCACCCATCCCCTCGCCGAAGCGAGGTTGCAAACGAGCAGCTGGTGAGGGGAGATCGGGTGGGTCGCATGTCGGTGCGGTCCGGAGTTCGGAGGAGACCGTGATCACGACGGCTGAATGATCCATGCTCGGGGGCAGCTTGCTGTTCAACTGCCCCAATGCTCACTTGAAGCCGGCAGCGGCGTTTTGTGAGCAGACCATGCCGGACTAGGCCAAGGCCGGACATTTGTCAGCCCAACCGCTCAACAACCCCGATCGCGTTGGCGAGGCTCTGTCTCACTAACTGCGGACTACCCGCTCCGGGATGGAGCCTCGCCAATGCCGCGACCTCGCGGCAAGCACCGCAGAATGATCTCAGTCGCGCGAGAGACTTCGCCGCGCCCCTACTTGATCGCGCCCTGCGTCAGGCCGCGAACAAAATACCGGCCGCCGACGAGATAGATCAGCAGCGGTGGCAGCGCGGCGATCATTATCGCAGCGCTTTGCCCGCCTGAACCTGCCGAAAGCAGCGCCGCCGTGATCGGCTGTTCGCTGCCGGAGGTAAACACCACCCCATAGAGGAACTCATTCCAGATGCCGGTGAACTGCCAGATGACGGTGACGATGAGGATCGGCGGCGACAGCGGCAGGATCACTTTTTGAAAAATCCGCCAGAACCCCGCTCCATCGATCTGCGCCGCCTTGATCAGGTCGTCGGGAATGCCGGCATAAAAATTGCGGCAGAACAGGGTGGTGAACGAGATGCCCTGCACCGAATGGATCAGCACCAGACCATAGATCGAGTCCGCGAGATGAAGCTTGCCCATCACATAGGCCCAGGGCAGCAATGTCACCTGCCCCGGCATGAAGACGCCGAGCAGCATCGCTCCAAAGACGATATCGGCCCCCGGAAACCGCCACTTGCTCAGCACGTAGCCGTTGATGGCGCCGAACGCCGTCGAAAACACCGTCGCGGGCACGGTAATCTTCAGCGAATTGTAGAAATTGCCGGCAACGCCGTTGCAGGTGCCGCTGACGCAGTAGCGCGTCCACGCGTCCACGAATGCATCGAACGAAAAACTCTGCGGCCAGGCGATAAAGCCGTTGCGCGCCACTTCCGGATAAGTCCGGAAGGCATTGGCGAGGACGATGAGCGCCGGAAACGCATAAATCGCCGCAAAGATCGCCAGCGCCCCGTAGATCAGCACCCGCGTGAGCAGCCATCGGCGCTGCGCGCGAGCCGCTTCCCGATCGATGAAACCGGCGCCACCGGTAAAACTGGTCGGGACGTCGGTGATCGCCGCTCTCCTCAGGACGGGCGGCACCATAGGAACCCGCCGGCGCGATGTCCAACCCACGCCGGCGGGCCCGCTTCGCGTATCGGCTTACCGCGCCGGCGCGATATTCTGGTTGAGCCGGAACAGATTGCCGGGATCATATTTCGCCTTGGCGGCCTGCAACCGCTCCCAGGTCTTGCCCGGATAGGCGGCACGCACCCGCTCCGGTCCCTCGGCGCCGACAAAGTTCACATAGGCGCCCGGCTCATCTTGCTGCAGGGCGTCGGCGAAGGCCGCGACCCATGCCTCCTGCCGCGACCTGTCGGCGGGCGTGTAGAGCGCCATCACATTGACCATGATCGGGCTCGACCGGTGGGCATAGGCAGTTGCATCCACAGGCACCCGCGCGACCGCGCCTTCCAGCACGCGCAACTGCACGGCGGAGAACATGGCGGTCGAGCCCTTCAGCGTGTCGACAATGGTTTTCGCAGTGGCCTCGTCGACCCGTTTCATGAACATCGTCTGGGCCGCAGCGGTTGGGTGCATGTTGGGGTCTTCCGGCGGAAACATCTGGGCATAGCGCCCCGGCTTCACCATATCGGCGAGCGGTCCGAGCGCTCTGAACGGCGCCAGCGCCTGCTCCGCGGCCGCAGGTTCGCCGGCAAAGGCCAGCATGGCGAAAATGACAAGCTTGCCGTGGACGTCCGCCGGCAGGAAAGGCAGCGGCGGGGCCGGCATGATGTTGCAGATCGTCGAGAGCTCCTCGGGCGCCTCGACGGCCGCGCACACGAAGCCGGCGACGGTCTCGGCCGTCGCCGGCAATACCATCAGGCCGCCGGTGAAGGCGGGCAGCTCGTGGAGCTGAAATTTGAGCCGCGTCACGACGCCAAAGTTGCCGCCACCGCCACGGATTGCCCAAAACAGGTCCGCGTTCGTGTCCGCATCGACCGTGAGCAACCGTCCGTCGGCCGTAACGATTTCGGCCGCGATAAGCGAGTCGATGGCGAGGCCCCATTTGCGGGCCAGATAGCCGACCCCACCGCCGAGCGTAATGCCGCCGACGCCGACCGATCCCGTGTCGCCGAAGCCGACCACAAGACCGTGCTCGGCCGTTGCCGCGATCACTTCATTGGCGGTGGCGCCGGTCTCGACCCAGGCCGTCTGCGCTGCTGCATCGATCGCGATCCCCTTCATCTCACGCAGATCTAGGACGATGCCGCCCTCGGTGGTCGAATGGCCGGCGCTGGAATGGCCGCCGCTCCTGATGGCGAGCTCGATCCCGTTGTCACGGGCGGCGTTTATTGTGCGCTGAATATCGCCGGCGCTTTTCACCCGCACGATGGCGCCGGGCCGTTTGTCGACGCCACCGACGAAGACCACGCGCGCCTTGTCGTAGTCCGCATCGGCCGGGAGGATCAGCCGGCCGTCGAGCCCGGTGCTGAGGGTTTCGATGGCATTTTGGATAGCACTCGTCGTCATTCTCATCATCCGTTCGTCATTCGGTTACATGAGCAAGACGAGCCAGCGGCGCCGGATTCGACATGCCGCCGAAAAAAGTTGGGAAGGCATTTTCCGCCGGTGGATGAACGGCCGGTGCCGTTTGCGCTCACGCGGCAATGGTGACAATCTTGCGGCAGGGAGACGCGGCACGCGGGAGGGAACGATGGCCAACGGGACCAAAGCAGGTGGCGGGTGGAGCTGGTGGTACCTGCTCTTCGTGATCGAGTTCGTGCTGATCCTCTGGCCGCCGCTCTACAACAGTGTCGAGCCGTCGCTGATCGGCATCCCGTTCTTCTACTGGTACCAGTTGCTGGTCGTCGTTATCGGCGCCGTGCTGACCGCCATCGTCTATTTCGCCACGCGGGAAAAACTGGGCACCGATTAATTACACTCGCTGTCGGGGGAGAGCGAAAGAATGCAGAATATCGATTGGGTCGCGACGACCATCTTTGTCGTGCTGTTCCTGTTCATCACCTGGCTCGGCTTCTGGGCCGCCCGATGGCGCCGCGGCGACCTCGACCAGTTGCATGAATGGGGCCTGGGCGGCCGCCGCTTCGGCACCATGGTTTCATGGTTCCTGATCGGTGGCGACCTCTACACCGCCTATACGTTCATCGCCGTACCCGCCCTGGCTTTTGGCGCCGGCGCCGTCGCGTTCTATGCCGTGCCGTACACGATCCTGATCTACCCGATCCTGTTCCTGGTCTTCCCCCGGCTCTGGCACGTCTGCAAGAAGCACGGCTACATCACCGCCGGCGATTTCGTCCGCGGCCGCTTTGGCAATCGCTGGCTGGCGCTGGCGATTTCGGTGACCGGCATCGTCGCGACCCTGCCCTATATCGCGCTCCAGCTCGTCGGCATTCAGGTGGTCGTCGGCGGCCTCGGTATCGGCGGTTCCGGCTGGATCGGCGACGTGCCTCTGATCATCGCGTTCCTGATCCTCGCGGCATTCACCTATTCGAGCGGGCTTCGTGCGCCAGCTTCGATCGCTATCGTAAAAGACATCCTGATCTACATCACCGCCATCGCTGCCGTGATCATCATCCCGATGCAGCTCGGCGGTTTCGACAAAATCTTTGCGGCAATTCCGGCGACTAAGGTGCTGCTCGCGGCGCCCCCGCCGAATTCCACCGGCTCGTTCAGCAACTATGCGACGCTGGCGCTCGGCTCGGCCTTGGCATTGTTCCTCTACCCCCACTCGCTGACCGGTATTTTAAGTGCCAGCAGCGGCGGCGCGATCCGCCGGAACGCCGCACTCCTGCCCGGCTATTCGTTCATGCTCGGCCTCTTGACGCTGCTCGGCCTCTTCGCCATTGCCGCCGGTGTCGCAACGCTTCCCGAGTTCGCCGCCGGCTTCAAGCAATACGGCGCGAGCTTTGCCGTGCCGGCGCTGTTCATCCACAGCTTCCCGTCATGGTTCGTCGGCATTGCCTTTGCGGCCATCGGCATCGGCGCATTGGTACCGGCCGCCATCATGTCGATCGCCGCAGCCAACCTCTATACGCGCAACATCCATCGCGAATTCATCAACAAGAACCCCTCCGACAAGCAGGAGGCGCAGATGGCCAAATGGGTGTCGCTGATCGTCAAGCTCGGCGCGCTGGTGTTCATCCTGTTCCTCGCCCCGACTTATGCCGTGCAGCTCCAGCTCCTTGGCGGCGTCTGGATCATCCAGACCCTGCCGGCCGTGATGCTGGGCGTCTACACACGCTGGTTCAACGACTGGGCGCTGCTCATTGGCTGGCTGGTCGGTATTGTCGCTGGGACATGGATGGCGTTCTCGGTCAATCTCGTTTCGACCTTCCCGCTGTCGCTCGGCGGCTTCACCATCCCCGGCTACGCGGCGTTCTACGGCCTGATCCTCAACCTCGTCGTCGCAGCAGTGCTGACGCCGGTGTTCAATAGCATGGCCAAGCGCACGCCGGCCGATGAGACCATCGCCGCCGACTACGCGGCCTGACGTTACGCAGCGGGGCAGAGACATTTCCCCGCTGCCAAAATAGCCGCTATTATCTTCGGCAGTTGAATTGATGCGACAGACCGAAGGATCGTTTCGAGCTTGGCCAAACTAGAAATCAGCTTTTCGCCGCCCGATCAGGCGAAGGGCGCTGGGACTGGTGTGTCCCCGGCAATGCTCGACCAGGCGGTGGCCCGCGCCCTGCAATTGCATCAGCGCGGCCGTCTCAAGGAGGCAAGCGAGGGATACAGCCGCGTCCTCACGGCCGATCCTGATCACGCGGAGGCCAACCATCTCCTCGGCCTGATCTGGCACCAGAGCGGCGGCAACGTGCAGGCGGCAGAGTTGATCGGGAAGGCCGTGGCTAGCGAGCCGGACAATGCCATCTACCGCACCAATCTCGGCGTAGTCCTCAAGGAACTGGGCAGGCTGGATGAGGCCATCGCGAACTACGACCGCGCGCTTGCAATCGACCCCGGCCTGGCCCTGGTCCACTCCAACCGTGGCGTGGCGCTGCTTGGCCTTGGCCGCGCCGACGAAGCGATTGCCGCCCAGGAAACGGCCCTGTCCCTCGATCCGAATTATGCGGAGGCCCACGCCAATCTGGGCTTGGCGCTTGTAGAGCTCGGCCGGCGCAACGAAGCCATCGAAAGCTATCGCCGGGCCATCGCTCAGAAGCCAGACTATGCCAACGCGCAGAGCTACCTCGCGCACGCGCTCGCGTCCACCGGCCGCCTGGATGAGGCGCTGGAAGCCGCCCGGCAGGCGGTGCTGCTCCGGCCAATGAGTGCCGCCGCACAGCATACGCTGGGCGGCGTGCAGATGGAGCTCGGCCAGCTCGAAGAGGCCGCCGAGAGTTTCCGCAAGGCGGTGCAAATCAAGCCCGATCCGATCGCTTACCGCAATCTCGGCAATGTGCTTGCCGGCCTCGGCCGACATCGTGATGCCGCAGCAGCGCTCGAAGCAGCCATTGCTGGTAACGCCGACGACGCCACGGCCCACCTCGCCCTCGGCAGGGTGCTTTACGACCTATCGACGTTCGAACGGGCGGCCGACAGCTTTCGCCGGGCTGCAGCCTTGCAACCCGACGATGCCGATATTCAAATGGCCCTCGGCGCCGCCCTGTTGGCGGCAGGCCGGATCGAAGCAGCGGAAGCCGAATGGCGCGCTGCATTGCCCCAGGCGGAGGATCAGCGGGCGATCAGGGCCGCTCTCATGTTTGCGTCGAACTACCGTGCAACCACGACGCCCGAGGAGATTGCCAGCGACGCCCGCGCTTACGGTGACTCGGTGGCGCGTCGAACCCCCGTGCGCAGCACCCTGCATAACGCGGCCGATCCGCAAAAGCGCCTCAGGATCGGCCTCGTCTCCGCCGATTTTCGCGATCACCCGGTCGCCAAATTCCTCGAAAGCGTAGTAGCCGCGCTCGCCCGCGAAAATCTCGAGCTTTTTGCTTATTCGACCGGCTCGCACAGCGACGAAGTGACGGCGAGGTTCAAGACCATCGTCGATCACTGGCGACCGGTAGCGTTCCGCACCGGCGACCAGCTCGAAGCGGCCATCCTCGCCGACGGCATCGATATCCTGATCGATCTTTCGGGACACACCGGCGGCAACCGGCTACTGGTCTTCGCGCGCAAACCTGCGCCCGTCACCGCGACCTGGCTCGGCTATTCCGGCACCACCGGAATCGAGACCATGGACTACATCATTGCCGATCGGTTCGTGGCGCCGCCCGGCTCAGAAGACCAGTTCACCGAGTCAGTCTGGCGGATGCCCGACAGCTATCTTTGCTTCGGCCCGCCCGCCGATGCGCCGGACGTCACGCCGCTGCCGGCCCTCGCCAACGAATTTGTGACGTTCGGCAGCTTCAACAACCTGAACAAGATCAATCCCGCGACCCTGAAACTTTGGGCACGGGTGCTCGAGGCAGTGCCCCAGAGCCGCCTCGTCATCAAGAACAAGCCGCTCGACAAGACTGACGTCGCCGATGGCATCCGGCGCGAACTCGTCGCCGCGGGCGCCGACCTGTCGCGCGTCGACCTTTTGGGCTTCGTCAAGGATTCCGGCGGACATCTCGGCACCTATGGACGGATCGATATCGGACTCGATCCTTTCCCCTATAACGGCACCACCACGACCTGCGAGGCGCTCTGGATGGGCGTGCCGGTCCTGACGCCAATCGGCGACCGGTTTATCGCCCGCGTCGGGGAAAGCATCCTCAATAGCGTCGGCTTGCCCGATTGGATCGCCGCGAGCGACGAAGACTTCGTCGCGAGGGCCGTCTCAGCGGCAAGCGACTTGCACGGGCTCGCCGCGCTTCGCGCCGGCCTCCGCCCGCAGATGGCTGCGTCCCCGCTTTGCGACGCGCCGCGTTTTGCGCACAATCTCGAGGCCGCGCTGCGCGAAATGTGGACGCGCTGGTGCCTGACGCAACAAGAGTCGGTTCCGGCCACAGATCGACTCGCATAATCTCCCCTGATGTCGCACCTCAGATATTCCGGATTGCCCGAAGCCGAGCAGCGCGCCGCGCTCGAAACCATCGTTCGCGCCGATCCCTTGCTGATGTCAGTGCTCAGGGAGCTGCGCGACATAGACTTGCCGGATTGGCTGCTGGTCGCCGGCGCCATCTACAACCGGGTGTGGAACGAACTTACCGCACGGCCGCCATTGACCGGCATCAACGATATCGACGTGTTCTATTTCGATGAATCAGACTTGAGCTATGAGGCCGAAGACCGCGTCATCAAACAACTGGCGGAGCGTTTCGTCGGCTCGCCCCTGCCGGTGCACGTCAGAAACCAGGCGCGCGTCCATCTGTGGTTTCCTCAAAAATTCGGGCAGCCTTTCACGCCGCTCAAATCGTCGGCCGAGATGCTGACCCGCTACGCCTCGAAGACCCACTCCGTTGCATTGCGGCTCGAGGCGGATGATCACCTCACCATTTTGGCCCCGTTCGGCCTCGACGACGTTTTTTCTCTCCGGATCGTGCCGAATCCAGTGCTGAACAACCGGCCCGCGCATGAGGCCAAAGGGGCAAGAGCGAAATCGGTGTGGCCGGAGATCACCGTCGTGCCATGGCCCGACGCATGAATCCCCAAAATTCGTCACAATATCATCCGGTTGTTGTGCAACCGAAGTCCGGCCCGCCCATTCTGGACTGACCCTATGACCCGTTTCTCCCTCTTCGCCGCCCTTCGGGTGATCGCGCTGCTTCTCGCCTTTGCCGTCCTGGCGCCCGCGAATGCCCTGGCGCTCGGCATCATGGACCCATTCAACGTCGGCCCAGCAATGGATAGCGGCGCGACCAAGGCCGGCGATGGCGTCGCTTACGCCGACGGGCCGCGCAAGAAGCTCGACGTCTACGTGCCAAAAGACCTCAAGGGCAAAGCGCCCGTGCTGTTCTTCATCTATGGCGGTGGCTGGGACCACGGCGACCGGGGCGACTATCAGTTCGTCGGCAATGCCTTCGCCTCGCGCGGGTTTGTGGTGGTGATCGCCGACTACCGGCTCTACCCGGAAGTCAAATACCCGGACTTCCTCGAAGACAATGCGCAGGCCCTGCGCTGGGTGCAGGACAATATCGGCACCTATGGCGGCGACACCGACCGTCTGTTTGTCGCCGGCCATTCCGCCGGCGCCTACAACGCCGTGATGCTCGCCGTCGATGGCTCATTCCTCCACGACTACGGCGTGACGATGACCATCCGGGGTGTCGCCGCCTTGTCGGGCCCTTACGATTTCTACCCCTTCGAATATGGCGAGGTGCAAAACAGTTTTGGCAGCGCCGCCAGCCCGGAAGGGACCCAGCCCGTCAACCTCGTCACGTCAGACGATCCGCCGATGTTCCTGGCCTCGGGCACCCACGACCCAATCGTTCGCGTGCAAAATACCCAGACGATGGCCAATAAGCTCCGCGCAGCCGGCGACTGGGTCACCGAGAAATATTACGATGGGTTTGGGCACATGGAACCGGTCTTCGCCCTCGGCGCGATGTGGCGCTGGCGTGCGCCGGTGCTCGATGACATCGTCACCTTCTTTCAACGCTTCGGCGCCTTCCCCGGCGGCGTTGCCCGGGTGGCACCGCCCATCGTTCCGGGCGGCGAAAACCAGCAGCAGATGCAGGATGTCATCGCCAAGCTAGACTCCCTGATGGAACCGATCGGCGGTGGGCGCCGTAACGAGTAGGCGCTGCGGCATTTTGCCAGGCCGGAGGCATTGACGCTGACGACTCTCCCAGCCTAGTTTCCAACACTAATTCACCAGATCGTTACTTCTGTTCGCTCGCTGAGGAGGCGTTGCCATGTACTACACACGCTTGGGAAAAACCGGTCTCGAGGTGTCGCGCCTCTGCTTCGGCTGCATGTCGTTCGGCACCGAATTGGAAGAGCGGCCCTGGATTCTCGGCGCCGATGAGGCCCGCCCACTGTTCCGCAAAGCGTGGGAAGCCGGCATCAATTTCTACGACACCGCCAACGTCTATGCCGACGGCACCAGCGAGGTGATCACCGGCGCCATGCTCAAGGAATTGGGCTCGCGGGAAGAGTACGTGCTCGCAACAAAACTGTTCTTCGGCCGCAACCGAACCGCCCCCAATGGCATAGGCCTCAACCGCAAGCAGATCATGAGCGAGATCGATGGCAGCCTGCAGCGGCTAGGCGTCGATTATGTCGACCTCTACCAGATTCATCGCCATGATCCCTTCGCCCCGGCAGAGGAGACGATGGAAGCCCTCCACGACGTGGTGAAGGCCGGCAAGGCCCGTTACATCGGCGCTTCCTCGATGTTTGCCTGGCAGTTCCTGCGCTATCAGCATGCGGCCGAGCTCAATGGCTGGACGAAATTCGTCTCCATGCAGGATCAGGTGAGCCTGACCTATCGCGAGGAAGAGCGCGAAATGCTGCCGCTCTGTCGAGCTTTCGGCGTAGCGGTGATCCCCTGGAGCCCGCTTGGTGGCGGCCGGCTGACTCGGCCCTGGGGCGAGCCGACCAAGCGCAACACCACCGACCGTCACAACAAATCGATGTACAACAACCCAGACGTCAACGAGCACGAGGTCGTCGATGCCGTCGAGGCCCTGAGCAAGGCCCGCGGCATTCCGATGGCGCAGCTGGCCCTGGCCTGGGTGCTGCAGAAGGACGGCATCACGTCCCCCATCGTTGGCGTCAACAAGATGAAGCACCTCGACGATGCGATCGCGGCGCTTGACGTCAAGCTCTCGCCGGAGGACATCAAGGCGATGGAAGCGCCTTACCGGGCGCGTATCGTCACCGGCTTCTAAGGGCCGGCACGTCGACTGTTCTCGCTCCCGGAGGCCCAAAATGAAATACGCTCGCCTCGGCAAAACCGGGCTCGAAGTCTCCCGCATCTGCATCGGCTGCATGTCCTTCGGCGATCCGAAGCGGGGTAATCACGAATGGTCGCTGCCGGAGGCGGATAGCCGGCCGATCATTCGCAAAGCCTGGGAAGCGGGGATCAATTTCTACGACACAGCCAACGTCTATTCCGCCGGCTCAAGCGAGGAAATCACCGGCAAGGTGCTGAAGGAGCTGGCGCCGCGCGACCAGTGGGTGCTGGCCACCAAAGTGCATGGCAAAATGCACGACGGCCCCAACGGCGCGGGCCTCAGCCGCAAGGCGATCCTGAGCGAAATCGACAACTCGCTGCGCCGGGTTGGCACCGACTACGTCGACCTCTATCAGATCCACCGCTGGGACTACAAAACTCCGATCGAGGAAACGCTCGAGGCGCTCAACGATGTGGTGAAGGCCGGTAAGGCCCGCTACATCGGCGCCTCCTCGATGTACGCCTGGCAGTTCGCGAAGGCCCTCGCCACCAGCGAAAAGCATGGCTGGGCAAAGTTCGTATCGATGCAGGACTACGTCAATCTGATCTATCGCGAGGAAGAGCGGGAAATGCTGCCGCTCTGCGCCGCCGAAGGCATTGGCGTTATCCCCTGGAGCCCGCTGGCGCGCGGCCGGCTGACGCGCCCCTGGGGCACCGAGACCGCCCGCAGCGATACGGACGAATTCGGCAAGACGCTCTACAAAGACGACGCGGCCGACCAGGCGATTGTCGAAGCCGTGGCGCAGGTGGCCGAAAAGCGTGGCGTAACGAGAGCGCAGATCGCGACGGCCTGGGTACTGCAGAAATCAGTCGTGACCGCCCCGATCATTGGCGCAACCAAGCCCAGCCATCTCGACGACGCCATTGCCGCGGTCGATCTCGTGCTCACCAAAGACGAAATCGCCAGCCTCGAGGCGCCCTATCAGCCCAAGCGGGTGGCGGGCTTCCAGTAGTGGCGCAACAGAGCGCGGCGTCCGTTCACCCGATCTGGTCGCTGGCCGGCCCGGCATTGAGCTGGCCGTACTTTTCGACTCCGATCGTATCGAGCAAGCGAAGCTGAGCTTCGAGGAAATTGATATGGCTTTCCTCGTCTTTCAGCAGCTCGTCGAACAGTTCTTTGCTGACGTAGTCGCGGAGCCCGCGCACAGTTCGCGCGACACCGTATAGGTCTTCTGCGCCTCGTATTCGCCGGCAAGATCTGCCTCGAGCACTTCCTTGATGTTCTGACCGATCTTAAGCGGCGCTACCCGCTGAGCGTTAGGATGGCCTTCAAGAAAAATGATGCGCTCAATCAGCCGGTCGGCGTGGTGCATCTCTTCGATCGACTCAGCGCGTTCCTTGGCGGCGAGCTTGGTAAAGCCCCAATCCTCCAGCAGCCGGTAATGCACCCAGTACTGATTAACCGCCCCGAGCTCCAGAAACAGCGCTTCGTTGAGCTTTTCGATGACCCGTGCTTCGCCCTTCACCGGCAATCCTCCTGTGACGTTTCTTCATCGTATCGAGACGGCGGCGCATATCGAGCAGCGCCGCATCATCGACACCGTGTCTCAGGTGATAGTTTTCGGTCACGCGGATAATGATGTCCACCACATTCGGGAAACAGCCACAGCAGACGCCGCGCTTGTCGAGCTCGTGGTAGACCTTGGCCGGCACAATGAGCTGCCAGGGATCCTCGTCGAGAAAGCCGGTAATAACCGCCTCGATATCGCGATCCGTGATGATGTTGCAGTGGCAGACGAGCATCGGCTTAGGCCAGGTCGGGGACGCCCCAAAACGGCCGTCCAACGAGGCCACCCTAAGCGCAGCGCATAGTTGATTGTCAATGTCATATTTCCGTGACCGCGGCGAACGTTGGGGTTTCGGCCGCTGGATTGAAACCGGCTTCCCAGCCGTCAAGAAACTGTCGCAGTCCGGTCGTTTTGCGCTTGAGTAGTGCCGCCGACCTCCCTATATAGGCGCCAGCGTTGCGGTGATGGCCGCGAGACTTTAGACGCTAAAGCCTAAAATGGTTGGCGCGGGGTGGAGCAGCCCGGTAGCTCGTCAGGCTCATAACCTGAAGGTCACAGGTTCAAATCCTGTCCCCGCAACCAATTTCTCGGCAAGTTGAAATTTCGGCCCGCCTCGGCGGGTTTTTTCATTTTTACACACCGCGCGACGCGCCGCCTGGACGGCGGATCTCATTGTCCAAGGTCGAACTAAGCCATCAGCAGCTTCCGTCGCTCTAGGCGCCTGAGGAGATTGCCGTCTCCATGAGGCGCATGGCGCGGGCGCCGGCGGCGGCATCGGGGGCATCGACATGCTCTCCACGGGCGGCCGCGAGGAAATCGGCGAAGATGGCGTAATAGCCTTTGTGGTCTTCGTTTGCCGCGACCGTAAGGTTGGGTTCCCACACCAGTGTATCCTGGTCCGGCAGCAGGTTCGCCTTGGGATCGGCGACCTTGAACGGCGGGGCGCGATAGTAGCGGACTTCATGTACATTGCGCACCTCGACCCGCTGGTGGTCGGCCATCACCTGCCACCATTCCATCGGCGTACCGCGCGATTGATGCGTGCCAAGCACCAGCGTGCCGATGCCGCCGGAGCGGAAACGGAAATCGACATGCAGCAGAAGCTTTCCCGGCGCCAGCTCATGGCGGCGCGAAGAGACGCTTTGAACCTCGCCCATCAGGTGCGGCACAAGATCGAAATAGTGCACGCAATGATGCAGATAAAACCCGGTGTAATCTGGGTTGCCGGTGAAATATGTCGGCGCGGTCATATACTCGCCGAGGAATGAGGCGGGTATTCCGAATTGCGGACCGCGGACCACATTTGTCGCGATCCGGTTCGCTGTCGAATAGCGCTTCATGAAGCCGAGCACCACAGGTACTCCGGCGGTTTCTGCGGCCTCGGCCAACTGCTCCGCCTCCGCCGCCGTCGCGGCCGGGGGCTTTTCAATGAAGATCGGCAGCCGCCGCGCGACGGCCGCCATCGCCACCTCGAAATGCACCTTGGGGCCGGCGGCGACGCCGATCGCATCGATGTCGGCACGGGCGAGCAGCGCACGCCAGTCGCTCAGGCGGTTCGCTGGTGCGATGCCAAAGCGATCACCTGTCGCATTGAGCCGGCTGGGGTCGACATCGCAGAGTGCTGCGATCGCCGTATCGAAGCGCGTGAGTTGGGGCAGCAGCATTTCGTTGGCGTGCGTGCCGCAGCCAATCCAGCCGATACGAAGCTTGGTCAATTCTCTCTCCCGGCGAACACGAGTGCTGCCCGCAGATAGTCGACCGAGGCCTTCAATTCAGTATCCTCGCTGCGTTGCGGGGCTCGCCATTGCGCCAGCGGCACACCCGGCCGCTCATCGTCGCGGCGGAAGGGCTCAAGCGTAATCGGCCCGTCATAGCCGACCGCGACAAGGGCCCGGGCCACCTCGGGCCAATCGATATGGCCGGCGCCAACAAAGCCACGATTGTTTTCATTCGCCTGGAAATGGACGAGATGCCGGGCGGCGCGACGGATCGAGTCCGGAATGGAGAAATCCTCCACGTTCATATGGAAGGTGTCGAGCATCACCCCTACGGCGGGCGAGCCTACCGCGTCGGCCAGTGCCAGCGCGTGGCCGGTGGTATTGGCGATGTCCGTCTCGAAGCGGTTCAGCGACTCGACGGCGAACTTGACGCCGGCCTGGTACGCTGCGGCCCCCGCCTGCTTGAGGCCCTGAACGATCTGGTCGATCCGACGCCTGCGCTCGTCTTCGGCAACGGGTGCCGGTGCGCGGCCTGCGAAAACCAGCGGCGCGCCATAAAGCGGCCCACCGACGATCGGGGCGCCGAGCGTCGAGGCGGTTTCGACACAGCTTTCGAGATATTTTACCCCGGCCCGATACGCTTCCACATCGGCGCTGGCGAGGTCGCGGGTCAAATTCACCCGCGCTGCGAGCAGCACCCCGAGGCCATTGTCGGCAAGCGCCAGGCGGGCTTCGGCGAGATCGAGCTCTCCCGGCTCGGGCACCAGCAATTCGATGAAATCGCAACCCGCCGCCTTGATCCGCGGGAAAAGCGCAAGATGCTCACGCGTAAAAGGGCGCGCGTAGAACATGGAGATAATACCGATAGGGTTCTGTTTCATGCTTTCACTGCTCCGGCCGTGAGTCCGCCCACCAGCCGTCTTTGTACGATGAGGAAAAGGATGGTGACGGGGATCGCAACCAGCGTGCCGCCGGCTGTGAGCAGGCCCCATTGCACCGTGAATTCACCGATGAAGAGCTGGAGGGCAACCGTGACCGTGCGCACATGGTCGCCCGACAACATCATGGCGAAGAGGTATTCGTTCCAGGAGGTGACGAAGATGTAGATCGCCGTCGTCACGATACCCGGCATGAGCAGGGGCAGGATGACCAGGCGGATGGTTTGGAGGCGCGTCGCGCCATCCATCATCGCGGCCTCGTCCACCTCGCGCGGAATGCCGTTCATGTAGCTGGTCAGCATCCAGACGGCGAAAGGGATGGCGAAGGTCGAGTGGCCGATGATGATGCCGAAATAGCTATCGAGCAGGTGAAAATTCCGCATCAGCACAAACAGCGGGATGATCAGCAACACCACCGGGAACATGTTGATGACGAGGAACTGCGTCATCAACATCTGCCGCCCGCGAAAGCGGAAACGGGAAAAGGCGTAGGCGGCCGGCACGCTCGTCAGCAGCCCGACGACAACGGCGCCGGCAGCAATGACGAGGCTATTGCCGAGGTTCTGCAGGAAACTCGTCTGCTGCAGAAGCGTGGCATAATGTTCGAGCGTCACCTGACTTGGCACGTAGCTCAGCGGAAAGGTCGAGAGGTCGGCATCGGGCCGGATCGAGGTCAGGACCATCCAGGCGTAGGGCGCGATGGCAAAGAGAACGACTGCGAGAATTGGAAGCTCGATTGCGATCATCCGGGCGAGGCGCGAACGGCGTTCGATCATGCCGTCCCCTCCACCCGCGAGACGCGCCTCACGTAGAAATAGACGACTGCCAGCAGCAGCACTGTCAGGATCAGCGAAAGCGCCGCGCCATAACCATATTCCATGCCCGAATACGCTTTGAGGAAGGCATAGAGCGGCAGGGTATAGCTGGCGTAGCCGGGCCCGCCCCCCGTCATCACAAGGATTACGTCGAGCGAGTTGGCAACCCAGATCGTTCGCAGGAGCAGCACAGTCGCCAGCACTTCGGCGATCGAGGGGAGGACGACGGAGATGAGGCGCTGCCACGCATTGGCGCCATCGATTTCAGCCGCCTCGATCTGCTCGGCCGGCACCGTCTGGAGGCCGGCGAGAATGGTCACCGCGAAGAACGGGAAACCCTGCCAGATCAGCGCCAGCATGATTGAAGGCAGTGTCGTGTCGGGACGCGCCAGCCAAGCGATCGGCTCTGCAATGAGATGAAGGCGAAGCAGCAGATCGTTGATGACGCCAAGATTGTAGTCGTACATCCATGTCCACATCAGCCCGATGATGACTGAAGGCAGAGCCCAGGGAATCACGACCAGCGCCCTAGCCATGCCGCGCCACCAGAAGCTCTGGTTGAGCAGCAGTGCCGTGCCGAGGCCGAGGAGGAACTGCAGGGCGACGACCCCGACGATCCAGATCGCCGAGTTGCCGAGCGACAGCCAGAACACCGGATCGGCGAAGGCGCGGGCGAAGTTGCCGAAGCCGAGAAAAGGAACGCTGTTGGGCCGGAAGAGTACGAAATCGAAAAGGCTCATCCACGTCGTCTGGAGGACCGGGTAGAAGATGATCGCCAGCTCGACCAGCAGTGCCGGAGCGAGGAAGTAGAACGGCAGGAGCTGGCGGCGCGTCTGCGTCATGGGCCGATCGTGATTGGAGTGAGCGCGAGCCGGCACACCGGCTCGCTGGGGCGTCAGCCGTTGAACTGCTTGTCGATCGCCTGCATCATCTGATCCGGCGTGATCTGGCCGAGCAGCGCCTGCTGCATGTTGGTCGGCCAGACCGTGCTCACGAAATCCGCGGTCTTGGAGGAATCCGGCAAGACGCCCGCAATCGGCAGGGAATCCGTTGAGGCCTGCACGAACCGGGCAGGATGCAGCGTATCCTGTTTGGCGCCGGATGTGGTCACCGAAAGCTGTCCGGAGAGTTTCACCAGCTCGGCGTTTCCCTCGCCCGACAGATAGGTGATCCACTTGAACGCCGCCGCCTTGTCCTTGGCGGCCGAGAAGATGGCGTTCGATTCATCGCCGTAGAGCGTCCAGCCCTTTCCATCGGCGCCCCGTGGCACCGGTACCGCCGACACCTTGTCCCCCAGGGCCTTGTCCATGTCGACGGAGGAGCCGACATGGTGGATAGCCATGGCGCTACGTCCGGCCTTGAAGTTGGCGATGATCTGCTGGAAGCCGTCGGTCGGGGCTGAGGGCGGGACGATCTTGTCGGTTGTGAAGAAGCCCACATAGTCGCGGTTCGCCTTGAGCGCGGCGTCCGAGACCATGCCGCCCTTTGAGAAGTTGGCGCCGCCACCGAGGACGAACGGCCCCCAATTGTCGTAACCACCGGCACCACCCCGCATGCCAAAGCCGAACACGCCACCTTTCGTCACAGCTTTGGCAACGCTGCGGAATTCATCGAACGTCTTCGGCGGCTCAACCCCCGCCGCTTTGAACAGGTCCGCGCGGTAGTAGAGGTAGATCACGACGTATTGCGCCGGCAGATAATATTGCTTGCCGTCGCTGGCCTTGTTCAGCGTCCAGATGCTGTCGGCGATATCGCTCTTGCCGTTCCAGCCGGCGATCATGTCGTCAAGCGGGGCGAGCGCCTGAAGTTCGAGCAGGCGCGCCTGGTTTGACAGCTTGACCAGCGCTGTGTCCGGTCCGTTGCCGGCGACGAGAGCAGCAAAAAGGCGCGTGTAATAGTCCGTGCCACCGCCCCAGGGAATGTTCTGCGCATCGATCTTGATCGACGGGTTTTTCGCTTCGAACTGCGAAACGAGATCGGCCGGCGATGCCTGGGGATTATCGAAATGATACCACCAGGTGATCGTAGTCTGCTGCTGCGCGGCGGCCGGCCTGGCCAGTGCGCCGGCAAGCGCGGCGGCACCGGTGAGCTTGACGAAGGTTCTGCGTTCCATGTGTTTCCTCCCTGTTCGGCTTGATTATTTTAGTTTTGCGGCGAGAAAGGCGCCCGCTTCCACAACCGCTCTTTCGGCAATGGGCAGCTTCGGCGCCCGGCCGAGAAAGCCATGGATGACGCCAGGTATCTCGACCGTCCGATGCTCGACGCCGGCGGCCTTCAATCGCGCGGCCAGCGCCGGCGTGTCATCACGCAGCGGGTCGAGCCCCGCCGCCATCAGATAGAGCGGTGGCAGGCCGGAGAAGTCGGCGCCAAGCGGGGCGGCAAACAAGGGCGGCGCTGCAGCGGCTGCACCCAGGAAGTTGCCCCAATACCAACGCATCCGTGCCGTCGTGAGGCCGAACGCGCCATCACCGAAGAGGCGGTGGCTTTCGTCGTCGAACGTCGGAGCAAAACAGCCGTAGAACAGCCCCGCCGCTGCCGGCAGCGGCTTTCCCGCCATGCGCAATGCCAACAGACAACCCAGCGCCAGATTTGCTCCGGCGGAGTCACCGGCAACTGCGAGGTGCCCAGCTTCGGCGAGATCGCCGAGAGCGCCGCCGCGCACGGCATCGATGAGCGCGAGCACATCGTCGAGTGGCGCGGGGAAGGGAAATTCGGGGGCAAGCCGATAGTCGAAGCCCAGCACGGCACAGCCGCTCGCCAGCGCCAGATAGCGCATCTCGTTTTCATGCGAGTCGATCGACCCGAAGGTCCACCCGCCTCCGTGGACAAAAACGATGAGCGGCAGCTTTTCGGCGGTGGGCCGGTAAAGCCGTGCTCGAAGCGGCGCTGTGGCACCGGGCACCATCATCTCGTCGACGACGAGGTTCGGGGGCGCCAGTGCCACCCAGGGCGCCATGCCGCGCTGAAACACCTCGCGCGCCTCGGCGATCGGCATTGCCGTATAGTCGATCGGCGGCGCCGCGCGCATTGCCTCGAGTATCGGCAGCATGTCGGGATCGACCGCGATCGTCATGAGGCGGCCCTTTGCGGTTGCACTTCAACGATGGTGTCGATGTGCTCGCCCAGCGCTTGCGCCAGTCCCTCACCGTCCTTCGCGCGGACCAGATCGAGAAGGACATCGTGCCGTGCAGCCGTTGCGGCGAGCGGCCGCCGGTGCCGCGGCTCCCAGAGCTTCTGCCGATGCGAATGGAGGATACAGCGAACCAGGATTTGTTCGAGGGCCCGCAGCTCGGCCAGCCTAAAAATCTCGAGATGGAATTCCGTATCGAGCTCGATGAGCGCGTATTCGTCGCCAGCGTCGGCGACCTCATCCATCCGTTCGCGCAACCGCGACAGTCGCGACAGCACCGCAGCATCGACAGCACGCACTGCACGGGGCGCAGCCCTGACTTCGATCCGCCGCCGCAGCGCCAGGATTTCTTCGGCTTCTTCCGGATTAAGCGGCGTGACGGCCGTACCGCGATGACCGTTGCGCTGGACAAGGCCATCCTCCTGCAACCGCATCAACGCTTCCCTCACTGGTCCCTGGCTCGAGCCCAGGCTTGCAGCGACCGCCAGCTCGGTCAGGGTGACGCCCGGCAGAAGTTCGTTCAGCACAATCCGACGCTTAAGCGTGGCGTAAATCGCCTCTCGCAGACGCATCAGAATGACCTTCAGCCGGCATCTTCACCATTATCATTATCGATAATTGTCGAGATGGACAAGCCGGTGCGCGGCTGAGGTGCTTGAGAGCCAGCAAGCTTTTCTGCATAAGCCACACGGCTTGTCGCTGTGGATTTCGCGGCTATGCTTGAGGCCGAATGATGCGCGAGGCAATCGATAGTGTGGACGGACCGATCAGCCGGTAGGGAGGTGCTTTTTTCCCCGGCCGGTGGTGGCGCCCCGGGGGTATCGCGAGCGGCTTTGGACCAGGCGGTGCAGAGCGCCCTCCACCTGCACCAGCGTGGCAAGCTGCAGGAAGCGGCAGACGGCTATCGCTGGGTTCTGGCGATCGATCCTGATCATGCGGAGGCCAATCATCTGCTCGGCCTCGCGCTGCATCAGGCCGGGCGAAACGCCGAAGCGGTCGTGCTGATCGCAAAGGCGGTACATCGATCCCCCAAAAACGCGACCTATCACGCCAATCTCGGCGTCGTTCTCAAGGTACTGAACCGCCTCGACGAGGCCGTAGCCAGTTATCGGCAGTCGCTTGCGATCGATCCGAAGCCCGCGCAGGTGCATTCCAATCTGGGCGTCGCTCTGCTCGACCTCGACCGCGCCGATGACGCGGCCGCAGCCCAGCGGCAGGCGATTGCGCGCGATCGAAACTACGCCGAAGCGCACGCCAACCTCGGCATGGCCCTGGACAAACTCGGGCAAAGGGAAGAGGCGGTCGCGGCTTATCGGCGCGCCATTGCGCTACGGCCGAACTACGCCAACGCCTACCTGCTGCTCGCCGCGGCGCTCGGCGTGCAGGGGCGCTTCGAGGAAGCGCTGCAAAATGCGCAAAAGGCCGTAGCGCTTCAACCCGCGAACACCGATGCCCATCACACGCTGGGTGGCATTTTCCTCGAGATGAACCGGCTCGACGACGCGGCCATCAGTCTGCGTAAGGCGGTGCAGCTCAAGCCGACCGGCCTGCTCCACCGCAAGCTCGGACGGCTTTTTGCTGACCTCAATCGCGGCAAGGAAGCTGCCGACGAACTGCTCGCTGCCATCCATGCCGACCCGGCGGATGCGGAAGCCTATGTCGCGCTGGGCAATGTGCTCTTTGATCTCGGTAATCCGCAGGGCGCACTGGAAAGCTATAGCAAGGCGGGGGCGCTGAAGCCGGACGATGCCCGCTCCCATGTCCTCGCCAGCACCGCCCTCGTCACGATGGAACGAATAGAAGAAGGACAGACGGCAGCGCGTATGGCGCTCGCGATCGACGACGACAATCTGACAGCACGCAGCCTGCTGCTGTTTGCTTCGAACTACGACCAAGGCTCAACGGCCGACAGCCTGGCAGCGGACGCCAATGCCTATGGGCGCGTCGCTGCACGCTTGCGTAGGCCGCGCGACGCCCACTCAAATAACCGCGATCCTGGAAAGCGGCTCAAGATCGGCTTTGTTTCAGGCGATTTCTATGACCATCCGGTCGCCCAGTTCATCAAAGCGGTACTGCTGGCGCTCAACCACGAAAGCCTGGAACTGTTTGCCTACGCCGTAAGCTCGGCCAGTGACGCGACCACGGAGATGCTGAAGGCAAGGTTCGATCACTGGGAGGCCGTCCGCTATCGAACCGACGAACAGCTCGAAGCGCAGATCCTTGAGGACGGCATCGATATTCTGGTCGACCTCTCCGGCCATTCCGGCGCCAGCCGCCTGACCCTGTTTGCCCGCAAGCCGGCGCCGGTGGCAGTCACCTGGCTCGGCTATTCCGGCACCACCGGGCTCGACTCGATCGATTACATTCTTGGCGACCGGTTCGTCGCGCCGCCCGGATCGGAAAGCCAGTTCAGCGAGACCGTTTGGCGGATGCCCGACGCCTATCTCAGCTTTGGCATGCCGGAGCAGGCGCCTGACGTGGCTACCCTCCCCGCGCTGACGAATGGCTTCGTCACCTTCGGCAGCTTCAACAACAGCAACAAGCTCAGTCCGGCGACGCTTGCGCTCTGGGCTCGGGTGATTGAGGCGGTGCCAAACAGCCGGCTGCTGCTCAAAAGCAAGGTGCTGGAAAAGCCCGAAGTCGCGGCGAGAGTGCTGGCAGGCCTGAAGGCCGCCGGCGCGGACACGAATAGAGTGGATCTGGTCGGACTCGTCAGGGGTACCGCCGGCCACCTTGCGACTTACGGCCGTATCGACATCGGGCTCGATCCCTTCCCCTATAATGGCACGACGACGACCTGCGAAGCGCTGTGGATGGGGGTGCCGGTGATCTCGCGGGCGGGCGATCGCTTCATCGCCAGAGTCGGCGAGAGCCTCCTCAACTCCTCAGGCCTCGGTGACTGGGTTGCCGGGAGCGAACGCGACTACATTGCTAGGGCCGTCGCCGCCGCTTCGGATATCCCCGCCCTCGCAGCATTGCGCCAAGGCTTGCGCGCGCAAATGGCCACATCGCCGCTTTGCGATGCGCCTCGGTTTGCCCAAAACCTCGAATCCGCGTTCCGGGAAATGTGGCTGCGCTGGTGCGATCGGCAGTCTGCGCAGAAATCTGCGGCGGTTTAAGCCTGAATATAGCCGGCAGGCGCGGTTCTGCGGACAAAGTCTATAGACCACGCGGCCTCCGATGGCTTCAGGCCATGGAGGATGATGGCGCCATTATAGCCACTCTGCTGCATCAGCCTGAGGTAATGCTCATAGTCGAGCAGGCCTCTGCCTGCCGGAACGTGGCCGGCTTCACCATCGTGGTCGAGGTCTTTGCCATGCGCCAGAATGATGTCGTTCCCGACCAGGTCGAACGCCTCATTGAGCATCTCGCGCACCTTGGCGAGTTCACCGGTATGAAAGATGTTGGCGCCGTCCATGATCACCTTGAGGTGCGGCGAGACGATTTCGTCCATCATGCGGCGAGCCTTTTTCGCCGAGTCGACAACATTGGCGATCTCGGGCTCGACACCCAGCGTTATGGCGTTTGCCTCGGCCACTGGAATGACCTCAGCGAGGCTGGCCAGCAGGTCAGCCCAGGCATCGGGATGGTCGTTGTCGGGGTGACGTCGCCACATGCTGTCCGGGTTGCGCGATCCGGTGCAAAGGGTGACGACGGAGGCGCCGAGTTTCGGCGCCATCGCGATCAGCCGTTTCAAGGCAGCGATGCCTTTCGCGCGCTCCGCCGGATCGGGGTGGATCATGTTGCAGGTCCCGGAGAGCGCCGCGATCCTCATGCCGCGCTTCGAGAAACCGTCCTTGATGGCAGCAATGGTGACGTCATCAAGGCTCGCCGGAAAGGTCGTTCCGACCGCACAGTTGAGGTCGAACTGCGAGGCTTTCGCGCCGAGTCCAGCCATCGCATCGAGATTCTCGTCGAGCGAGCCGTGCGGAAATTCGGGAGACAACAGGCCTATCTGCGCCATGCTTCTGGCTCCTCGTAACGCGCTTGCCGTCAGCCGCGGCCGTAAAGCGGCATGCCGGACGCCATCACAGTGATGAAGGGAATATTCGCTTCGAGCGGCAGCGAAGCCATGTGCACGATCGCATCGCCAATGTGCGTCGAAGGAATGCGCGGCTCAGGCATCATGGTACCGTTCGCCTGCATGGCGCCGGCCTGCATATAGGCCGACATTTCCGTCGCGGCGTTGCCGATATCGATCTGTCCGCAGGCGATGTTGAAGGCGCGCCCATCGAGGATGATCGACTTCGTGAGCCCCGTGATCGCGTGCTTGGTCGCCGTATACGGCGCTGAGTTCGGCCGTGGCGCATAGGCCGAGATCGAACCATTGTTGATGATGCGGCCGCCCTTCGGGTTCTGCGCCTTCATCACCCGCATTGCCTCGCGCGCGCAAAGGAAGCAGCCGGTGAGATTGGTATCGATGATGCGGCGAAGGTCGGCCACCGCCAGTTCATCAAGCGGCACTGCCGGGACGTTGACACCCGCATTGTTGAACAGCAGGTCGACACGGCCGAAGGCTTCAGCCGTCTTGCCGAATAAGTTTGCGACGGAGCTCTCATCGGTCACATCGGCCGAAATGGCGAGTGTCCGGCTGCGGTCCGCGACTTTGCCGGCTGTCTCCTCCAGCGCATCGGCTCGCCGGCCGGCAAGCACGACCGTCCAACCGGCCGCATTGAGCGCCAAGGCTGCCGCGCGGCCCACACCACTGCCAGCCCCCGTCACCACCGCGATTTTCGACATCGTCCAACCTCCGCACATCCAACTCCGCGCCGGAGCTAGCACGCGAACCTGGCGGAGAACAGTCGAAGCCCATACGAAATGAGTATCGATAGCCCGCCAGTCGCCACATTGGCATCGTTTGGCTTGAAAAGTTTGGCGTCTCTTTCTAGGAAAACCCCGATCGCGGTCTCGCGGATTTCCGGCGCAGCCGTGCCTTGCCGCATCTTCCGGAATTGGAGCAACGTGCCTTGTCCGAGCAGTTCAGCGAATTTGCCGATATCGTCATTGTGGGAAGCGGGCCGACGGGCGCCGCTTATGCGCGCACGCTGACCGACCAATTGCCCGGTGCAAGGATCCTGATGCTCGAAGGCGGTCCGGTGATCGCCGAGTTTCCCGCCCATCACGTCGCCAATATCCGTGACCTGAAGAAGCGCGACGCGGCCCAGCTCGAGACGCAGGGGCCACGCCGCGGCATTCCTTACGAACCGATGAGCGAGGACGAACGGCTGCTGCGGCATCAGGGCGGCCCCGACACCGCAATGCTGCGCCGGCCGGGCCTCTTCACCGTCTGGAACACCGATGTCAGCGGCGACGGCTTCCCGGCGGCGCACGCCGCCTCGGGCGTTGGCGGCATGGGCATCCACTGGTTCGGCGCCTGCCCCGCGCCCTCGCGCACCGAGCGTATCCCGTTCATCGCGCCAGATGTGCTGGACGAGGCGCTCGATACGGCACGTGGTTTGTTGCACGTCTCGCAGACCCAGTTTCCGGATTCCGAGATTGCTCCTAAGCTTGAACACGTGCTGGGCGGCATGTTCAACGCCGACCGCCCTGCTGATCGCGTGGTGCAGCCCATGCCGATGGCGATGGTGCGCACGCCCGATGGCGTCCTGCGCTCCGGCCCCGACGAGATTCTCGGCAGCCTGCTCGCCGGCGCCAACAAGGATTTTGAGCTCCGGCCTGAAACCGTCGTCCGTCGCATTATCCTTGAGGGCAATCGCGCCGTCGGCGTCGAGACCTGGAGCCCGCTGACCAAGGAGACAAGCCGCATCGGCGCCGGCACGGTGGTCGTCGCGGCCGACTCGCTCCACACGCCGCAACTGCTCTTTGCATCGGGCATCCGCCCCAAGGCGCTGGGCCACTACCTCAACGAACACCCGCAGGTTTCCGTCACTGCCGAACTCGATGGCGTGGTCACCGATCCCAACGCATCGGTGACCGGCGGCATGGGTGGCGTACTCGCCGATAACACGGTCGTCTCGCGCATCACCAATGGCGTGACCTGGATTCCCTATCTTGACGAGGAATTTCCCTTCCACGTCCAGATCACCCAGGTCGAAGCGGCTTCGCTCTCGCTTGCCGAGCGTACCGTCGCCGAACAGAAGACGCTGGTGAACGTCTCGTTCTTCCTGCCTTCCGACATCAGCTACGACAATTACGTTGCTTTCTCCGAAACGGAGCTCGACTGGTACGGCCGTCCGGCGATGAATCTCCGCTTCAAGCTCTCGGACAACGACCTCGCCCGCATGGAGCGCGCCCGTCAGTCGCTCCTGAAAATCTGCGATCAGATCGGCCGCCCGGCGCAAGGCCACAAGCCGCGCACGCCGCCGAACGGCAGCTCGTTGCACTATCAAGGCACGATCCGCATGGGCGAGACCGACGACGGCATGTCGGTCTGCGATCGCAACAGCCGCGTCTGGGGCCACGACAATATCTACGTTGCCGGCAATGGCCTTATCCCGACGATGACCGCCGGCAACCCCACGTTGACGTCGGTCGCGCTAGCGGTTCTCGGTGCCCGCGACATCGCCGCCCGCCGGCTCTCGCAGGTAGCCTGAGGCAGAACGAGCGGGCGGTCTTCTTCTGCCCGGCCGCTCGTCCTCATTTCATCGACGCGCCGGCGGTGCACGTCCTGTCAGGCCGCCACGCTCGCTTGGACCAACCGAAATCCGCAACATTACGCCGGGCGCCGATCAGCGCCCGACGGCGACTTCCTTTGCCCGCTTGACAGGCCGGGACCGGCAGCGCTAGCGTTCAGACAACGGGACAAGAGTTCCATATATAGAACACGTGAGGGAGGCGCTGGATGGCCGAAGGGCAGACCTTGCCCGTGCTCGAAGCGCGGCACATCACCCGGAACTTCGGCGCCGTCGTCGCGCTTGCGGATGCCTCGGTCACGCTCAATCGCGGTGAGGTTCTCGGGCTGGTAGGCGACAATGGCGCCGGCAAGTCGACGCTGCTGAAAATCCTCTCCGGCGTAATCGCCCCGACCAGCGGCGACATCTTGATGGAAGGCCGCGAGATCAAAATGCGGCGCGCCCAGGATGCGCTCGAAGCCGGCATCGAGACGGTCTATCAGGACCTCGCCCTCGTCGACACGATGAGCGCCTACCAGAACGTTTATCTCGGGCGCGAGGAGCGTTCGAAGAACCCGTTGCTGCGGCTTTTCGATCTCGTCGATGACCGCGAAATGCGCCGCAAGTCTCGCGAAGTACTCGACGCGCTGAAGGTAAAGGTGCCCTCGATCAATGTCTCGGTCAAAGGCATGTCAGGCGGCCAGCGGCAGTGTCTAGCCATTGCCCGCGCCCTGCTCTGGGGCCGCCGTATCGTCATCCTCGACGAGCCGACGGCGGCACTCGGCGTGCGCGAATCCGGACAGGTGCTCGAAGTCATTCGCGACCTCAGAAAGCACGACGTCGCGGTGATCGTGGTCACCCACAACATGCAGCAGCTGATGGAAGTTGCCGACCGCGCTACCGTCATGCGGCTCGGGCGAACGATCGCCACACGAACCATCAAAGACACCTCGGTCTCCGAGATTGTCGGCCTCATCACCGGCGCCGTGCGCGGCGACTCCGAAGAGGAGAAATCGCGCGCTGCATAAGGTGCGCGGGGTTGCGAGCGTAGGAGAGCGCTCGCAGCCCGAATGCAAATCCCGACGCCGAAATGCCGGCTTCGATCAAGAGCAATCCAAGGGAGGAGACTGAAATGAGAATGACCTTACGTCGCACCCTTGCGACGATGACCCCGGTACTGCTGGCGCTTGCTATGGCCGGCGCGACAACCGGCCCCGCTGCCGCGTTCAAGCTCGGCATGGCCGTTGGTGGCGACACCTGCTGTGACTGGATGAAGGCACAGGGCGACGTCGCCGCTGCCCTCGCCAAGCAGCGCGGCTGGGACTACATGGAGCTTTCCAACAACGCCGACGCGGCCACCGCTACCAAGAACGCCGACCTGTTCATTCAGGGCAAGGTGGATGCCGTCATCGAGTTCAATGGCCAGCCGTCGGTCAATCCGGTCCTCGCCGCCAAGTTCGCGGCAGCCAAGATCCCGGTTGTCACTTACGACATCTCGCAGAAGGGCTTTTACTTCGTTGGCATCGACAACCTCGCAGCCGGTATAGCCGGCGGCCAGGCGCTGGGCGAAATCGCCAAGGCGAAATGGAACTGCCAGCCGGACCTGGTACTGTCCTCGGAAGGCGCCGGCGCCGGCATCGTCAACACCTGGCGCACCGGCGGCATGCGGACCGGGTTGCAGAAAGTCTGCCCGGATATTCCGGCCGATAAGTACATCTCGTTCGAGGGCAACGGCCAGGCGGTCGTCTCACTGCCTGCCGCCCGCGACGTCCTCGCCGCGCATCCGGACGCCAAGAAGATCCTCGTCGTTGGCCTCAACGACGGCGGCGTGCTCGGCGCCCTCCAAGCAGCCGAGCAGCTCGGGCGAGCCGATGATATCATCGGCTGGGGTCAGGACGGCTCGTTCATCACCGGCAACAATGTCGATCCGCACCTCGCCGGCTCGGTGTTCTACTTCCTCGAAGGCTATGCGGTTTATGCCATGCGTGACGTGATCGACAAGATCGCCGCCGGCAGCCCGCCGGCCGTCAAGGACGACGCCGGCGATCCGGCTTCTCGCGTCCAGCCCTGCCCGGTCTCGGCCGCCGAAGCTGCCAAGATTCCGGGCACCGCCGATCGCGTCGCCGCCTTGCTGAAAGCTCCGGCCGGCACCACCGAATACGATCTCTTCTGCCCGAAGAAGAGCTGATCGGCGATATCTCGATGACCGACGCGACGACCATGGCGCAATCCGCTTCCATGAAGCAGCCGGAGGGGCTTCGAACAAAGCTGCCCTCCGGTTGGGGCACCGCGGCTACGGTCGCTGCGGCCTGGATTGTACTCATCGTCGCGTCGGGTATTCATCGGCCCGATTTTCTCTCACACCAGACCGTGCTCGCGGTCTCCTTCACCATGGCGATCGTGGGCATTCTGGCGGTAGCACAGGCGCTCGTCGGCATGTCCGGTGCGATTCTCGACCTGAGCCAACCCACCGCCCTCATTCTCTCGGCAGCCGTCGTTGCCTGGCTGCTTGAGCGCGGCGTGCCAGTGCCAGTCGTGGCCATCGCCGGAATCCTCGTGGGCGCCGCATGGGGCCTCGCTAACGCTACCATCATTGTCTTCGGCAAGCTCAATCCGATCATCGTCACGCTCGCCACCAACTTCATCGGCGGCGCGGTGATGTTCCTGATCTTCCAGAACGCCCAGGCGCCGCTCAAATCCGGCTTTTCAGATTTTGGCCGAACCTACTTCCTCGGCCTGCCAAATATCTGGTGGCCGATGGTCGCGCTGGTCCTGCTCGCCGGCTATCTCGTGCCGCGCACGCGCTACGGCCGGCACATGATCGCGGTCGGCGGCAATCGCTTCGCGGCACAGGCGCGTGGCATCTCGCTTCGCAAAACCCGCTTCGCCGTGTTCGGCATCTCCGGCGCCATCGTTGGCGCAGCCGGTATACTCTTCGCCGCTTCGAACGGTCCGTTTGCACCCGCCGTCGGATCAACCTACCAGTTGCCTGTCATTGCAGGCGTCATCCTCGCCGGCGTGTCGCTCGCCGGCGGCCGCGGCAGCATCTGGCTCATCCTGCTGAGCGTCGGTTTTCTCTCGACCGTGCCGACCTCGCTGGTCTTTTTCGGCTTTTCATCGAACTGGCAAGCGGTGTTCCAGGGGCTCATCCTCATCGTCGCCGTGGCGATCGACGGTTTCCGCGCCAAGAGGCTGCAGAGATGACCGTCGAAACCTCCACGACCAACACCTCGGGATTTGACCGGCAGCGCCTGCGCGACCTCGCAACCGGTTCTGTCACCAGCATTGCGGTGACGTTGATCGCGGTCATCGTTGTCGGCCTGACCTGGATTGGGCCGAACTTCCTGCAGGCCAGCAACATTACGATCATCGGCACATTCGTCGCCGTGCCGATGCTGGTTGCCGCGTTTGCCGGCTTCGCGCTGCTCGGTGGTGTCGTCGATCTGTCGATCGGCTCGATGGTGGGCTTCAGCTCGTGCCTCTGCGCAACGCTTCTTGGCTGGGGCTGGCCACTGGGCGCCGCGATCCCCGTGACGCTCGTCGCCTGCGTGGCGTTCGGCGCGGTCAACGCCACCGCGGTCGTCATCTTTGGCGCCGACACCATCGCCGCAACGCTTGGCATGCTCGTGGCACTGCGCGGCGTCTGTTACCTGATGGCGCAGCCCTCAGGCTCCCTCGCAGCGTTTGATGCCAATTTCTACGCCTTCACCAACCTTACCGTTGGCCCGCTGCCGCTGCTCTTCGTCATCGCACTCGTCGTGATCATCATTGCGGCGTTCATCGTGACACGCACCCGGCTCGGCCGGCACGTACAAGCGGCAGGCGGCGACGATCGGGCAGCGACGCGCGCCGGCATTTCGGTAACCCGCGTGCGCTTCGGCGCGCTGCTCTTGTCGGCGCTCGGCGCCGGCATCGGTGGCGTGCTCTACGTTGGCCAGCTTGGCAGCGCCTCGAACCTCACCGGCACCGGCCTCGAGTTCCAGGTCTATGCCGCCATGATGATCGGCGGTTATTCGATCCTGCGCGGCGGCGTCGGCAATCCGATCGGCGCGGCGCTCGGCCTGCTGGTCGTCGCCGGCACATCGAACATTCTCGATGTGCAGGCGATCAGCCCCTATTTCACCAACATCATCGTCGGCCTGCTCCTGCTCGCCGCGGTGCTGCTCGACCGCCTGCGTGGCGGCGACGCTTACGAATAAAGTTCAACCATCGGTAGGTTTCCCGTGAAGATTTCCGACATCAAGATCACCTCGTTCAAGACCTATGCCGACCGCTGGGACACCGGCCACGCAAAGCCCCTGCCGAATACGCAACTCCTGCAGACGGTGCTCGCCATCGAGACCGACGAGGGCGTCATCGGCCATTACCTTGGCGGCGGCTCGCACGGTGACGCCGAGGGCCTCAACATCGTCGACCAGAACCACATCCTGACCGGCGTGAAAAAACTCCTCGTTGGCCAGGACCCGTTCGACCGCGAGATGATCTGGAAATGGCTGTGGGTCGCCAACGTGCCAGAGAACATCCAGAGCGTTATCGACAACGCCCTTTGGGATCTCGCCGGCCAGGCAACCGGCCTGCCGGTCTACAAGCTCATGGGCGGCGCCCGGGACAAGGTGAAGGCCTATGCCTCGACCTATCCCAATATCGGGGTACCTCGCGTCTATGCCGAGCACGCGTTAGCCTGCAAGAACGAGGGCTATCAAGCCTACAAAATTCACCCGCATTATTTCTGGAATCCTGAAACCGGCCAGCCAACGCCGGGCCGCCCCTCCAACATCAAAGCCGATATCGAGACCATCCATCTTGTCCGGGAAGCCGTTGGCCCCGACTACGTGCTGATGTACGACCCCTGGGGCACCTACATGTCGCTCGAGGAAGCGATCAAGGTCGGCCGCGAACTCGAAAAGCTCAACTACTACTGGTACGAGCACCCGATGCCCGAATACCGCGTCGAGAGCTATGTCCGCCTCAGCCGTGAACTGACGATCCCGATTCTCTCGCCCGAAATCGTCGCGGGTGGCGTGTTCTCCCGCGCCGAATGGATTTTGCGCGGCGCCGGCGACATGAGCCGCATCGATGTGGTCCGCGGCGGGATTACCGGCGCACGGAAGACAGCGATCGTCGCCGAAGCCTATGGCCTCCGCTGCGAAATGCACATGGCCGGGTGGGGCAACCTGCAGGTCATCGGCGCGACCTCCGAGGACACATCGGAATATTACGAAAAAGGCCTACTTGCGCCCGGCGTCGACTACGACGCCAAGCACCCCTACCTGAAAAACACCTGCGATAGAATCGACGCCGAAGGCTACGTCCATCTCCCCAAGGGGCCGGGCATGGGCTACGAAATCGAGTGGGACTACATCAACGACAACATTGTCGATCCGTCGCCGACGGACAAGAAGCATTGGTGAGGAGCAACTCCGGTAGATGTCGAGCATCAGGCGCAGCGTGCAGGTGATGGAACTGCTGGCAAGGAAAGGCCCGCTCGGCGTGCGCGCGGTCGCCCAGCAGTTGAAACTGCCGGTCGGCTCCGTACATCGCCTGCTGCTCGACCTCGAGGCGGAAGCCGTTGCCGAACGCACGGCCGACAACGAGTGGGAGCTCTCCTACCGCCTGCTCGAAATCACCGGCATCCAGCTCGACCGCGTCGAACTGCCGCGGCTCGCAAGGCCGTTCGCCGAACGCATCGCCGAAGCGACGCGTGAAACCGTCAACGTCAATGCCCTGCACAACATGATGGGCGTCACTATAGACAAAGTGCGGGGCAATGAGGGCATGCAGCTCGATATGCGCATCGGCTCGCGCGGCCCCCTGCACTGCGGCGGCGCCGGCAAGGCGATGCTCGCCTTCATGTCGCCGGAGGAACAGCGGCAGATCTGCGAACAGCCGCTCAGCCGCCTGACCGACTTCACCATCGTCGATCCGACAGACCTTGAGCGTGAGATCGGCCGCATCCGCAAACGGGGTTATTCGCTGGATCACGACGAGGTCGTGGTCGGCGTCCGCTGCGTCGCCATGCCGATTCTCGACCGCGCCAGCCGGCCGGTCGGCGCGATCAGCATTTCCGGCACTTCGGCCAAGCAGCCCGGGCCAGAGCTCGACCGCTTCGTCGAAATGCTGAGCGAAGCCTGCGACCATGTCAGCCGGCGGATCGGCTACACCGGTCAGTGGCCGCCGATCGAGGCGAGCGAAACGGCGCAGCGCAAACGCGCCTGATAAGAACACGCGGGCCCCAACGGGCTCCGAGGAGGAAACATGGTTCGCAGAGCCTTTGTTATGAAGCTCAAGCCCGGCAACGAGGCGATCTACAAGCAGAAGCACGATGAGATCTGGCCTGAAATGCTGGACCTCATGCAGCGCAACGGTACGCACAATTACAGCATCTACCGCTATGGCCTGCTGCTCTTCGCCTACCAGGAAGTCGACAACCCGACGGCCGGCGGACCTCCGTACGACCCCATCGTCCTCAAGTGGTGGAAGATGATGGAGCCATACATGGAATACAACGCCGACGGCACACCTTGGACCGAGACGATCGAGGAAATGTTCTACGCCAAGTAAGGCGCGGACCGGCCGCGAGCCGCTGTTTTGAGAGATATTATGCAAGGCAAAATCAAAGGCGTTGTTCCCATCCTCGTCACCCCGTTCGATGAGGCGGGAAGCCTGGACCGGGCAAGCCTCCGATCCCTGATCGAGTTCAACATTGCCGGCGGGGTGCATGGCCTCGGCGTGGCGCTCGGCAGCGAGATTTTCAAACTCACCGAGGCAGAGCGGGCCGACGTCATCAGTTGCGTGGTCGAGACCGTACGCCACCGCGTGCCTGTGGTGATCAATACCGGCGCTGCGGGCACCGACCTCGCCGTCTTCTACAGTCGCCAGGCCGAAGAGCTGGGCGCCGATGCCCTCATGGTAATTCCGCCAAGCTTCATGCCGGCCGGTGCAGACGAGATCGCCGACTATTATCGCCGGATATCGGAGGCTGTAAGCATTCCGATTTTCCTCCAGGACGTACCACAGGCGCCGATTTCGCCCGGCCTCGCGCTGCGGCTCGCCAAGGAGTGCGAACACGTCCGCTACATCAAGGTCGAAACCCTGCCGATCACCGCCAAGGTCGCCGACATGGCCGCGACCGCCGGCGACCGGCTGACGATTTTTGGCGGTGCGGGCGGCGGTTATTTCATCGAGGAGATGCGGCGCGGCTCGCAGGGAACGATGCCGTTCTGCAGTCAGCCGGCTGCCTTTGTCGAAGTCTGGGACAGATTCCAGCGCGGCGACGAGGACGGCGCCCGAACCGTTTTCGACAGCAACATCATGTCGATCCTCAGATTGGGCCAGCAGGGTGGCGACCTGTTTTACCACCTCCACAAGCAGCTTCTGGTCCGGCTGGGAGTCATCCGCACGGCCATAGTTCGCAGCCCGACCATCCGCATCGATCCCGTCACCCAGCGCGAGATCGACGCATTGCTCGCCACGCTTGTCCCCGCCCCCAAGGCCTTCGAAGCGGCCTGAGCGGGAACAGCGGCGAGACCATCGAAATGAATCCCTTTGCGCTTCGCCGGCTCGGCCGATCGTCGCTCAGCCTGCCGCAACTCGGCTTCGGCGGCGCGGCACTCGGCAATATCGTCGATGTCATTTCCGAGGCGCAGGCCGAGGCGACTCTCGATGCAGCCTGGCAGGCGGGTGTACGCTATTTCGACACATCGCCCTGGTATGGCCGGGGCCTGAGCGAACGCCGCATCGGCAGCTATCTTTATCGCCAGACCGCGCATGAGCGGATCATCTCCACAAAGGTCGGCCGCCTTTTCACCTCGCCGGCAGAACCCGCCGCCTTCGCAGCCTCGGAGCGTTCGTGGCCGAAGGGCCTGCATTTCGAACACCACCACGACTATTCGTACGACGCGATCATGCGCAGCTACGAGGACAGCCTGCAGCGGCTCGGCGTGAACCGGGTCGATGCCCTCATCATCCACGATCTCGATCTGGCCAACCTGGGTTCGGAGGAGCGCGTTCGACATCATTTGGACGAGCTCTCAAATGGCGGCCTACGAGCGCTGGAATCGCTCAAGGCCCAGGGCGTGATCAAGGCGATCGGCGCCGGCGTGAACCGGTCTGGTACAATTCCGCTATTCCTCGAGCGGTTCGATCTCGATTTCTTCCTCGTCGCCACGCCCTATACGCTGGTCGAGCAAGGCGTCCTCGACACGGAGTTTCCGCTGTGCGAAGCGCGTGGCGTCGGTGTCGTCATCGGCGCCGTGTTTGCGACTGGCGTTCTTGCCACCGGCGCAATCCCCGGCGCCCGCTACAACTATCATCCCGCCACCCCGGACGAGTTAGAGCGGGTACGCCGAATGGAGGCTGTCTGCGCCAGCCACAAGGTGCCGCTCGCCGCAGCCGCGCTGCAATTCCCGTTGCATCATCCAATCGTCGCCGCCGTCATTCCGGGCGCCTTCAGCCCCGAGCAGATCAGAGAAAATGTCGCGAACATGCGACACGACATTCCCGATGCGCTATGGGGAGAACTCAAGGCCGAAGGGCTAATCCGCGCGGACGCGCCAACGCCGTGACGGGAGGAACAATGCCAAAGCTGCAGGTTGTCGATCCGCACATCCATTTGTGGGACCTCTCGACAAAACTCTATCCCGGCCTCGAGAAGCCCAGCACCGGCTTCGGCGGCGACAACACGGCGATTGCGAAGAGCTACCTGCTGCCGGATTTCCTTGCCGACGCCGGCGACATCGAAATTCTCAAGGCCGTGCACGTCGAGGCCTTCCCGACCGATGCGCTCGCCGAGGCAAAGCATGTTCAGGCGATGGCCGACGCTGCCGCCAACCGCATCCCGCAAGGCATCGTCGCGTACGCCAATCTCGCCGATAAGGACGTGTCTCGCCTGCTCGAGCAATTGGCCCAGGTGCCCAACGTCCGCGGCATCCGGCAGGTGATCAATCGCCACGACAATCCGCTTTTCAACTACGTGCAGCGCGACTTTCTCGACGAGCCAGCGTGGCACAGTGGCTTTGCGCTGCTGAAGCGCCACAACCTGTCGTTCGACCTGCAGCTCTACCCGCACCAAATGGCACAGGCTGCAAAGCTCGCCGCCGCCCACCCTGAAACACCGATCGTCCTGAACCATGCCGGCATGTGGGCAGACCGAACGGCCGCAGGCTGGCGGCAATGGCGTGATGGGCTGCGGCTCCTGGCTCGCGAACCCAATGTATCGGTCAAGATTTCTGGGCTCGTTATGTTCGACCATCCGTGGACGCTGGACAGTTTGCGGCCGCTGGTGTTCGAAACACTCGATGCCTTCGGGGCCGATCGAGCAATGTTCGCCTCGAACTTCCCGGTCGACAAACTTCATGCGACCTATCCGGCGTTGTGGCATGCCTATGCCGGGATGATCGCCGACTTGACGCCTGACGAACAAGCGCGACTTCTGCGCCGCAACGCCGAACGTTTTTACCGCATCTGAAACGGCGGTAAACCCACCGATAGTTTTGAGGACAAAAGAATGAACCAGATCGATTTGAACGGCCAGGTCGCGGTCGTGACGGGCGGCGCACAGGGTATCGGCTACGCGATTGCCAAACGTCTCGTCGCCTCGGGCGCCAAGGTGAGTCTCTGGGATATGAACGCCGAGCGGGCTGCCGGGGCCAAGAGCGAGCTTGGCGCAGCCGATACGCAGACCGTCAACATCACCGACGTGCCGGGCCTCGAGGGCGCGCTCAAGGCCACCGAGGCGGCGCTCGGCCCGGTCCAGATTCTCGTCCATTCAGCGGCCATCACCGGACCAAACAAGATGCTCGATGAGGTGACGCCCGAGGAATGGCGGCAGACCATCGAGGTTTGCCTCAACGGCACCTTCTACGTGAACCGGCTGGTCGTGCCGGGCATGAAGGCGCGCAACTACGGGCGAATCGTCAATATCGCTTCGGTCGCCGGCAAGGAGGGCAATCCGAGCCTTTCGCCCTACTCCGCGGCCAAGGCCGGTGTGATCGGGATGGTGAAATCGCTCGGCAAGGAACTCGCCAAGTATGACATCGCCGTCAACGCCGTCACCCCGGCGACTGTCAACACGCCGATGATCCAGACCCTCACCCCGGAGTTCATCAACTACATGCTGGTGCGCATTCCCCGCGGCAGGTTCCTCGAGGTCGAGGAAGCCGCCAACATGGTGGCCTGGCTCGTATCGAAGGAAAACAGTTTTACGACAGCCTCGGTGTTCGATCTCTCGGGCGGCCGCACGACTTATTAGGCGACCGTCGTCGCTTTCGGCCGATAGAGCGTCGCTGCATTGCGGGCTCTCGTCGCCGTGTCGTGCGCGATTCGCTCACTCAATCCGGTATGCTGGGCAGGGTCGAGTCGCGTCGCGAGCTCCGCTGGGCTGAGGTGATCGCTTACCCGACGGTCGGCCGACAACACCTCGGCAAAAGTCTGCCCGCCGTTCCCGGTTGAAACGACCTTTGCCGCGTGATGCACCACGTCATGCGCAACCTGCCGGCCGATGGTCTTGCCGAGCGTCATCATTACCGCCTCGGCGCTGATCAGACCATTTGTCAGCATGAGATTGGTCTTCATCCGCTCAGGATAGATTTCGAGGCCGGCGATGACGCTGTTGAGCGCGATCAAGACATCACCGCTGAGGATGCAGCTTTGCTCGAGGGCATAGTCCATCATGGCGGCGCGTGCGCCATCGACCTCATGCGACTGGATCATCGCGTCGAGCGCCAGCGGCACCAGCGCACGGACCTCTGCCGATTTCGTCACCGTTTCCATCGCCCGCTTGGCGTTGCGCTTCTGCGGCATGGTCGAACTGCCGACATCGCCTTCGGGCAGGCTTTCGCTGACCTCGCCAAACTCAGTCCCCATCAGTCGGGACACTTCGTCCGCGATCGAGCCGGCCGTCGCGGCGATCATCCCAAGCAGCAAGACGAACTCGGCGAACTGATCCGCGATATTGCGCGCAGGTACGGGCATTGGCGTCAGCCCAAGTCGTCGAGCAACGCCCTCCTGTACCGCCGGCCCGACTTCGCCGAGGCTGGCGAATGTCCCGGCCGCTCCGCCGGTCATCGCGGTAAAGAGCCGCGGCTCGAGCTGGTGTAGACGCTCGACATGGCGAATCAGCACGTCCGACCAGGTCGCGACCTTGAAACCGAAAGTGATCGGCACAGCCTGCTGCCAATGCGTGCGGCCGGCCATCAGCATACTCGCCGAGCAATCGCCAAGATCGGCCAGCCCATCGAGCAGCTTACAAAGCTCGCCGGTCAGCATCCTCACTGCCGAACGGAAACCGATGACGTCGCCGGTCTGCTGGATGTTTTGCGTCGTGGCGCCCCAATGGACCCACCCGCCGTCGGGATCGCCGACAGCTTGCGACAGTTCCCGCACCAGCGGCACCATCAAATGCCCGGTGACAGCCTGCTGTTCAGCGATGCGATTCTCGTCGAGCAATTCGATTCGGGCCGTCGCCGCGATCTTTTCAGCGGCGGCCTTCGGGATGACCCCGAGTTCCGCCTCGGCCAGGGCGAGCGCGGCCTCGACATCGAGAAATCGCTGCAGGCGCGAACGGCTGGAAAATATCTGGCGAAGGTTGGCTTCCACGATTCTGCTCCCTGCGGCATAGCCGAGCTCGGGCCGCCCGGCGGCGCCGCACCCGGCCTTGCAACTTGCCGCCATCCTCGATCGAGGGAAGCATCGCCCGCACCGGCGAAAGAGACAAGCCGGCGCACCTGCGCCAAAACGCCGTCGCAGTGCCCAAAACAAAACCCCGCTACCTTGCGGCAGCGGGGTTTGAATTTCGTTCTTTCGACGTCGTACTGAGATCAGATGTTTTTGGCAGACCTGGCAGCTACCTACTCTCCCAAGTCTTGAGACTTAGTACCATCGGCACAAAAGGATTTAACGGTCGAGTTCGGGATGGGATCGGGTTCTGGGCCCTTCGTAATTACCACCAGATCGGCGAAAAACATCTGAGTGAATTCTGGTTTGATTTATTCGCGCTGTGTTTCCCATGCAAGTAACACAGTCGCTGGTGTCTGAGCCGATCGTTTCGTTCAAAGCCGCTAACTTGCGGACATTGATTAATGAGAACGATCAAGCCAATCGAGCTATTAGTACCGGTCAGCTTCACACATTGCTGCGCTTCCACATCCGGCCTATCAACGTGGTGGTCTTCCACGGCTCTCAAGGGAATACTAGTTTTGAAGGAGGCTTCCCGCTTAGATGCTTTCAGCGGTTATCCCGTCCGAACGTAGCTACCCTGCAATGCGGCTGGCGCCACAACAGGTCCACCAGAGGTTCGTCCAACCCGGTCCTCTCGTACTAGGGTCAGCTCTTCTCAATATTCCAACACCCACGGCAGATAGGGACCAAACTGTCTCACGACGTTTTAAACCCAGCTCACGTACCACTTTAAATGGCGAACAGCCATACCCTTGGGACCTGCTCCAGCCCCAGGATGTGATGAGCCGACATCGAGGTGCCAAACACTGCCGTCGATATGGACTCTTGGGCAGTATCAGCCTGTTATCCCCAGCGTACCTTTTATTCGTTGAGCGATGGCCCTTCCACGCGGGACCACCGGATCACTATGACCGACTTTCGTCTCTGCTCGACCTGTCGGTCTCGCAGTCAGGCAGGCTTATGCCATTGCACTCAGCGAACGATTTCCGACCGTTCTGAGCCCACCATCGCGCGCCTCCGTTACTCTTTGGGAGGCGACCGCCCCAGTCAAACTACCCACCATACGCTGTCCCGGACACTGTAAATGCCGCGGTTAGACATTCATGACGATAAGGGTGGTATCTCATCTTGCGGCTCCACAAGAACTAGCGTCCCTGCTTCAAAGCCTACCACCTATCCTGCACATGCCGACACGAATGCCAGCGTAAAGCTATAGTAAAGGTGCATGGGGTCTTTCCGTCTGACCGCAGGAACCCCGCATCTTCACGGGGAATTCAATTTCGCTGAGTCTATGCTGGAGACAGTGGGGAGATCGTTACGCCATTCGTGCAGGTCGGAACTTACCCGACAAGGAATTTCGCTACCTTAGGACCGTTATAGTTACGGCCGCCGTTTACCGGGGCTTCATTTCAAAGCTTGCACCTCTCCATTTAACCTTCCGGCACCGGGCAGGCGTCAGACCCTATACGTCGTTTTACAACTTCGCAGAGCCCTGTGTTTTTAATAAACAGTCGCCACCCCCTCTTTTGTGCCACCACACACCGGTTGCCCGATGTGAGGTCATGCTTATCCCGAAGTTACGCATGCAATTTGCCGAGTTCCTTCAGCATAGTTCTCTCAAGCGCCTTGGTATGCTCTACCAGTCCACCTGTGTCGGTTTCGGGTACGGTCAATATTGGTGGAGCTATTTCCTGGAACCAGCTCACTGCGCATCCAATCCAATAAGGACACACAGACCTGCATGATCCGTCACTACCACCTGGCCCACGAATATTAACGTGGTTCCCATCGTCTACGCGTTTCCGCCTCGACTTAGGGGCCGGCTAACCCTGCGCTGATTAGCATTGCGCAGGAACCCTTGGACTTTCGGCGAGAGTGTCTCTCACACTCTTTATCGCTACTCATGTCATCATTCGCACTTCCGATACCTCCACGGCCCCTCACAGGTACCGCTTCGCAGGCTTACGGAACGCTCCGCTACCGCTTACACTTGCGTGTAAACCCTAAGCTTCGGTGCATGGTTTGAGCCCCGTTACATCTTCGCCGCAGGAACGCTTGACCAGTGAGCTGTTACGCTATCTTTAAAGGATGGCTGCTTCTAAGCCAACCTCCTGGTTGTCTAAGCATTCCCACATGCTTTCCCACTTAACCATGACTTGGGGACCTTAGCTGTAGGTCAGGGTTGTTTCCCTCTTGACGATGGACGTTAGCACCCACCGTCT
>Ga0268266_10000429_pt1:52500-63174 | contig 63174 bp, 54 predicted proteins | sample KBSS13metaG_FD_190356 | JGI IMG/M metagenome (GOLD analysis project Ga0268266, IMG submission 190356) | Switchgrass rhizosphere microbial communities from Kellogg Biological Station, Michigan, USA - KBS S1-3 metaG (SPAdes) (version 2) | ecosystem: Host-associated > Plants > Roots >...
CGTCGGCATGTATGCCTACGATATCGACGAGACCAAGAAGATCACCGCTGGCGATTCGATCGAGCTGCTTGAGTCGCCGACCGATGCCAAGGGCAATCAGGAACTGCTCTATGTCAGCCTGATTCTTGGCGGCACCAAGCACGAACTGTTCCGCTTCCACGGCGACGACGGCGTCACTGATTTCTACGACGCCAATGGCGAAAGCGGGAAGCGCTTCATCAACCGTCGCCCGCTGCAGGGCGGCGGCCTCGGCATTTCGAGCCCCTTCGGCTGGCGCATCCATCCGATCTTCCACACCCGCAAACTCCATACCGGCGTCGACCTCGCGGCATCCGAAGGCACGCCGATTTTCGCCGCCGGCGATGGCGTGGTCGAACGCGCCGGCTGGAGTTCGGGCTACGGCCGCTTCGTCATGCTCAAGCATGCCAACGGTTTCGAGACCGCCTACGGGCATATGAGCCGCATCGCCGACATCACGCAGGTCGGCGCCAGCATCCGGCAGGGGCAGATCATCGGCTATGTCGGTCACACCGGTTTCGCGACCGGCCCGCACCTCCACTTCGAGGTTCGCATCAACGGCAACTTCGTCGACCCGCTGAGCGTGAAGCTGCCGCGCGACAAGGTGATCGCCGCGCAGGACCAGCAGCAGTTCGGCCAGAGCGTCGCGCAGATCGAGGATCTGATGAAGCGCGATGGCACCGCCGTGGCGACGGCCGCGCCAGATGGTACACCGGCAACGCCCGATGCACCTGCTCCCGCGCCGACGGCTGAGGTGACGCCCGTGCCGCTGGCGACCCCGAAGGTTGCATCCAACTAGCACCAGTTCCCCGGCCGGCAGTAACGCGCGCTGAGCCAGCTTTTGCTAGCCGTCGCTACCCCTTCTTGCCCTTATGATCGAGCGTGAACCAGGCGATCGCCGCCGAGATCGCCGAGAGCACTGCTGTGCACCAGGCGACCGCCGAGAAGGCCGCGTTGGTCGCCGCGACTCGGATCGCCTCCTCCGCGGCCGGCAGCGCGCTCACCGGCGGCCGTCCGAATGACAGATCGGCACTGCCGGCGGTTGCGTAGCCGAAAACCAGCGCCGCGACACCGCCCATGATGGCGACGGCCAGCAAGCCGGCGACCCGTGCCACCGCATTGTTGACGCCTGAGGCTGTGCCCGTGTCGCCGTCGGGCACCGAGGTCATCACCGCGGTCGACAGCGGCGTCACGACAAAACCCATGCCGATGCCGAACAGTGTCATCAGCGGCAGGACACCGAACCAGAGGCTTTTGAACGGCGCCGTCAGCGCCAGCCCCGCAAACGCGATCGCCACGAGCGAAGCGCCGCCGGCAATGAGTTTCGCGGTGCCGTAGCGATCGGCAAGGCCGCCACTGACATAGGACAGCAGGGTCAGGCAGATACCGAGCGGCAGGAAGCTGATCGACACCAGCGCCGGGGTCACACCCCAGCCGGCGATGAGCGTCATCGGCAGGTAGAACGAGATCGCCGCCAGCGAAAAGTAGAGCGCGAAGGTCAGCGCGTTGGCGCCGGAAAATGCCCTTATGGCGAAGAGGCGCAGCGGCATCATCGGCGCCGCCGTCCGCATTTCCCAGACGAGGAAAGCAATCACCAGCACGAGGCCAATGCCCACATAGATAAGGATGTGGGATGTCTCGGGTACGGCATTCCCGCCGTCGCCGGTGAGGCCCAGCGCGATCAGGGCCAGCGCGACGGTAATCAGCAGGCCGCCGAACCAGTCGAGCCGGCGCCCCTCGGCGGCCCTGTCGGCAGGCACCTTGAACCACAGCAGGCCGAGCGCGATGAGACCGAGCGGCAGGTTGATGGCGAACACCAGACGCCAGCTCCAGTTGCCGAACGCCGAGAGCAATGCACCGCCAACGACCGGCCCCAGAATTGTCGTCAGCGAGGCGGCCGTTGCCCAGATGCCGATGGCCCAGCCGCGCTGGTCCCGCGGATAGGCCTTGGCAATCAGCGCCAGGCTTCCCGGCACCATGAAAGCCGCCCCAAATCCCTGGATGGCACGGCAGACAATGAGAAACACCGGGCTTGGCGCGACGGCGCAAAGCAGCGAGGCGACGACGAACAGCGCGATGCCGAGGCCAAAAACGCGCCTGAGGCCGAACCGGTCGCCCGCTGCGCCGCCGATCAGGATCAGCGAGGCCATGAACAGCATGTAGCCGTTGGAGACCCACTGGGCATCGGAAAGCGAAGCCCCGAGATCCGCCCGGATAGCGGGAATCGCAATCGACACCACCGAACCGTCGATAAACCCCATCGCCGAGGCGAGAATTGTCGCGACCAGCACGTAGATGCGTGCCTCCGGCGGGCAGAAGGTTTTCCCTTCCGCCGCAACCGTCCCCTCGCCTGCCGTTGTCTCAGCCATGCCTCACTCTATCAGCCCGCCGTCGCCGCGTCAGGCATTGCGATCACCGCTATTTGGTGTGCTTCGCCAGCCAGTCGAGCATCTCGGTTACCTCTTTTTCCTGCGCCTTGATGATGCCTTCGGCCAGTCTGCGGTTGGCGGCATCCTTGCCGTATTTGAGCTCCGCGCGGGCCATGGCAATGGCGCCCTGATGATGGGGAATCATGCCGCAGACGAAGGCGACATCGATATCTTCGGCCTGCATGCCGGCCATCATGTCGGTCTGCATTTTGTCCATGCCGGCCATCATCGCCTTGTGCGCCTCGTCCATCGGCATTGCCATGCCGGACGATGCGGCGGGCTTTGCGCCCATATCCATGCCGGCCATGCTGCTCGAGGTGCAGATCGCCGGCAGCGGCGCGGCATCGGCCTTCTCTTGCGCCTCAGCGGCGGCCGGCACGGCAAGAAGAACGGCGCCGAGAACGAGTGCGGCTTTCAACATGGTCCAGAACTCCAAGGTTGGGATGCCGCAACGACTAGCCTAGCCCCGCGTCGGTTTCACGGCAGCGTCGTTCTTCGCCGCGCCGGTGGCCTATTCCCGCGAAATCCACACCGCCATTTCGCTGCCGCCCGGCTCGCGGAAATGGAACCGGCGTCCGCCCGGAAAGTCGAACGCCGCCCGGGTGATCGTCCCGCCCGCGAGCTCGACGGCACGCTGCGCCGCCTCGAGATCATGCGTCCTGACGATGGCCAGCGGCGCGGCAGTCGTTTCACGGGAATCACCCTGGATCCCGGCATCGATCCCCGCCGCCTCGATCGCATGGTAGGTCGGGCCGTAATCGATAAAACTCCAGCCAAACGCCTCCTCGAAGAACTTCCGCGTCTTCATGCCGTCCTTCGAGGGGAATTCGAGGTAGTCGATCTGAAAGTTCTCGGCCATTTTCGCACCTCCAATGTTCTTGTTTTGTTCTAATAGACTGATCGTGACCTCGCAAGGCCCGCTGATCAGTCTTTGGCGTCCCCATGGCGGCTTCGGGCCGCCTCCACCAGCCCTAGGACTGATCTCCTCACCCGCGGTAGAGAACGCCGCGGGCGTCGCTGACGATCCAAGGGCAGGCGTAATAATCCTCGATACGGTCGATGACACCGCCCGCGATATGGACGCGAACCGGCCACCTCACCTGCCATTCGCCGCCTCGTTGGAACAGCAGGAGCAGGACGGGCTCGCCGTCGATCGATCCCAGTTCCATGATCCACTTCTCTGGGTTTCGCTCGTATTCGACGAAGTAGGGAGAGTTTTTGAGCAGGCCGTCGAAGCAGTCGGAAACATGCAACCGGGCGTCGGCGCTGGTGAGGCCTCGGACGCCATCCCAGTCATGGCGATTGAAGAGCTCCACATAGCGCTGCAAAAGCCGCGTGGTGTCCCGGTCAAGGGGAGGACGAGGCTCCCCAGTAGGTCCGGCGGGCAAGACGGCAAGTTTCGCCCGTCCGCGAGAAAGCGCGGCTTTGACGCCGCCAACCGTCGAGTCGACAAGTTCGGCGGTCTCTTCCAGCGAATAGTCGAACACGTCCTTGAGGAGCACACACGCGCGCTCCTTGGGCGGCAGATGGCCGACCAGAAGTTCGATGGCGCGATGAGCATCGGTCGCCGGCGGCTCTGCAACGACCATGCCGATGTCGTCCGAATAGGCACTCTCGGCGCGCTGGCGCGCATCGCGTCGCCGCAGAAAGTCGATGCAGCGATTGTGCGCGATGCGAAACAGCCAGGGTTTTAGTCTGGCTGCATCATCAAGGGTCTCGATCTTGGTGTAGGCCTCGACCAGGGTCTCCTGCATGAGGTCTTCACCGTCGAGCCGTGAGCCGGTCATACGGGCGCAGTAGCGATGCAATTGAGCGCGCGCGTCAGACACCGTGGCAAGGAACGCTCGATACCGTGCGTCGAACAGACCGGTCGGTCGCTCAGGTACGTTCTTGACCTGCCACATCTTGACGTCGTTGAGCACATGGGTGGCCGTCATGCGACTGCCTGACGTTCAGCACGCGTCGCTACGGTGCCGGTCAGACCGATCCTGGGGCGAACCCATTGTGCGAGCCGGTTGATCGCCTCATCGGCTTCAGGCGCGCGGCCGGCCATCATCTGGAACGAGTGCAGCATCTCCGGGAACGCCTCCAACTTCACCTCGACACCGGCGGCCTTCGCCCGCTCGGCGAGTACCCGGCTGTCGTCGAGCAGGGTCTCGTCGCCGCCCACCTGCAGATAGATCGGCGGCAAGCCTTTGAGATCGGCAAAGATCGGGCTCGCCAACGGATTTCGGACGTCGGCCCCGCCGAGGACCAGCGATGCCAGCATATCCACGGATGCCTTTTGGAAGAAGGCATCCTTCTCGCGATTAGTTTCGTAGGAGTGCCCGCTCGCCGAAAAATCGTACCAGCCGGAAATACTGAGGAGCGCAGCCGGCAGCGGTCGTCCGGCATCGCGTAGTTTCATGGCCGCGGCAACGATCAGGCCGCCGCCGGCTGAATCGCCGGCGCCGATCGTATGCTCCGGCTTGATGCCCTGCCCGGCCAACCATTCAAAGGCGGCCACTGTCTGCTCGATCTGGCGCGGGAACTTGCTCTCGAACGCGTAGTCGTAAGTAGGGAGCAAAGCGTTGCAGCTGATCGCCTTGGCGAGGTGTCCGACCATCTTACGATGGGTCCAGATCGAGCCGCCGACATAGCCACCGCCGTGCAGATAAAGCATGACGCGATCCTTGGCCGCCAGTTTTGGCTGGACCCAGAGTGCCGTCCTGTCGCCGATGGTCGTCTCGACGTAGTCGACGCCACCCGGCTCCGCCGTCAAGACCGACCACTCGGAGGCGTCCTGCGGCGATTCTCGGCCGCTGCTCCACGCCTCCGTGAGCGTTTCGTAGTGTATCTTATTCGCCAGGCTCTGCTTGCTGCTCATTCTCGCGCTCCATCTTGTTAGGAGGGCGACGTCGAAGACGACCGCCATCAACACTTAAGACGGAGGAGCCCGGCGAAAAGATACGCCGCCGCGAGATGCGGCGGGTCGACGGGCAATCGCGTTACGCCGCCTGGCCCTTCGCCACGCCATCGAGCTTATCGATCACATCGGCAGGCAGCTCGAGCTCCGCCGCCGCGAGGTTTTCGCGCAAATGCCCGACCGACGAAGTGCCGGGGATGAGGAGGATATTGGGCGAGCGGTGCAGCAGCCAGGCGAGTGCGACCTGCAGCGGCGTTGCACCGAGACGCTGGGCCACTGCCGATAGCGTGGAGGACTGCAGTGGGCTGAAACCGCCGAGCGGGAAGAAGGGCACATAAGGAATGCCCTCGCCGGCAAGCTGGTCGATCAGGGCATCGTCGTTGCGGTGCGCCAGATTGTACTGATTCTGCACTTCGGCGATTTCGGTGATTCGCCGCCCCTCGGCAACCTGCGCCAGGGTGACGTTGCTAAGCCCGATGTGCCGCACGAGGCCCTGCTGCTGCAGTTCGGCCAAAGCCGTAAGCTGCGCCTCGAGCGAGCCCTCAGCCGGCCCGTGTACGCTAAACATGGCGCGCAGGTTCACGACCTCAAGGGCGTCGAGACCGAGATTGCGGAGATTATCGTGCACCGCCCGTGTCAGTTCCTCGGGCGAGAAGGCGGGAATCCATGACCCGTCATCCCCGCGCCGGGCGCCGATCTTGGTGACGATGACGAGATTGTCCGGATAGGGATGGAGCGCTTCGCGGATGAGCTGGTTGGTGACATGCGGGCCATAAAAATCGCTGGTGTCGATGTGATCGATGCCCGAGGCGACGGCTTCACGAAGGACCGCCAGGGCCGCGCTGCGATCCTTCGGCGGCCCGAACACCCCGGGGCCCGCAAGCTGCATGGCGCCGTACCCCATCCGCTTCACGGGGCGGTCGCCAAGGATGAATATGCCGGCTTTATCGATGTTGGACATGATCGATTCCTTTCAAGAACGGCACCAGAAATAGCGATCGCACCAGCTTGCGATAACGGAGTACAATCCGCACGGGCTGTGCGGAGAAGCGAACAATGAAGGCCGACTTTGGCGATCTGAACGCTTTCGTTGCGGTGGCACGCGCCGGTGGCTTTCGCGAAGGCGCGCGCACCAGTGGCAGCAGCGCCTCCGGGCTGAGCGAAGCGGTGCGCCGGCTCGAAGCCCAGCTCGGCGTCAGACTGCTCAACCGCACGACGCGCAGCGTCGTGCCCACCGAGGCGGGCAAAGGGCTGTTGGAGCGGCTCGGCCCGGCACTGAGCGAAGTCGAAACCGCGCTCGACGCGGTGAACGGCTTTCGCGACAGGCCTGCCGGCGTGCTGCGACTCAACGTCCCCGGCAGCGCGGCACGGCTGGTTCTGCCCGCGATCGTCCCCGAATTCCTCGCCGCCTACCCCGACATTCGCCTCGAAGTGATCATCGAGGAGAGTTTCGTGGATGTACTCGCCGCAGGCTGCGATGCCGGCATCCGCTACGAGGAGCGGCTGGAGCAGGATATGATCGCCGTCCCGATCGGGCCGCGCTTCCAGCGCTACGCCACAGGCGCCTCCTCGGCCTATCTCGATCGCCATGGAAGGCCGAAGCATCCGCGCGACCTGCTCGGTCACGCTTGCCTGCGCCAGCGTTTCAGAAGCGGCGTTGTGGCGCCGTGGACTTTCGAGCGCAACGGCGAAGCGGTGCGGATCGACGCGACGGGCCCCCTCATCGTGCAGGCAGGCGGCGGCAGCGACCTTGCGATCGATGCCGCGATCGCCGGAACCGGAATTGTCGGTCTGTTCGAGGATTGGCTCAGGCCGCATTTCGAAAGCGGCGCGCTCGAACCGGTGCTCGAACCCTGGTGGCAGCGCTTCTCGGGGCCGTTTCTCTATTACCCCGGACGGCGGCTCGTCCCCGCCCCGCTGCGGGCTTTTGTCGATTTCATCAAAATGCAGGGGACGAGTAGGCTTATTGCGGAGCCGGAGGGTCCTCGCTCTGCTCCGCTTCGTCGGCATCGTTGATCCGCGCCGCGACAACGATCACGAAGGCATCGGCGAATTCCTTGCCGAACGGCAGGCCATAGGCATCTGCAGCTCGCCGGAAGACCACCGTCTCCATTTCCTTGAGCAGATTTGCGCGTTCTTCATCTGGCAGTACGCGCAGTGCGGTCACCGCTCTCGTAACAAGTGCCTCGAATTGTTGTTTTGGGTCGTGAAGCATAGGCCGTTCGAACTCTCTTTTCGAACGGCCATTCAACCGCGCCGACCCTTAAACGACCATGCTGATCTTGTGTGAACCTTAATCGGCAAGCTTAACTTGCTGGCAAGACTTTCGGTCGTCAGGCCGCTGAAGGCTGGACAAGACGTTCAACTTGGGGCCAAAACTCAACCTGCGCTGGCTCTTTTGACAGGCCCATTGTACCGCGCAACCAGCCGGTCCACCGTTTGCCCCCAGCCATCCTCCATCCCGGTTTCCAGCCACTCGCGGCTGCGTTCTTCCGAAAGATGATCGGGCAATTCCAGGTGGAGCTTCATTTCGGTCTGCCGGCCAACCGGTTTGAGGTCGATCGTCACCAGCGGCCCGTCATCGAGCCGATCGGGATCGATCGCCGGCCAGCCGCCGATGGCGCCAAAGCTGAACACCAGCTTCTTGTTGGGCACAATCTCGCGATAGATGCCGCCGGTCACATATTGCCGCTCCGCATCGATCTTCATGTGCTGGCGCCACTGCCCGCCGACCCTGAGATCGACGGTGGCCGGGCCGTCGGGAACCGTCGTCGGGTTGAAAAACCACTCGAGATAGGCCGGGTCGGTCCAGGCCTGAAACACCATCTCCGGTGGCGCATCGAGCAACCGCGTGACGGTAAAACCCCGGTTGAGGCGATAGGTGGCAGCCATCTTATCTGTCTCCTTCCTTGCTGGATTTCTTCGATTCGCTTGCTGAATCGGCGGCGGCGCTTTTGGCGTCGCGGCGCTCCATCATCGCCTTCAGTTGCGCATCGAGCCGGTCGAGCCGCTCGGCGAAGAACTGGCGATATTGCCCGATCCATTCATCGGCGGCTTCGAGCGGCGCGGTGTCGAGCCGGCACGGCCGAAACTGTGCCGACCGCTCCTTGACCACGAGCCCCGCCTCTTCGAGCACTTTGAGATGCCGGGACACCGAAGGCAGGCTGATGTCGAACGGCTCGGCCAGTTCATTGACCGTGGCCGGTCCACGCGACAGCCGCGCGAGGATCGAGCGCCGCGTGGGGTCAGCAAGCGCCGCAAAAGTCGAACTGAGGTCGTCCACTGTATTTGCACATATTGCTAATTACGTGATCGGCTAAATACCCCTCGTGCCGCGCTGCGTCAAGAGACGTTCGCCCACGCGAATCTTTTTCATCGCCTCTGTCGATTCCGGCGAACCACGCTCGTCGTGAAGGCAGAGGGGCAGGCAGCGCGGCTGAGCTGCCCACGCGAAACAGAGGAGATTTTTATGACATCCACGACCCTGAAGCGCATCGCGACCATCATCGCCCGCGTCATCTTCGCCGGCATGTTCGCCATGGCCCTGACCTTCAAGTTCATGGACCTGAACGCCACGGCGGGCTACGTCGCCTCGATCGGTTTTCCGGCTCCGCTGCTATTCGCCACCCTGGCGGCGCTGTTCGAACTGGCCCTTGTGGTCTGCTTCCTGAGCGGCGCGTTTTTCCGCGAAGCGGCGGTGGCTGCGGCGGGCTATGTGCTGTTCCTTGCCTTCGCCTTCCACGGCCCCTCCCACTGGGCGGCAAGCCAGGCCGAGTTCGGCTTCTTCATGGATCATTTCACCTTCATCGCCGGCCTGCTGTTCGCGGCAGCGCATGGCCCTGGCGATGTCGCGGTCAAGACGCGGCTGTTCGGCCGGACTGCTCGATACCAGCACGTGTCAGCCTGAGGTCCCACCAGCCTTAGCGAAGAGAGGCCGGCGTCGCTGCCGGCCTTTTTACAGCTATTGTCGCTCGCTATACGCAGACCGTGTGATCCGGCACGGCACCCTTGAGCATGTTGTCGATGGTCTCGGGCACGCCCATGCTCATGAAAGCGCCGAAATCTCCCGGCGAAACCAGGTTCGCCCTCACCAGCGCCTTAAGCCCCGCCGCCACCTTGTCGTGGTAGCTCTTGATGTAGAGCATCGTGGCGTCCTGCTCCATGTGATAGACGGCGTTGCCGCCTTTGACCTCGTCGCCGCCTTCCATTCCGGACGTGACCCCGACCATCATATCCATGAGCCCCGTCTGCGCCTTGAGGCCGAGCAGCGCCACGTCGAGCCGTCCGACGTAATCCTTGACGTCGGCAACCAGCGCCGCCTTGGCGTCCGGGTTGCAGAGCCGGGCGATTTTGGTCGTCGTTTTGCACGCCACCATGCTCGCCAGCGCCGCAAAATTGCTGTCGGTCACCGCCGAGTTTGCACCAACCATTTCAGGCGCGAGCGGCGTCTGCGCGGCGGCGCGAACCACTGCCTCGCAGTGCCGGGTATCGTCGTCGGTCCAGATCTGTGTATCGCCCAGCGTCGCAGCAACCTGCACAGCCGGCAATGACGAAGGCGCCGCGCTGGCAATGGCGGTACCCGCAACGGCCGATCGCTCGACGTACCGGAAACCAAAATAGCCGCAGGCGCCGATCGCAACCACCGCGGCGATGATCAGCAGCGTGAGCACCGGACCACCACCGCCCGGCGGTTTTCCCGGGCCTCCGCCTTCGCGCCGCGCGCGTACCACATCCTGTCCGGACACGCCCATGACCCCGTATTACGTGACGTGCCACAGCCTGCCGCAAAAGTCGTTTCGCCGAACTTAAGGCAGTCGCAGCAATATTGCAGAGCGTCGGTGCAATTACGATTGAGACGTCTGCGTCTGCCGAGCGCGAGTCTTCCTCCCCTCTTTTTGCCGCTCCTTCACGTGGTCGATGAAGGCGCGCAGCTTTGGCAGCATCTGGCGGCGATCGGGGTAGTAAAGAAAGATGCCGGGCGCGCTCGACGCGAATGGCGCCAGCACTTCGATGAGCTTGCCCGCCTTGATGCCCGCGACCGCCATCGGCTCGGGTACCTGTGCCAGCCCCATGCCTTCGATCGCGGCCCCGAGCATCGTCGGAAAATCGTTGGCGATGAATGCCCCCGAAACAGCAATCTCGATCGCCTGATTGCCGTCGATCATCGACCAGAGCCCAAGCGCGCCGCTCGATCGACGCCAGCGGACGCATACGTGATCGCGGAGGTCTTTGGGCTGCTCAGGCGGTTCATGCTCGGCAAAATAGCCGGGGCTGCCGACGACGATCATCCGAAACGGCGGCGTGAGCCGCACCGCCACCATG
>Ga0268266_10000431_pt1 | contig 63008 bp, 40 predicted proteins | sample KBSS13metaG_FD_190356 | JGI IMG/M metagenome (GOLD analysis project Ga0268266, IMG submission 190356) | Switchgrass rhizosphere microbial communities from Kellogg Biological Station, Michigan, USA - KBS S1-3 metaG (SPAdes) (version 2) | ecosystem: Host-associated > Plants > Roots > Rhizosphere...
GCAGGACCGGAGGGCCATCGCTCCTGATATGACTCATGGGTGAAGCCCATTGCCACTTTTCGTTGTCTTGTTCCGGCGTGGCATGGAGAAATTTTCCAACGGTTCGCTTGTTGCCGTCCGAGAGCGTAAGCAGGTTTGCCGGCACAGCCATCGCCACGACTCCTTGAACTTTACTCGACACGTCCGCATTGCCGCCGTTGCCCTCGAACTCTGCAATTCCAGACGTAAGCCCAACAAGCAACGCCATATGCGCACCCGAGGAGCCTCCTATGGTGCCGATTGCTTCCGAATCGATGCCGTATTGCTTTGCATTGACTCGCATCCAACGGACTGCAGCTTTCACATCTTGAATTGCCGCGGGGTAAGGTGAGTTATCGGCCGTGCGATATTCAATGCACGCGGCGGCAACACCACGCTCGGCCAAGGCCGAGGCGACATGTGCGAAACGTTTGCGGTCACCGACCAACCAGCCTCCGCCTCGCACCACGACAACGCCAGGGCGATTTTTCCCGGCAAGCAGAGGCAGATACAAATCCAGGAAGAGGCGCTGCGAATCGTATCTTGCATATTCCAGCTTCGAAATCACCCGAACTTTGGATGATGCGCGGTATTTGACGAGGTTTTTCTCTTGGGCTGCGACCGCCGCGCAGGATAGAAGAACTAGGCAAACGACTCCGAAAGTAAGCATGAACAGCGTCCGACAATCGCTTCTCGCTTGGCCAACGCCATTTTTTCGGAAGTTCATTGAGGGGAACTGAGGGAAAAGAGTTGGAATTCGCGGATTTCGGCTTCGGCGGTGGAGGAGAGGATGTTGAGGCGGATGCGGGAGGCGGTGACGGCGGGGAAAGCTGCGATGCGTTTGTGGCCGATGGCGCTTCCTGCGGCGAGGGGCTTCCACTGTTTGCCATCCCAGACTTCGATGCGGAATTTTTGGATGTGCTGGCCGTTGCTGAGACGCTCCATCAGGAGAGCGTGATCGAAGGTGACGGGCTTGGCGAAATTCACTTCGAGCATTGCGTGGTGAGAGCCGGCGGGAGCGGACCAGAACGTGTCGGCGTCGCCATCGAGAGCGGCTTTCTCGTTTTTGGCAGAAGCGGTCGAAGCCAGAATGTGGAATTTGGGAACTAAGTTGTTCGAGTAGCGCTGGCGGATGGCGGCGCCGAATTCTTCGAGACGCTTGACGTCAACTTCAGGCAACAAGCCGCGATTATCGGGGGCGAGGCCGAGAACGAGCTGGGCGCCGCGGCCGACGGTTTCATGATAAATCGTGACGAGTTTGTCGAGCGACTTGAGCGAAGCTTCGTCATTGGGGTGCCAGAACCAGTGCTTTTCGCGGAGCGGCGTGTCGGCTTCGGCGGGGCGCCAGCGCAGGTAGCCGTGGCGGTCGACGACGTTCCAGTTTTCGAAGGGGACGGTGCCGTCTTCATTGCCGACCCAGCGGATGTCGCCGTATTCGAAGAGCGCGGTGTCGGCGAAAACCAGCGTGTTGGGCTGCCACATGCGCAGCTGTTCGATGATTTTGGGGAAGTTGTAGACGTGACCTGCGCTGCCCGCGCCATCGAGCCAGAATTCGACGAGATCGCCGTAGTTGGAAGCCAGTTCATCGAGCTGCGCGGCGTAGTATTTGTCGTATTCCTTGGAGTCGGCGTAGCGGGGTTCGTGGCGGTCCCACGGAGAAACATAGATTCCGAATTTGAGGCCGTGCTTTTTCGCGGCGTCGGAGGCGAGGCGGACGATGTCGCCTTTGCCGTTCATCTTTTCTTTAGACCAGGGACTATTTTTGACGCTGTAATCGGTTTGTTCGCTGGGCCAGAGGCAGAAGCCGTCGTGATGCTTGGCGACGAGGATGACGTATTTGCCGCCGGCGGCCTGGATGGCGCGCATCCACTGGTCGACATCGAGTTGCGCGGGATTGAAAACCTTGGGGTCGGCTTTGCCGTCGCCCCATTCGCGGTCGAGGAAGGAGTTGGTGCCGAAGTGGATGAGGGCGCCGATTTCAAGGTCTTGCCATTCGACTTGCTGGGGGGAGGGCCTTACGTCGGAGAAATTTTGGGCGCGGGCGGGGAGGGCGAAGACAGCGCTGAGGCAGGAACTTAGGAGAATGCCTGCCATGCGAAGGATCGTCGTGGTCACCGTTATGGCCCTTCCTTTGATCCGCAGTGGAGATTTTGTGAGCGGATATGGTACTTGGCTTGGCCGGGCGTTCGGTAGAGACATTTGGCCTAGAGCGAAGGCAAAAAGCAAAACGTAAAGCGGCGTCCTAACTACGACGGGAAATTCCGCCCTCTTAAGAGGGCGGCTACAGGTGGCGTTCACGTCGTCAGGGCAAGGGCAGGCCGACGTAGTTTTCGGCGAGGGATTGGGAGGCGGCGCGGGAGCTGGTGACGTAGTCGAGGTCCGCGAGCTGGCGGCGGTGGTCGAATGGATTGTCGTCGGGGAAACGGTGGAGGAGCTGGGTCATCCACCAGGAGAAGCGCTGGACTTTCCAGACGCGGCGGAGGCAGGTGGCGGAGTATTGCGCGAGAAGATCGGAGCTGCCGCGCGAGTAGAACGCGCCGAGGGCTTCGGCCAGGAGGCGGACGTCGGCTACGGCGAGGTTGAGTCCCTTGGCGCCGGTGGGCGGGACGATGTGGGCGGCGTCTCCGGCGAGGAAGAGGCGGCCGAACTGCATGGGTTCGACGACGAAGCTGCGCATGCCGGTGACGGCTTTTTGGATGATGGGGCCTTCGCTGAGTTGCCAGCCGTCGTGCGTGGCGAAGCGTTTGTGAAGTTCGCTCCAAATGCGGTCGTCGGGCCAGAGCGAGAGGTCTTCATCGGGAGCGCACTGGAGATAGAGGCGGGTGATTTCGGGCGAGCGCATGGAGAGGAGAGCGAAGCCGCGATCGTGATGCGCGTAGATGAGTTCGTGGGAGGACGGAGGAGATTGGGCGAGGATGCCGAGCCAGCCGAAGGGATAGTCGCGTTGGTAAACGGTGAGGAGGCCTGCGGGAATGGCGGAGCGGGAGACTCCGTGGAAGCCGTCGCAGCCGGCGATGAAGTCGCATTCTAGGCGTTGGGCGGTGCCATTGTGTTGGTAAGTGACGTAGGGGTGCGCGGAGTCGAGCGCGTGAAGTGCGCCTTCGGTGGTTTCAAAGAGGAGGGGGCGTTTGGCGGCGAGGCGGGCTGCGACTAGATCTTTGATGACTTCGTGCTGCGCGTAGATGGTGACGCATTTGCCTGCGGCCAGATCGCGGAAATCGATGCGATGACCGCGGCCGTTGAAGCGGAGTTCGATGCCTCCGTGTTCGAGGCCTTGGCGCTTGAGGCGATCGCCGACGCCGAGTTCGTGCATGAGCTGAACGGTATTGTGTTCGAGGAGGCCGGCGCGGACGCGCTCTTCGATGTAGGCGCGGGTGTGGAGCTCGAGGATGACGGACTCGATGCCTAGGCGCTGGAGGAGGAGCGAGAGGAAGAGGCCGGCGGGTCCGGCGCCGATGATGGCGACTTGGGTGCGCATGGGCGTTCAGTGACTAGCGACTGCCGAGTAGTAGCTGGAGAAAAGATACTCGAAACGAGCGGATTCGTCTTGCAGCTAATCGGTGAAGCGGAAACGGATGATGCACCAGAGGGCCTGGACGCCGTCTTTCCAGGTGATCTTTTTACCTTCTTCGTAGGTGCGGCCGGCGTACGAGATGGGGACTTCGTAGACGCGCCAGTTGCCTTTTGCGACTTTGGCGGTGATTTCCGGTTCGAAGCCGAAGCGATCGGACTTGAGCGTGATGCCTTGTAGGACCTCGCGGCGGAAAACTTTGTAGCAGGTTTCCATGTCGGTGAGCTTGAGGTTGGTGAAGATGTCGGAGAGCAGAGTCAGCATCTTGTTGGCAACGTAGTGCCAGAAATAGTGGACGCGCTGGGGGCCACCGAGGAAACGGGAACCGAAGACGACATCGGCGCGGCCATCCATGAGAGGTTCGAGAAGCTTGTCGTAATCGCGCGGGTCGTATTCAAGGTCGGCGTCCTGGACGAGGACGATATCGCCGGTGACTTCGGCGAAGCCGCGGCGGAGTGCGGCGCCTTTGCCCTGATTGTGAGTTTGGAAAAAGATGCGGAGGTCGCGAAGTTCGACGGGATCGCCGCCGTCGAAAGCGGGAGCCTGGGTTTCGCCGGAGGATTGCAACTGCACCATCTTTTCCAGGATCTGGCGAGTGCCGTCGGTGGAGCAGTCGTCGACAAGGACGATTTCCTTCTTGAAGGACGTGTCGATGACGCGACGGAGGATTTCGTCGATGGTGGCTTTTTCGTTATAGACGGGAATGACTACAGAAAGTTTCGGGTCGATCATTGCAGAAGGGTTGCGGCGATGAGAGGTCATAGGTTGAGAGAAAAGTTTAGCGGCGGAGTGGAGGGCGAGTAAAGGAAGAGCCGGCGCAGAATCAGGTAAGAGTTAACGGAGTTCGACAAGTTTGCGAAAGGCTCAGACTTCAGGGGCCATACGGCGCTGGAAGGTAAGAAGGATAAGGTCAGCGCGACGGCGGACGCCGAATTTATTGAGCAGATTGGAAACGTGGAACTTTACGGTGCGCTCGGCAATGTTGAGCTTGCCTGCGATTTCCTTGTTGGAAAGATTTTCGAGGAGCGAATCGAGGACTTCCTGTTCGCGTCGGCTCAGATTGGCGACGGAGTCGGATTTAAGGCGGCGCGTCTGGCCGGAAAGGATCGAGTCCACGAAGCCGGAAAGGACAGTGCGCGGCACCCAAAAGCCGCCTGCGGCGACGAGGGGAAGAGCGCGGATGAGCTGGTCGCGAGCTTCGGTGTAGGTGAGGATGCCTTTTACGCCGAGGCGGAGCAAAGAGAAGCTGGTGGAATCCTGATGCTGTTCGCCGACGACAATGAGGCGGGCATCGGAATAGCGCTCGAGAATGTTGGAAAGAAGAGCGCCGGTGGCCTGACGGGCTGCGTGCGCGTCGATCACGTAGACCTGGGCTTTCGGAGGTTCGAATGAGCGAAGGTCCGGAGCGAGCGTGGATTCGAGCTGCTTGCTGATGACTTTGAAGTCAGGCTTGGATAAAAGGCGTTCGAACTCGCTCAGCACGAGGGGATGCGGCGAGAGAAGGCAGATAGAAAGCTTGGATGAGTTGGAACGTTTCGTAGCCACTTTGCTAAGGGTAGGAAAAACTGGACGAGTGGGCAAGGAACTTTGGGGCAGGTGTTCACGAATTGTTACTGACCGGTTGGGTGAATTTTCAGGGTGAGCTGGAACGGCAGCGTGAAGACTGTAGGTAGCCCGTTATCGGTTGACTGGTGTCCGTGAGAGAAGATGTGAAGACCATGGAAGGCGCTCTCCGGGACAAGCCACCCGCCTCAGAAGGCGCCCGCAATCGGGGCATTTCACGAATTTAACCCTCGCATTGATTCGATTCTGCACGAAAACATGCGTAAAATAGGGATGTTCGCAGTTGGCCGTTACCCGAATCGGGGATGGACCGGCTGGCGGAGCCGCAAGGAGTTACGACCTTCGATACAACGACCACCAAGCAGTCCGGCGGGCATTCAGGTCTTCGGATGCAAAATTTCAAAGAAATTGAACAAGCTTTAAGGGAGCTGATGGGGCAGCGTGTCCTTGTGCTCGATGGGGCAATGGGGACGATGCTGCAGCAACGCGACCTGACGGCGGCGGACTTTGGCGGACCGTCCCTGGAGGGCTGCAACGAGGTATTGGTGCGCACGCGGCCGGATGTGGTGTTGGACATTCACCGGAAGTATTTCGCGGCTGGCGCGGACATTGTAGAGACAGACACGTTCGGCGGAACGCCGCTGGTGCTTGGCGAGTACGGGCTTTCGCCGGAAGCGCATGAGTTAAACAAGAAGGCGGCGGAGTTGGCGCGGCAGGCGGCAACTGAGTTTGCGAAGCCGGGGCGGCCGAGGTTTGTGGCCGGGTCGATGGGTCCGACGACGAAGGCGATTACGGTGACGGGCGGAGTAACCTTTCCGGATCTGCGAGACCATTACTACGTGCAGGCAAAAGGATTAGTGGAAGGCGGCGCGGATTTGCTGCTGGTAGAGACGTGCCAGGACACGCGAAACATCAAGGCCGCTTTGTTGGCGATTGAACGACTTTCGAACGAGATTGGGCAAAGGGTGCCAGTGATCGTGTCGGTAACGATCGAGCCGATGGGAACGATGCTGGCGGGGCAGACGGTAGAGGCGATGTGGGCTTCGCTAAAACACGCGAAGCCGCTGGCTTTTGGGATGAACTGCGCAACCGGGCCGGAGTTCATGACGGACCACGTTCGGACGCTAAGTGGTTCGACGGGCGAGTTTGTTTCGTGCTACCCGAATGCAGGATTGCCGGATGAAGAGGGAAAATACGGGGAGACGCCGACGTCGCTGGCGGCACAGCTGGAAAAGTTTGTGGACCACGGTTGGCTGAACCTGGTCGGTGGATGCTGTGGGACGACGGAAAAGCATATTGCAGCGATTGCGCAGATGGTGGAGGGGAAGAAGCCGCGGGTGAGGCCGCGCGAAGCGCATCGCGCGGTTTATTCGGGGATTGAGACGGTAGAGGCGGATGAGAGCACGCGGCCGCTGCTGGTGGGCGAGCGGACGAACGTGATTGGCTCGCGTTTGTTCAAGAATCTGGTGGCGGAAGAAAAGTGGGAAGAGGCCAGCGAAATTGCACGGCGGCAGGTGAAGGGCGGAGCGCATGTAGTTGATGTGTGCCTGCAAAGCACGGAACGCGATGAGAAAAAAGATATTGAGCCATTTTACGAAAAGCTGATTCGCAAGGTGAAAGCGCCGGTGATGGTGGACACGACCGATCCGGCAGCGATCGAGCTGTCGCTCACTTACTGCCAGGGCAAGGCGATTATCAACTCGATCAATCTGGAAGATGGCGAGGAGAAGTTCGAGAAGACGGTGCCGATTGCGCATGCGTACGGCGCGGCGCTGGTGGTCGGTTGCATTGATGAAGACCCTGTGCAGGCGCAGGCGTTTACACGAGAACGGAAACTGCAAATTGCGCAGCGGTCCTACGAACTGCTGACGAAGAAATACGGAATCGATCCTGAAGACATTATTTTTGATCCACTGGTGTTTCCGTGCGCGACCGGAGATGAAAACTATATTGGCGGCGCTGTGGAAACGATGGAAGGAATCCGCGCGATCAAGAAGGCGATTCCGAATGTGCGGACGATTTTGGGTATTTCGAACGTGTCGTTCGGATTGCCGGCCGGCGCGCGCGAAGTGGTGAATTCGGTTTTTCTGTACTACTGCACGAAAGCCGGGCTGGATCTGGCGATCGTTAACACGGAAAAGCTGGAGCGGTTCGCGTCGATTGCGGAACAGGAGAGGGAACTGGCGGAGAACTTGTTGTTTCAACATCCGCCAAAGCAGGTGCCAGCAGAGAATGCGAAGGCGGAATGGCTCAAGAGTGCGCCAGCAGATTGGCGCGAGCAAAACAAAGAGCAGCGGGCCGCGATCAATCAGTTTCATATTGCGGCGATTACAGAGCATTTCCGGACGACAAAAAAGAAGGAAAAAGTACGCGCGGAAGATTTACCGCTGGACGAGCGGCTGGGGAATTACATCATTCAGGGAACGCGCGACGGATTGATTGAGGATCTGGAAACAAAACGGGCCGAGGGCGCGGCGCCGCTGGACATCATCAACGGACCGCTGATGGCGGGGATGGCCGAGGTCGGCCGCTTGTTCAATGCAAATGAGCTGATTGTGGCAGAGGTGCTGCAGTCGGCGGAAGCGATGAAGGCGGCGGTTGGGCACCTGGAACAGTTCATGGAAAAGTCCGACACATCGAAGCGCGGAAAGATCGTGCTGGCGACGGTGAAAGGCGATGTGCACGACATCGGGAAAAATCTTGTCGAGATCATTCTGAAAAACAACGGCTACGACGTGGTGAACCTGGGAATCAAGGTGCCGCCGGAAGAGCTGATCAAGGCTTATCTGCAGCATCATCCGGACGCCATCGGGCTTTCGGGATTGCTGGTGAAGAGCGCGCAACAGATGGTAGTGACCGCGAGCGATTTGAAGGATGCGGGGATCGCGATTCCGTTGCTGGTGGGCGGAGCCGCTCTCAGCCGCAAGTATACACAGCAGAAGATTGCGCCGAGTTACGGGAACGCAGTGTGCTACGCGAAAGATGCGATGACTGGGCTGCGGCTGATGAATGAGTTGATGGATCCTGCTAAGCGGCCGACTGTGCTGCAAGAACATACGGCGTCGAGCGGCGATGGCGTGAGCGTATTGACGACAGTTGCCGTCAAAGAGCTAACTCCGGTGACGCGTTCGTCAAAGGTGCGCGCCGACTTGCCGATTGAGCCGGTGGGTTATCTCGAGCGCAAAGTACGGCTGGTGCCGGATTTGCGCGAGGTGTGGAGCTACATCAATCCGTTCATGCTGTACGGGCGGCACATGGGCTACAAGGGAGACTTTGAAAAGCATTTGGCTGCGCGCGAGCCGAAGGCCGTGGAGCTGTTCGACGCGATGGAAGAAGTGAAGGAAGAGGCGGCGAAGTTCATGAAGGTCCGCGCTGTGTGGCAATTTTTTGAAGCGGAGGCAGAGGGTGAGCGCTTGCACGTTTTTGCGCCCGGAACACAAACGCCCGCCGAAACGTGGAACTTGAAGAGGCAGAGTGCGGGCGACCGGCTTTGTTTGAGCGATTACATTTTGCCGGTACGCGATGGCAAGCGTGATCACGTGGCGATTTTTGTGGTTACGGCGGGAGAGGGCGTAAGGGAGCGATCCGAGGCGGCAAAGAACTCGGGATACTACTTCCGGTCGCACGGGTTGCAAGCACTGGCGATTGAGACGGCCGAGGCTTGCGCAGAGTGGGTGCACCGGCGAATTCGGGAGGATTGGGGATTTCCTGATCCTGTCGAAATGACTATGGCGCAGAGGTTTACGTCGCGCTATCGCGGGAAGCGTTATAGTTTTGGATACCCAGCCTGCCCGGAGTTGGAAGACCAGGCTGGTATCTGGAAGCTGCTGAAACCAGAAGAAATAGGAGTTCAGCTGACGGAAGGGTTCATGATGGACCCCGAAGCGAGCGTCAGTGCTCTGGCTTTTATCCACCCAGATTGCACGTACTTTTCGATAGGCGGGGACTGACTGACCTCTTTGTAATTGACTCATTTTGAACAGGTTACCAGCAAGGGCTTGTAAGGACGAGCCCGCTCGGGCAAAAAGAGATAAAAGTTTGCCACTCCGCGGAAGCCTAAGGCTCGTTGCTGGCTCGACCCTTCGAAAGCCACGGAAACCTAAGTGCCCACAAAGCTTTGATATTAAATGAGATAACGGATTTCGAAGGACTCTGCGTGATCGTACCCTTGGCCAGGTACTTGCTTATTGTTTGCCTGGAAACCTATGGCTGCAGGGCTCAGTCGCACAATCGATTTCGTCGGTGAGAACGGCTTTGTGTATGGCCAATCGGACGCCATTCGTTCGGTGAATGCCGTTGTGGGCGAAATCGCCCAGACCGATATTCCCGTTTTGTTGAACGGGGAAAGCGGGACCGGCAAGGACGTCTATGGCAAGCTGATTCACCAGCTTTCACGGCAGCGCGACCTGCCGATGGCGAAGCTAAACTGCACGATGCTGGAGCCTGGCGATCTGCTGAACCAAATGAAGCAGACGTTCAGCAAGGCGGAAGACGGAACTGCCGGCTCCTTGTTTCTGGACGGGATTGACGAGCTGGATCTCGATTGCCAGAAAGTAATGCTAGCCATCCTTCAGCAGCAAGAAGTTACTTCGGCGGGACGGACTGGCCTTCGGTTGATTTCTACCGCTACACGAGTTCTCGACAAAGAGATCGGTATAGGCAGATTCCGCCGCGAGCTGTATTTCCGGATTAACGGTGTCTGCGTAAAACTCCCTGCATTGCGAGAGAGACAAGCAGACATTGTGCCGCTAGCGGAGTACTTTCTGGAGAAACACGCGTCGGAGGCGGGTAAGCGCACGCCGGCACTTAGCGCCGAGGACGAGGATCTCTTGAAGTCGCACAACTGGCCGGGCAATGTTAGGGAACTGGAGAATTTAGCCCGGCGAATCGTGGCGCTCGGCGATGCTCGCTCGGTGATGGGGGAATTCAGGCAGCCGGTATTGCAGAGTATGTCGCAAGAGCTGCGCAGGCCTGCGTCGCTGAAAGCGGTTGCGCGAGAAGCATCACGACTAGCGGAAAAAGACTTGATCTTGAGGGCGCTGGAGAAAACCCACTGGAACCGGAAACAGGCGGCGAAACAATTGCAGATCAGCTACAAGGCTTTGCTTTACAAGATCAAGCAGATGGAAGTGCCCGGGGCAGATTTGAAAAGCGAGGGAGAATAGCGATGAGAGCGGTGTTGTTCGCGGCACTAGGAATGATGCTGGCAGCAGGCGAATTGCGGGCACAAGAAGCGACAAAGAATACAGACAAGCAGACGCCGGCTCCGGCGCAAGCGGCGACCACGGACGCAAGCTACAAGATTGGACCGCAAGACGTGTTGAAAGTAGACGTGTGGAAAGAGACGGAGATTACGCGGTCGGTGCCGGTGCGGCCCGATGGCAAGATTTCATTGCCGCTGCTGAACGATGTACAGGCGGCGGGGCTAACGGCGATGGAATTGGCCAACAACATCACAGAGGGCTTGAAGAAATTCATCAACAATCCGCAGGTGACGGTGACCGTGACGGAGATCAACAGCCGGCGTGTGTACGTGACTGGTGAAGTGACCAGGCCGGGTGCTTATCCTCTGTTGCCAAATATGACCGCGCTGCAGGCGTTGACGAGCGCGGGAGGATTTACCCAGTTCTCGAATCCGAAGAAGTGTTATGTGCTGCGATCCGAAAGCGGCAAGCAGGTGAAGCATCCGTTCAATTACAAAGCGGTGCTGGACGGCAAGCAGGATGATATTCCGCTACAACCCGGCGATACCATCGTAGTGCCATAGGAAAGGTTATGACGAAACGCGGGACAGGAATGAGGTTTTCAATTTTGTTTGCTTTGTGTGTGTGCCTTGCGGGATCGCGTGCGCATGCGCAAGACCAGCAGGGCGAAACGCCGAAGCCCCCTGCCAAGGCCTATGGTCCGCTGGGCGTGGACGATCAGCAGCAAGAGAATCAAACGCCGGATACGTTTCAACCGGACACGCGGCCGATAACCGGTTTTCAGCAACCGACAGTCGGTGCGCCGATGGAGCGGCACAGCTATTGGGTGCCCGGGGTGTCGTATTACAACTACATTCAGTCCAATGGCAACATTCTGGGCGGCGGAAGCGATTGGAATTCGACAAGCTATCTAAGCGGGAACGTGAGCCTGGTTGAGAACTGGAGCCGTTCGCAATTGATGCTGAACTATACGGGCGGCGGGAACTTTTCGACGGACGATGCGATCGGTAACGGCTGGTTCCAACAACTGGGAGCGACGCAGACATTCAACTGGGCGCGGCTACAACTGGTATTCATGGATGAATTTGCCTATTTGCCCCAGTCGCAGTTTGGATTTGGCGCTGGAACGGGATTGTCGATTCCGGGAGTAGGTGGTTCGTTGGGCGGGGGACTCACGGGAATTGGGTCGGGGTTCACTCCCGGACAGACCATTTTTTCAGCGGTTGGCCCGCGCTATTTCAACACGGCTGGCGTGCAAGCGACCTATCAGTTGTCCGCGCGGAGTTCGGTGACGATGGGCGGGCTGTACAGCCTGCTGCGATTCAGCGACGAAGGGAACATCGAGAGCGACCAGTACGTGGGAAACCTCGGCTACAACCATCAGATCACGCGAAACAACACGATTGGGCTGCAATATCGCTTCAGCGCGTTCCATTTCCTAAACGATCCGCAGGCGATCGGCGACCACATGTTTCAGGTGGTTTTTGGACGAAAGATAACCGGGCGACTGGCACTGACGCTGTCCGGCGGTCCCGAGATTACAAATTTCCGATTGGCACAAGCGCCAGCGACGAAGACTCAGTATGTTGCCGGCTCGGGCGGAGCTACGCTGAGCTACCTGGTGCCCAAGGGAACGCTGAGCGCCAGTTACTTTCATGGAGTAACGGCAGGGAGCGGCGTGTTCTTGGGAGCGACAACGGATCAAGTGACGGGGGCGGCGACGCGGAAATTGTCGCGAGTGTGGACCGGTGAACTCCACGCGGGATACGCGCGCAACCGAAATGCCGAATCGGCGCAGGGTGTGACCAGCACCAGCTTTGACTCGTTCTTCGGCGGGCTTTCGGCAGCACGCCCATTGGGGCGAAACGCGATGTTTTCGCTTGGGTATACAGCGTACGTGCAAAGGACGGATGTGTCGGGGTGCAGTTCGAACTGCAGTTCGACCTTTACGACGAACCAAATTTCAGTTGGGGTCAGCTGGCACGCACGGCCGTTCGTGTTGCGGTAGAGGAGCAGGCGTTAGAAACGGAGTCGCCACGAGATCATGTACAAGAGCTTCTTTGGGCTGAAAGAAAATCCGTTCAACGTAAATCCGGATCCCCGGTATCTATTCTTGACCCGGCAGATCGAGGAAGCGCTGTCCGGCCTGATGTACGGCATTCAGACGCGCAAGGGGTTTATTACGCTTACCGGCGAAGTGGGAACCGGGAAGACCACGCTGGTAAATCGGTTGCTGGACTGGTTGCACCTCAAGCGGACGAAAACCGCGTTTCTTTTCAACTCGCGCATGAACACGAGTCAACTATTTGACTTCATCATGGCGGAGTTCGACATACCGTGCGACAACAAGTCGAAAAGCCAACAGTTGATGAAGCTGAACCATTGGCTTCTAGAGAGATATCGGGCCGGCGAGGCAGCGGTCTTGATAGTAGACGAGGCGCAAAACCTGACATTTCCGGTGCTCGAAGAGATCCGGCTGCTTACCAACCTGGAGACGTCCACTGAAAAACTTTTGCAGATTGTACTTTCGGGGCAGCCCGAACTGGAAGACAAACTGAGGTTACCGCAGTTACGGCAACTGAGACAGCGCATCACGCTGCGCTGCCGCACAATGCCGATGACTCAGGAGCAAACGCACGACTACATACAGGAGAGGCTACGAATTGCCGGAGCCGACCCGCAGCAAGAGATCTTTTCCGAGAAGGCGATCGAGTCCGTTCATTATTTTTCGATGGGAATTCCGCGCGTCATCAACCTGTTGTGCGAGCATGCGCTGATCAATTCGTTCGTGGACCAGCAAAAGATAGTTGAACCGAAGGTTATTGAAGACGTAGCGCGAGAGTTTCAACTGGACGAAGTGGAGCCGCTGGCGCCGCCGGCGAGTTTGCGGTCAGACGCGGATGTATTTCAGTCAGAGCAGTTTATCCAGAATTTGGGAGAAGCATTGTCGCGGTTCCGAATGAGCACCACAGTGCCATCGAGTAGAGAGCGGAAGTAGCGGAACCGTTGAAGGAAGTTGGAGGAAGAGGGCCATGGCAACAGCGACGGCACCGACCACGGAAAAAGTGCAAAAGTTCCAGCATCTGGCGGGCAGCAAAGAGGTCTTTCGGGAGAAGTTTAATCACGCCTGCTTTGAGTTTCGCCATAGCCTGACGAGCCATCCGTTGTTCCGGCTGGATCGACTTATGGAGTTAGCCAGGGAAACGCAGGAGGGGAGGCCTGGCGATCTCTACTATGACGCGGGCCAGGATGTGGGCGTCAACCAGCGGTGGTCTGAAATTGCGAAACCCAAGTTCAGCGCCGCGGATGCCATACAGCGCATCGAAAATTGTGGGGCGTGGATCGTTTTGAAGCGCGCAGACAAGGATCCCGAGTACAAAGTGGTGCTCGACCAGTGCATGGAAGAGCTGGAAGATTTGAGCGGCATTTCCATCGACAAAGTCATGAAGATCAAAGAAGTGATCGTGTTCGTCACCTCTCCGAAGCGCGTGACGACGTATCACATCGACCGCGAATGCAGCCTCTTGCTGCAGATTCAAGGCGACAAAGAGATCAGCATATTTGACCGGAACGACCGGACGGTGCTGCCGGAAAAGGATATCGAGACGTTCTGGTCCGTGGATGCGAACGCGCCCCGATACAATCCTGCGTTGCAGGATCGCGCAACGGTTTATCAACTGACGCCGGGAGCCGCGGTGCACATTCCCGTGAATTGTCCGCACTGGCTGCAGAACGGCGACAACATTTCCGTGTCCCTCAACTTGAATTTTCAATACCGGGATGCGATGCGTGCCAACATATACCGCGCAAATTTTCTCTTGAGGAAGATGGGATTTAGCCCAACGCCGCCTTTTCAATCAGCTAGCGGGGATAAGATCAAGAGCGTGGCGGTGGTGCCAGTCGTGTGGGCAAGGAACATCACGAAAGGCAGAAAGCCCTGGGCTTAGGAACTCTTCGTTTCGAAGAGATATCTTTTTCCTTTCACAAACGCGCAACCAAACCACGATAATACTGGAAAATCTGGATTAGAGCGTTTTGACCCCGCCGGCAGCGCTGTTGGTTGGGACGCCCGCCAGGATTTCGAATCATAGACCAATGAAATCTCTCGTAGCACGATTTGGAAAGCCAACCCTCACCGCGCTGGTGGTGGCGAGCGTTTGCGCGCTGCTGGTGGCCACGTTGTGGCCTTTTGATCCTGCGCCTCCCAACCAGGTGAGCTGGTTGAGCGGCGAGGATGGCCTCGTTTTCGGCGACTATGGAACGGTGTTCAGTGCCGGCGAATTTCCTAAAATTGCCGGTGGCGAGAAAGAATCGTTCAGCGTCGAGTACTGGATGCGCCCCGGGCGAACGAAAGACACCAATGTGATGGTTGCGTTCTATACACCAGAAGATCCAGGGCAATTTGTGATGCGGCAAGACGAATCGGATCTTGTGATCATGCACACGGGACCGCGAGGAAAGAGCGCCAAAGCAATGATTGCCGGCGAGGTGATCGCCCGTGGCCGCGACACCCTGGCAACTGTGACCGCCGGACCGGACGGAACAACGATTTACATTGATGGCAGGGCGCGGAAATTTTCACCTAGTCTTGGACTGAGCTTGAAGGACATCAATGGTGAGATGCTGGTTGGTAATTCTCCCGTTGGGAACAACAGCTGGAGCGGGGACCTGCGCGGTTTGGCGATTTATAGAAAAAAACTTACGCCGGAAGAAGTGACCAGCCACTATGCGGCTTGGAGGTCAAACAGCACGGACCAGCTGGACAAGCAGACTATGCTGGCCTTCTATTTGTTTCGCGAACGGTCGGGCCAAGCGATCAAGAACGAAATTCCGGGAGGAATCGGCTTGAGCATTCCTCCTCACTACACCATTTGGCGGCAATACTTCATGCGGGCGCCGTGGGAAGAATTTCAAGCGAGCCCCGCCTACATAAAGGACATGTTTGAAAACGTGGTGGGTTTTATCCCGTTGGGGCTGGTGTTGTATCCATACTTTCTTGTGGTGCGCAGATCGAACCGGCCGTGGCTTATGAGCTATTTGAGCGGCGCAGTCTTGAGCCTGACGATCGAAATCCTGCAATCGTTCTTGCCGGCCCGTTACTCGGGATGGACGGATGTGATCACGAATTCGACGGGAACGGCCCTTGGAGCCAGCGTCTACCTCTGGAACGGGGCACAGAGATTTCTTAGGAGTTTTTTCGGAGAAAAAGAGGTTAAGAAAGCCGCTTAGGAGCGAGCAGCGTCGGCGCGCTTCATTGCGATTTGCAGCGCATCTGCCAGGTCTTTCACAAACGGCTCGAGAAGCATGCCCGCCGGATAGACGGGAAGCTGAACCACTTCAAGCCCGCCGAGGGCAAGTCCATCCCAGTCGACTCCCGGTTCCAGATAGACGCTGTATTGGCTTTTGGGCCGGAAGTCGAAAATTGGAGCGGAGCAGGGCTTGGGGACGTAAGCGAGCGCGGCACGATCGTTGGTTTCCCAAAGATTAGCGAGAATCGACGATTCGGATTGAGATCCTCCGGTGTGCCGCTTGCCGGCGAGCATGCCGCGCCAGACTGTCAATCGACTCCGCAAAACTTTCAGCTTCTCCTGGAAAAAGCGGACCTTTCCCGCGAAATCCAAAATCATGAAATTACGAGCGTGGAAGTCGAGACGCTGCAACTGATACCAGGCACGGTCCAAGGAGTTGCGCCTGCGCAGGCGCGCCCAATTTACGGTGTCAAACAGAGCGACCATCGCCACCTGGTCACCGCGTTCGACGAGCTGGCGAGCCATGTCGAGAGCGACGGTGCCACCCAGGCAATACCCGCCAAGATAGTAGGGGCCAGTTGGCTGTTGAAGTTTCAGCTCGAAGACATAGCGCTCGGCCATTTCTTCAATGGAAGACAAACAGGGCTGGAGACCATCAAGTCCTTGCGACTGAAAACCATAAAATGGTTGGTCAAGTCCGAGGCGCCTGGACAGATCGCGATAAATCAGGACATTGCCACCGCCGCCGTGCACGCAAAAGAAGGGCGGGCGGGACCCATGCGGCTGAATCTCCACGAGAGAAGACCAGGTTGCCGGCGAATCTTTTTGCCGGATGGCGTTCGCCATGTCCTGCACTGTTTGGGCATTAAAAAGGGTCGACAGGGGAAGACGGACAGCGAATTCGTTTTCGACGTCCTGAAACAAGCGCGCAGCGAGAAGCGAATTGCCCCCCAAGTCGAAGTAGTTTTGCGTGCGGCCAACCGGGCGGACGGCCAGAACGTTTTCCCAGATACGAGCGAGTCCCCGTTCCAGGTCATCTTCAGGGGGCACGAACTCGGCGTGGTGAGCCGCAACCGCGTGAGAAGCGCTCTTATTGGCAGGGGGACTGACATTTACAGCGCTAAGCGCGAGCGAAGAATTCGCGACCATCGCCGTGAGAATCTTCTGATAGTCGCCGAGAATCTGGCGGATCGTCGAAGGATCGTATAGGTCGGGGTTGTACTCAAGTTGGGCGCGAAGCCCTTCCTGGCGTTCGATCATGGCCAACTGCAGTTCGAACGGAATACCCAAACTAAACGTCGGAGTAGGCTCGATCTTCAACCCACCGACGTGGCGAGGCTGGAGGAAGGCGTTCTGGTAGAAAAAATAGAACTGAAATAACGGTTTGCGCCCATTGATGGTGCGCATTTTGATGTGCTCAACAAGCGACTCAAAGGGAAGTTCGGTATGGCTGAGCGCATCGAAAACAACTTCACGAACCCGCGAAAGGAGCTCTTTGATCGACGGATCGCCTGCAAAATTCAGGCGGAGACAAACGGGCCCCGCGAACGGGCCGATCAGAGGTTCGGTTTCGATCCGTCGATTGGCGACGGGGGAACCAATGAGAAGGTCAGTCTGGCGGGAATAGCGCGAGAGCAAAACGCCAAAAGCCGACAGCAAGAGCATGAAGATCGTGGCGTTTTCGGATTGACCGAAAGCTCTCAGCTCACGGACGAGTTGATCGGGAAGGAGAAGGGTTTCAATGGCGCCGCGCGACGCCGGACGCAGGGTAGCAGGGCGATCTGTCGGGAAATTCAAGATGGGCAGCTCGCCGTCGAGCTTTTTCAGCCAAAAGTCGAGATGCTGGCGCGCTTCGTCAGAGTCGAGCCAGTCGTTTTGCCATGCTGAGAAGTCGCTGAACTGGATAGAAAGAAGGCTCAGCGCCGGCTCGTGCCCTTCTGCGAGCGCCGAGTAGGTTGCCCAAAGGTCATCCTGGAGAATCTTGTTCGACCATCCATCGGCGAGAATGTGATGAAGAACCGTCAAGAGCAAGAACTCGTCGGGGCCAGTTCGAAAAAGACAGGCGCGGAATAGCGGACCAGTTTCGAGAGGCAGCAAATGGGCCGCTTCCTTGCGCATCAGTTCCTGTAATTTCGATCCGCGCGTTTCGGGTGACTCGGGAGTCAAATCAACATGATTCAAAGAGAACGGAAGGTGTGCCGAGATGATTTGCGCGAGTTCGTTGTCTACTTCCTCGAATGTCGTCCGCAGGGTTTCATGGCGCTGAATGACCAATCGGAAAGCCTCTTCGAGAATCTCCGGACTGAGCGAACCAGCAATGCGAACCGCGGCGGGCATGTGAAACGCAGGGGAGTTGCGATCGAGTTGCGACAAAAGCCAAAAGCGCTTTTGGGCCGGGCTGGCGGGCATCGCGTAAAGTTCAGCCGCTTTTTCCGCGGCGCCAGTTTTGCCGGCGAAGGCCGGAGATGGATCAGAGAACACAAATTCCGAGAGGCGTTTTTCAGGATTCTGCGCAACTTGCTCGAGTAGCTCCCTAAAGTGATTCAGCAGACGTTTGGCGGTCTCTTCCTGAAAAAGCGCCGTCTTGTATTCGACGGAAAGACGCCAGCCTGCTTCACGCTCGACAAGGAAAAAATTCAGGTCGTAGAGAGCGCCCTGGGTTTTGGAAGGCATGGTGGACATGCGGACGCCGGCAAAATCAAAGTTGAAAGTAGCCGCGCGGCCATACTCACGCTGGCAAATGAAATTCACAAGAAAAAGCGGGTCTTTGTAGGGATCCTGCCCGGGACGAAGAGCTTTCAAAACGTGTTCGAAGGGAACGTCCTGGTTAGAGAAAGCTTCCCATACCGTATCGCGAACGCGGCCGACAAACTCGGTAAAGGCCGGATCGGCGGAAGCGTCAGCACGGAAAATGACATGATTGACAAACTGGCCGATTAGCGTTTCGAGTTCGGCGCGAGAACGGCCAGCCAGAGGCGAGCCTACGGCCAAATCTTCTTCGCCGGTATAGCGATGCAGGAGCGCAAGGCAAGCGGCGAGCGTGGTGATAAAAAAGGTCTCGCCCTGCGCATTGCTGAAGTCACGAAGCTTCTCGGTCAAATCCTTCGGCAATAGCTGTGAGACGATAGCGGCGTCAGAAACCGAACGAATCGCTTCCGAGAAATCCGGTTTCACTTCCAGCCGGCGATATCGGCGGAGTTTTCTTTTCCAGTAAGCGAGCTGTTGAGAGGACTCGGGACGCGTGGCACATTCATTTTGCCAAATGACGTAGTCTGCAAACTGCAAAGCGAGCGGAGGCAGGGGTGAAGGCACGTTCGACGCAAGCGCGGCGTAGATCTTTTGGATTTCTTCCATGATCAAGCCGATGGACCAGCCGTCGCTGATGACCTGATGCACGGTCAGCAGAAGGACAAAGTGCTGGTCTTCGACACGGAGCAAAGCAGCACGGACTAAGGGGCCCTTGGCGAGATCAAACGGCTTCTGGGCTTCCTCTGTGGACAGGCGGTCGAACTCAATGTCACGCGCGGCAGCAGAGAGAATACTTAGGTCTTTGAAGGAAAGCTTCAGCGGCAAAGATTGAGCAATGACCTGAACCGGACCGCCATTGATTATTTCAATGGTGGCGCGAAGGATTTCGTGGCGCGCGACGATTCCGTTGAGGGTTTCTTCGAGCGTACCGGGATCAACGCGCCCGTGCAGGTTAATGCGAAATGCGCCGTTGTAGATGGTGCTGTCAGGGGAATCGACACACAGCCGCCAGATCCGCTCCTGCGCCGGCGAGAGCGGAAAAGCGACAAGTTCTTCGCCATGGGCCGGCACCGTTGGATTTGCGTTCAAGTTGGTCGCGGGATTCATCGCGACGGTTGATCCTCCGTGCTTTTCTTGTGCAATCGACTCAAGAGGGCTGCCTAACCAAACGGTACTTGGAACGCGATACGGGCACAAGAGCCGGAGCTTCTGACGTTGCCTTCTTCGATTTGCCAAGATCGTCGAAAACCGCGGCGATGGTACGGAATTGCAGAATCTGCCTCGGCTTTACGTCGATGCCCGCTTTGTTGGCGCGGGCGACGATTTGGAAAACGTGGAGGGAGTCGGCCCCCAGCTCGAACAGATTGTCGTTGATGCCGACGCGGTCGAGACGAAGCACCTCGGCCCAGATGGAGCACATCGTTTTCTCTTCGGGCGTGCGCGGCTCGACATAGGCATTGCCGCGGGGCTGTTTCGCCCAATCTGGCGCCGGAAGGGCCTTGCGATCGATCTTTCCGTTCGGCGTAAGCGGGAACGAGGCCAACGTGATGAAGCCGGAAGGCACCATGTAATCCGGTAGCTTCGCCAAGAGAAATGTGCGGATTTCGCCGGCAGCCGGAATACCGCCGGGATTTGGAACGAGGTATGCAATCAACCGCTTGTCTCCGGGCATGTCTTCGCGCAAGAGGACGACGGCTTGTTTGACGGAGGGATGCAGTGCAACGGCGGCTTCGATTTCTCCCAGCTCGATGCGGAAGCCGCGCAATTTGATCTGACCGTCCATGCGGCCGAGGAATTCGAAATGGCCGTTGGGAAGGCGGCGAACGAGGTCGCCAGTACGATACATGCGAGCCGCACCAGAAGAACTGAATGGGTCGGAAACGAACTTCTCCGCGGTAAGTTCTGTGCGCTTGTAGTACCCGCGGGCTACGCCATCACCGCCAATGCAAAGTTCGCCGGGTACACCCATGGGTAAAAGCTGATTGTGAGCATCGAGCACGTAGAACTGTGTGTTATCAATTGGCGGACCGACAGTAACGGGTCCGTCCTCCGCGGTGACCTGAGAAGTCGCTGACCAGATTGTGGTTTCCGTGGGACCGTACATATTCCAGAGAGGCACGTTGCATTCGAGAATGCGATTCGCCAGTTCACGCGGAAGTGCCTCGCCGCCGCAAAGAGCTTTGATCGCCGGATCGCCCTTCCATCCTGCTTCGAGCAAGAGCCGATAGCTCACCGGAGTTGCCTGCATCACTGTCGCGCCCGAGCGCTTGAGAAGTGCAAGCAACTGGATGCCATCGCTAGCGACGAGACGGCTCGCCAGAACAATTCTTGCTCCGACAATTAGCGGCAGATAGATTTCGAGGCCCGCGATATCGAAAGAGATTGTCGTTACTGCGACGAGTATGTCCTGCGAAGTCAGGCCGGGTTTCCTGGCCATTGAGTTCAGCAGGTTGACCACGTTTCGATGCGTGACTTCGACGCCCTTGGGTTTGCCCGTAGAACCGGAAGTGTAGATGGTGTATGCGACACGTGAAGGATCGCCCGCAAGTGTGAGATTGGCGCTGGATTCCTTCTCGATTTGAGGCCAATCGCGATCTACGCAAACGACCTTGGCATCCGTGGCTGGGAGATCGGCCACAAGTTTGGCCTGGGTCAGGACGATGGGGACAGCCGTATCTTCGAAAACAAAAGCAAGGCGTTCGCGCGGGAAAGTTGGATCGAGCGGGGCATAGGCAGCGCCTGCTTTCCACGTCGCGAGCAGGGAGACGATCATCTCAATCGAGCGTTCGAGGTAGATTCCCACCAAGTCGCCAGGTTGAACGCCGATTTTGACCAGATGGCGAGCCAACTGATTGGCGCGAGCGTTCAGCTGGGAATAGGTCAGCGTTTGGCCTTCAAATTCCAAGGCGAGGGAATTGGGCGTACGTTCGACCTGCTGCTCGAATAAGTGATGGACATTCTTTTCGCGCGCATATGTTGCAGCCGTCTGATTAGGAGCGTGCAGGACCGCGTTCCGCTCCGCCTCGGAAAGCAGGGGAAGCTGCACAACAAGTGCAGTCGGATTTGCGGCGAAGCCAGTCAGAAGCGTTTCATAGCAGTCGAGCCAACGAGCGACAGTCGCTTCATCGAAGAGGTCGGTGTTGTAGTCGAGATCGATTGTGAGGCCTTGATCGCTTTCCATTACGTTCAAGAAAAGGTCAAAGTTGACGAAGGCCTTCGGATTCGGATCGACCGCCACTTGCATTTTGTCGAATTTGAGACCCGAGCCGACTTTTTCCAGGTTGAACTGAACTTCCATCAGCGGCAGACGTCCGGGATCACGAGGGATGGAAAGCTTACGAACGAGCCGTCCGTATGTGTAATTCTGATGATCGTAGGCGTCGAGCAGCTTCTTTCGCATCTGATCGAGAAGCTGAGACATGGTTGTGTCTTCACTGAAAACGCCACGCAGCGGGACAAAATTCACGCAGTGGCCAACGAGGTTGCGGTCTTCGATTAGCGATTGTCCGGCTGCCGGTATTCCGACGACGATGTCGTCCTGGCCAGACAAGCGGCTTAAGAGCGCATGGAAGCCGCTCAAGAGCGTAACGAACAACGTGCATTTTTGCTGGGCGCCGGCTTGCTTGATGCTTTTGTACGCTGCGGCGGAGACGTGTTTTCGATATGTGGAGCCCGTGAAGCTTTTGAGATTGGGACGCGGCCTGTCCACCGGCAAGTTGAGCATCGGGGGGAGCTGCGCGAATTGCCGTGTCCAGTACGCTTCATTCGAAGCGCCTTCGTCGCCGCGGAAATGAACTTCCTGCGCGCGGGAATACTCGGCAAACGTCATGTGCGGATCTAGTTTGGGAGCTTCGCCATTTACGCGGGAATGATACAGACGAGAGAGTTCGTCAAGTAGGACATTCGTGGACCATCCATCACACACGATGTGATGCGAAGAAAACACCAGGACGTGATGCTGCGTTGCAAAGCGAAAAAGCTTTGCGCGAACCATTGGTCCATATGCCAGGTCAAATGGCGTCCGGGCGTCTTGCGCCAAGAATTCCTGCAGTTGCGAAGCCTGCTGAGACTTATCCAGGTTTGCGAGATCGACTGTCGACAGCACAAGCTTTAGTTCTGGTGCGAAGAACTGCTTGTCGCCGTCTCTGCTAAAGGTTGCGCGCAATGCATCATGGCGATTGATCAGGTCCTGTACTGAGTCACGCAGAACCGCTTCATTCAGCTCGCCGCGAAGATGTAACGAGAATGACTCGTTGTAGCTGCAGTTGGCCTCGTCGCCGAGGTTTGCCGAGAGAAGAATTTCCATCTGCGATTCGGTTACTGGACCTTCCGTTGCGGAAACCGCGGCTGCGGCCGTTACCGGAACGGCTTCCGGAGCGCGTACTGGCTCTTTGCCATCCGGCAGAGCTAAGAGTTCGCCGGTTTGCATTTCAGCGATGGTCTCTTCAAAAGCGCGGACGATGCGGTCGATGTCGGCTTCTGAATGCTCCGTCGTAAGGAAACACGGGAAATTTTCGAGCAGGTGGATTCCTTTTTCACGGAGGTGGTAGTAAAACAGGCTGCTGAAGTGATAGTCAGACGGGAAACTGAAATAAAAGAAGCTCGCGAAGCTCTCGATCCTTGTCGGAACTTGATTCGCTTCGAGAATAGCGTTGACGCGCTTGGCGAGATTCGTCGTACGTTCTGTCAAACTGCGCTGTAGCTCAGGCCCTTGTTCCTTAAGGTGTTTGAGAACCGCAGCGCACGCAGCCATGGCCAGCGGGTGGCGCACGAAAGTTCCCGCCATAAAAGTCACGCCGACTTCGGGGTAAGAATCGTCGCCGTACTGCCACATGCCGCCATCGAGAGCGTCCATGTACCTCGCCTTACCGGCAAGGACTCCGATCGGCATGCCACCCGCCAGAACTTTGCCGTAGGTCGCGAGGTCGGCGCGTATGCCGAAGAGTTCCTGGCAGCCGCCGGGATGGACGCGGAATCCGGTGACGACTTCGTCGAAAACGAAGCACGTCTCCGACGCTTCAGTGATGCGGCGAAGTTCCTTTAGGAATGCGACCGGCTGCAAGTTCGGATGCCGGCTTTGCACCGGTTCGACGATTACGGCAGCCAAGTCTTTGGCGTTTTTGCGGATCCATTCGAGCGATTCGTCGGTGCCGTACTCCAGTACAACCACGTTCGCAACTTTTTCGCGCGGAATGCCAGGGGCACTCGGGACCGAAAATGGCTCGCCGTTCTTTTTAAAGCCTTTGACCAGCACTTCGTCAAACATGCCGTGATAGTCGCCAGCAAAGAAGACAATCTTGTTGCGCCCCGTCACGGTGCGAGCGACACGCATCGCCGCAATTACGGCTTCGGAGCCAGTGTTACAGAACGTTGCGCGTTCGTTGCCGGTCATTTCACACAACGCCGCTGCAACTTCACCTGCAAGAATCGTCTGCGGACCAATCTCAAAGCCTTCGTGTAGCTGTTTTTCGATTGCTTTGGAAACGAAATCGGGGCGATGGCCCAGCATGATGGGGCCAAAGCCGTTGAGAATGTCGATGTATTCGTTGCCGTCGATGTCCCAGAGCCGCGAGCCCAGCGACTTAACGGTGATGATGGGATACACCATTTCCTTCCACTGAGCGCGGAAGCCGGACACCACGCGCGGGTCGGCCAAAACTTGTCGATATTGCTGCGTCTTCGATTTTGAGCTTGCGGTTTTTGCAGTGTAACGGGTCGTCAGTGTCTGAATATGTTGCTTTTGCTTTTCAGTGAGCTCGCCTGCGGTGCTTTTTTGCAGCGGCTTAAACGGAACATAGCCCTTAAGCTCTTTGCTTCCGTCGGCAGCCTTTTCCGGAGCAGCGGCTTGGACTTTTGGCGTGGCGGGAGCCGTTGGTTGCGGCAGGCTGCTCAGGGACGGTGGCGCCACCGCAGGGATTGGCGCATTGGCCTGGACGGCAGCAAGTTGCTGCGCAAAAAGCTGGTTCATCGCGTGAAGTTGATCGCGCAGGAGTTGCTCGATAGCGCTCGACGCACCTCCGGTGGACTGCGGTACGGCCACTGAAGGAGCCGCAAGCACGGTTGGCAGCGAAACCACTTGCGCCGGCTTGGGCATCGCATTCGCGGGTACTGGCGCTGGCTCGGCAAAAACCGACGCGGGGAGCTTCTCATCGAGGAAGGCAGCGAGCGATTCAATCGTGGACAGGTCACCGAGAAGTTGCCGGAATGTGATCTTGATGTTGAACTTCGATTGCAGCGACTGCGTGACCTGCGTCAAGAAAAGAGAGTCGAAGCCAAGATCGAGAAACGTTGCGGAATGCTCTTTCTCTGAAATGGAGACACCGGACAAATCCTGAAAGAGCTCGCCCAGGGCTGCGCTCAGTCGCTTAGCTCGTGGCACGGAATTATTGGGTTGGGAGCCTGAACTCACGGTTGGACTTTCCTCCGTTGGAACTGGTTGCACTGCCTGATTTGCAACTTCCTGCGCTGTTGCGATCGACTGATTGACGTTTGATTCAGAGGACAAAGAAGATTTTTGCGAGGGCTCAACCCAAAAGCGCTTTCGCTCAAAAGGATATGTAGGCAGCGAAACACGCAGCCGGCGTTCGCCAGAATGCACCGCCGACCAATTCAGGTTTGCTCCGGCAATCCACGTCGCGCCTTGCGCGGCGGCGAGACTTAGTACATCGCCTTCACCCGAAAATCCGTCCGCGAGCGTGGAGACGATGACGACGTCCTTGCCCGGTTTGTGCTGGCGGGCGAGCGTCGCGAGCACATTGCCGGGACCGACTTCGAGGAGGATGCCCGGAGACTTCAGCAACTCCGCGATGCCTGAAGAAAACTGCACGGTCTGCCTAAAGTGTTTCGCCCAGTAGGCCGGATCTGTTGTCTGATCAGCGGTGGCCCAGGTACCTGTTACTCCGGAAATGTAAGGAACGTTCGGCGCCGAAAGTTTGATTCCGCGGATCGCGTCCGTAAACGGGGCGATGATCGGCTCCATCATTTTGGAGTGGAACGCGTGAGACGTCACCAAACGTCGTGCGGCAATTCCCTCCGCTGTCAGCTTCTTCTCAAAAGCATCGAGCACGGAATGCGGTCCGGCGACCACGCAAAGCGCCGGCCCGTTCAAAGCCGCAAGGTCAAGGTCCGGCTGATTGGCCAAACGCGCCTTCACGTCTCCGACCGGCAGGCGTACAGAAAGCATTCCGCCTGACGGCAGACTTTGCATCATGCGTCCGCGCGTTGCTACGATCTTGAGAGCGTCTTCGAGAGAAAAAACTCCAGAAAGATGGGCGGCGACGAACTCTCCGATGCTGTGCCCAATCATCGCCTTCGGGCGAATGCCATAGCTCATCCAAAGCTGCGCCAGCGCGTATTCAATCGTGAAGATGGCGGGTTGCGCGATGATGGTATCCGTAACGCGACGGCGATCTTCTTCAGAGACAGCAGCCGCCGGGTAAAGCAGAGTCCGAAGGTCTTCGCCCAAGTGAGGCCGGAGAATCTCCGCGCAGCGATCGACTGCGTGGCGAAAGACTGGCTCGGAGTCGTAAAGTTCGCGACCCATGTTTGGGTATTGCGAGCCCTGACCCGGAAAGAGAAAGTACACGTCAGGTGAAGCGAGCGGCTGCTGGCGAGTTTGCACCCGCTTCGCATCGGCTCCATTCAGTGCGGCGACCGCCTCGCTAGAGTGGCGAGCAGCAATCGCGCGGCGGAAGGAAAAAGCTCGCCGCCCAACTTGCAGCGACCACGCCGCATCGGCCAGATCGGTATTCGGATTCTCGCTTAGGAACGCCGCCAGATTCTTGGAGGCTTGCTCCAGCGCGGCTTGGGAACGCGCGGACAAGACCAGTGCTTGGGCGGAGCGGCTCTTTCGACTCTCTTCTAGGGTGGGAGCTTGCTCCAGAATGACGTGCGCGTTTGTGCCGCCGACGCCAAATGCGCTCACACCGGCGCGACGCGGAATCCCGTTCGACTTCCACTCCGTCAGCTCGGTGTTGACGCGAAAGGGGCTATTCGCAAGATCGAAATTGGGATTCGATTTGCGGAAGTGCAGCGTGGGCGGCAGCTTTCCGCTTTCCACGATGTGCGCCGCGTTGATGAGTCCCGTCACACCGGCGGCCACGTCCAAATGACCCACGTTGGTCTTTGCCGATCCAACTACGCAGAACTGCTTCGCCGAAGTGTGAGCACGGAACGCTTGCGTAAGAGCCGTGAGTTCAATCGGATCGCCAAGAGGAGTCGCAGTTCCGTGCGCCTCAATGTAGCCAATAGTTGAGGGATCTACGCCAGAAGCCGCGTGCGCCAGCGCGATGACCTGCGCCTGGCCTTCCACGCTTGGCGCGGTGTAACCCACTTTCGCGGAACCATCATTGTTCACGCCAAATCCGCGAATCACCGCGTAGATGTGGTCGCCATCGGCGACCGCATCTTCGACGCGCTTCAGCAGGACTACACCACATCCGCTTCCAAAAACAGTTCCTTGCGCGTCGGCGTCAAACGTCCTGCAGTGGCCGTCGGCGGAAACCATGCCGCCTTCTTGGTATAGATAGCCGCGCTTTTGCGGCAGCGTGATGGAAACCGATCCGGCCAGCGCCATGTCGCTCTGGTAGGTGAGCAGGCCTTGGCACGCCTGCGTTACGGCAAGCAGTGACGTCGAACAGCCGGCCTGCATGGTGAAAGCCGGACCGCGAAGATTCAACTTGTACGAAACTCGCGTGGACAGAAAATCGAGGCTGTTGCCCATCATTGCCAGGTAGTTGCCCACCTGGTAGCCGCTGGTGAAGTCCGGGATGTAGCCCGGGTTCATGCAAAGCTTGGAAAGAAAATAACTGGGAATGCTCATCCCGGCGTAGACAGCAATAGGGCCAGCGTAGACTGCGGGATCGTAGCAGGCGTCTTCCAGGGCCTCCCAACAAGATTCGAGAAAGATGCGGTGCTGTGGATCCATCAGTTCCGCTTCGCGCGGATAGATGCCGAAAAATTCGGCATCGAACATGTCAATGTTTTCTAGAATCGATCGAGCACGCACGTAGTTGGGCAGCGCTGAAAGCTGTTCGCGGTTCGGAACTTCCAATTCTTCAACGGTGAAGCGAGAAATCGATTCGATGCCGCGGAGCTGATTCCTCCAAAATTCGGCTACGTTTTTTGCGCCTGGGAACCGTCCCGCCATTCCAACGATGGCAACTCCCTCGATCAGACGATCCTGATTCGTAGAGTTGCTCACGCCTGGCTCCTCATCGCGCGCCGCTTCGCCTGAGCTTCCCGCTGCTTTCTTGCCTGCTCCTGGGCAGCCGAAAACGCCGGAGTCGCGGGAGCAATTTCTGCCAAGTGGCGAGCCAGCGAACGTACCGTCACGTACTCAAAAAGATCGGTGACTTGAATTTCGCGCTGCAGCATCTTTTGGAGTTGAGAATGAACGGCCACAATCAACAGCGAGTCGCCGCCCAGATCGAAAAAATTGTCGTCCAGGCCGATACGCTGAGTTCCGAGGGCCTGTTTCCAGAGCTCGGCGATTTGCTCTTCCAGTTCCGAGCCAGTGGTCCGCAGTTCCGCGCCGCCGCTGGCTGCAGGGTCGGGAAGTGCGGCTCGATCCACTTTGCCGTTCGGATTCAGGGGCAAGTTGCTCATAGAGAAGTAAAAGGCCGGAACCATGTACGCGGGGAGTTTCGACGCTAGAAACTCCTTGAGTTCGGCTATCGTGACCGAAGAATTTGCCACGTAGTAAGCCACAAGGCGCCTATTTCCCAACTCGTCGGTCGACGCAACCACGCAGACCTGCCGCATCGCCGGATGATGAGCGAGAATCGCTTCGATTTCGCCAAGCTCGATCCGGTGTCCCAGAATTTTTACTTGATTGTCACGACGTCCGAGAAATTCGAGTGTGCCGTCTGGAAGCCATCGTCCAAGGTCGCCCGTCCGGTACATTCGCGCCCCGGCTGACTTTGCATAAGGGTCTGGCAGGAACTTTTCCGCGGACAATTCCGGCGAGTTCAAGTAGCCACGCGCAATGCCGTCGCCACCGGCAACGAGCTCTCCCACTTCCCCGACGCCAACAGGCTCCAGATTTTCATTGAGCAAGTAGACAAACGAGTTTGAGATCGGACGGCCAATCGGAACCCTGTCACCAATCACGTCTTCGCAACGCATGACGTGGCAGCAGGTAAAGGTAGTCCCTTCTGTCGGTCCGTAGCCGTTGATTAAGGTCGTGCTGTGCAGTTGTTCGAGAACTTTGTGAACTTTGCCAGACATCAAAACATCGCCGCCCGCAAGCAGCTGCCGCAACGGCCGCAGGTCTTCCAGGCGTTGGTCGACAAAAACGTGGAACAAGCCCGCGGTAAGCCACATTGTCGTCACACCGTGCTTCCGAATGGTGTCCCCAATGTCCCGCAGCGAGGAAGCTTGCGGCGGCATTAGCACCAGTGCCGAACCGTGCAGCAGCGCGCCCCAGATTTCAAACGTAGAAGCGTCAAACGAGATCGGCGCGTACTGGAGAAAAATCTCATCAGGACCGAAGTTGCAGAAGTTGGTTTCAAAGACGAGCCTTATGACGGACCGATTTTCGATCATCACGCCCTTTGGAAGGCCCGTGGATCCTGATGTGTACATGACGTACGCGAGATTCGCGGCCGCGGCTCGCGATGGGGGATTTGCATCTTCCGACGCAAAACTTTCGAAGGCGTTTTGTTGAAGCAAAACTGTTTTGAACTCGCGGGATGGTGTCATTGCCCGCAGGAGATTCTCCTGAGCCAGCATGATCTCGATGTTGGTATCGTTGACCATGAAGGCCAAACGTTCTGCAGGGTAGCTCGGATCGAACGGAACGTAGGCAGCCCCGGACTTCAAAATCGCGATCATGCCTACGATCATTTCCGTCGAGCGCTCGGCGCAGAGGCCCACCATTTTTTCTGGGCCAGCGCCCATGGAAACTAATTCATGCGCGAGCACGTTCGCGCGGCGATTCAGTTCGCCGTACGTCAACCGGGCATCGCCAAAGATCAGAGCGGTTTTGTCCGCGTAGACTGCTGCCGCTTCTTCAAAAAGCGTGGCGATGGTTTTGTCACGCGGATAGGAAGTGCGGGAACCGGCCCACAACGCGAGCGGCGAGGCAAGGCCTTGTGCCACGGGCTCCCTTGTCTCCATATAGAGGCGATCGGTCATCGAGCCTGCCCCGCGCCAGCTACCGACTGCCGCCCTGGCAGAAGAATTTCTTTTTCTCCGAACAGCCGCTCGGCAACGATTCCGCGACTTCTGCAATCCTCAATCAAGCGATTGGAATGCACGATCGGCTTTGACGCCTCAGTGTACTTTACGCTCATCACGTAGTTGAGCCACGGCTCCTGGCCCATCGCGTAAACGTAGACTTCTTTGCAATGAAATTGATCGACAAGCGCTTTCGCTCGCTCATAGTCGGAGCCGGCTAGCCTTCGCGAATGGTCCTTTTGCCGTTCCAGCCGATGTGTCAAGAGTGGGCCGTAAATCCAGCTCATCGGCGCTCCATTGCATTCCATACCGACGAACAGCACATCCACATCGCCAACCTGCTTGTGAACATGCGCGTACATTTCCGGGCAGATGTTGCAGGAATCCGCGGCGAAGAGGAGCCGCTGATCATTCATTTCGATTCGCCATGCCGCTTTGCTTAGAACATTGAGGTCGCCATGCTCACCCAGGAAGGGCAGCGACATAATCGATCCTTGCTCGAATGGGATTTGCTCCATTTCGCCAAGTTCGATGACGTTGCGAAAACCGCATTGATTGAGCAGCAGGCGCAGCGAAGGATCCTGCAGTGCGCCTCCGCCGTTACGAGGCACGACGATATTGCGAATACGATGGCGCAACTGCAAAAGAGTTTCGAAAAGAATGTGATCTTGATGGTTGTGCGTGATCAGCGCGTAGTCAATTACGGGCGGCAGGTCTTCGTAGGTATATCGGGAAATGTCACTCTCGTACGTATAGCTGAGGACAGGGTCAAGCAGCACGCTGACGCCGTGGGTCTCCAGCAGAATGCACGCGTGGCCAAAATATCTCCAGCGTGCACCGGATCCTTGATAGCGTGTGTATTTCTGCGGAGCTTCCGCGGTAAAAAAGGACCGGAAGCGTTCGGCTGCAGGGCCTTTCAACGCGAAAGCCTCGCAAATTTCCGCAAAGCTACCACCTTCAGATTTCATACGAAATAGCCGGTCGTATTTTTCGCTAGAGAAGGGCACCTTCAGCTCGACCGCGTCGCCCTCTTCCAACCGAGGTGTGCTCAATACGAACGGACGGTCATCGCCGGAAATCTCGGAAAGCATGACGCTTTGCATCGATTCGTCATACAGCGGACTACGGTACAAAAGAGGCTCGATCAGTCGAAAGGAGGGATGGCTGTTCAAGTCGTAGACCAGTTCGACATAGCCGCGCAGAGCAGCAGGCACCTCTGCATACAAAGATTCTAGGCTGAAGCCGGTAGCCTTTTGCTGAACGAGCTCGTCCAACTCGGCTAAGGCGCCTGAAAGTTCGAGCAGCTTGCCCCGTTCACGAAGAGTCCGGTCGCGAAGATTTCGCACATCTTCTACGCGGTCACCCTCAACATCCATGAACGGTCCGCCCAACAAAGCCGGATTCTTGACCGCAGCCGCATGCGTTTCCGGGTTGGCAATATAGGAATCCATGATCCGCAAATGACGTTCGGTGAGGTTCCGGGCGGCCGTTGCCGGCGGTATCAAATGCGCCCATGCATACCAACTGTCTACCAGCGGTTCTGCTACAACGTTCGTGCGGAGAAACAACATCTGGTCGTTCATTCGCGCCCAAGCAGCTTCCAGTTTGTCCGCCTGGTCCGTCATGAGACACCCACAGGCCGATCGAGGGGGGAAGCAATCGGGTTTGTGCAAGCGTTGGGCCAACTCAGTTTTTGCCATATTGCTGATTTATAATGGTTTAGTTCGGCTATAATCCGACCGAATGCTCTGCGCGAACGACCGCGTTTGGCTTGAAGGAATTTTTTTTCCCACATTTGCCCTAGCCCGGAGCGAAGGGTTCGGCAGGGGGATACACCCACCGGCTCGAGCATGCCATTTCGAGTGAATTATCTCTCTTGTTTTGTTCTATATAGGTCAGGTATGGTGCGGGGCGAGACAAATTCATGCACTGGCGCGAGCCCACTTCACAGTTCCCATCCCTCCGTGCGGGTGATGTCCATGTCTGGCGAATCGAGCTAGGGAGAAGCACAGACGAAGTCCGAGCACTTGAACCCATTCTCAGCGATTCGGAGCGGTCGCGAGCCGACCGATTTGTGGTTGACTCGGCTCGAGAGGATTACGTTGTCGCGCGCGCATCGCTTCGTCGATTACTCGGCGGTTATCTGGAGAAAGAGCCCTCAACCATAGCGATCCATCTGTCGGAGGATGGTAAGCCACACTTAGCTAACTCCCTTAATATAAGCGACATACGCTTCAATCTTTCCCACTCCGGCGGGTTATGTCTGGTAGCGGTTTCCGGGCGTCGAGAAGTCGGAATAGATGTGGAAAAACTCCGGCGTGATGTGGATTTCGGTGGACTCGCGGCGAAGTACTTCGCGCCGGCTGAGCGCGACCAGATCATCGCGCTGGCTGGCGAATCCCAAATGCTGGCATTCTTTCGTTGCTGGACGCGCAAGGAAGCGTACGTGAAGGCACATGGCCATGGATTGCGCATACCCTTGGACAGATTCGTAGTCTCGATTACCGGCGATTCGCCAGAGGTTCTAGACAGTCCAGATTCAGACCGCTGGGAGCTCCATTCTTTGTCACCCGGAGGAGACTTTGTCGGTTGTCTCGTGGTTGAACGACCGGTCAAGGAACTCTACTTTTTCACGCAGAGATAGGTAGCGCAATTGCGAGGAATCCGAAGCGTTGTCTCTTAAGTAGATTATTATCAGTGGCTTATGCCAAAACGGAACAAAGGAACAGAACTTCCCTTATCGTCAGGAATGAGTTTGCAACAATAGGGCACCCGTTTTCTCTTGGGCAACTCGAACCGCGTATCCCCGCTCAAGTTCGAAATGCTCGCCTCAGTTAAGCAGCTTATAATCAGTAAGTTACAATTGAGTCGCAAGTCGAGACTGTGACTCATATCCACGCTAGCTGTGGCAGGAGAATTGCCAAGATATCAGTCGTCCGGTGTGTCTTTGGGACTTTTGTGGCGGTAGCCCATCCGGACTCAAACGGCACGGACTCTAGGTTCGGGAGCAGTCCTTGACAGCACTTAGTGGTTCTGAGATTCGAAGCAGTGCGCATCACTGGTACGCCCTGCAGGTCTGGGTGCGAAAAGAGAATTTGGTTGCGAATCACCTGGCAGGGTTGGGATTCGAGTGTTTCCTGCCGAAGTACAAGAGCGTAAGGCAGTGGTCGGATCGCAAGAAAGAAGTGGAACAACCACTGTTTCCGGGCTACCTGTTTTGCAGATTTAATTACAACGAACGGCGCCCTGTTGCCGTGACGCCAGGGGTTTTGCAAGTAGTGGGAAATGGACGTCAGGGCTTGCCGGTAGATGAACAAGAAATAGAAGCAATCCAGTTGGCTGTCAACTCTGGCATTCAAGCCCAGCCCTGGGCCTTCCTGGAAATCGGAGAAAGAGTTCGCATCAACTGCGGAAAGCTGACAGGCCTGGAAGGGATTCTCGTAAATTTCAGAGGCAATCATCGTGTAGTGCTGTCGGTTACATTGCTACAGCGGTCTGTGGCTCTGGAAGTAGATCTTGCTTGGGTTGGTTCATTAGAGAAAAACCGCAATTTGTCGGGCAGCCGCGCCCTGGTCGGCGAAACGGTTCGAGTTGTCAGTTAGGAATCGGCTGGGGAAAGAACGGTCATGAGCGTACTCAGAACTGAGTTGCAGTCGAAAGAGCTAGCCAGGCGACTAAGTGCGGACACCCATATGTCCTTGGAAAAGGGCGGTGTGGCGGCAGGGCGGATAGTTCTTCACGAAGACGCATTTGTTTCGATGCTCTATCTGGAGCGTCGTCGGGCCGAGCGGGCGCAGAAGCGGTTTGTGTTGATGTTGGTGGACGTGAAACGCGCAATCGCGGATAACCAGAAAAATCGCACGCTCGCCAAGGTAACCAATGCACTGCTGGGAGTCACCCGGGAAACCGATATCGTCGGCTGGTACTTGGAAGATCAGCTGATCGGCGTGATCGGAACGGAAATCGGTAAGTCCAAGCCCAAGACTGTTCAGGCGAAGATGCTCGAGAAGACCAAGTTGGCCTTGGTCGAGGCTCTGCCGAAAGACAAGGTTGGGCAAGTCACAGTCTCCTTCCATTTCTTTCCAGAAGAATGGGAGGAAGGCAACACCGACCACTCCGCCAACATCACGCTTTATCCCGATTTGTCCCGCAAGGAAGAATCCAGAAAACTGGAGCTCGGCTTGAAGCGAGCCATGGACATTGCGGGCGGCGCGGCCGCCTTGGCCGTATTGGCGCCTTTGTTCGGATTGATAGCCCTTGCAATTCGCCTTTCATCGAAGGGACCAGTCTTATTTCGACAGGAGCGGCTGGGCCAGTTTGGCAAGAAATTCACGTTGCTGAAGTTTCGCTCGATGCGGACCGATTGCGATCCACGCATTCACCAGGAATATGTCAGCCAGTTTATTGCCGGCCAAGTGGCCGACGGTGGCCAAAATGGCGAGAAGGCAGTTTTCAAGATTCAGCGCGATCCTCGCATTACTTCGATCGGAAATTTTCTGCGCAAAACCAGCTTGGATGAATTGCCTCAGTTTTGGAATGTTCTCATTGGCGAAATGTCGCTGGTAGGACCACGTCCCCCCGTCGCCTACGAATTTACTGCCTACGACCTGTGGCACCGTCGCCGCGTGCTCGAAATCAAGCCAGGCATGACGGGCCTTTGGCAAGTCGAAGGACGCAGCCGCACTCGCTTCGATGATATGGTGCGTTTGGATTTGAAGTACGCTCGGGCCTGGTCCCTCTGGCTCGACGTGAAAATTCTTCTTCAGACACCCGGAGCTGTTCTTACCGGAGAAGGCGCTCACTAGAGTCGCCGAGGAATTCCTCCGCAAAATTCCTCAGCGTATTTCCTCCAATCGGCATCCCAGCGCCGATGGTGTGCTTTCTCTCTGAAAGGAAAAGCCGCATTTTTGTCGCTCGTGCGTTCGGTCTCTGCGCAGCAGGTCCTAACGTGCGCCAGGAAATTTCCAAGGAGCCCTATGATTCGCATTGGTGTAATCGGCTACGGTTATTGGGGACCCAACATCGTGCGCAATTTTCACACGCACGAAAACTCGGAAGTAGTCCTCGTCTGCGATAAGAGCAAGAAGTGCCAGGAACGCCTGCACAAGGCGCACCCCTCGATCGCTTTCACGATGGATGCCAACGAAGTTCTGAGATCGCCGAATGTCGATGTTGTTGCTGTTGTGACTCCTGTTTGGACTCACTACGAGCTCGCCAAAGCGGCTTTGGAAAACGGCAAACACATTTTCGTCGAGAAGCCCTTCACCTGCAGTTCTGCGCAAGCCGAGGAGCTCATCGAACTTGCCGATCGCAAGAATCTGAAAATCATGGTCGACCACACCTTTTTGTTTACCGGCGCTGTGAAGAAAATCCGGCAGCTGGTTGATGAAGGTTCGCTTGGCGATCTCTATTACTACGATTCACTTCGTGTGAACCTCGGACTCTTTCAGCACGACGTAAACGTAATTTGGGACTTGGCGCCGCACGACCTTTCCATCATGAACCACGTCATCAAAGGAAAGCCCGAAGCGCTAGTCGCGACCGGTGAAAAGCATTTGAACGGCGTTGAAGACATTGCGTTCATCACGGTCTACTTTCCGAAGCGCGTGATAGCGCACATCAACGTGAACTGGCTTTCGCCCGTGAAGGTGCGTACGACTTTGATAGGCGGCGAGAAGAAGATGCTGGTGTGGAACGACCTCGAAGCCGACGAGAAGATCAAGATTTACGACAAGGGCGTAAGCATGTCCACCAACCCGAGCAACCTGCATCAGTTGCTGGTGAGCTATCGTTCGGGCGACATGTGGGCGCCACAGGTCGAACAGATCGAAGCTCTGCGCGCCGAAACAGCGTATTTCCTGAAGTGTATTGATGAGAACAAGTCCCCATTCAATGACGGCGTCAACGGCTTGGAAGTAGTTCGCTTGCTGGAGGCAGCAGAGAAATCGGTCAGCCAACGCGGCGCGCTGGTGGCCCTGTGAGCGAATTCGTCTGCATAGCCCCAACTGTCAAACTCGGAAAAGACGTAAAACTTTCAAAATTTATCAATCTTTATGGCTGCGAGATCGGCGACGAAACCAAAATCGGCGCCTTCGTCGAAATCCAGAAAAACGCCAGCGTCGGAAAGCGCTGCAAAATTTCCAGTCACACATTTGTCTGTGAAGGTGTGGAGATCGAGGACAACGTATTTATCGGTCATAGCGTAACCTTCATCAACGATTCCTACCCACGAGCCACAACCGCGGCCGGCGAACTGCAAACCGAAACCGACTGGAAGGTCGAGAAAACCGTAATCAAGAAGGGCGCATCCATCGGCTCCGGCTCCACGATCTTGAGCAACGTCACCGTCGGAGAAAACGCCATCGTCGGTGCCGGCAGCGTTGTGACCAAAGATGTTCCCGCAAACGCGATCGTGGCGGGCAATCCCGCAAAGGTTCTGCGGTTTCTAACCCAGGAGAACAAATAACTTAAATGACCAGCACAACGAAAGTCCCATTTCTCGATCTCGTCACGCCGCACCAGGAGCTCAAAGCTGAGCTTTTGCAAGTCGTGGAAAAGGCGCTCGGCAATGCCGGATTTATCGGCGGCCCTATGGTGGAAGACTTCGAACGCGACTTCGCCAAGTTTTGTGACACCAAATACTGTGTCGGCGTAAACAGTGGCACGGATGCACTCCGGTTCGCTTTTATGGCCGCCGGCGTGAACCCTGGCGAGATTATCGTCACGGTGCCTCACACCTTCATCGCAACCACCGAAGCCATCTCTCAGGTCGGCGCTCACATTGCTTTCGTCGACATCAACGAGCAGACCTACACACTGGATCCGGTCAAGCTCCGCGACTATCTCGAAAATCGCTGCGCATTCGACAAGAGCCTCGGCAAGCTCGTCGAAGAATCCTCCAAGCGCGTTGTGTCGGCGATCGTTCCGGTCCACTTGTACGGTCAGACCGCTGACATGGATCCGATTCTGGAGCTCGCCGCAAAGTACAACCTCGTCGTCATCGAAGATGCCTGTCAGGCTCACGGCGCCGAGTATTTCTCGCGCAAAGATGGTGTCTGGAAGAAAGCCGGCACGATGGGACTGGCTGCCGCCTTCAGCTTCTACCCTGGCAAAAATCTGGGTGCCTGCGGTGAAGCTGGCGCGACCTGCACTAATGACGAAGCCATGGCCAAGCGCATGAAAATGATTCGCGATCACGGCCAGGCCAAGAAGTATTATCACGACATCGAGGGTTACAACGGCCGCCTCGACTCCATTCAAGCCGGATGGCTCAGCGTCAAGCTGCGTCACCTCGCAAATTGGAACGAGTCACGCCGCAACTTGGCGCATCGTTACCACCAGCTTTTCGCTGAAGCCAAAGATGCCATCACGATTCCGCAGGAAGCGGAGTGGACCAAGGGCGTCTATCACCTATACGTCGTGCGCGTGCAGGACCGCGAAGCTCTGCAAGCCGCACTGTCGGAAGCGGGCATCGGCACCGGCATTCACTACCCGATTCCGCTCCATCTCCAGAAGGCTTATCAGCACCTCGGTTACAAGCAGGGTGATTTTCCGGTGACCGAACAGGTGGCTTCCCAAATCCTTTCCCTGCCGATGTTCCCGCAACTCCGGCCGGAGCAGCAGACGGAAGTCGCCAACAAAGTGAAGGAATTCGCTGCCGCTAAGGTTGGCGTCTCCCGCTAACGGAAAACTTCGGACCCATGGACGTCGCCGTTGTCGCGAGACCGCGCGGCGTCCATAACATCTCTCAGGCCACCGTTCTGAATCCGTTGAAAATTTGGATGGACTAAATATGGCACGCTTAGATCGCATGGCCACGTTATGCCTCGGCCACCCAATCGCCAAAGCGCTCGGTCCAACGCGCGGATCTCGTGTGCCGATTCTGATGTATCACAGCATCTCTGAAAATCTCTTCGGCAAATCGCATCCCTACTACCAAATCAACACGTCCGCCGAAGCCTTCTCCCGCCAGATGCGCTGGTTGCGCAATCACGGTTATCGAACGCTGGACCTCTCTGAATTGATCGACAAATTCGAACGCCGTGAAAAGCTGACTAAAACGGTTGTCATCACCTTCGACGACGGCTACCGCGATTTTCTCGACGGCGCCCTACCGGTCTTAAAGCAGTGCGGTTTCTCCGCCATAATTTATCTTGCTACCGACCGCATCCAGGACACTCCGGCACGCTTGAATGGCGCTGAGTATCTGACGTGGCGCGACGTCCGCGAATTGCGTGCTGAAGGAATTCAATTCGGCTCCCACACGGTCACTCATCCTGACATGCGCTCTCTCGGCCCCGAACAAATCGAGTACGAACTTGGCTACTCAAAAGAAGTCATTGAGCAAAAGCTCGGCGAGCCGATCAACTCATTCGCGTACCCCTTTGCATTCCCCGAAGAAGACGCCGACTTCACTCGATTCCTCCTCGATGCGCTTGAGAATCAGGGTTTTCAGAACGGCGTAACCACTATCCTCGGACGCGCTTCCCGCAAGAGCAGTCCCTATTTCCTTCCGCGCCTTCCTGTCAACAGCTGGGACGATGATGCTTTTCTTCAGGCAAAGCTCGAAGGCGGCTATGACTGGATGCATTGGCCGCAACGCTTGAAAAAGGTTTTGAACCACAATGTCACGCTCATGCAGCGCTCCGCCAAGCCGGAGTCCGCCATGGGAAACCGCTGACCCCGTGATGACTAGCGATCCGACAATGGGTACTCTCGTTCAGGAAAAGATGCTCCAGTCAGGTCCAACCAGTGCGCCGGCCCTTCCGGAATATGTCCTTCTCACGGCGGCATACAACGAAGAATCCGGCATCGAGCAGCTGATCGAATCGATAGTCGCGCAAACTCACAAACCCAAAGAGTGGGTCATTGTCGACGACGGCTCTACCGATCGCACGCTGGAAATCGCGCAACGCTACGCGGCCACGTGGCCGTTTATCCACGTTGTTCCCAGAAAGAAGGAAAAGTCCGTCGGCCACAACTGGGCCGCTCGCGTCGACGCTATCAATTACGCTGATTCTCAGTTGTCCTCTACGACCTATAACTACATCGGTATCCTCGACGCCGATATCACCTTCGAACCGGACTACTACCAGCGCGTCGTCGAGAGAATGAGTTCACAACCGCAACTCGGCGTCGCCGGCGGCAATCTTTACGAACGCAAAGACGGAAAATTCCAGCCGCGTTCCGGCAATCGTAGTTTTCACGTTCCCGGCGCCGTGCAACTTTTTCGCCGCGACTGCTACGAAAAAGTTGGCGGATTGCAGGCATTTCGCGGGGGACACGACGACACCGTCGCCGAAATCACCGCTCGCATGTACGGTTGGAGAAGTCTGTCCTTTAACGACTTGCCGTTCTACCACCATCGCCCCACCGGGATAACCGGCACGACCGTTCTACGCGCGCGCTACAGCGAAGGTATGACGCAGTACTGCGTCGGCTACCATCCGCTGTTTCAGTTTTTCAATTGCTTGCGCCGCATCGACGGAAAGCCCTTTCTAATTGCCGCCGCAGCGCGCTTTGCCGGCTACTGGGTCACTGCGATCCGCGGCGAGAAACGCCATACGTCGCCCGAATTTGTCGCCTATCTCCAGAAAGAACAAATGGCCCGCGTGAAGTCCATGTTCTGGAAGTCCGCCGCCAAGGACGCCCTGCCTAACTCCTGACCACTGTCCTCATGACTGCACTGCTCGACCTCTCTATCCTCATCGTGAACTGGAACTCGCGAGACTTCCTCCGGAAGTGTCTCGCCAGCATCTACGCCGGAACGCGCACCCTCAGCTTCGAAGTCATCGTCGTGGACAACGCTTCCTTCGACGGCGCCGGGGAAATGGTCGCCGCCGAATTTCCCCAAGTCCGCTTCATCCAGAGCAAATCAAACCTGGGCTTTGCGCGCGCCAACAATCTTGCATTCGAGCACAGCAATGGAAGAGTGGCGCTGCTCCTCAATCCAGATACTGAAGTCATCGGCGACGCGCTCGCAAAAATGTTCCGCGCGGTGGAATCCCTACCCGACGCCGGAATCGTCAGCTGCAAGCTCCTCAACACCGATGGCACAATTCAGACCGCAGGTGTGAAACGCTTCCCGACAATTCTGGGCGAAGTTTTGAGCATCGAGTGGCTTCGTACAAGGTGGCCGGATTGTAGTCTGTGGTCCATAGGACTGCTGTTTTCCGAGTCGTCAAACCCTGTTCCGGTGGATGCCGTGGGCGGAGCATGCCAGATGATTCCTCGTGACGTATATCAAGCCGTCGGCGGATTGAATCCGAAATACTTCATGTACGTCGAAGACATCGAAATTAGTGCGTCGGCTTTGGCATTGGGAAAGAAGACTTATTACGTGGGCGGCGCCGAAATCATCCATCACGGCGGTCAGAGCAGCACCGGAAAAGATCGCGGTAGCCGTTGGGTCGCGATCATGCAGAAGGAAGCCATGTGGCAATTCTTCCGACATTCGCGCGGTGAGGCCTACGCTGCCGTCTATCGCGCTACGATTGCGATTGTGAGTTTGCTGTGGTTGCTGGCCGCCACAATCCTGTCGCCGGTTCTGTACCTTCTAAGGGGCGGCGCTGGAATTGTCCGCGTGTGGCGTAAATGGCTGGGGTCACTTCAATGGTCCCTTGGACTCCAGAATCTCACGAATAAGTTTCCAGGCCAGGTTTCCGCTCATTCCGCACAAGCAAGCAGTGCTGTAAGCGACTCGCGTTGAGCTCGTTGAATAAATGACGGCAAGCGGCACAACCACGGCACACAAGAATCTCGCCGCCTCGATCGGCAGGAACACCTTTTTCGGAGTCCTGTCGAACTTCGCTCAGGTCGGCACACGCCTGATCACCGTTCCGATCGTTATTCATCACCTCGGACTCGGCGGGTACGGCATCTGGAACATTATCGTCACCACCGCCACGTACATGCGCTTCGGCAGCGTGGGCGTAAAAACGGCCTTTCAAAAGTATGTTGCCGAGGCCACGGGCGACGGCAACTACGAAAGGGCCAACAAACTCCTTAGCACCGGATTCGCTGTAATGCTCGTTCTCTCCATTGCCGGCCTTATTCCGGTGGCTCTGTTATCCACGAGCATCGCCCGCACCGCGGGCGTTCCCCCTGAGTTTCTAAAATCCGCCGCCGGAGCCATTTCGCTGTTGGCTTGGATCATGGTGATGGCAAACGTTGGCGCAACGTTCGAAGCCATCGTCATGGGTGGTCATCGCATTGACTTGGTTCGCAAATTTGGCACGGCCCTGACAATCGCCGAGGCTGTGGCCATCGTAGTCGTTTTGCGTCTCGGCTTCGGCCTCTTCGCTATGGCCGCCGTGATGGGCGTATCCGAGCTTTGCTACATCACCGCGTGTTACTTTGTTTCCAAAAAAATCGTACCCGAAATCCACGTCAGCCTTGCGAACGTTACCTCCAGCGTGCTCTACGAACTTTTTCGTTTTGCGGGCAGCTATCAGCTTGTGAACCTTTTGGAAGTTTTATACGGCTCGATTCTTCCTTTCGGAATCCTCCGTGCCTTCGGTGCTGAATCGGCCGGCGTTTACGCTGTGGTCACGCGGGTTGTAACTTCCGCTGCAGTGCTCCTTGACGCGTTTCTGCCGCCGATTCTTTCCGGAGGAACGATGGTCTTTGCCTCCGGGGCCACGGAAAAGCTGCAAACCCTTCTCACGAAAGCTTTCAAGGTCACTCTAGCGCTTTCCCTCTTTCCGCTCGGCTTCATCGCTGTCTTTGGCTCGACGATGGCTTACGCTTGGACCGGCCAACTAAATTCTTCCTTCCGCGTGGCTTTCCTGCTGGTCTGCCTCACGGCTTTCTTTCGCGCTTTCTCCCTTTTAGCTCTCGTTCTTTATCGCATCTCGGGCAAGGCTTTGTTGGATAACATTCGCCAGGTGCTTCGCATTGTTATCATCCTGATCGTTGTGGCGTTCTCGCATCAACTTGGCTTTTTTGGTGTCCTGGCGGGACTGGCCCTTGCCGAACTCTCTGGCATGATCTTCATGCTATTCGCGCTCGCCCACACCTTCTTACACTTCAAGATAAAGTCTCTGCTACCCGACACCATTCGCATGGTGATCGCCGCCGTCCTTATCATTGGCGCTGGTGTTCTTGCCTCTTACATTCCTTTGCCGGTCGGCGTAACTGGACAGTCTCTGGCCGTCTTCCGCCTGATTATTGTCGGTGCTGCATGCCTCTTGGTCGCGTGGCCCTCCCTGACAAAAACGGGCTCGCTCGACCCCGCCGAAAGCCGCGCACTCTTTGGAAGTCTCCTGCGGCGCGGCAGTCCTGTTCCAGCCGACGCCTCGGCCGGCAAATCATAGGTCCACGCTATGACCCATTCGGCTAAACATCCCGCGGAAGACCCTCTCAAGCTCTTGTCGCGCATTCGCTCGGCCCTTTATACCCGTTGGCTCCGTTCGACATATCCTTTTGCGAAGCTCGGGACCGGCGCCTCCATTCATCATTCTTGTGATATTTCGCGGGTTCATTCGCCCCATATCCTGATTGACGATCATGTATTTTTTGCGCGCGACGTCTGGATCAACATTGTTTTAGAAGGTCCGGGCGAAGGCCCCAAGCTGATCGTTGGCAAGGGTTGCAAAATTGGCAGGCGTGCCACCATCTCGGCCCTCAACCAGATCAAGTTTGAAGAGGACGTCCTTCTCGCTCCCTCGGTCCTCATCATGGATCATAACCATCAGTACTCTGATGTCCACCGCCCGATTCATGAACAGGGAGTCACCGAAGGCGGTCGAATCACCATCGGACGCAACTCCTGGCTCGGTCATGGCTGCGTCGTTTTTTGTAGCAAAGGGGAGCTCGTTCTTGGCCGGAACTGCGTCGTTGGCGCGAATTCGGTTGTGACAAAAAGCTTTCCACCCTACAGCGTAATCGCCGGCAGTCCCGCTCGCTTGATCAAGGTTTTTGACGAAGCTTCCGGCGAATGGCTCCGCGGTGACTTCTTGGCCAACGAGCAATCGCTGAACGTCGGAAAGGTATAAGGATGCCCGCCCAATCATTGCTGGACCAGACCGTTGGACAAGCATCGCACTTGCCTAGCTCTGCAGCCGAAGCCCAGCGCGTATGCCCCGTCTGTGGCAGCCCCAATGTGGTCTTTCATTTCAGCGCGCCGGATCGCTTTCATCTGCGCACTGTGCCCTATGAACTTTTGCGCTGCAGTTCCTGCACGCTCGTGTGGCAGAAAAATCCCCCGCCGCCTGCCGAAATTGGGCAGCACTACGGCGCCGATTATCACCGTTCCATCACGGCCGCGGGCGAATCTTCTAAACAGCGATGGGCCCTGCAAAACAAAACTATTAGCACGTACAAACAGGGTGGCTGCCTGCTTGACCTCGGCTGCAGCGCGGGCGCATTCCTCAGCACGATGATTAGTCCTTCATGGAGCCTTTTCGGCATAGAGATATCTCCCGACGAAGCACAGCGCGCACGGGAGCGCGTTGGTGCCAACGTCTTTGTCGGCGACATCTTTGACGCGCCTTTTGCTCCGGCCTCCTTTGATGTCGTCACTTCTTTCGACGTGCTCGAACATCTTTATCAACCGAGAAACGTGATCGACCGCGTGTTCAAGTGGCTGAAACCCGGCGGGATCTACTACGTGGCTGTTCCCAACGTCGAAAGTTGGGAGGCCCGCCTATTCAAGAGCTATTGGTATGGACTCGAGATGCCGCGCCATCTCTTCATGTACTCGCCGACCTCATTGCGCAAACTAGCTACCAACGCCGGCTTCCAGGAGCTTCTGTGCAGCACTCCGCCGGCGTGCTACGCGGAAAATAGCCTTTACTATCTTTGGGGAGAATTTCTTAAGACAATGTCGCGCCAGCCGACGCCGCTCTCTAGGGCTCAGGGACCAGGGTCGGTTGGCAACTTCGTTCGCAAGGCTCTTCGTTTGACTTTGCGCAATCCTTATCGCGCCGTGGCTAGCTGGGCTGGGGCTGGACCGGCACTGGAAATGGTCTTCCATAAGCCCGAGAGGTCGTGAAACGTCCAAATTGCCAAACGTTGGGGCGAGGAAAAGGCGAAAACCGATCTTCACTTTTCATGAGAGGAGCCTCATACCTACTGTCCTAAGGCCACCGTCCCAAAGTACAGTTGCCCGACCTACACCAAAATTGTCCTCCACGGCAGTAGGCTTTTCGTTCCTTGCCGCCTACTATTAAAACCGTACGAACGCCCGCGCGTCCTCCCCGCGCGGTCGCAATAAAAAGGAACGTGCTATGAAAAAGTTTGCAGCATTCATTTTCTTTGCTCTCTTAAGTGGGGGACTCGCTCGGGCTAACGACATCTATCTTTCGCAAAGCGGCGCGGGAGCTGGCGACGCCTCATCCTGTGGCAACGCTAAACCTGTTTCGTTTTTCAATAGCTCCGCGAACTGGGGCACGGGTACTTCGCAAATCGGTCCAGGAGACACAGTGCATCTCTGCGGCACCATCACGGGCTCCGCTGGCAGCACTGCTCTGACGTTTCAGGGTAGTGGGACGACCTCCAGCCCCATCACGCTTCTTTTTGAGTCTGGCGCTGGCCTCACCGCCTCTTACTGGTCCTCAAATGGTGCGATCAACACAAATGGTCAGGACTATCTGACCATCGACGGGGGCGCTAACGGGTACGTAAAGAACTCGCAAAATGGCACGACGCTGAGCAATCATCAGGACACAAAAGGACTTTCCGTTGGCGGCTGTATAGGTTGCATCATCAAGAACCTCACCGTCTCCAACATGTACGTGCACTCTGGCTCAAACTCGGACGGTGGAAATTCCTTCGGAATTTATCTTTATGGTGGCAAAAACAATACGGTGACCGGCAACACCGTTCACGACGCCCGATGGGCGATCTTTAATGTTTATCCCGGCTCGAATACCACGTCGAATGTGCTTATTAGCAACAATACGATTTATAACACCGACCATGGAGTCACAGCGGGCGACGGCAATGGAAGCGCTATTCTGTCCGGCATTACGGTCTCCGGAAACACTTTTCACGATATGGTCAACTGGGACGATACGGCAGACGACTTTCATCATGACTATATTCACATTTGGGCGGCCAGCGGTGGCAGTTCGATCACCGGACTGCAAATCTTCAACAACTACTTTTACGGAGACCCTGGTCTGCACATTAATACCCTCGTAAACCTCGAAACCCAGAGCGGCAATACCAATGATGGAGCGCTCGTTTACAACAACCTGATTACGAACTCTTCGGCCGCGCATATTCCTGCATATGGCTACGTTTCTAGCGGTGGAACGAACATCAGTTTGTACAACAACACCATCGTTGGAAGCACCACGAGTCTTAATTTCGCCAATGAGTGCTTCTATCTCGGCGGCAAGAATTACAAGATCTTGAACAACACCTGTCAAAACGTTGGTGCGTTTCTTGTGCTCAACGCCAACACGACGCTTTCTTCGGTCGACTACAACAACTGGTACCAGAGCGGTGGCGGCTTCTACGCCGGCGGCAGCTTTATCACTTTCGCAGCCTGGAAGCAGTTCTGCCTCTGCGACACTCACAGCATCAGCGTCAACCCTATGCTAGACTCAACTTTCAAGCCGCTGAGCGGATCTCCCCTCGTCCAGAAGGGTTCTAATCTTTCACCTCTTGGCGTCAGCAACCTGAATAAGGACAAGGCATTAGTGCAACGCATTACGAGCGGCGCTTGGGATCTCGGAGCCTATACCATGACGAGTGGAGCGAGCAGTTCGGCGCCTGCAGCGCCAACTGGACTTACGGCCTCCGTTCAGTAATAGGACTCAATAATTGCGAATTTAGAAGGAACGGTTCCGCTATAGCGTGAACCGTTCCGGCTTCAAAGGTCTCTTGAAATTCTGATTTGGTTGCCACTCGGTCGCGCCTTCGCATTGACCAATTGAAGGCACCGTGATCGAAGCCCCTTGCAGATCAGCCCGCAATTTTTTCAAATCAGTGCTCCCCGAAAACAAAGTAGACTTTAGACAGCGACTTACCGCTTTGGACGGCCTTCGCGGTTTTGCCGTAATTTCCGTATTCTTCTATCATTACGCTAGAGCAGCTGAAAGGCACTCAGGTTCCCTGCTTGCTGGCGTCACCTCCCAGATATTCGGCTTTGGCTGGAGTGGAGTAGATCTCTTTTTCGTTCTCTCAGGTTTCTTGATCACGGGCATTCTCTACGACACGGTGGGAGACGCCGGGTATTACAAGAAGTTTTATGCGCGACGCGCGCTACGAATATTCCCGATTTACTATCTTCTAGTTCTGATTTTTCTTCTGATAGCTCCAATTCTCAATATTCACTGGCAACCGCAGCACCTGGCATTCCTCGTTTACCTTGGCTATCCCGCGGCCTTGATCTGGCCGACGCTGGTCCAGGTATCGCCGCTCGTAGCGATCACCCATCTTTGGTCCCTCTCGGTTGAGGAGCAGTTCTACCTGATATGGCCCTGGGCCATTGCGAGACTTCGCGAGCCGCGCGTTATACTCCGATGCTGCCTGGCAATCGTTTGCGCTTCGCTGGGCATTCGAGCGGCTATCGTTTTTTCCGGATCGGTGAGCGCCTCATGGGCCTATGCCTTCCTCCTCTGTCGAATGGACTCGCTTGGAATCGGGGCTGCGCTCGCGATTCTCGTCCGCGGGCCTTGGCGACTGGCCGCTGAACGATGGTCAACTAGGCTTTGCACACTGGCTGCTTTGCTCGTTGTCGCGATTTGCCTTTGGCGCGGCACCGTCGCTCATGACGATTCCATAATTGCTTCGGTGGGTCTGACGGTTGTGGCGGTCATGTATGGCGGTTTGCTGCTTTGGTCACTGAAGGAAGGTTCTTTTTTTTCTCGCTTCTTTTCGACATCCATCTTGCGCGCTTTCGGCCGCTACAGTTATGGGCTATACCTTTACCACTTTCCGCTGACGGTTCTTCTGGGTCCTTTGAAAGGAAACTTTATACAAGCCGCACATTCCTACGTGCTTGGCGCGACCGCCCACGTTTTTTTCAACCTTGCGGTGAACTTCCTAATTGCTGCCATCAGCTTCCATCTGTTCGAGCAGCCCATCATGCGTTTAAAGGACCGATTCAAGTATTCGGCTCTGCGCCCATCAAGCGCTGCTCAAGTTCCCTTTGAAACAGGCGATCGGTCCATAGCCCCTGCCGCGCGGGTTCCGGAATAGACACAAAAGCTTCAGCGCAAGAACACCTAGACACCACGATCTCTAACATGTCCATGCCACTACATTCGTCGAGCCGAGCGTCGTCCGCCACGCGGGAATGGCTCGTGGTCGTTGCGATCCTCTTCCTGGTCGGGGGAGTCGCATTTGCTTCTGCCAGGCAGCAGTCCATCACCACCGACGAGATCGTTCACATCCCGGCTGGTGTTACCTATCTCCAGCTGCACGACGCCAGGATGAACCCCGAACATCCTCCACTCTTAAAAGTTTTTGCCGCTTTGCCGCTTGTGGTTGGCGGCATCCGTTTGGACTATTCGCTCCCTCACTGGGATCGGACCAAGGACGCTCTGTTCGGCGAAGAGGCCTTCTCTAAACTTGGCCCGGCCTCCGCGTCCTGGATCCTGGCGGCCCGGGTTCCCATGATTCTCGTGATGCTAGCGCTCGGTGCGACGATATTTTGGATGGCACGGCGCCTGACGGACGCAACCGGCGGTTTTCTTGCATTACTCGTTTTCGCAACGACCCCGTTTTTTTACGCTTATGGATCGTTGGTCCATACCGATATTGGCATCGCACTCTTTTCACTGGTGGCTGTTTGGACGTTTGCGTCGTTCTGGCAAGACCCTGACTGGCCCCACACGATTCGCTTTGCCGTTTGCTTTAGCGCTGCGCTGCTAACTAAATTCACGGCGGGACTGCTCCTGCCCACGTTTTTCATTGTTGGAGTATGGTTGTCGTTGCGACACCGACGCGGCATTTTGCTTAGGGTTTTGCGCTTTTCGATGGCGACAGTCATCGCCGCTCTCATTGTGTACGCATTTTATTTTTGTTTGTTTTGGACAACCGACACGGCCGATATCCTCGACTACAGGTTCGAGCATTCCGTTGCGCCCATTCCGGCTATGCACAAACTGGCCGAGTTTCTGGCGAAGCATCAGTCCCTTAAACATCTTCTCTCTCCTCCGATTATCTATCTGCTGGGCGTGGGGCACACTTTGCACGCTTTGCCGCGCACCACGTATCTTCTGGGCACCACTTACCTGCATGGTACGGCGCTTTACTTCCCTGCGCTGTTCGCCTACAAGATGCCCCTTGGCTATCTGCTTCTGGTTGCGTTGCTCGTTATCTTGTCAGCGCTCAGCTTCATGAGGAAACGGGATTACGCGGACGACGTTCTGACGTCTGGGCCGGACCATCTACGCGCATTACTTGCATTGTTTTTCGTCTACACTGCCGCTTCCCTGGCGTCTCCGCTGAACATTGGCATTCGGCACTTTTCAGTCCCGATTGCGACGTTAACGGTGTTGCTCGCAATGCTCGTCCCGCTGGCCAGAAATCTGTCGTGGCCCGCAATACGAAGAGGCGCCGTCGCTGTGGCGGTCGTGGCTTTGTTGAGTAGTTCTGTCGCCACTGTCGCCGCATATCCGAATTTCATCCCCTATTTCAACTCGCTTGTCGGAAAGCACCCCAAATTCGACGTAGCCATAGACTCGAACCTGGATTGGGGACAAGGGCTCGGCTCGCTAGAGCAGTTTCACAAGCAACATCCCGCCACTTCGCTGGCCTTCGACCTCAAGGGATCTGTCCCTGCCGTCTACCTGCCGGAAGGGATTCCATTCAATTGTGAGCACGGAGCGCCGGCGGGCGTAGATTGGGCCGCGATCGGCGCAAGCCGCTTCGTCAATCAACCGGAATCTGGTCAATCGACGATGCCTCCGCCTCAGCAATGTCGTGATTTTTTCTCTCACCCGTACCAAGTCACCGCCGGGGGTGCCGTTTACATTTTTCACTTAGGCCGGCAGGAAGCTCAAAAATAACCACCGTCATCTCAATGACTCCGAACAAAACAATTCGAGTTCTCTACTCGTTTCCGCACAAGCTGGGCGCCGCTCGAATTTGCTACACCGCGTGGGAGCAGGTGCGCGGCGTAGTCAAGGCCGGTGCCGACGTTTTGGCATTTCCGGGAGTTCTCCATCGCGAAGTCCCGGGTCTCACAAAGGTCGAACCAACCTTGGCAAGGGGCAAGCTGAGAATTCCTTACAAGCTCCTGGGCAGAGTGCGCGCATGCGAGTTGCATGACTACATCGTGGCGCGGCGCTTGGAAAAAATGGCAGGTAAAGTTGACGTTGTCCACGCATGGCCGGTTGGATCTCTTCGCACACTCCGTGTGGCGCGCAAAATGGGCATTCCCACGGTTCTCGAGCGCCCGAATGCTCATACGCGCTTTGCTTATACGGTAGTGCAAGCTGAGTGTGATCGGATTGGGGTCGTGTTGCCTCCTGATCACGAACACGCCTATAACGAAGAAATCCTGAAGCTGGAAGAACTCGAATATAACGAAGCCTATCGGATCCTGTGTCCCTCGGAATTTGTCGTCAAGACCTTTCGTGACCAGGGTCTTGCTCAAGAAAAGCTCCTTCGGCACATTTACGGCTTCGACCAAACGCGGTTCTTTCCTTCACAGAACGGAAACAAGCCTTCCGACGAAGGCTTGACCGTGATTTTTGTCGGCGTTGCCGCGGTCCGCAAGGGACTGCACTTTGCGCTTGAGGCCTGGCTCAATTCCTCCGCCCACAAGAAGGGCAAGTTCTTGATCGCTGGAGAGTTCGTGCCTGCCTACCGCGACAAACTGGCGTCCATGTTGGAGCATCCAAGTATTCAGATCTTGGGCCAGAGAAACGACATCCCGGACCTGATGCGCAACAGCGACGCCATGGTCTTGCCGAGTATCGAAGAGGGCTTTGGCCTCGTTTGCACCGAAGCCCTTGGCGCCGGTGCCGTGCCTCTTGTCTCTGACGCTTGCACCGACACATGCCAGCATATGCGTAACGCATTGGTGCATCGTGTGGCGGACGTAAAGGTTTTGAGCGAGCAATTCTCAATGCTGGACCAGGACCGCAGCCTATTGGCCCGTCTCCGTGACGAGGCCATTGCGTCATCGCGCTCGCTGACCTGGGATGCTGCAGGCGAACGGCTACTTGCTGCCTACAGCAAAGCCTTGCAGTAGATGCTGACGCACGCGGAACTTATCGCTAATCTAGTTTTTTGAGCATCGGTTTGAACTTGAATTATGCAGCTTGATCTGAATCCAGCTTCGGAAGCGCGCGCAGCCACCACACTGCATCCGATCATTGCCGTGGCGACTGTCGCGGCAACGATTCTGCTGCTCGTTTGGCCGCGCAAGAGGATCCTGATTCCTTTCTTTTTGGTGGCGTTCCTAGGTTCCTGGGGTCAATTCATCTACCTTTTTGGCGTTCACCTGTTCATCATACGCATCTTGATCGTCGCGGGACTCGTTCGCGTTTTTGCCACCAAGCCTTCGGATGGAGGGCCGCGTCTTGCCGGCGGCTGGAATGGCGTGGACACGGTCTATGTACTCTGGGTCACGTTTCACGCGCTCTCCGATATCGTTCTAAATTCTGGGAGTTCTTCTTCGCTAATTTATCAATCTGGGTTTGTCTGGGACTCTCTCGGCGGATATTTGCTGATCCGCTGCCTGATACGCGAGCAAGACGACATCATTCGCTTAGTCAAGATTTTTGCCGGCCTGGTCGTCGTGCTAGGCGGGGCCATGATGTATGAGAAGTTTCGCGGACAGAATGTATTCGGCTTTCTGGGAGCGATCAGCCTCATTCCCCAGATGCGCGAAGGTACTGTCCGCGCGCAGGCTGCTTTTGCCCACCCGATTCTGGCTGGAGTTGCCGCGGCGACCTTTCTGCCCCTTTTTTGGTGGCTCTGGAAAAGCGGGAAGGCAAAAACGGCCGGGGTTTTTGGAACGTTCGGGTCCATGCTGATGATCGTGGCCTCGGGATCGAGCACACCCGTCCTCGCGTTGGGAAGCGCGATTCTGGGCGTTTGTTTGTGGCCATTTCGCAAGAGTATGCGGGCCATCCGCTGGGGCATCGTGCTAACACTAGTGAGCCTCCACCTTGTCATGAAAGCGCCGGTATGGTGGCTGATCGCCCGCGTGGATTTGCTCGCCGGAAATTCCGGATTCCACCGAGCCGCCCTAATCGACATGTGTATTCGCCATTTCAGCGACTGGTGGCTCTATGGCAGCAAAGACATGGCCACGTGGGGCTGGGACATGTGGGATCTCAGCAACCAGTTTGTCGTCGAGGCTGACTGCGGCGGCATCTTTACGATCGTCTGCTTTGTAATGGTCATCTCGCGCACGTTTGGACGGATCGGCAAGGCACGCAAACTGGTGGAAGGCGATACGGATCAAGAGTGGTTTTTCTGGCTGCTGGGTGTAACCCTCCTTACGCACGTAGTGAGCTACTTTGGCATCACCTATCAGGATCAAACCAAGTTCGCCTGGTGCGCCTTCCTGGCCATCGCGACCGCGGCGACCTATCCGGTTCTGGCCAACGCTCCCGCGTCTGAAACTGCGGCTATTCCGAACTTCAAAAACCGGTCATTGCAGGTCGAGCCAGCAACCGCCTCGAGTGCGCGCAAAACCGGTATCGTACTCAAGAAACTTCAAGGCTCCTGAAAATTGTCATCTTCCACTACATTTGCTCCTCCGATGGACGGATCGTCCTCAGCGCCCGTAACCGCGCGGCGCATTGGTCTCTTCCTCATTGCATTCGTGCTCGTTTTCCCACTTTTCGCGGTCAAATATCCGCCGCTTGTGGACTATCCGGATCATCTCGCCCGTAGCTATGTCCTTCACCATCTGCACGATTCCCGACAAGTCTTCTCGGGCTGGTATGCTGCCGATTGGGGACCAAACCCTTATCTGGTCGTCGATTTTCTTCTGCAAGCTCTGCAATATCCTTTTGGGATCTATCTAGCGGGGCGCTTGCTTCTCTCCATTTGCGTATTGAGCGTGCCGCTGGCGACGTGGGTCTTTCTACGCCAGGCCAGCCCGGGCAATGAGTACCTGGCTCTATGGGCCCTGGTGGTCGCCTACGACACCAATTTCCTTATGGGTTTTCTCAGTTTTCAGCTCAGCATGGCGTTCTGCTTGATCGTAATAGCAGCGTGGCTGGCCTATTTGAGAGCCCCCAGACTGTCCGTTTGGCTGTTGGTCGCTCTGCTGGTCACAATCCTCTATTTCACGCACATAGGCGGATTTGGCGTCGCTGGCATCGTGCTGGTCGTATACACCTGGTTTATGCGCCGCCGATTTGTTGACGTATGCCGCGCGGCGCTGCTTTTCGTTCCCGGACTTTTGTTTTTCCTCTATGTGAAGATGCTCTCGTGGCCTAGCCGTAGGCTTGACTACTCTTCATGGCATCTTTCTGCCAAGGTCGCCACGCTCGCTACTCCCTTCCGAGCCTATTCCCGTTGGGTTGACTTGGTCGCGCTTTTGCTCTTCGCAACTGCTCTGTTCTTTGCTTTGTACAAGAATCGCACGGCGACATTCTCAAGAGTCTGGTTAATGGTTGCCGCGGTGATTCTACTGGTACACGCGGTCTTACCGGAACGGTATGGTGATCTCGCCAGTATAGATACCCGCTTCCCGCCCTTCGTTTTTCTTCTAGCCTTGGCGATTCCATCTTTTGGACGGCGGAAGTCGGTTATGATTTATGCCGCATTAGCGGTGTTCCTGATCAAGACTGCGTATGTGAACATCCGCTTCCAGTCTGAGCAGCGAAAGCTGAATACGCTGGCTTCCGGAATCTCAACGGTTCCCGAGCATGCGAGAGTTTTGGCCTGCTCCAAAGCTCCGCCTCCGACGGATCACTGGGTAGAGCACAGCGAAATCCATTTTTGGGCTTATGGCGTTATCTCCCAGGGTTGGACATCGCCTTCGCTCTTCCACCAAAAAGGTTTGCAGCCCCTCGTCCTGAGTAAGGACATGTACCTGGGTGCCGATCCTGACGGCAGCTGTGCGATTGACCCGTCCTCTGACTGGCAACGCCTTCGCCGCGATTATGATTTTGTCTGGACGTACGACGTCCCTGCGCTTGCGCCTGGGCTGAGCACGGTGAGTGATCCGGCTTTCGTCGCGGACAAATTGGTGATCTACAGGATTCGAAGAGACGCGGCGCCGTCGGACTCGAACTGATTTCTAGTGCCGCGCGAAACACGATTGACGCTTGCCCAAACGCAAAGATAACTTTGCACGCCCCGCTTTAGCGATGGTGCTAGGCTTGAAGGTGACCCAGGTTTTGCATCAGCTCTTGGCCTCGAACTAAAGAAACGACATGTCCGTCGAATTTCAGCAACATTTTCGCTGTCCGGAATCCGTCGGTGCGTTCCGGGTGAGCGATGACTTGGCTCCGGGACCAGGTTTTTTTCGCTTTGGCCCGGACGTCACTTGTTACGGTCAAGCCGCCGGAGTGCGTCTCGCCAGCAGCTACCTCGATTCGCTGGAAGACTGCAGCGCTGCAATCGCCGTTCAGAATGGGCGAATTCAGCTTCCGTTCGATCCCGACTCGGTAGTCCGCAATTTGCGCAACGAAGTTTACACAAGGCAAATGGACGCCGATATCACAAAGCTTGGCTCCCATCCCACCATTCGTACCATGTATTACTGGGGCCGTCCGCTTTTGCCCGTGCCAATGCGCAGTGTTTTGCAGCGTTTCTATCTTCGCGGTGAAACTGCCAATCCCTTTCCCGTCTGGCCCGTGGATCGTACTGTAGACACGTTGTTTGAAAAATTGATGACGCTCGCAATCCAGAATGCCGGTGGCCGTCCGGTTCCATTCATCTGGTTTTGGCCCAAAGGTGCCACTGCGGCTTTCATCTTGACCCATGACGTGGAGTCGCAAACAGGCCGTGACTTTGTTCCTTCCTTAATGGACTTCGATGACCAGCACGGATTCAAAGCTTCTTTTCAATTTGTTCCGGAGAAGCGTTACGAACTTCCCGCCGGTTTTCTCGAGTCGATCAAAGAGCGCGCCTTCGAAGTCAATGTTCACGACCTGAATCACGATGGCAATCTCTTTCGGGAACGCAAAGAATTTCTGCGTCGCGCGGAAAAAATCAATGCCTACGTCCGCGAATTCGGGGCGCAAGGCTTTCGTTCGGGAGCTCTTTACCGCAACCCGTCCTGGTATCAAGCTTTCGACTTTGCCTACGACATGTCTATCCCCAACGTGGCCCACTTGGATCCACAGGGCGGCGGCTGTTGCACGATTTTTCCTTACTTTGTAGGCGATGTGCTGGAAATTCCGGTCACCTGCACACAGGACTACTCGCTTTTTCACATTCTCAATCAATTTTCCATAGACCTTTGGAAACGTCAGTTCGAAAAAATCGTGAACGGGCACGGAATGATCAGTCTGATCGTCCATCCGGATTATGTGGTGGAACAGCGGGCACGCGACACCGTGGGGCAGATGTTGGATTTCGTCACCCAGCAATACGTGTCTAGGGGCCTGTGGGCCACGGTCCCGGCGGAGATTAACCGCTGGTGGAGACAGCGCCATGCCATGCGGCTCGTGGCCGCCGAAAACGGCTGGCGCATCGAGGGGGAAGGCAAAGAGCGCGCGGTCATCGCTTTTGCTCGCCTTGTCGATGGCCATCTGACCTACTCTTTCGAAAGCGATTCGGCGGACCATGATGGTTCCGCGATCCGGATTTCAGCTCAGCCGACTTCCGCTTTATCTGACGCGCGCTCAGATTCTGCACCGGGTGCTCGCCCTGCCCATGCCTTCTCAACTGCCAGCGCTGTTGCAGAGCCCGACGCGCCTGAAGTTATCTCTGAACCTGTCGCTCCTCCCGTCGTTACGACACCTATTCCGCGTCGTCCGCTACGTGTTGCGATGGTCGCTTATACGTTCTACGAAAGCGACAATCGCGTTATGCGCTATGCCGAAACTCTCGCAAAGCGCGGAGATCATGTGGACATCTACGCCTTGCGCCGCGGCGATCTTCCCGACAACGAAGTGATCAGCGGCGTCCACGTCCATCGCCTGCAGGGCCGTCTCGTTAACGAGCGAAATCGATTTTCATATTTCTGGCGTTTGACAATGTTTTTCCTGCGCGCCTTCTTACAGGTGAGTCGAAGTGATACCCGGGAAAAGTACGATCTTTTCCACGTTCATTCCGTTCCGGACTTCCTGGTGTTTACCACGTTGATCCCGCGCCTCCGCGGGACTCCTGTCATTCTCGACATCCACGACATTCTCCCGGAATTCTACGCCAGCAAATTCGGTACGGGACAAGCATCACTTGTGTTCAAGGCGCTGCTTGGAATTGAAAGAGCGTCCACAAGGTTTGCCAGCCACGTCATCATCGCCAATCACATTTGGCAAGACCGCATCGCCGCCCGCTCTGTTCCTCCGGAAAAAGTCTCGGTAGTGCTGAATTCGCCCGACCGCTCCATTTTTACGCGCACCGCGCCGCCCTCGCCGAATCCGCGCTTCACCATACTCTATCCTGGCTCGCTGAACTGGCATCAGGGACTCGACATCCTTATCCGGGCATTCGACAAAATAAAGGACAAGGTTCCGAATGCGGATCTTTACGTTTATGGCGATGGTCCAGCCAAGCCGGGCCTGATCCAGCTCACTCAGGATCGCGGCCTGGAAAATCGCGTGTTTCTACCCAGCGCCAGACCCCTTCGGGAAATCGCCAAAGTGATCGAGTCGGCCGACTTGGGCGTCGTTCCCAAGCGGAAGGACAACTTCGGCAATGAGGCCTTCAGCACTAAAATCCTTGAATTTATGGCTATGGGTGTACCCGTGATTGTTTCGGACACCAAAGTGGACCGCTATTACTTCAATGACTCTGTCGTGCGCTTCTTCCGCGGTGGCGATGACACGCATTTGGCCGAATGCATGCTCGACCTAATCACCAACGCTTCGCTTCGGCAAAGACAAATCGAAAACGCCAGCCGCTTCGTGGAGACGGTCGATTGGAACGCCAAGCAGCATGAGTATTTGGAGCTTGTTGGTTCTCTGGTCGCTTCCCGACGTCGCAGTTGACCCTTTCCGCGCAGCTCAGATCCTTCGATTCAAGCAGCCAGCGCGTTCCGTTGCAAAATGGAATGAGTTCACTCTCGCAGCAAAAGGAACCAAGTCGATGAAAGGTGTCGTCCTTGCCGGCGGTAAAGGTTCTCGGCTCTATCCTCTCACTCGCGTCACAAACAAGCATCTTCTTCCCGTCTATGACCGCCCCATGGTCTTCTATCCGATCCAGACCCTGGTCGACGCCGGCATCCGGGACATCATTATCGTCACCGGTGGCCAGAACTCCGGCGACTTCCTCCGCCTGCTGTCGAATGGTAAGGATTTCGACCTCCACCGCATCCACTACACCTACCAAGAGGGTGAAGGCGGCATCGCCGACGCCTTGCGGCTTGCCGAACCGTTTGTCGAAGGTGAAAAAATCTGCGTGATCCTCGGCGATAACGTGATTGAAAACAACGTCATCGAAGCGAAACAAACTTTTGAAAAACAGTCGGCGGGCGCCCACATCATTCTCAAAGAAGTGCAGGACCCTGAACGCTTTGGCTGCCCCGAAATTTCGAACGGCCGCATACTCGGCATCGAAGAGAAACCCAAATCGCCAAAATCCAGCTACGCCGTGACCGGCCTCTACTTTTACGATGCAAGTGTTTTCGAGAAAATCGGTAAAACGAAGCCGAGTTGGCGGAATGAGCTGGAAATTACTGACGTCAATAATATGTATCTTCAGGAAGGCACGCTGACTCACAGCGTCCTCGATGGTTGGTGGACTGACGCTGGCACCTTCGAATCTCTCCTCCACGCCACCAACCTGGTAGCGAAGACCGGTGCCAACAAGGTTCCCGGTCGCGGCGCGCCCCCGCGCCATGCGCGCGGTTCTGAATGACCATCTGCGGATTTTGCCTGTGGCTTGCAAAAGGAGATCGTCTTGAAACTTCTCGTTACCGGCGGTGCTGGCTTCATCGGATCGAACTTCATACGCCATCTGCTTGCGACTCGTCCCGGCGTGCAAATCTTAAACTTCGATAAGCTCACATACGCCGGCAATCCCGAAAGCCTTAGCGATATCGCCGAGGATCCGCGCTATCGTTTCGTTCGTGGAGACATCACCGACACTGCCGCTGTGGCCGAGCTGTTCCAACAGGGCTTCGATGCGGTCGTAAATTTTGCCGCGGAAACTCACGTTGACCGTAGCATCGAGGACGCTTCGCCCTTTTTGCGAACCAATGTCGGTGGAGCGATGTGCCTGCTTGAAGCGGCCCGCAAAGCCAAACTTCCGCGTTTTGTGCATATCAGCACGGACGAGGTCTATGGCAGCGCACCGGCGGGTGTCAGTTTCACCGAGGAGACACTCCTTGATCCCCGCAGCCCCTACGCTGCGAGCAAAGCCTCGGCGGACCACTTCGTCGCTGCCTACGCCAACACTTATGGCGTGTCCGCGATCATCCTGCGTTGCACCAACAACTACGGCCCATTTCAGTTTCCGGAAAAGTTGATCCCCTTGATGATTGCCAACGCTCAGGACAACAAAGCGCTTCCCATTTATGGCGACGGCTTGCAGGAGCGCGACTGGCTGTTTGTCGAAGATTACTGCCGCGCGATTTCACTGGCCGTGGAAAAGGGAAAAACCGGAGAGGTTTACAACGTGTCTGCCGGCACTCCGCAGCCGAATCTTCATATCGTCCGTACGATATTAAAGCACCTCGGCAAGCCAGAGTCCTTGATGCAATACGTCAAGGACCGCCCTGGCCACGATCGCCGCTACGCCCTGGACAGCTCCAAGATCCAGCGCGAACTCGGCTGGAAGCCGCTGGTTTCTTTTGAAGATGGTATCCGCCGCACGATTGACTGGTACCGTTCGAACGCCTCCTGGCTGGAGCATGCCCGCTCGGGCGAATACCGGCACTACTACGAGCGCCATTACACCAATCGCGTGGAAACCTTCAGCAGATAGCAAACGGTACAAAATGTCCTCGCCCACCCAGCCACAGACCGCCGTTGCCAATGGACTACAACTCGGTCCGCTTTCGCGGCGCCTTCTTCTTTGTTCCGCATGGTTTGCCGCCACTTGTCTGATCTTCTTTGCGCCTCTCTCGCGCTTCGTTTCATATGCTTTTGCCAACGACAACGCTTCGCACGCCATCCTCATTCCTTTCTTGTGCATCTGGATCCTCTATCTCGAACGGAAGCGCATTTTCGCTGCGATCGGTTCTGACCTGTCTTCAGCCCTTCTTTTTTTCGTTCCGGGATGCATCGTCGCCGCAGCCTTTTACCTTCTCGAACCAAAACTCAGCGAGGTGAATCGGCTTTCTCTCTGCATTCTTGCTTTAATCCTTCTTTGGATCGCCGGGTTTGCTTTCTTCTTTGGTCGTGCGGCGCTTCGGGAAGCGCGGTTTTCACTGACCTTTTTGCTCTTCGCGATTCCCGTACCGGACTTTCTGCTGGATAAGACCATTTACTTTCTGCAGAAGGGAACTACGGAAATCGCCGCCGTCTTATTCGATTGGAGCGGCGTACCGGTTCTGCGTGAAGGATTTGTGTTTCATCTGGCTCGCGTAAGTATCGAGGTCGCGCGCGAATGCAGCGGTATTCGCTCCAGCTTGGCCCTGATCATTCTGGCCATCCTCGTTGCGCACTTTTATTTGCGCAGCTTTTGGCGGCAGGTGGCGCTTGTCGCTGCGGGCCTTTTTGTGATGATTCTGAAGAATGCCATTCGCATCGTCACGCTGACGCTGCTTGCCAGCTATGTGGATCCCGGATTTCTCTACGGAAACCTCCACCGCGAAGGCGGAGTTGTGTTCTTCCTTATCGGGCTCGCGATTATGGCTCCGATTTTGTGGTTACTGGAACGCGGTGAGCGTAAATCGCCGGCTGTCGGCACCGCAGACTAGATACTAACTGCGCGTAGTCGCGCAGTCCTTCTCGGAATTCTCCACCTTTAGCGATTAGTCTTTCTCGCCGCCCGCCGGATAGCCGTAGTAATACCCGCCATAGCCCGCGCCATCTTCCACGCGGTTCAGCACCACTCCAAGCAGGTTCCGGTCCTGGAATTCTTCAATCGCTTTTGCCGCCATTTCGTGGTCCGTCGCGCCCGCCCTTACGACAAACAGCACACCGTCGCACACGTCGGCCATCATACTAGCGTCGTGCACTGGCAATACCGGCGGCGTGTCGAGGATGATCCAGTCAAACAGTGGCGTCATCAGCTCCAGGAGTTTCTTCAACCGGTCGTTCATCAGCAACTCGCTGGGGTTCGAAACCTCGCGACCGCCGGGGATGAAACACAGATTGTCTGCACTCCCTTTTTGTACCACCTGGATCTCATCCGCTTCCCCGCTTAGGTAATCCGACAATCCCGGAAGGCGCGGCGCTCCGAGCACCTGATGCAGGCGCGATGCCCGCAAATCCGCGTCAATCAACAACACTTTTCTATCAGGCTGCCGGACAATGGATTGAGCCAGGTTGGCCGCAACAAACGTCTTGCCTTCAGCCGGCACGCTGCTCGTTACCATTACCCGCCGCAGCGGTCTGGTTCCCGCGATCTGGTATAGCCGCGAGCGCAAAGTGCGGAATCTTTCCGCTCCTACCTGTTTGTCATCTTTTCCTTCGAATACGCTGAGTCGCCCGTCAATTTTCCATTTTGGCGTGGCGCACTTCTTGATCAGGTCTTCGTACCGAAGATACGCAAGACTATCGGTGACAGATGTTGGTGGAGCAACCGCTTCGTCGAATCCGGCCAGGGACATGGCCGCCGTTACCGTAGCCGTTGTCACAGGGGCCGTCGGTGCGGCGGCGAGCTCCACAAATGTCGCGTCGCTGTTCTTGGCCAGTTGCGCCGACCGCTCTTGCGCTGCTTTTTTCAGTGCTTCGTGAATTCTGCTCATATAAAGTCAGTGCGTCCTTCTTGCTAGCCTCTTCAATCGCCAGCTGCTAACTTCGCTTTCCCGCAAATCCCAGTTCGCTTGCTTTTCCTCGTCCATGCCCATTTCCGGTCGAGCGTCCCATCGCCGCCGGGTCCATCGTCGGCACCATCGCCAGCACCGGCAGCTTCAAGCAGGCTTCCACATCGCGTTCCGAGTGCATCGAAGAATCAATTGCTGCCACGAGGTACAGTACAGCCAATCCCAGCGCTAGGCCTCCAGCCAACCCGCCACCGGCGAAAATCGGCTTTTTCGGAAATGACGGCGTCATGGGCAGGCTCGGCGGATCTTCCATGCTGAATTGCTCGCCTTGCTGGTCTTGCGTAAAGGACTGGGCGATCTTTGCTTGATCGAGCCGCCTCAATAGATCGTTGTAGGAATCACTTGCGGCTTGATAGCTTCTTGTCAGCTCTTTGAACTGCTGCTCGACCGCCGGGCTCAGCTGCAAGCGTCCCTGCAATACCGCGATCTGAGAATTAATCTGATTTTGCCGCTTGCTCAAGTCAGCCACCATCATGTCGTCCTGTTTGATCTTCGCCCGCAGTTGCTGAATCTGTGGCGGCTCAACCTCTCCGGCCGTTGCAGTCGTGGCCGACTGCGCACCTTTCGGCGAAGAAGCAATCCTCTGTTGCAGCTGCTCGATTGCATTCTTGGTCTTGATCACGTCCGGGTGTTCCGGCGTGTACCGCGACTGCAGACTCGACAACTGCTCCTGCAACGTTGTGAGCTGTTCTTCCAGCGTTTCCGTCGGTGTGACTCCCACCTTAGCTGCCTTCCATGTCCCCAATTGCGAGGCAAGCACCGATTCGTTTAATGCCTTGTCCTGCTGAGCTCTGCTGATGGACTGCGTTATCGCATCCAATTGCGAATTCATCGTCTGCAGCATACCCAAGTTGGCCTGCTGCTGGTCGGGCAATGAACCCATGTACTTTTGCTTGAATTCAGCCAGTTTTCCGTCCTGCTGATCCAGGTTCCGCTTTGCGTCGTCAGCCTGCGACCCCAGGAAGTCCGCGGCCTGCTTGGTCTTGTCGTTCATGTACTTCACGTTCTGTTCCATGAACTTGTTGGTGATCTCGCTGCATACACGTTGCGCGATTTCCGGATTGTCGAAGGTCACATTGATATAAAAACCCGGTAGCTGCCGGTTCTGCATTCCCAGAATCGTGTCCGGCGGAGTCACTTCGATCGCCTTGCGCAACCTGTAAACCAGGTCCTCCATATGAATGTTTCCGCGATCCGACGGATACAACCCAAGCCTTTCGATAATCGATTGCAGTTGCGTACGGCTTAAAATCTGTTCCTGCATAGAGGCCAGTCGCGCATTGGACGCTTCGGTCAGCACTGGTTTAACCAGGTCCGGCGACACCGACTGTTCGTGAATTTGCACTCGCGATTGCGATGTGAATTTTTTCGGCAACACCATCGTGGCGCCAAGCCCTAGCGCCCCGCCGCTGAGAATCGTCAGCGGCAGGATCCACCAGAACTTCCGGAGGATCCTTTTCACCTCAGACATGCTGATTTCGCCGTTTCGAATCATGTCAAACCACCAATATCCTGTCCTTCCGCCTGCTCACAAATGCGGACACCTGCCCTAGGGCATACGATGCCAGTTGCACGCCCACTGCCAGCATACCGCCTTGGTCTCCGGGTAGCCATACGCAAAAACCCTAGTTGTTTCTATAAGATACGGCCACTTGGCGCGACAAAGTGCTGCCTCGAAGACCGACTCTTCCGTGGGCGCGTCTCGAAAAGTGGAACTATTCTATCCACGTTGTCCCCTATTTTAGCCTTTCGGCCAGGGAGCGGTGGCACGGTCTGCTCCGTCCTCGGATTTGGCCAATCCTTAAAGCCTACATCTGCGCTTTAACTGTATTATAATCAATAATTTAGGAGCGAGTGGTGCGGCCCTGCGGTTTCACCCCGCTCTGGTTTTCAAAATGCACCCTATTGCTTCTGTATACCCGCGTCTATACTCGTCAGTGAAATTTCTGCCTCGAAAAGGATGACTTCCGTGCGCTATCGGTCCCCCCTCTCCACCGCGTCTGCCTGTTGCCTTGCCCTTTGTTTCCTAGTTTCCGGTTGTTTTCGCGACCCCAATGTAAAAAAACAAAAGTTCGTAGAACAGGGCGATGCCTACTTCAAGGATGGCAAATACGCCGAAGCCCAAATCTCTTACGCGCGCGCCCTCCAGATCGACGCCCGCTTCGTTCCCGCCCTTTACAAGAGTGCTCAATGCAGCATGCGCTTGGGCAATTGGAATATTGCCTTTCAGGAGCTGACACGCACGGTTACGCTCGATCCACAGAACTATCCAGCCCAGCTTGACCTGGGAAAGATCTACCTGGGTGCGGGAAAACTTCAAGATGCCAAGGACCGTGCCCTCATGGTCCTCGAGAAAAATCCCCAGGATGCCAACGCCAAGATGCTTCTGTCTTCCGTTGAAGCCGCTCTTGGAAACCAGAAGGATGCTCTGGCCGCCGCGCGAGAGGCCATCGCGATCTCTCCGGAAAATTCCGCCGTCTACGTCAACATGGCTGGCCTACAGCAGAAGTACGGTGCGTTCAGCGAGGCCGAGGCGAACTTCCAGAAGGCACGTTCTCTTGATCCCAAATCGGTCGTGCCTGTAATGCTTCTTGGTTCGCTCTACGAAAATCAGAAGCGGTTTGGCGACGCCGCCAAACAGTTTGAGGCGGCCATTCAGTTGGAGCCGAAAAGTCCCGCGCCGCGTAAAGCGCTCGCTACTCTCTATTTCTCGCAAGGTCAAATCGAGCAAACTGAAAAGGTCCTCGCAGACGCGAAAAACCAAATGTCCGATGTTCCATCTGGCTATCGTATGCTCGGAGACTTTTATGTTGGGCGCGGCGATTCCGCCAAGGCCTTGGCTGAATTCTCGTCGTTGGTCGCCAGCCACCCCAATGACTTCGGCGTCCACAAAACATACGCTCAGCTGCTGCTGTCCGATCAGAAAGTCGACCAGGCCGTTCCGCTCGTGGATAAAGTCTTAAAAGCCACGCCCGGCGACGTTGACGCGCGCATCCTCCGCAGCGAAATCCTCATCCATCAGAAGAAGACGGAAGACGCAGTTTCCACCTTGCAAGGCGTCGTTAAGGACTATCCGGAGAACCCAGCAGCCCACCTCTACCTCGGGTTTGCCTACCAGCAACGTAACGACGTTAACCAAGCGGAAAGCGAGTGGCGCCAAGCCGTCAAGTTGCATCCCGCATTTCCGGAAGCCTTGCGCGCCCTTGCCGGGATCGCCGGACAGCGCAAGGACTGGAAGGATCTCGAATCGATTTCCGAGCAGATCATCAAGATTAATCCCAATAGCGCCGAAGGATACATCTTCCGCGCGTCCGCCCGTGCCAATCAGGGCGATGCCGCCTCGGCGGAAAGAGATTTGAATCGCGTCATCGCGGCGACTCCACAAAGTCCGATCGGATACATTCAGCTCGGCCTGTTGCGCACCCAACAGAAGCGCTGGGCCGAAGCCGCGGACCAATTCCAAAAAGCCTTGGCTCGCGATCCGAACTCGCTCCAGGTGTACG
>Ga0268266_10000432_pt1 | contig 62927 bp, 68 predicted proteins | sample KBSS13metaG_FD_190356 | JGI IMG/M metagenome (GOLD analysis project Ga0268266, IMG submission 190356) | Switchgrass rhizosphere microbial communities from Kellogg Biological Station, Michigan, USA - KBS S1-3 metaG (SPAdes) (version 2) | ecosystem: Host-associated > Plants > Roots > Rhizosphere...
GAGGAAGCGGCGCTGATCCTCGCCATCCTCAACGAGGCCTGGTCGGACAATTGGGGCTTCATCCCGCTGACCGACAGCGAGATCGCCTATGCCGGCAAGAAACTGAAGCCGATCGTGCTGGAGGACATGATCCTGGTCGCCGAATATGATGGCGAGCCGGTCGCCTTCATGATCGCGCTGCCGGACATTAACGAGTTCACCCGCGACCTGAAGGGCGAGCTTTTCCCCTTCGGCTTCATCAAATTGCTCTGGCGGCTGAAGAAGATGCGGCCCCGGGGCGGGCGCGTGCCGCTGATGGGCGTGCTCAGGAAGCTGCACGCGACCCGGCTGGCCAGCCAGCTCGCCTTCATGATGATCGAATATATCCGCCGCGCCGGCACCGGCCATTATGGCATCGGGCGGGCCGAGGTGGGCTGGGTGCTGGACGATAACGGCCCGATGATCTCGATCGCCGAGGCGCTCAGCGCCCGGAACAACCGCACCTACCGGATCTACGAAAAGCTTCTGTAGAGCGCAATTTTGCGCGGTTCGTTACGGCGGTAACCGCCTGTGCAGAGCCGCCCCAATGCTGCACATCCCCGCATCCATGGCTTCACGCCCCTTTCACTCGGGCATGGCAATCGCTATGTTCATGGTTTCAGGCATTTCGGGGACCTGTGCATGAAATTGGTTTCAACCCTGGCCGCAGCGGCCGCTCTGGTGAGCCTTGCCGCCTGTGACCGGCTGTCACCCTCCGGGCAAAGCGCGTCCGCCAACAAGGCGGCCAACACGCCCGCGCAGAAGGCCAATCCGACCAGCGTGCAGGCGTCCAGCACCGGGCTTCCCGCCAGCAATGGCCAGCCGGACGGCCAGGGCCTGGCCGGCAATCCCAACGCGATTCCCGCCACCTCGACGCTGGCGCCGACCGTCGACCGCGCTTTCCTGATCGGCCGCTGGACCGACGCGCGCGACTGCAGCGAGGCCGGCCAGTTCACTGCGGACGGCCATTATACCAATGCCGCCGGCCGCAGCGCCGCCTGGACGCTTGAGGGCGACCAGCTGACCCTGACCTTCGACGGCGCCACGCCGCGCACCGTGCGGGTCAGCGCGCTCGACCAGAACACGCTGAACGTGGTCAATCCTGACGGCTCGAACGGACGATCGACGCGCTGTTGAGGCAGCAAGGGGAGGGGAAGAGACGTGAAGACGCAGGCGTTCGCCAGGGCCACCCGGGCCGCATCCATCGCTGCCCTGCTCGCCTTTGCTATCTCCGGCCCCGCCGCCTACGCCCAGTTCAGCCCGAATGCGGGCAGGAACGTCACCGTCGACCGCAACTTCGTGATCGGCACCTGGGCCAGTGATGGCGACTGCACCACCGCTGTCGCCTTCACCCCGGACGGCGGCTATGCCACCGCGGACGGGCTGGAGGGCCAGTGGAGCCTGACTGGCGACCGGCTGATCCTGAGCGGCGAAGGCGGCGCGACCAGCCTCACCATCGTCCCCATCGACCGCAATACGATGGAAGTGATCGGCGAGGACGGCTCGCACGACCGCTCGACCCGCTGCGCCGGCGATCTCGGCGACGTGCATTTCGACGATCTCCGGGTCGCGTAGGCTACCTCAAATCCTTAGTCATTCCGGCTCGTTCTAGTCATCCCGGCCTTCGCCGGGATGACTATTTTATTGGGGTATCGGTCGTGAGATCATTCGCGCCCGCCGAACCGGACCGCCCGCTTGGCCAACGGGCGGCCGGTCCGGTCGCCCGGGGGTTGGGGCCGAGCAGAGGGGTTCGGCACCCGGGCGATCAGGCCAAGATGAGGCAAGTAATGTTATTCCCCTTTTTCCTCGCCCTCTTGGCCGAACAGTTCATATGAACTGAATCTATTCTTGTCTTCCTCGAAATGATCGGATTTGGAGCAAATAGTCGCCGGCCCGGACATGAGACCGGACGGGCCGCCGATGCGACCGGATGCGTCGAGTTTCGCATTCGCGACTCGGTCCGGCTCTGCTATGGTCGCCTTGGCGCGCGTAATGCGGTGAATCTTGCTGCCGTGGCACGGGTACGGCACCCAGGCCGACCGAACGCATCGTGGGGAATGCAAGTCCCACCGCGCGCCAAATAGTGGGGACAGCCGCTTGCCGACTGTCCCCATTTACGTGGAGCCGACGCCCCGCCAATCCCTTGCCTTATTGCCCGTTGCCCGGGGGCGCCGGTCCAGCCTGGTTAGCCGTGGCCGCGCCGTTGCCAACGGGCGTCGCCGCCCCGGTCGCCCGGTCGCTGATCGACCAGAGCGAGTCGACGCCGAGCAGGCCGTTGAAGATCGCATTGTTCTGCTGGAAGATGGCGAGCGCGTCCGGGCCGCCCGGCTGCTCATAGCTGGCGCCCTGGCCATTGGGGCCCCAGGCCGCCCGATGATGGCAGTTCATGCAGTTGGTGCGGATCGGGTGCGCGGCGGCCAGCTCGATATAGGGATTGAACTGGATCGGCCAGTTGGGCGAGCCGGGCGCAGAGGGGATGCCGTAGGTCGAGGCCATCAGATAATGGCGCCACGGTCCCGGCGCCTGCGAGGCCGGGATGTTCGGACGGTCGGCCGCATAGGGCCCCACGTCCGGGCGGTCGTGCCACCAGACCGACTGGAAGGTCCAGGCCGGCTGCTCCTTGGTCATGATGTGCATCGCCACGACGGCGAGATAGTCGCCGGCGCGGAACTCGCGACCATAGGCCCAATAGGCCGAGGCATCGAGGATCGCCCGATCGCAGGGCGCCATGCCGTCGAGGCTCGGGAAGCGGAAATGGTAGAAGCGCTGGATCGGCACGACCGGCGCCTGGCGATAGGTAAGTGGGCCGATCAGCCGGCGGCCGAGCATGTTGTTGGTCCAGACGCCGTGCAGATAGGTGACGTCGGCGCTGGCCGGCTGCGGGCCCGTGGTCGAGATCGCGACACCGCGCGGCCACATGCTCTGGATCTCATAGCCGGCATAGCGGCCATTGTCCGAGGTCGGCCCGTCCCACACCGGCAGAGCGGTGAGCCCGTCGCCGCGGACCGGCCACATCATCGGCTTCAGCGCGATCGAGCCGTTCGGCATCGCCGCCATCTGCCGTGTCTGGTTGGGCGGCGGCAGTTGCGCCTGCAGGGTCGAGGCCTGGTAGAGGTTCTGGCTTCGGATCCAGTTATAGGCGTCCGGGCTGTAGATCACGCCGGCGACCATGATGTCGCCATTGTTCTGGAAGGTCGGCCCGTCGAGCAGCTGGCCGTTGTTGCTGTTATAGCATTGCGGATAGCGGGCGATGATCTGTTGCGGCACCGGATAATAAGGCGGGTGCGGGAAGTTGATCGGGTCCTCGCCCGTGGTCGGGCCGTTGATCATGTTGCGCGCGTTCATCGCATTGTGGCCGCGGACCGGCGTCGGGCTGTCCGAGGTGGCGCCGACGCCCGTGGTCGAGAAGGCTTGGGTCGAAGTGCACCAGCTGCGCCAGACCGGCGTTCCCGCGGGCGCGGTGTTGAGCGCCGCCCAGAGATTCCAGCCATGGACGCGGGCGCGCGCCGCATCGCCGTTCGTTACCCAGCCCTGCACCGTCGCGGCGGTCTGCGGATAATCGAAATTGGCGGGGATCGGCAGCGCGTTCTGGCAGACCTGGACCAGCCCGTCGCTGGCCGTGGCGAGCGCGGAGTCGCCGGCGGCATTTCCCGCGGGCGGGCTCGCCTGCGTGCAGGACATCAATAATCCTGCGGAGATTACTGTAGCAATGACGAGCTTGGTTCTGCGCGAATAAGTAATCATGCGACTCACCCCCAGTCGCATGAGTCTTATTATTTTCCAGAACTCTTGTCGCGTGCAAAATCCGACTTGGCGAAAGCAGGATTCACTATGACTGAGATCGGGAAAGCACGTCCTGATCCTCGATCTCGACCCAGGTCGGGGCATGGTCGCTGGCCTTTTCCCGGCCGCGATACTCCTTGTCGACGCCGGCATCGCGCAGCCGGTCGGCGGCTTGGGCGCTGAGCAGGAGATGATCGATGCGGAAGCCCGCGTCGCGCTGCCAGCAGCCGCCCGTATAGTCCCAGAAGGTGTACAGCGCGCCTTCCGGATAGCGGGCGCGGATCGCGTCGGTGAAGCCGAGATTGAGCAGCCGGCGCAGAGCCTGCCGGCTCTCGGGCTGGGACAGAGCGTCGGACGCCATCGCCTTGGCCGAGAAGACGTCGTCGGGATCGTCGGTCGGGATCACATTATAGTCGCCGGCGAGGACCGTCGGCTTCTCCTCGGCGAGCAATTCCATCGCATGGGCGCGCAGCCGGTCCATCCAGGCGAGCTTGTAGGCGAACTTCTCGGTGCCGACCGGATTGCCGTTGGGCAGGTAGATCGAGCCGATCACCACACCCTGCACCTCGGCCTCGATATAGCGGCTGTGCGTATCGTCCGGGTCACCGGGGAGACCGACGCGGCGCAGCGTCGGCGGGCTGGCGGCGGGAGTCAGGATGGCGACGCCGTTAAACCCCTTCTGCCCGTGCCAGACGCCGTTATAGCCGGCTTCGCGGATATCCTTGATCGGGAAATTGTCGTCGTCGCACTTGATCTCCTGAAGGCAGACCGCATCGGGCTTCTGCTCCTCCAGATATTCGATCAGGCGCGGCAGCCGGGCGCGGACGCCGTTGAGATTATAGGTGACGATCTTCATGCTCACCGCGATAGCCGAGCCAATGAAGATCGTCATCCCGGACATGATCCGGGATCAACCTTCCTTTTGGCCAACGGAAAGAAGCAGGTGGATGCCGGATCAAGTCCGGCATGACGGTCAAAGGCCAATCAAACGCTGAAGCTGGTCCCGCAGCCGCAGCCGGAAGCGGCCTGCGGATTGGTGACCTGGAAGGACGCGCCGCCCAGGCTCTCGACGAAATCGACGATGGAGCCCCGGACAAGGTCGAGCGAGATCGGGTCCACCACCAGGGTCACGCCGTCCTGCACCGCTTTCTCGTCGTCGGCCTCGACCGTGTCGGCGAGACCGAAACGATATTGGAAGCCCGCGCAGCCACCGCCGTCCACCGAGAGGCGAAGGATGGCCGGCTTGGCCTGCTTCGCGGCGATCGCGGCGACGCGGGCGGCAGCCGAGGGAGAGAGGGCGATGTCGCTCATGGCGCCGAGATAGGGCTTCGCGGACGCCGGCGCCAGAGGCAGCGCCGGAAAGTGCGAGAGACAGCGCGGGAAAGTGACTGTCCCCCACGCCGCGAACCGGTTAATCAGTCGGGGCAAGAACTGGGAGGACAGGATGATCAACCGCACGGGCTTCGCCCTGCTCGCGCTCGGCGCGTTGCTCTTTTCGGCCCTGCTCTACTCGGCGATCACCTATCAGATTCTCGGCTGGCCCTCGGACACCGACGTCGATCCGGCGCTCAGCCCGCAAATGCTGGTGGCGCTCTACACGATCGTCTTCGGCCTGCCTTATGCACTCTACGAACTCACTCGCAGGACGGATATTCTGAAGGTCATCTTCCTGCTGGTGCTCATCCCCGCCGTGCATTTCGGGGCGATCTACGTGTTCATGCTGTGGACCGCCGAAGGTCAGGCCCTTGCCCCTGCGGTGGACGAGATGGGCAATGAGATTGCGGGCTCCGCCCTGAGCCCCGCCTTGATCGGCGGCCTGCTCTCGGGCTTCGCGGGCGCGGCCATTTCCTTCGGGCTGGTCGCGCTGCTGCGCCTGCGCGCGGCGTCGGCGGGGCTCGTGGCCTTTCTCGCCGGCCTGCTGTTGCTCACGGCCTGCGGCGGCCTCGGCTTCTGGCTGCTCGGCGACACGCCCGAAGCGAAGGACCTGGTGCTGAAGCTGTTCCTGCCCTGGCAGCTGATCTTCGCCTTCTTCCTCTCGGCGCTGCTGCGCGCCTCGCCGCCGCGCGGAGCCGCTCAGACCACCGACTGAGCCGCTTGCGGCCAGCCGGTGTTCGGGGCATAGGCGCGGCCATGAAGGTCCGCGTCTTTGTCACGCTGAAACATGGCGTGCTCGATCCGCAAGGCAAGGCGATCCACCATGCGCTGGAAGGGCTCGGCTTTGCCGGGGTCAATGACGTGCGCGCGGGCAAGCTGATCGAGCTCGACCTTGCCGACACTGTCCTCGACTCGGAGATCGAGGAGATGTGCCGCAAGCTCCTCGCCAATACGGTGATCGAGAACTTCCGTATCGAGCAGGTCGAGAGGCAAGCCGCGTGAAGAGCGCGGTCATCGTCTTCCCGGGCTCCAATTGCGATCGCGACATGGCCGAGGCGATCCGCCTTCACGCGGGCCGCGCGCCGAATATGGTCTGGCACCGCGAGGACAGTCTCCCCGACGGGCTCGACCTGATCGCCGTCCCCGGTGGCTTTTCCTATGGCGACTATCTGCGCTCCGGCGCGATGGCGGCGCAGTCGGAAGTGATGTGGGCGGTGAAGGAAGCGGCGGAGCGCGGCGTCGCCGTGCTCGGCGTCTGCAATGGCTTCCAGGTGCTGACCGAGGCGCGGCTGCTGCCCGGCGCGCTGATGCGCAATGCCGGGATCCGCTTCGTCTGCCGCGACGTGCCGCTCAAGGTCGAGAACAGCCAGTCCGCCTTCACCGCGCGCTACGATGCTGGCGAGGAGATCGTGATCCCGGTCGCCCATCATGACGGCAATTTCCAGGCCGACGAGGAGACGCTGAACCGGCTCGAGGGCGAGGGCCGGGTTGCTTTCCGCTATGCCGGCGAGGTCAACGGCTCGGCGCGCGGCATTGCCGGTATCCTCAACGAGGCCGGCAACGTCCTCGGCATGATGCCGCACCCCGAGCGCGCCGTGGAGCAGGCCCATGGCCTCACCGACGGCCGCCGCCTGTTCGAAGGCCTGCTGGAGATGGTCGGCCAGCCGGCCTGACCTTTTCGTTCTTCACGCTGATTTCTGAAAGTCTTGTCCGCCCCGGCGGGCGGGTGGTGGCGCGTGCGGTCATTTACGATTTTTCGGCTTGAATATAATAAGCATACTTATTATGTGGCGGCCGCCATGGACAATTATGCCTTCGAGATCGTGGAGACCGCCCGCCTGATTCGCCGTGAGGCGAACAAGCGCGCGGCCGTGCTCGGCGCCACCAAGGCGCAGTGGCGCGTGCTCGCCTATCTGAAGCGGAAGGGCGACGGCGCGCGGCAGATCGGCATTGCCGAGGGGCTGGACGTCGAGCCGATCACGCTCTGCCGGATGATCGACCGGCTCGAGGAGGCCGGGCTGGTCGAGCGGCGCCGCGACGAGAGCGACCGGCGCGCCTGGCGCATCCACCTGACCGGCGCCGCCGCCCCCGTGCTGCAGAAGCTCGAAGCGATGGGCGCCGCCTTCAATGCCGACATGCTGGCCGGCATTTCCGAGGCGGACCGGGACCAGGTGCTGAAGATCCTGCGCCGGATGCGGGACAATCTCGACCAGAATGCTGACGAAGAAGAGCTGGAAATTGCGTGATGCGTGACTCCGAAACCCGCATGGAAATCGAGGACAAGCCCGTGCCGGCCAAGCCGGCGCCCGCAGCGCCACGGCCGCAGCCCAAGGCGGAGCCTGAGGTGCAGGCGGCAGCCTCCGATCCCGTCGCAACGGCAGCGGAGCCCGAGGTGCCGGCCCGCAGGCGCGGGCCGCTGCGGCTCATCCTGATGCTGTCCGTGCCTCTGCTCCTGCTACTGGTCGGCGGTTATTTCTATTTGACCTCGGGCCGCTACGTTTCGACCGACAATGCCTATGTCCAGCAGGACATGGTCTCGGTCGCGCCCGAGGTGCAGGGCGTGGTGACCGAAGTGCTCGTCCGCGAGAACCAGCAGGTCCGCCGCGGCCAGTTGCTGTTTCGCATCGACCCCCGCCCCTTCCGCATCGCTCTGGCCCAGGCCGAAGCACAGATCGCCGCGGCGCAGGTGCAGGTGAACCAGCTCTCCACCCAGTCGGCCGGCACCGCCGCCGACATTGCCGGCGCCGAGGCCAATCTCGCTTACCAGCAGCGCGAGTTCTCCCGCCTTCAGGGCCTGATGCAGCAGGGCTGGATCACGCGGACGCGCTTCGACGAGGCCCAGCACAATGTGAACGAGGCGCGCGAGCGGCTGGCCAATGCCCGCGCCGCCGCCGCCAATGCCGGCGCCGCGCTGGCGACCGGCGGCCCCGCCAGCCAGCCGCAGCTGCAGGCGGCCCATGTCGCGCGCGAGCAGGCCCTGCTCAACCTCGCCCGCACCGAAGTGCGCGCGCCCGCCGACGGCACGGTCAGCCAGACCGACCGGCTGCAGGTCGGCAATGCCGTGGTCACCGGCGTTCCGGTCGTCACCATCGTGCGCAGCGCCACCACCTATATCGAGGCGAACTTCAAGGAGGATCAGCTCGCGAACATGTTCGTCGGCCAGCCCGTCGAGATCGACATTGACGCCTATCCGGGCCTGACCCTGCACGGCCGCGTCGCCTCGATCGGCGCGGGGACCGGCTCGCAATTCTCCGTACTGCCGGCGCAGAATGCGAGCGGCAACTGGGTGAAGGTGCGCCAGCGCGTGCCGGTGCGGATCACCGTCGAGGGCAATCCGGGCCGCCCGATGATCGCCGGCCTCTCCGCGGAGGTCAGCGTGGACACCAGGAACCGGCCGTCGCAGCCCATACAGGGCAGGGTAACGCCCGCTCGCTAAGGGCGCCCACCGATGGCGAACACCTACGACATCTCGCCGGGCCAGCGGCTGCTCACGACGTTCGCGGTGATCATCGCGATGCTGATGCCGATCCTGGACCAGACGATCGCCAATGTCGCGCTGCCGAACATGCGCACCGATTTGGGCGCCAATCCGGAAACGATCAGCTGGGTGCTCACCGCCTATATCGTGGCCTCGGCCATCGCGATCCCGATCACGGGCTGGCTGGCGGACCGGGTTGGGCGCAAGCGGCTCTTCATCTGGGCCGTGATCATCTTCACCATTGCTTCCCTGCTCTGCGCGATGGCCCAGAATCTCGAGACGATGGTCGCCTTCCGCATCGTCCAGGGCGTGGCCGGCGCCTTTCTCGTGCCCCTCGCCCAATCCGTGATGTTCGACATCAACCCGCCTGCAAATCACGCGCGGGCCATGTCGCTGTTCGGCGCCGGCGTCATGATCGGCCCAATCCTCGGCCCGGTGCTTGGCGGCTGGCTGACTGACAATTTCAACTGGCGCTGGGTCTTCCTGATCAACCTGCCGATCGGAATCCTGGCCGTCGTGATGCTGCTCCGCTTCCTGCCGGCGACGGCGATCAGCAAGCGGCGGTTCGACCTGCTCGGCTTCTTCCTGATCGCGCTGGCCCTGGGCGGGCTGCAGATGATGCTCGACCGCGGTGAGCAGCTGGACTGGTTCGCGAGCTGGGAAATCTGGATCGAGTGCGGCCTGGCCATTTCGGGCCTGTGGATGTTCTGCGTGCATATGTTCACCAGTCGCAACCCGATCTTCGATCCGCACATGTTCGCGGACCGGAATTTCGTGACAGGGCTGTTGTTCATGGCCGTCACCGGCGTGATGCTCCTCGCCGGCCTCGCCTTGCTGCCGCCGCTGCTGCAAAACCTGTTCGGCTATTCCGTCCTGCAATCGGGCTTCCTCACCGCGCCGCGCGGCGTGGGAACGCTCGTTTCCATGGTCCTGGTCGGCCGCCTGGTCGGCCGGATCGACGCGCGCCTGCTGATCCTTTCCGGCATGCTGCTGATGGCCTGGTCATTGTGGCAGATGTCGGGTTTCTCGCTCGACATGGACCAGCGCCCGATCGTGCTTAGCGGCCTCGTCCAGGGCTGCGCGCTCGGCTTCATCTTCGTGCCGCTGAACACGCTCGCCTTCGGCACGCTGGCGCCGAAATTCCGCACCACCGCCGCCAGTCTCATGAACCTGGGCCGCAGTATCGGGGGCTCGATCGGCATTTCCATGGTGACCGTGCTGCTCGCCCGCAACCTGCAGATCAGCCATTCGGACCTGACCCAGCATATCACCCAGCAGACCTTGCCGCAGGTCAGCCCCGCGATCCTCCAGGGGGCACCGCCGCTGACCGATACCGCGCTCGCGATGGTGGATGCCGAGATCAACCGGCAGGCGCTGATGATCGCCTATATCGACGATTTCTGGCTGATGATGATCATCTCGCTCTGCGCCATCCCGCTGATCCTCCTGCTACGCAAGAGCCGCAAGCGGGGCGACGATGACGCCCCGCCGCCCGCCCACATGGACTAGATCCCGCCCGGCCGTCAGGCCGGCCGGCGGCTCAATCGTGCTTTGCGATCCATTGCTCGACGATCGGGGCGATCTTCGTGCGCCATTTGGAGCCGTTGAAGATGCCGTAATGGCCGACGCCCTTCGCGAGATGATATTTCTTCATTTTCGCGTCCACACCGGTGGAGATGTCGAGCGCCGCCTTGGTCTGGCCGATGCCGGAAATATCGTCGCGCTCGCCCTCGATGGCCAGGACCGCGATGTCGGTGATCGCCGCCGGGTTCACTCGCCGGCCGCGATGCTCCATCTCGCCTTTGGGCAAGGCGTGGCGCTGGAAGACGACGTCGATCGTCTGCAGGTAGAATTCCTCGGTCATGTCGCAGACCGCGCGATATTCCTCGTAAAAGGCCTTGGTCGAATCCGCGCTCTCGCCGTCGCCTTCGACGAGGTGGCGGAACATCCCCCAATGGCTGACCAGATGGTTGCCGAGGTTCATCGCCATGAAGCCGGTGAGCTGGAGGAAGCCCGGATAGACCTTCCGGCCGGCCCCGGGATAGACATAGGGCACGGTCACGATCACGTTGCGCTCGAACCATTCGAACGGGCGCTGGGTCGCCACGGTATTGACCTCGGTCGGCGCCAGCCGCGTGTCGATCGGCCCGCCCATCAAGGTCAGGGTCTTCGGTCGGCACGGATGCTCGTCCGCGCTCATCAGCGCGGCGGCGGCATAAGCCGGAACCGAGGGCTGGCAGACGGCGAGCATGTGCGCGCGCTGGTCTCCACCTTGGCTCCCGATATGCTCGAGAAAGCCGATCAGATAGTCGACATAATCGTCGAGATCGAAGCGTCCGTCGGCGAGCGGGACGAGCTTCGCGTCGCGCCAGTCGGTGACGTACACGTCATGGCCGGGCATCATCCGCTCGACCGTACCGCGCAGCAGCGTCGCATAGTGGCCGGACATGGGGGCGACCAGGAGCAGGCGGGGCTGCCCGGTGACCTCGCTGCCGTCGGCACGGACGCGGCGAAAGCGCTTCAGCTGGCCGAAGGGCTTGCGAAGCACCACCTCCTCGACGACCTCGACCTCCTCACCCTCGACCACGCTATGGGTCAGGCCGAAGTCCGGCTTGCCGCGCGGTGCGGAGGCGTGGGCGAAGACGTCCAGCGCCGAGGCCATGATCGGCCCCATTTGTGAATAACTGAATGGGTTGGCGGGGTTGTTAAGCCAGTCGGCACCGAGATTGGCGAGCGTGGAAGCACCGGCCAGCAGCGAGCGCTGCACCTCATACGCGTCGTATAACATCACACTCCACCCCCGCTTGGAGGGGCTTTATGGGCCGGTGAGGGGGATTGGTCCATATAGGAATAACGCAGTGCTCACCGTTTCGTCCCAAGAGAGAAGAAGAGCCTCCCTTGGCGGCGCCCTCCCCCCCTGCTAGGCCCGCGCTCATGGCACGGGGCAGGATTGAAGACGACACGCCGAAGGGGAAGATCGGCAATCTGGTCATGATCTGGCGCTATGCGCTGCGCTACAAATGGACGATCGCCGGGGCCGCCACCGCCCTGTTCATCGCGGCAGCCGCGACCCTGGCCATTCCGGACGGCTTCCGTCGAGTGATCGACAAGGGCTTCACCGGCAATGGCGGCGCCGAGATCACGCCGCATTTCAACTATCTGTTCGCGATGGTGGCGGTGCTGGCGGTGGCGACGGCCTGCCGCTTCTACTTCGTCTCCATGCTGGGCGAGAAGGTGATCGCCGACATACGCGGTGCGGTGCACGACAATCTGCTGCGCATGGAGCCGCGCTTCTTCGAGGAGAACCGGCCGAGCGAGATCGCCTCGCGCGTGACCTCGGACACTGCGGTGATCGAGATCGTGGTCGGCTCGACGGTGTCGGTCGCCTTGCGCAACCTCGTGCTCGGCATCGGCGGGGTCGCCTATCTGTTCACGCTCGCGCCGATGCTCACCGCCGGCCTTTTGCTCGCCATCCCGATCATCATCATCCCGGTCATGTTCCTTGGCCGCCGGGTCCGCTCAGTCTCACGCTCGAGCCAGGACAGGATCGCGGACCTCGGCACGATCGTCGCCGAGACGCTGGGCGCGATGAAGATCGTCCAGGCCTTCGGCCAGGAGCAGCGCGAATCGAGCCGCTTCCGCGAGGCGGTGTACAACGCCTTCCAGACCGCGCGGCGGCGAATTCTGCTGCGCTCCTTCCTGACCGCGATCATCATCGCCATGCTGTTCGGCTCGGTCACCCTGCTGATGCGCGAGGCCGCGATCGACGTCACGGCCGGCGCTATATCAGGGGGCACCGTCGCCGCCTTCGTGATCACCGGGGGCATCGTCGCCGGCGCCTTCGGAGCGCTGACCGAAGTCTATGGCGATCTGCTGCGCGGCGCTGGCGCGACGGGCCGGATCGGCGAACTGATGGCGCAAGTGCCGCAGATCCGCGCGCCCGCCAATCCTCTCGCCTTGCCCGAGCCAGCGGCCGGGCGGCTGGCCTTCGACAAGGTGACCTTCCGCTATCCGACCCGCCCGGACGTCAGCGCGCTGCACGAGTTCAGCCTGGTCGTGGAGCCGGGCGAGACCATTGCTCTGGTCGGCCCGTCGGGCGCCGGCAAGTCGACCATCTTCCAGCTCGCCCAGCGCTTCTATGACCCGCAGGAGGGCAGCATTCGCATGGATGGCGTCGAGCTGCGCGAGGCCGATCCGTCGGCGATCCGCAAGCGCATCGCGGTCGTGCCGCAGGAAACGGTGATCTTCGCCGCCTCGGCCCGCGACAATCTGCGCTACGGCCGTTGGGAGGCGTCGGACGACCAGCTCTGGGCCGCGGCGGAGGCCGCCAATGCAGCCGAGTTCCTCAGGAAGCTCCCCGAAGGACTGAACACCTATCTCGGCGAAGGCGGCGCCCGCCTGTCCGGCGGCCAGCGCCAGCGCGTGGCCATCGCCCGCGCCTTGCTCCGCGACTCGCCTTTGCTGCTGCTCGACGAGGCGACCTCGGCGCTGGACGCGGAAAGCGAGCGGCTGGTCCAGGGCTCGCTGGAGAGACTGGTCGAAGGCCGCACCACCATCGTCATCGCCCACCGACTTGCCACGGTGCGGGCCGCCGACCGGATCATCGTCATGGACCATGGCCGGATCGTCGAGGAAGGCACGCATGACAGCCTGAGCGGCACCGGCGGCCTCTACGCGCGTCTGGCGCGGCTGCAGTTCGAGGGCATCGCGGCCTGACGCCGACCAGCCGAGCCATTGCCCTCATGCGCCAGACGAGGCACCTTCCGGCGCGATGAGACGAGATAGAGACCGCCTCCAACGAACGTGGCAGATGAGCGGCCGGCGGGGTGAAACGCTAGGGGAGGACTTGCAGATTTTCCTGGGCGACCTTTGCAAGGGCGGTGGATTCTGCAGTGCTCTCGCAGCTGATATCATTCGCGATTGCGAGACACTGACCGCGGAGGCGTTCGCAACGGCGGTCTTGGTCGCCGAGGGTTGGCCCGAACCCGAGCGTGAGTACCATTGGAAACCGCAGTTCATGAAACTCTTCATCGAGCGCTACGGACATGCAGTCTCCGTCGCCGACTTCAACCGCGTCTAGTAGGTTGGCATCTCGCGCCCCGGGCAGGCCCTCGCAACGATCCTCACAACGAAAAGGCGCCCGGCACAAACGAAAAGGGCGGCGCCTCGGCGCCGCCCTGTGTGAGAAGGTATTTCGCAGGAGCGTCAGAATTCCTGCGAATAATATTCGTTGCCGACGAAGCCCATCGTCGTGATGTTGGCGCGCTTGGTGACGGCCAGCACCTCGTCGACGATCTCATAACGGGCGCTCCGGTCCGGCTGCAGGTGCAGCTCGGGGGTCGGGTTCATGTTCGCCGTGATGTCGAGATACTGGCGAAGACGGCCCAGATCGACCGGCGCGCCGTTCCAGAGAATCTGGCCCTCGGCGGTGATCACGATCTTGTTCTTCTGCGGCTCCACCGGCGGCGGCGGCGCGTCGGTCGCCTGCGGCAGATCGAGCTTCACCGCGTGCGACTGCACGGGGATCGTGATGATGAACATGATCAGCAGCACCAGCATGACGTCGATCAACGGCGTCGTGTTGATGTCCATCATCGGTTCTGATGATTCGGGATTTGTGACCGATGCGCTCATTCAATTCACTCCTAAACTCGCAGCCGTCACAGCCGCTCGCCGCCTTCGGGGGCCGGCTCGGAAATGAAGCCGATCCTCGCGAAGCCCGCGCGCTGCATGGCGTAGATCGCACCGCCGACACAGCGGTAGGGCGTGTTGATGTCGCCCCGGATATGGGCCTCCGGCATGTTGAACTCATTCAGGTTCTGCCGGCCGCCGACGTTCCGGATCTGCTCCTCCAGGTGCGCGCGGGCGCGGGTCTCGAGCTCCGCAGACGTCACTCGCGTCAGGTTCCAGTAGACTTCACACTGATTGCCCTCGGCGCGAACCGAAAGATTGACGTTCTCGGGCTTCGTCTCCGTCACCTGGTAGCGGACCTTGGGCAGCTCCACCGGAATGGACTGCAACACGATCGGCACGGCGATCAGGAAGATGATCAGCAGCACGAGCATCACGTCCACCAGCGGCGTCGTGTTGATGTCGGACATCGGTGTGTCTTCTTCACCGCCTGCTTCGCCGACCTGCATAGCCATAGTCTAATTCCCGTTCTTACCCTTGGCGCCGGCGCCGCGTTCAGGCGGCGCCGGAAAGACGCGGCGGGCCGGAGCGGCCCGCCGCATGCTTCGCATTACGACTTGGCGGTCGTGGCCGCGCCGGTGCTGGCCGCAGCGCCCGCCGCCGGCTTGGCAGCCGGAGCCGGACGGGACGGGATGGACGGACGGACGGTGCCGCCGGACATCATGTAGCCGTGCACGTCGGTGGCGAAGCGGGCAAGCTGCTCGCCAATCGCCTTGTTGCGGCGCATGAGCCAGTTGTACTGCATCACGGCCGGAACCGCGACGACCAGGCCGAGCGCGGTCATGATGAGCGCTTCACCGACCGGGCCGGCGACCGCGGAGATCGACGCCTGACCGGCCGCGCCGATCTTGATCAGGGCGCGGTAGATGCCGACGACGGTGCCGAACAGGCCGACGAACGGCGCGGTCGAACCGACGGTGGCGAGGAAGGCGAGACCGCCGGAAAGCTTGGCGGTGATCGCGCCCTGGCTGCGGGTCAGCGAGCTCATCATCCACTCATGCTGGTCGATCGGATCGGTCAGCTTGTTGTGCTGCTCTTCGGCGAGGAGGCCGTCCTCGACGATCTGGCGATAGGCGCCATTCTTGTCGAGCTTGTTGGCAGCATCGCGCAGGTTCGGCGATTGCCAGAAGGTGGTGCGTGCGCGCCGGCCTTCCTTGATGATGCGGTTCTGGTCGATCAGCTTCACGAAGAAGATGTACCAGGACCCGACCGACATGAGGACGAGGACGCCGAGCGTGATCCACGCGATGACGCCGCCTTCCTTGAGCGCTTCCCAGAAGCCGAAATTGGCCCCGTGACCAGCCGCTCCTGCTCCGTTTGCTGCTGCTGCCATTTGATTAATTCCTTCTCACTCTGAAATTGCTGTTCTGAACAAGATTACTCGGAGGGGAGACGCCAGGTGACGCGACCGGAGTCTCTGCCCGATGTCGGATTCCCGTTCTGGTCACGCGCCGGCGTGTACCGGGCGCGGCTGCGCAGGATTCGGCAGGTCGCCTGGTCGAGCGCGGCAGAACCGCTGGACGACGTGACCGTGCAGGCCTCGACACGGCCACTGGTGCCGATCGTGAGACTGAAGCCGGTCGTACCCTGATCCTCGCCGCGAAGGGCGGCAGCGGGGTAATCGTCAGCCGAGAAATAAGAGTTGAGGTTCGCCCGGGCACGCTGCGGCGGCACGATGCGCGGCGGCGGCGGCGCGGGCGGAGCCGGCGCAGGCGCAGGCACCGCGACCGGAATCGGCGGCACATACGGTGCAGGCGGCGTGATCGGAACCGGCACCGGCGACGGCATCGGAATCGGCGACTGCACGGCCGTCATCGGCGGCGAGCTCGGCTGATCCGGCGGCGGGGGCGGCGGCTCCTCGGGCGGGGGCGGCGGCTCCTCCTTCACGTCGAAGGTCTTCATGTCGGGGTTCAACCCCTTCACGAACTTATAGGCGAGGCCCGACACGAACGCATAAGCGAGGAGGGCGTGCAGGACCGCCACCACTACGATGGCCCAGACGCGTCCGCGACTAATGGGCTGGTCTACGTACGACATTAATCCGCCAGGCTCCTCTCATCGCACAGAACGGGCACTCCACGTCGTTAAACGCGGCGTCCCCGAAACCGTTCATCCGTCTCGCGGATGTAGTCAACTCTGAGGTCTCTATCGTGGCCTTTTTGATTGGGCAATCCTCCACGTAACTTTGTAACCTGCCCGTCATCCAGGCTGGATTTCCGCTGCAATGCGGGGTTAATCCGCACCCCCATAGCGGGGAGCCTGGTTCGAAACGGGACATGTCATGAAAGCGCCTATTCTCGCCTTGTCCGCAGCGCTCGCAGCCGCTTCTCCGGTTTCTGCGCAGCAGGAAAGTTCACAGTCTTTACAAATTCTTAACTATGCCGACCTGGCCGACCTGGGGGCCGGCGCGCCGGTCGTTGCACATCTCCGGGTGAGGGGTGCGGACCGGCTCGGAGCGCGCGAAGCGACCACGGTCCGGGCCGGATATACGCGCTTCGAGATCGATGCGGACGTGGTCGCGCTGATTCGCGGCGCGGGCGGCACCCCCGCAAGAGTCCGTTATCTGGTCGACCTGCCGAACGACTCGCGCGGCCGGCCGCCGCGAATCACTCGCAGGAGCGAATATCTGGTGATGGCGACTCGGGTACCGAGTCGGCCGGACGAGCTCCGGCTGGTCACCGCCGACGCCCAGATCCCCTTTTCCGCCGCCGCCGCGGAGACATTGCGCGGCATAGTCCGCGAGGCGAGCGGGGCCGAACCGGCACCGCGAATCACCGGCATCGGCCGCGCTTTCAGCGTCCCGGGCAACCTGCCGGGCGAGCGCGAGACCCAATTCTTCCTGCTCACCGCCGAACAGCGCCCGATCTCGCTGACCGTGCTTCGTCGCCCTGGCGAGCAGGTCCGCTGGTCGGTCGCGCTCGGCGAGATCGTGGACGAGGGCGCCGGGCCGCCGCAGCGCAACACCTTGCTCTGGTACCGGCTCGCCTGCACCCTCCCCGCCCGCCTGCCCGCCGACGCGCTGAGCGAGGCCTCGGCCGAAGAGAGCCCGGCAATCCAGGCCGATTACCGGGTGATCATGGACGGGCTCGGCCCATGCGCCAGGAGCCGCGTGTCTCGGCGTTAGCTAGAAGGAGGCGAGTTCGACGCCAACGCCGTCGCAATCCGGATAGATGTCGGGCTTGCGGGTGGAGACCCGCAAGGCAGTAACGCCCCGCCGCGCCGCGACCAGATTGTAGACCTCGCGCGCGAAGGTCTCCTGCAGGTTGAACCGGCGCGACCCCGCGAGTGCGCCGATCTCGGTGCGCAGGAAATCATAGTCCCAGGCATGGCTGCGCTCATCGCTGGCGGCGAAGCTGGCCTCGTCCACCCAGACCTCGACGCTCACGATCAGCCGTTGCGGCGTGCCGACCTCGAAATCGTGAAAGCCGATATCGACGGGCACGTCATAGCCTTCGAGCACGATCTTGCGGCTCCTGGGGGCAAGCCGGTCGGGCACCAGCCCGTCCAGGGCGGCGATATTGCTGTGCGTCATGGGGTCTCCAGGAACTGGACGTCGCGCGGCAGGCCCAGAAAGCGCTGGCCGCCGTCGAGCAGGATGGTGTGGCCGGTGATGCTCGGCGTGGCGATGAGAAAGCGCAACGCCGCCACGATCTCCTCGACGCGGACGCCGCGGCCGAGCGCGTTGAGGCCGTGCACCTTGTCGAAATTGGCCCGGCTCTGCGGGCCGGAGACCATCGTCACCGAAGGCGCGATCGCGCAGACGCGGAGCTGCGGCGCGTAGGTGCGGGCCGCGAGTTCGGTCACGCCCGCCAGGCCATATTTGGAGATGGTGTAGCTGAAAAAGTCCGGGTTCGGCCCGTGCAGCTTGGCGTCGAGCAGATTGACGACCAGCCCCTCCCCCGCCGCCGCCGCGAAGGCGCGGGTCAGCAATGCCGGCGCGCGCAGGTTCACGTCCATATGCGCGGCCCAGCTCGCCGGCGTGAAATCGCGAAGATCGTCATGCGCGAAGATCGAGGCGTTGTTCACCAGCAGCCGGGCCGGCGGCAGGCCGTCCAAGGCGGCGATGATCGCGTCGGCCGCCGCGGGATCGGCGAGGTCCTCCCGCACCAGAGTGGCGTTGCCCACCTCCGCCGCCAGCGCCTCCGCCTCTGCCCCGGAGCGATGATAATGGATCAGCACGTGCCAGCCGTCCGCGGCGAGGGCGCGGACGATCTCCGCGCCGATCCGTTTCGCGCCGCCGGTGACGATTGCCGTGTTCATCGGGCGGCGCATAGCGGCGCGCCTTGCGCATGGCCAGCCAGAGGCTAAGGCCTTTCTTATGCCGATGCCCCCCGCCCCCGAGGATCTGAGCGGCCTGAGCCTGGCCGAGATCGCCCGCCTCGCGGACGAGAAGCGCCTGCCGCCGGTGGAAAGGTGGAACCCGACCCATTGCGGCGACAGCGAAATGCGGATCGCGCGCGACGGCACCTGGTATCATCAGGGCAGCCCGATCGGCCGCCCCGCCATGGTCCGGCTCTTCTCGACCATTCTGCGCCGCGAGCCGGACGGCGGCTTCGTCCTCGTCACCCCCGTCGAGAAGCTGGACATTGCGGTGGAGGACGCGCCCTTCATCGCGGTGGAGGTCAGGAGCGAGGGCGAGGGCGAAAGCCGCAGCCTCGCCTTCCGGCTCAACACGGGCGATCTCGTCGTCGCCGGGCCGGAGCACCGGCTGCGCTTCGAGGCAGGACCGCATCCCTATGTCGAGGTGCGTGGCGGGCTCGACGCGCTCGTCGCCCGGCCGGTCTACTACGAGCTGGCCGAAATCGCGCTGGCCGAGGGCGCCGAGCCGCCGGGCGTGTGGAGCAACGGCGTCTTCTTCCCGCTGGAGCAGGCGGGATGAGCCTCGCCCGGACCCTGCGCGAGGCGCTGGAGCTCGGCCGTCGCGCCAGCCCCGAGCTGATCGGTGGCGACGTGCTCGACGAGGAGGCGATGGCCCATGGCATTACGCCCGCCGCGGTGCTGGTCGCGGTGGTCGACCGGCCCGAGCCGACCGTGATCCTGACGCTCCGGCCCGAGACGATGCGCAAGCATCCGGGCCAGGTCAGCTTCCCGGGCGGCCGGATCGACCCCGGCGACGCCGGGCCGATCGACGCCGCCTTGCGCGAGGCGGAGGAGGAGATTGGCCTCGCGCGCGCGCACGTGGAGATTATCGGCCTCGCCGACCCCTATCTGACGGTCACCGGTTTCGAGGTGACGCCCGTGCTCGCCATCGTCCCGCCGGACCTGCCGCTCATCCCCCAGCCCGACGAGGTGGCGGCGGTGTTCGAGGCCCCCTTCCGCCATCTTCTCGATCCGGTGCACCAGCATGCGCGCCGCGCGATGTTCCGCGGCCGCGAACGCACCTATTATGAGATCGACTGGCAGGAGCAGCGTATCTGGGGAGCGACCGCGGCGATGATCGTGAATTTGAGCCGCCGGCTGGCCTTGGTGACATGACGAGGCTTCCGGACGCACCCTGGCGGCACCGCGCCGGCATGGACCGGCTGCTCGCCGCGCTCGACGCGAAGGGCGGTGCGACCCGTTTCGTCGGGGGCTGCGTGCGCGACGCCCTGCTCGGGCTCGAGCAAAGCGACGTCGATCTCGCCACGCGCCTGACGCCGGACGAGGTGGTGAAGCGGCTGGAGGCCGCTCATCTCAAGGCGGTGCCGACCGGCATCGCACACGGCACGATCACCGCGGTCGCCTCGGGCAGGCCGGTGGAGGTGACGACCCTGCGCCGCGACGTCTCGACCGACGGCCGCCGGGCGACCGTCGCCTTCACCGACGACTGGACCGCCGACGCCGCGCGGCGGGATTTCACGATCAACGCTTTGTCCGCCGATCCGCTCAGTGGGGAGGTATTCGACTATTTCGGTGGCTTGGACGATCTCGACGCGCGCCGCGTCCGCTTCATCGGCGACCCGCTGCAGCGCATCGCCGAGGATCATCTGAGGATCCTACGCTTCTTCCGCTTCCATGCGCGTTTCGGGGCGGACGCGCCCGACGCCGAGGGGCTGGAGGCCTGCGCGGCGCGGGCGAACGATCTGATGGCGCTGTCACGGGAGCGGATCGCGGACGAGCTGCTGAAGCTGCTCGCTCTGCCCGAACCGGTGGCGACCGTGCGGCTGATGATCGCGCGCGGCATCTTCAGGCCGGTACTGCCAGAGATCGAGAGCGCCGACCGGCTGGAGGCGCTGGTCGCAGCCGAGCGCGCGGCGGGGATCGGTCCCGCTTCGATCCGCCGCCTCGCGGCTCTGTTGCCGATCGACCCGGAGCTGGCGCTGGCGGTGGCATCGCGGCTGCGCCTGTCCAAGCGTCTTTCGGGCCGGCTCGCCGCAGCGGCCGGCACCGCGCTCGATGCGCCGGAGGCCCTCGCCTACCGGATTGGCAGTGCCGAGGCGGTCGACCGGATCCTTCTGCATGGCGCGCCGGACGCCGCGCTCAAGGACCTGCAGAGCTGGCAGCGCCCGCGTCTGCCGGTCAGCGGCGGCGAATTGATCGCCATGGGGCTGGAAGCGGGGCCAATGGTCGCCAGGACCATCCAGGCGATCGAGGAGGAATGGATTCGCGCCGGCTTTCCGGCTGGCAAGGCGGAGGCGAGGGCCATGGCCCGGAGCCATGTCGATCAGGTGCTTCGTTCCAGCCAGTAGGCAAGAGCCGCGTCAGCCGGCAGCGCCTCCGAGTAGAGGAAGCCCTGCCCGAAAGTGCAGCCCTTGTTGAACAAAGCCGCGGCCAAAGCCTCGCTCTCGATCCCCTCGGCAGTCGTTTCCATGCCCAGCGCGCGGGCCAGCGACAGAATGGCGTCGACGATCGCCGCCGAATCTCCGTCCTGGAGCATGCCGAAGACGAAGCGCTGGTCGATCTTGAGGATGTCGATGGGCAGCAGCTGCAACGAGGCGAGCGAGGTGTAGCCCGAGCCGAAATCGTCCATCGCGATCTTCACGTCGAAGCGCTGCAGGGACTTGAGCGCCCGGGCGCACCGTTCCGGGTCCTGGATGATCGCACCCTCGGTCAGCTCGAGGGTCAGGCGGTCGCCGTCGATCCCGCTGGCGCTGAGGGCGCCGGAGACCGCGGCGGCGACGTCGTCGCGGCTGATCTGCACGGGCGAGAGATTGACGTTGACGCTGATCGGCAGGCGGGTGCCGGTCTTCAAATCCCAGTCGGCCAAGGTCTGGGTGGCGGTGTCGAGCGCCCAGCGGCCGAGCTGGACGATCAGGCCGGATTCCTCGGCGACCGGGATGAACTCGCTGGGAGGAACCGGCTCGCCCTCCAGCTCCCAGCGGGCGAGCGCCTCGAAGCCGGAGACCTGGCCGGAGCTGAGCTCGATCAGTGGCTGATACGCCAGGGTCAGCTGGCCGGACTCGATGGCGACGCGAAGCTCGGTTTCGATGGAGAAGCGGCGGCGAACGGCCTGCGCCTGCGAGGGCTCATAAATCTGCGTCGTGCCGGTGCGCTTGGCGTTCTTGAGCGCGAACTGCGCGTTGCGCAGCACCTCGTCGGCACTGAGGACGCTCGTCGAGAGGATCGCGCAGCCGATCGCGCAATCGACCCGGATCTCCAGCTCGGAGAGTCGGAACGGCAAGGTGAGCACCGCCTTGATTCGCTCGGCCGCGCGCATCGCATCGGCCAGGCCTCGGTCGAGGCGGAGCAGCACCCCGAACTCGTCGCCGGAAATGCGGGCAAGCATGTCGGACGGCCGCAGCGCCGAGACGAGGCGGCGCGCGAAGGTGATCAAGAGCTCGTCGCCGGCAATCGCGCCCATGCACTCGTTGACCCGGCTGAACCGGGTCATGTCGACGGCGAGCACGGCATAGCTGTGGTCGGAGAAGGCCGGATCGGCCATCGCCGCCTCGACCCGCTCGTTGAAGGCGAAGCGGTTGGGCAGGCCGGTCAGGCTGTCGCGCAGCATTTCGGAGCGGAGGCTGCGCTCGGTCTCGACCTGGGCGGTCTTGTCGATCAGCGAGATCATGCAGCGCGTAGGCTGACCCTGCAGGACCGTCAGTCTCGCGAAGCGCACGGTGAAATGGCGGCCGCCAATGGCGCGCCCGTCGGCCGTGTCGAACTGGAAGGCGGGATCGCCCTTTTTCAGGAAGGCGGTGAGCCGGGTGCCGATCGGGCCGGAGCGGAGCAGGGGAACCTGGGCGACGCGGCGCTCGCCGATCCTTTCGTCCCATTCGGCGAGCAGCCGGAACTGGTCGTTGGCGCAGTCGATGAAGCTGTCGTCGCTGATCGTGATGATCGCCGCGGCGATCGGCAAGGCATCCAGGTAACGCTGGCGGACGGCGGCCAGGATATGTTCGAGCTCGGGGGCATAAAGGGCGGACATGCGTTCGGCAGGCGGAGATTGCCCGTCCGCTCGCTTGCGCTTCGCGCCAGTCTTCGTGCCCTCCATGGCGCTCGCGTTAAACAAACAGGGTTAACGCCGCGTTGAGCTTTTGCTTCGGCTAATGCGGTAACGCCCTGTCGGAGCTCGCGGATTCCTAGAAAAGCCGCCTAATCCCGATCCTGAGCGAGCGGCCGAGCGGGTCGAGATAATCGGGCTGGTAGGACAGAGGCACATCTCCCGTCTCGTCGCGCACGCGCAGGCGGCTGTCGAAGACATTCTGCACGCCGACGAAGATGCGGGTGCCCTTCAGCCAGGGGTGGCGGGCGATCAGCGCGGTGCGCTGGGAGAGATCGGCGAACAGGTTGAGGTTCAGGGTCGCCAGTGAGGAGAAGCGCAGGTCACTGCTCGTGCCGCCCCCCGCGATCGGGCCGCCTTCGATCCTGGTGCCGCTCTGCCAGTTCGCCTGGACGAAGCCGCCGAAGCCGCTCTTGAAGACGCCGGCGGACATTTCGATCTCGTGTTGCGGCCGGCCGCCGCGGCCGTTGAAGGCCGAGCCGTCCAGATAGTCGAGCTCGGGCACGCCCGGCCTGATCAGCACCTGGTCGGTGAAGCGCCAGGTGTGGAAGAGCGAGAGATTGATGCCACCGGCGCCGCCGGGACCACCGAAGCCGCCGCCGCGTCCTCCACCCCCCGGGCCGCCGCCACCGGGGCCGCGCCCGCCCAACCCGCCCCGGCCACGGCCACCGCCGCCCGGACCGCGGCCACCCATGCCGGGAATGCCGCCGCTCGCACCGGGAGGTGCCGTGAACGGCTTCTGGAAGTTGAGGCCCCAGCGGAGTTCGCGCCGCTCGGAACTGGCGAAGTTGATCGGCCGCGAGTCGATCTGCAGCAGCCGGCCGTCCGGCCCGCGCAGGAAGCGGCCGGGGAAGGCGGCCTCGATCTCGGCGGTAGCCACGGGGAAGGAGGAGATCGGATTGTCGATCCGGTTCTCGGTATAATTGGCGTTGATCGAGAGGTTCGGCTGCCCCGGCCCGCCGCCGCCAAGCAGGCGGAGATTGGCGCGGACGCCGAAGACGTGGCGATTGTCGCCGATCAAAGCCGGGTTGCCGCCGCTGATGCTGGTGACGTCCACCGTCTCGCCGCGCACGAAATCGAAGACGCGGACATTGGGCGTGACCAAGGTCGGGTCGCCGAGCTGGGACACGCTGGGGGCGCCATCCTCGTCGGTGACGGTCACCGCCAGATCGAGCATCTCGATCGGCGACCAGCGCACACCATAGCCGAGCGTCCGCATCGTGCCGAAGTCCGAGAGGTGCTCCAGCTCGAAATTGAAATTCAGCGAGATGTCGCCGAGCTTGCTCAGGAAGCCTTCGCGCCGGCTGGTGATCGGCAGATCTATGCTGCCGAGTGCCGCGGCGCGGTCGCGGCTGAGATCGCGCAGGGTGGTGACGCCCGAGCGAAAGGTCTCGCTGCTCAGGTCGAGCGTGTTGCCCTGCACGGTGAAACTGCTCGTCACCGGCCCGCCGGGCAGGCTGAAGGGCGAGCCGTTGAACACGACCTGTGCGTCACCCGAGCTGTTGGTCGACTGCGCCCGGTCCTGCGGCCGCATGACGAGCAGGCCGGCATCAAGCGTGCCGAACGGGTTGAGCGCCGGGTCGTTCGCGTCGAACCGCGCCTGGATCGCCGCCGGGTCCAGATTGGTGTCAGTGCGCGTGTCGGTTTTGATCACGTCGTAGTTGGCGGTGAAGGTCCAGCGCCAGCGACCGATCGTGGAGTCGAGCGCGAGCCCGCCATGGATGGTGTTGGTCTCATTCTCGCGCAGCAGCGCGCCGGGCCCGTCGGCATAGCGGAACAGGGTCACGTCCTGCGAGAAAGGCGAATAGGGATTGGTGTCTGGCAGATTCAGCGCCAGCGAGGGCAGGCCGAGACGGCTCTCGCTCGTCGTCCGATTGAAGCGCGCATTGGCGCTTGCCCCGATCTTGCCGAAGCGGCGGCTATAGGTGCCGTTGATGTTGAAGGTCTCGGTTGCCGGCAGCAGCGTGCGGTAGCGGCCAAGATCGGTGAAATTCGGGTCGTTCGCGCCCGGTACGAAGGAGGCCAGGCTCGGCGCGCCGTTCGCGGCGCTGACCGGCACGCCCGCGACGGTGACTGGCTGGCCGGCGAGCGCGCTCAGCGCCGGGTCGATCTCGGCGGCCGGGTTGAACGGGGAGGCGCCGACATTACCCAGCAGGTCGAAAGGCTGGCCGGGCGTGGAGGGGATGATGTCTCGCTCGCTCTCCAGCAGGGAATCCGACCTTGAGTAGCGGGCGTCGATGGACCAGCGGTCGGTGCGGCTGATCCGCGTGATCGTGCCATTGAAATCATTGCTGGTCTGCCCGCCCGCGGTGGCGAACTGAACGCCGGTGGCGAGCGTGACCGCCCGGAAATTCTCCTTGAGGACGATGTTGATGACGCGCTGGTCCGGCCGGTAGCCATAATTGAGCGCGGCCTCCTCGGGGAGGATGTCGACGCGCTCGATTGCCTCCGGGGGAAGCTCGCGAATCTCGCCGAAGCCGGAGATGCGCTGGCCGTTCAGCAGGATGATGGGCGGGCCGTCGCCGCGGCCGCGGCCGGAGCGGGTCTGCGGCGCCAGCGCCTCGACCAGCTCGCCGATCGAGGCGGCGCCGTAGGAGCGGATCTGGTCCTCGTTGAGGCGGACCTCGGGACGGACATTGCCCGCGACCTCGCCGCGCAGGCGGACGCCGGTGACGGTGATGTCGTTCGGGTCGTCGCTGGCCGGCGCCGGCGCGGCCGCCTCGTCCGTCGCGTCATCGGCGTCGGGGGCTTCGGCCTGGGCGGCGGGCATCGCGGCAGCGGGTGGCGCCGACTGGGCTCGCGCAGGCGAGGGCGTGGCGGGAGGCTGCGCAGCCGGCGGCGCGTCCTGCGCATGCGCAGGCGTCAGGCTGGTTCCCGCCAGCAGCAGGGTCGAAAACAAACTCAAACGCACGCTTACCAACCCCCCAGGGCCCATGGCCCCGCGCATGTCCCGGGGGCTACCGACGGCGCATGTATGCGAGCGAGCATGAACAGCAAATGGTCCGGCCCGCGAAAAATTGTATCAAATTGTGTGCAGAAACGGTGGAATTAGGCGCTCCGGTCAGTCGAACCGGTTGTCGCGCGGGAAGCCCTGAGGCGGCATCCGTCCGGCGGCGCCCCGCGCCGTGCGCCAAGGATTCATGTCCTCGGTGCGGGTGCGCCCGCCCTCCCCGCCCATCGGCCAGGACAGGCCCTCGGCGGCGACATAGCTCTTCGCGTCGGCCAAGCCGCCGTCGCGGTAGCGTTGCAGCTGCACGCCCTGGCCGCGGCCCATTTCCGGCAATTCGGCGAGCGGATAGACGACCAGCTTTCGGTTCTCGCCGACCACGGCCAGATAATCATGCCCCTGAGGGATCGGCCGCACCACGCGCAGTTTCGCCCCGGCCTTCAGGTTCACGATCTGCTTGCCCTTGCGGGTCTCGGCCACCGCGCCCGCCGCCGCGGTCAGGAAGCCGCGCCCGTCCGAGGAAGCCAGCAGCAATTTCTCCGCCGCGCCGGCGCGGAGCAAGGCGACGACATTCCCCTCGCCCTCGATGTCGACCATCAATTTCACCGGTTCGCCGAAGCCCCGACCGCCCGGCAATTTGTCGGCGGCGAGCGTGTAGAAACGGCCGTCCGACGAGGCGAGCAGCAATTTGTCGGTGGTGTGCGCATGGAGCAAGGGGAAAGCGAGGCTGTCGCCTTCCTTGAACTTCAGCGCCTCGGCATTGGTCACCTCGACATGGCCCTTCATCGCGCGAATCCAGCCGCGCTTCGACAGGATCACGGTGATCGGCTCGCGCTCGATCATGGCTTCCAGCGGAATATCACGGGCCGGCGCCGCTTCCTCGATCAGGGTGCGCCGCGCGCCGATCGCGGTCTCCGGACCATATTTGGTCCGAAGCGCGGCCAGGTCCTTCCTGAGCCTCGTGCGCTGGCGCTGGGGGCTGTCGACCAGAGCCTGCAGGGCCTCGCGCTCCTTGGTGAGTTCGTCGCGTTCGCCCTTGAGCTGCATCTCCTCCAGCCGGCGCAAGCTGCGCAGCCGCATGTTGAGGATCGCCTCGGCCTGCCGGTCGGTGAGGCCGAACTCGGCCATCATGACAGGCTTGGGTTCGTCCTCGGTGCGGATGATCTCGATCACCCGATCGAGGTTGAGAAAGGCAATGAGATAGCCTTCGAGCAGCTCCAGCCGGTCGTCGATCTTGCCGATCCGGTGCCGCGCCCGGCGGACCAGCACCTCCTGCTGGAAGACCAGCCACTCGGCGAGCACCTGCTTCAGGCTCATCACCCGCGGCGTGCGCGTCGAATCCAGCACGTTGAGGTTGAGCGCGACCCGCGTCTCCAGGTCGGTGAGCCGGAACAGGCTCTCCATCAGCACGTCCGGATCGACGGTGCGGCTGCGCGGCTCGATGACGATGCGGATCTTCTCGTCGGATTCGTCGCGGACGTCGGCGAGGATGGGCAGCTTCTTGTCGGCGATAAGCGCGGCGATCTGCTCGATCAGTTTGCCCTTCGGGACCTGATAGGGGATTTCGCTGACCACCGCGGTCCAGGACCCTTGCGCGCCTTTCTCGATCACCCAGCGCGCCCTGACCCGGAAACCGCCGCGGCCCGTGGCATAAGCGAGCGAGATGATCTCCGGCGCATCGACCAGCACGCCGCCGGTCGGGAAGTCCGGGCCCTTCACCAGCTCCATGAGCTGCTCGTGGCCGGTCTCCGGCGCCTCGATCAGCAGGCTCGCCGCGTCGATCAGCTCGGCCGCATTGTGCGGCGGAATCGAGGTGGCCATGCCGACGGCGATGCCGCTCGCGCCATTGGCGAGCAGGTTCGGGAAGAGGCCCGGCATCAGCTCGGGCTCTTCATATTCGCCGCTGAAGGTCTTGCGGAACTCGACCGTGCCTTCGTCGAGCCCGGCCATCAATTCGCTCGACGCTGCGGTCAGCCGCGCCTCGGTGTAGCGGAAGGCGGCGGCGTTATCGCCGTCGACATTGCCGAAATTGCCCTGCCCGTCGACGAGCGGGTAGCGGAGCGAGAAATCCTGGGCGAGGCGGACCATCGCATCGTAGATCGATTGGTCGCCATGCGGGTGATATTTGCCGATCACCTCACCGACCACGGACGCGCTCTTCTTGTACGGACTGCCCGGCTCGAGCCGCAGCTGGCGCATCGCCCAGAGCAGCCGCCTTTGCACCGGCTTCAGCCCGTCGCGCAGGTCCGGCAGCGAACGCGCCGTGATCGTGGAGAGGGCGTAGACGAGGTAACGCTGGGAAAGGGCGTCGTCGAACGGGTGCTCGAAGACGGTGTCGAATTCATCACTCATGAGGGGTGCGTTAGCAGGGCGGATTCAGGGAGGCGAGGGGGTTGATGACGTCGAAAGCCGCTTAGTATTGGCCACCCCGACAAAGTCCGGAGGAAACAAGCGGGGCTTGCTGGTGCCATGCGACGGTTTCCTCGGTCCCGTTGTCCTTGATCTGAGAGGCAATGGCGTGAACTTCTCGGACATCTCCAGTTCGAGAGTGAGGTTCGACGTCGATCAAGATGGTCGACTGGATCGCGTCGGCTGGGTCGCTGGCAGGGACGACGTCATTCTGGTGTTCGACCGCAACGACAATCACAAGGTGGATGGCCCATCTGAAATCTCGTTTCTGAGCGACCTCGCGGGCGCCCGCTCGGACATGGAGGGACTGCTCGGTCTCGATAGCAATGGCGATGGCTTCTTCACGAAGGCGGATGCTGAGTTCAGGGACTTTATGCTCTGGCAGGATCGCAACGGGAACGGGAAGTCGGACCACGGGGAATTGGTCAGCCTCAAGGAAGCAGGCATAACGTCGATCAGCCTTGAAATCTTCGATCGCGCCCCGCTCAATGGAGGCTTGGAGGCGAGTCAGATATTGGGCAGGTCAACGGTTACGTTTGCGGACGGACGAGAGGTCGACGCTTATGACGTTGCGCTCGACATCCAACTGAGTCGTCCGCCAAATTGCGGCTGCAGCGCATCGGTGGCGGCCGACCTCACGGTTGGTACATCTTTCTTTCCCTAGGTATAGGGCTAGGAGATCTCGGTAATGCTAATGCTGCTACTTACGATGGCGCTTGAGCCTTGGCCGCCAGGCATAGGGCCGCCACTAATGATCACGGTTCCGGCGGCGGCCAGCAATCCCGCTTTCATGGACCGGCCGGTTGAGGTTTGCGGTCACGTAACTCGCGTGCACACTGATCGAAATGAGGCCGAGATGTTCGGCGTTGAACGATGGCTGATTGTGGACACCCGCGGCCGGGCGGAGATAGTGGGAGGAAAGGCGGCGTGTGTTACCGGGGTGATTCGACGTCGCGACGGACTGACCGAGCGCCAGCGGCAAGAACGTGGACTCGGCCTCCCGTATGTTTATCATGGCCCCTCGTCCGAAATCCTACTTTATCAATGCCACGATACGGCGAGTTGCGGCCGCTTGATGCAGCCAGGCCCCGTACGGCCGGAGCAGATGGATAGGCCTGAACCGAGGCGGTGAGCTGGCAATGACAGTATTGTTGCTGGGTTTGCTGCTGCTCCAATCCCAGAGCTACAACGAGCGGGACTATGTGGGCCGCACCGATATCCCGATGATGATCGGTGCGGGCGCGGCCGCGACCAACACCGACTTCATAGATAGGCCTGTCGAAGTCTGTGGTCATATCGTCGGCCTGTATCCTGAGCGGAACGAGGCCATGATCATGGGTTCCGGAAAGGCGCTGATGGTGGACATGCGTGGGCGGGCCGAACTCGTTGTACGGCGGGCGGCTTGCATCACCGGCGTGATCCGGCGGCGGGATGGGCTGACGGAGCGCGAGCGCCAAGAACGCGGGGTGCCGCGCGGCTACACGTCGCACGGCCCCGCGTCCGACATCATTCTGTATCAGTGCCACGATCCGGCAAGCTGCGCTCGCTTGATGCAGCCAGGTCCGGTGCGCCCGGAGCAAATGGACAGGCCTGAACCGCGGCCGTGAAGCGCGGGAGCGATGACGCCGACGGGCGACTCAGTAGCCCTTCGCAACTTTTTCCCCAAATGCCGTCGTCGCACGCAATCTTTCAACTCATTGAGAAAGCTTGATTAGAAGCGTCTTGCCAAACTCTACCGATATGATAGAAAATGAGACGTTATAACAAGAGGAGCCTGATCGTGAGACGCTCAATCCCCTTCCTTGTTTTGCTTCTCGCCGGTACCGCCTCGTGCGGCGGCTACCAGGACCCCGGCCGCCAGGGCGGCGCCCGGCCCAGCATGAGCTCGAACGCCGCCGCCACCTACGACGTGGCGCCGCCCGCTGCGCCGAGACTCCAGGCAACCGAGTCCTCGGCCACGTCACAGGGCCGCGCGGCCGCCGGGCCGGATATCAACCCGACCGCCGCGCCCGGCGTCGCCTTCAACTATAATTATTCCTATGCGCTCGCCGCCCAACGCGTGGCCGAGCTGCAGGAGGCCCATGCGGCGACCTGCGAGCGGATGGGCGTAGCCCGCTGCCGGATTATCGGACTGAGGTACCAGGTGCTCGGCCAGGATGACATCCAGGCGCGGCTGGAGCTGAAGCTTGCCCCGGCCGACGCGCGCGCCTTCGGACGGCAGGCGAGCGAGGCCGTACTGCAGGCGGAAGGCATGGTGACGCAGACCGAGATCAGCGGCGTGGATGCCGGCAGCCAGATCCAGCAGACCGGCACGGACATCAGCCGGCTGCAGGCCGATCTCGCCCGGCTGGAGCAGCAGCTCCGCGCCGCCCGGGACCCCGACGAGCGGATCGACCTGCAGAACCAGGCGCAGCGCCTGCGCGACCAGATCCGGTCGCTCGGCGACCAGCGCCAGGCGCAGCAGGAGACGCTGGCGACCACGCCGATGGTACTCAATTACGGCTCGGGCGATCTCGTCCCAGGCTACCGGCCGCCGCTGAGCCTCGGCGAGGCTTTGGGCAAGGCCTGGACCGACTTCAAGGAAGGCGCGACCGTGGTGCTCGCCGCCCTGATCCGGGTCGCACCGTGGCTGATCACCATCCTTCTGATCGGCCTGCTCGCCCTTTGGATGCGGCGGCGCTGGTTTCCCAAGAAGCCGCCGGTCGAGACGCCGGAGCCCGAAGCCGCACCCGCCTAAGCCCATTCTCCCTCCCCTCCCCTTCGCTCCCCGGGGAGGGGACAGGGGGTGGGCGCGGCCGCACATCGTCCTCCCTCGCGGGACGCGGACGTGCCCACCCCCGAACTTCGAGCCGGCCTAAAATTCAGACCTGAAGCCGGCAGGGGCGCATTCTTTTCTCTACTATTTTGATAGAGAAAAACCGGAGAGGAAACCTGAGATGAGACGCGCTATTCCCTTTCTTGCCTTGCTTCTCGCGACCACGGCCGGCTGCAGCCGGGCCGATATCGACGGCAATACCGCCTCCCCCACCCATGCCCCTGCCGAAACCGGGGCGAACGCGACCGCGCCGGACGCGGCCGAGATGAGCACGATCCCGGCCGAACTGCCGGCGCCCCACCGCACCACAGACCCCGGCGTCGGCCCGGACGTCGACCCGGGATCGGCGCCGGGCGTCGCGTTCGACTATCGCTACGCCTTCCGCATGGAAGCCGACCGCATCGCCGGGCTGCAACGCGAGCATCAGGCGCTCTGCGCCCGCTACGGCTCCCGCTGCCGGGTGACCGGCGTCGACTATCGCGCCGCCAATGCGGAGGATGTGGAGGCGATGCTGTCCTTCGCCGTCGCGCCCGAAATCGCCGCCCAGTTCGGCCGGGAGAGCGTCCGCGCGGTGGATGCGGCCGATGGCGAGGTGACCGAGAGCGCGGTCAGCGGCACCGATGTCGGCACCGCGCTGAAGGCCAATAATGGCCAGCTCGAGGAGCTCGAGGCCGAGCTCCAGCGGGTCGAGGCGCGGCTCGCCCAGCGCAACCTGCGCTGGCAGGAACGGAGCCGGCTCGACGAGCAGCGCCAGTCGCTCCGCCAGCAAATCGCCTCGCTCCGCGCAACGACCGGCGAGCAGGAAGAGACACTGGCGACCACGCCGATCCTGTTCCGCTATGGCTCGGGCGCGCTCGCGCCGGGACCGGCGCGCGCGCCGACGATCGGCGAGGCGACCGAGCGCGCGGCCGACAATTTCCTCGGCGCATTGAAGTACATCTTCATCGCCTTCGTGACGATCTCGCCCTGGATCCTGCTCGGCCTGCTGCTCTGGCTCGGCTTCCGTGCCGCACGCAGGCGCTGGCCCGGCAACGCCACGCCACCGGCGGATGCCTGACCCTGTCGGCCCCTCCTCACAAGGGAGGGGCCATCAATCCGGCGGTGCGAAATGCTCCGGCGGCTCGCTGGCCGCCTGACGCGCGCACTCGGCCAGGATCCACTCCCGGAAGGCGGCGATCTTGGGCTGGTTGCGCCGCCCTTCGGGAAAGACCAGCCAGTAGCTCCGGTCGGTCACGTGCACATGCTCGAAGGGCTGCACCAGCCGGCCGGACCTGAGCTCCTCGCGCCAGAACATCGGCGTCATCATCGCGATGCCCGCCCCGGCAAAGGCCGCATTGGCCTCCATCACCTGATTGTCGAGCACGAGCCCGGGATCGATGACCGCGCAGGCGGGGTCCTCGACGCCGGCCTCGCGCATCCAGTCCCGCCACCAATCGTCATGCGGGCTAAGCCGCGGCACGTCGAGCAATTGCGCCGGATCGCGCAGATCGTGTTTCGCCGCGAACCCGGCGCTGCAGATCGGGCTGAAGGCCATGCGGAACAGGAAATGACTCCTGAGGCCCGGCCATTCGCCGCGCCCGACCCGGATCGCCGCGTGGAACTCGCCCGTGGAGAAATCGACCAGCCGGTTGTCCGTGGACAGCCGCACGGCAAGATCCGGGTGGCGGACCTGGAAACTGCCCAGCCGCGGCGCGATCCAGGTGGTTGCCAGCGTTTGCGCCGCGCTGAGCGAGAGCACTGCCTGGTCCTCCGCAACGAAGCCCGAGAAAGCGTCCGCCAGCGTCTCGAAGGCATTGGCGACCAGCGGGGCGACGCGGCGCCCCGCCTCGGTCAGCTGCACCCGCCCCTTCACCCGCGCGAACAGAGGCGCCCCGAGCCGCTCCTCCAGGATCCTGATCTGATAGGAAACCGCAGCCTGGGTCATGCCCAGCTCGCCCGCGGCCTGCGTGAAATTCTGATGGCGCGCGGCGGCCTCGAAGACCCTGACGGCGCTGAGCGGGGGCAGCTTCGGCATAAGTGAGAGTGATAAGCCCCCCTTATACTATATGTCCAGCCTTTCGTTGGCGCCCGCGCGCGGACACTGCCATTTCGAGGCCACGCCGAACGATCAGTTTCGACGGGACATGAAAGGGAGTGCACCATGCGTGACGAAATGGACGGTCGCCTCTGGGTGGCCCATCACGATGAGCTGAGCTTGTTGATCGACCGGGGCGTGCAGCGCGTCGGGCGTGGCCTGGCCCGGCTCGCCGCCTGGGACGGTACGACGCCGCAATTGGTTGCGATCGTCGCCGCTTTCCTGGTCACCAGCCTCGGCTTCACCACCACAACCAGCGCCTGAGGAGTGACGACATGAAGACCTTCATTCACAGCCTCGGCCAGTTCGCCGAAACGATCCGCTTCGGCTTCTGCCGGCTGACCGAAATCCAGTTCAACGCCCCCTGGAGTGCGACCCGGTCGCGCTGCGGATGAGGCCTTGCACTAAAGTGCGTGGCGGCTAATCGCGGACTCTCCCGCGAAAGGCCGCCATGCGCTTGTTCCTGAAATCCCTTGCCCTGCTCTCCGGCATCGCGTTAGCGGCCTGTGCCGTGGGCCAGACACCCGAAAATGCGCCGGACAATTCAGGCGAAGAGCAAGCGGGCGCATCCCCCGCGCGGCTGATGACCTGGCCCGATCTGCTCGGTCGGCCGCGGCCCGCGCCGAGCGCCACCATCCATTATGGCGATGACCCGCTGCAGGTGGTCGACGTCTGGCTGCCCGAGGGCGCCGGCCCGCACCCTGTCGCTTTGATGGTCCATGGCGGCTGCTGGCAGACCGAGATTGCCGACCGCACGATCATGAACTGGATCGCCGACGACCTTCGGCGCAAGGGCATCGCCGTCTGGAACATAGACTATCGCGGCGTCGACCGCGGCGGCGGCTATCCCGGCACGTTCCAGGACGCGGCCGCGGCGGCCGACGCGCTTCGCACCCATGCCGCCCGCTACGGGCTCGACACGCGGCGCGTGGTCGCGATCGGCCATAGCGCTGGCGGCCATCTTGCGCTCTGGCTGGCCGCGCGCGGTCGCCTGCCCGAAGGCTCGCCCCTGCGCACCGCCAATCCGCTGCCCATCGCCGAAGTGGTCAGCCTGGGCGGCCTGCCCGATCTCGAGGAAGCGGCGCGGGAGCCGGGCAGCGGCTGTGGCACCGAAGTGATCGCGCGCATTTCCGGCGGCCGCTTTGCCGAGACCTCCGTGCCGCGCCTCGCCCCGCTCGGCGTGAAGCAGGTGCTGATCAACGGCATGCAGGACCGGATCATCCCGACCGCTTATGCCGAGGGCTATGCCCGACCGATGCGCGCGGCGGGCGACGATGTCCGCGTGCGCATGCTGGACGCGACCGGCCATGTCGAACTGGTCGCGCCGGAGACCGCGGCCTGGGCGGCGGCGGTCGACGAACTGCGGAGAGTGTTCGGACGATGAGCTTCACCCTCGCCGAGGCGAAGGCCGCCGACGCCGCCGATCCGCTGCGGGGCTTCCGCGATCTTTTTCATTTGCCCGAGGGCGTGATCTATCTCGACGGCAATTCGCTCGGCCCGCTGCCTAAAAAGGTCGCGCCTCGGCAGCGCGCAGTGGTCGAGCAGGAATGGGCGGACGGGCTGATCCGAAGCTGGAACAGCGCCGATTGGATCAACGCCCCGCAGCGGGTCGGCGCGAAGCTAGCGCCGCTCATCGGCGCGAAGCCACACGAGGTCATCGTCGCCGATTCCACCTCGGTGAACCTGTTCAAATTGCTGGTCGCCGCCGCGCGCATGTCCGAGCGGAAGACGCTTCTTTCGGAGAGCGGCAATTTCCACACCGACCTCCATATCGCCAGCGGCGTCGCCGACCTGATGGGCCTCAAGCTCGACATCGCCCCGCGCGCGGCGGTTGAGGACAGGATCGGCGCGGACACCGCGGTGCTGCTGCTGACCCATGTCCATTACAAGTCGGCCGAACGGTTCGACATGGCGCGGATCACGGGCAAGGCGAAGCGCGCGGGCGCCATGACGGTCTGGGATCTGTCGCACAGCGCCGGGGCGGTGCCTTTGCACCTGAACGAGTCCGGCGCGGAGCTCGCCATTGGCTGCGGCTACAAATATCTGAACGGCGGACCGGGCGCCCCGGCCTTCCTCTATATCGCCGAGCATCTGCAGGAGACCCTGCTCTCCCCCTTGCGCGGCTGGATGGGTCATGCCGAGCCCTTCGCCTTCACCGACGACTACCGGCCGGCCCAGGGCATCGACCGCTTCCTGGCCGGGACCCCGCCCATCCTCGGCCTCGCCGCGCTGGAGAGCGCGCTCGACGCGTTCGACGGCGTCACCATGGAGCGGCTCTGGTCCAAGTCCCGCGCCATGTTCGACGTCTTCGTCGGGCTGATGGAGGCGCGCTGCCCCGAATTCCGCTGCATCACGCCGCGCGGCGAGGAGCAGCGCGGCAGCCACATCAGCTTCGCCCACGACCATGCCTTCGAGATCTGTCAGGCCCTGATCGCCGCCGGCGTGATCGGCGACTTCCGCGCGCCCGACGTGCTCCGCTTCGGCCTGACCCCGCTCTATCTGGGCTTCGAGGAGATCTGGCGGGGGGTGGATATCCTCGCCCGGATCATGACCGACGAGACCTGGCGCGACCCGAAATATGCGGTGCGGAGCAAAGTCACCTAGCGCCCCAACGTCACCTTCGCCTCGGTGGGCTTGGGCGCCTTCCGGATGCGGATGCCCTTCACCCAGAGCTTGAGCGCCTCCCAATGGATCCCGGCCACGGTCTTCAGCGTGACCAGCGGGATCGTGAAGAACAGCCGCAGCAGCGCCCGGTCCGTGAGCTCTCGCCGCTCGCCGAGGAAGCTGGCGGAGATGAGCGGCCCGTCCATGTCCTTGCCGTTGACCACGATCTGCACCTTCCCGCCTGGCGGGCGGATGGCGAAATCATAGGCCATGTCCATGTCCATGAAGGGCGAAACGTAGAGCGTCTTGGCGCAGCTCTGGCGGATCACGCCGTCGGCGCCTCCGGTCACCGGGATCAGATAGGAGTGACGCTGCTTCAGGGTGTTGGTGACCTCGTAGACGATCGCCAGCAGGCTCTCGTCGCGCCGGTGGCAGAACCAGATCGCGATCGGGTTGAAGATGTGGCCCAGCACCCGCGGCATGGCGAGCAGGCGGATCGGGCCACCGTCCGGCTCGAGTCCCGCCCCGCGCAGATGGCCTTCGATCTGCACCTTGAGCGGCGTCTCCGAACCGTCGCCATAATCGCGGTCGTGGAAGGCGAAGAGGTTGAAGCGGTTGCGAGAGAGAAATTTCAGCCTCCCGGCGACCTGATCCAGCTCGTCCAGGTCGAACAGGCCCTGGGCGAGGCGATAGCGGAGGCGATGGCGCTTCGGCCGGAGGCGCTGATGGACGACCGTACCGGCGTAGAGGGCCGAGCTCATGCAGCCAGCGCCCGCCACGGCGGCGTCACATGGATGCGGCTGTTCGGCTCGGCCAGCTGCCAGGGCCGCCGCGCCCCGATCGCCTCGGCCACGGCAAGCCCGGCCTGCAGCCCGTCCTCATGGAAGCCCGCGCCAAGCCAGGCGCCGCAATACCAGGTCCGGTTCTCGCCCTGGATCGGCCAGAAATCGCGTTGCGCCGCCATCGCCGCATTGTCGAACAAAGGATGGTCGAAGCTGGTGGCGTCGATCACGCTGCCGGGGGTCGGCTCGCGATTGGGGTTGAGCGTCATGATCAAAGGCCGCGCATGGTCGATCCCCTGCAGCCTGTTCATCCAATAGGAGACGCAGAGCCCGTTCGTGCCGCCGCCGGGCACGCGCTGGCCGAGATAATTCCAGCTCGACCAGGCCTTGCGCCGCTTCGGCATCAGCGCCGGATCGTCGTGCAGGACCGCGCTGTTGCGGCTGTAGCGGAAGCAGGAGAGCAGGCTCGCCTCGGCGGGCGAAGGGTCGGCGAGCAGCGCCAAAGCCTGATCCGCATGGGCGGCGATCACCACCTGGTCGAACAGCTCCACCCCACCGTCGCCGTCGGTGATCCAGACGCCGTCCCGGCTCCGCGCCACCCGCGCCGCGCCGCGGCCGAGCTGGATGCGGCCCCGCGTTCCCGCGAGCATTTTCTCGACATAGGCGCGCGCCCCGCCCTCCACGGTGCGCCAGCGCGGCCGGCGGCTGATCTGCAGCAGGCCGTGATTCTCGCAGAAGCGGATGAAGCTCTCGGCGGGATAGTCGAGGATCGACTGGCAGGGCGCCGACCAGATCGCCGACGCCATGGGCAGGAGGTGATCGTCGCGGAAGGCCGGGCCATATTTCCCCGAGGCCAGGAACTCGCCCAAAGTGGCGAGGCCGAGCTTGCCGGCATGGGCCGGCGCCTCGCGGTAGAAGCGGATCAGGTCGCGGAGCATCGACCAGAAGCGGGGTGAGAGCAGGTTGCTGCGCTGGGCGAACAGCCCTTTCAGCTTCGCCCCGCCCGAATATTCGAAATCGCCGCCGTCCAGCGACACCGCGAAGCTCATGTCGGACTTGCGGGTACCTACCTGGAGATGGTCGAGCAGCCTGGTGAAATTCGGATAGGTCGCTTCGTTGAAGACGATGAAGCCGGTATCGACGGGGACGCTGCCCGTGCCCGGCAGGTCGACCTCGATCGTGCGGCTGTGCCCGCCGGCGCGCCAGTCCTTCTCGAACAGCGTGATTTCATGACGCTGCGACAGCAGCCAGGCGGCCGAGAGACCGGATATTCCGCTGCCGATGACGGCGATCTTCGACCTCAACGCCTACTCCTTCGCCGCGATTCCGACAGGGGCCACTGTCCCTCCGTAACGGACCGTGCGACATGTGGTTGCGACGAAGGTGGAGAATGGGGCGATGGAACTGCTCGTTGGCCTGGCTCTGACAAGCGCGGTCATGACGTTTGCCTGGGCCGTGAGGCTCGGGACGGGTCAATCCGGTTGGGTCGATGCCTGCTGGTCCGCCGGCACGGGGTTGGCCGCAATCTTCCTCGCGCTGGTGCCGTTCCACGACATCCAGCCCCGGCAATGGCTGTGCGCGGCGCTGGCCGGCGCCTGGTCCTTCCGCCTTGCCGGCCATATCGCCGTGCGCGCGGCGACGGCCAAGGCGGATGATCCGCGCTATGCGGCGCTGCAGAAACATTGGGGCAAGCGCTGGAAGGCGCAATTGCTCTTCTTCCTGCAGATCCAGGCCGTCTGCGCCTTCGGCCTTGCCGTCGGGGTCTGGGCGGCAGCCCATACGCCGCGCGGCGCGCTCTCCTGGCAGGACTGGCTGGGCGTCGCGATCCTCGGCGTCTCGGTGTTGGGCGCGGGCGTGGCGGATGCGCAGCTGCGCGCTTATGGCCGCAGGCACCGTGGCGGCGTCGCGGATGTCGGCCTGTGGCGCTGGTCGCGGCACCCGAATTACTTCTTCGAATGGCTCGGCTGGTGGGCCTATGTCGCGATCGCGCTCACCCCCGGCTATTGGCAGGGATGGCTGGCGCTGATCGGCCCGGCGATGATGTACTGGCTGCTCGTCCACGTCTCCGGCATTCCGCATCTGGAAGCGCATATGAAGCGATCCCGCGGCGATGCGTGGCTGGCGTACAAACGGAAGACCAGCCCCTTCTTCCCGCTGCCACCTAGGTCCTGACGAGCGCCCTCGTCACCAGATAGCCCGCCGTCGCGGCCGCCCCGGTCAGGAATGTCCCCCAAGCCATGTCGACGAGCACCAGCTTCCACGGCCAGTTGGTCAGGGTCGCCCGGTTGGTGAGGTCGTAGGTCGCGTAGCACAGGAAGCCGAGCACCGCGCCGTAGAGCGCAGCCGTCTTCAAGCCCGTCCCGCCATGGGCGAAAGCCGGTGCCACTGCGAAGAAGACGATGCCGGCGATATAGACGAGGTAGAAGGCGATGGCCGCGTCGAAGCGGGGCCGGGCCAGCATCATCTCGCCGAGCTGGGGCCGGTAGAAGCCCGGCCCCATCTTGCTGAGCCAGAGCGCGTCGATCGCCGCGAAGGCGAGGCCGGTGGCGAGATAGGCGACAGCATAGCGTGCGAGCATGAGTGACTCCCTCGACCAACCAACGCCCGAGCCTGGCACAGGATGCGCGGGGCGTTTGCCCTTATGCGCGTGCTTCCCTATAGAGCCGCTTCCCTTGCCACCTCGCCGCCCGGAGGCCCGATTCCCTTATGTCACGCCGCCGCATGATCTACGAGGGCAAGGCCAAGATCCTTTACGAGGGCCCGGAGCCCGGAACGCTCATCCAGTATTTCAAGGACGATGCGACCGCGTTCAACGCCCAGAAGAAAGGCACGATCAGCGGGAAGGGCGTGCTCAACAACCGCATCTCCGAGCATATCTACACCTTGCTCGGGACGATCGGCGTCCCGACCCATTTCATCCGCCGGCTGAACATGCGCGAGCAATTGATCCGCCAGGTCGAGATCGTCCCGATCGAGGTGGTCGTCCGCAACGTCGCCGCCGGCACGCTTTCCACGCGGCTCGGCCTCGAGGAGGGCACCCAGCTCCCGCGCACGATCATCGAATATTTCTACAAGGACGATGCGCTCGGCGATCCGATGATCGCGGACGAGCATATCGCCGCCTTTGGCTGGGCGACGCAGGAGGAAATGAACGACATCGCCGACATGGCGATCCGCGTGAACGATTTCCTCTGCGGCCTGTTCGCCGCGATCGGCATCCGCCTGGTGGACTTCAAGCTGGAGTTTGGCCGGATCTGGGAAAATGAATATGCCCGGATCATCCTCGCCGACGAGATCAGCCCGGACGGCTGCCGTCTCTGGGACATGACCAGCAACGAGAAACTCGACAAGGATCGCTTCCGCCGCGACCTGGGCGGCGAGGCCGAAGCCTATCAGGAAGTGGCGCGCCGCCTCGGCCTGCTGCCCGAGGGCGAGAGCAATGCGGTGCTCGACATGGAAGAGCACCGGCAGAAGCGCGGGAAATAGACGCGGCACGTTGCGGGCGGGCCGCCTGAGCGTTAGCTTTCGATATATTGCCCTGTTCGGGGCGCGTCGGAGCTATGTCCTTGGCCCATAATCATTCGCATGGCGGTCACCATCATGGGCACGGCCATGCGCATGGGCACGGCCATCATCATCACGCGCCCGCGGATTTCGGCCGCGCCTTCGCGATCGGCATCGCCCTCAATCTCGGCTTCGTCATCATCGAAGGGCTGTACGGCTGGTGGTCCAACTCGATGGCGCTCATGGCCGACGCCGGCCACAATCTCGCGGACGTGCTGGGGCTCGCCACCGCCTGGGTCGGCGCTGTGCTCGCCAAACGGCCGGCCTCGCGGCGCTTCTCCTACGGCTTCCGCGGCGCCTCGATCCTCGCCGCGCTCGCCAACGGCGTGCTGCTGCTGATCGCCGTCGCCTTCATCGTCTACCATGCCGCCTGGCGGCTGATCGTGCCCGATCTGGTGGAAAGCGACACGGTCGTCATCGTCGCCGCGATCGGCATCGCCATCAACCTCGGCACCGCCTTGATGTTCATGCGCGGGCGCAAGAGCGACATCAACATTCGCGGCGCCTATCTGCATATGGTCGCCGACGCCCTGGTCTCCGCCGGCGTGGTGGTCGCCGGCTTCGGGATCATGTTCACGGGCTGGCTCTGGATCGATCCGGTCACCAGCCTGCTCGTGGCCGGCATGATCTTCCTCGCCACGGCCGACCTGCTGCGCGAGTCCTTCACCATGGCGATGGCCGGCGTCCCGCGCAGCATCGACCCGGATCATGTGGAAGAGCATTTGCTTGGCCTGGACGGCGTGACCCGCGTCCACGATCTCCACATCTGGTCGATGAGCACGACCGAATATGCACTGACCGCCCACCTCGTCATGCCGGCCGGCTTTCCGGGCGACGCCTTTCTGCAGAATTGCGCGCATCATGTGGCGCATCATTTCGGAATCACCCACTCGACCTTCCAGATCGAGGTCGGCACCGGCGACTGCGCGCTCGGCCAGCACAAGCACTAGCGTTCTCCCTGCAAGGGAGGCGATAGGATGCAAAAGAAAAGGCCCCGCCGTTGCCGGCGGGGCCTTCGGCCTTTGCGGCCTCTCCCTAGCTGAAGATATCCTATCGCGAGCCGGACGCCGTGCCGCCGGTCGGGCCGCCGACCGCAGCCGGGCGCTGCAACGCTGCCATGGTGCTGGCTGGCTGCTGCATGAAGGGGATCGGGTTCACGGCGCGGCCGTCGATGCGAACCTCATAATGGAGGTGGCTGCCGGTCGAGCGGCCGGTCGAGCCCATCAGGCCGATCAGCTGGCCGCGGCGGACGCGCTGGCCGGGCTGGGCCATACGCTGCGACAGGTGGCCGTAGCGGGTCTGGATGCCCTGGCCGTGGTTCAGCTCGACAAGATTGCCATAGCCGCCGGCATTCCATTCGGAGCGGGCGACGACGCCATCGGCGGTCGCGTAGATCGGGGTGCCGATCGGGCCGGCGAGATCGATGCCGGCATGCATGGCGGCGCTGCCCCGGAAGGGATCGGACCGGACGCCATAGCCGGAGGTGAAGTTCACCGAGAGCTCGATCGGGCGCGCCGAGGGAATGGAGGCGGCGCTGGCCTCGAGCTGGTCAAGCTGGCGCCAGGTCGTGAAGAGCTGACGGAAGCGCGGATCGGCATCATCGCCGGACGCGGATTCGAGCGGTCCGCCCTGGCCGGTATAGGCGCTGAGACGGGCCGGGTTGAAGCCGCGGGCGCGGAGTTCGGCGGCGCGCGCATTGTAGCGCTGGAGGGTCATCGCCTGCACCCGGTCAACCATCGCGGTCTGCATCGCGTCGACGCGGGCGAAGCCCTGGACGAGAGTCGCGGCCTGCGCATTGTCCGGAGTGTCGACCGCGTCGGGCAGCTGCTGCGAGAGCTGGGTCGCGGTGGCGTCCCCGGAGAGCATGGTATTGAGGAAGACGGTGCGCTGCTCCAGCTGGGCGGCGCGATTGCGGACGGCGACGCGCATCGCGTCGACATCGGTCTGCATCTGCGCGACCTGCTGCTCCATGCGGGCGACATCGCCGCTCATCGCCCGAATCGCGGTGATCGTGGCGGCGGCAGCCCAGATGAGCAGGAAGACGAGTGCGCCGACGACGGCCATCTGCAGCTTCGCGCCGATCGTGAAACGGCGCAGGCTCTTCCCGTCATGCAGGAAAATGTCGCGCGGCTTGAAGAGATTACGGAACTTGCCGGACAGCGAATTGTTGGCCGTCGGAACGAAAGTGGTCATCATTTTCCCCGCTCGGTCCCCCTGGACCGGGTCGGCCGCGCCGGGCGACCGTATGAACAAAAGGGCCTACGTGCCCGGCTGGAATCTGATTTCTGGAAATGCCCACCCGAAATCCTGGGCGGACATTGTTAGGCCGTGCCCTCTGGGGCAACCCCTGCGTAGAAATCGCGGGACAAACCGGCTTCACCCCGCGCTGAGTCGTTGAACGGAGGCTTAACGATCCCGCGAAAGTGCGCCCGAATCAGGCGCCGCCACTCTGGCGCCGGGTCCAAATCCTGGGATTCGCAGACGGTTTTGAACCAGGTCGTCCCGATCCCGACATGGCGGATTTCGTCGCGGTAAATGCGCTCCAATATCGCCGCCGAGCGGTCGTCTCCAGCCCGCCTGAATGACCCGATTGTGGCCGGAGTCACGTCCAGCCCGCGAGCCTCCAGCACCATCGGCACCACCGCCAGCCGGGCCGCCGCGTCATGCGCGGTCTCGGCCGCCGCTTCCCACAATCCGTCATGTGCGGCCAGCGCACCGTAATGCGACCCGAGCACCCGCAAGCGCCTGTCCAGCAAGGCGAAATGCATCGCCTCGTCGGCGCCGACCGACAGCCAGTCGTCGACGAAGGCACGGGGGAATGCCCCGCCGAACCGCCCGGCCATATCGAAGGCCAGGTCGATCGCGCCGAACTCGATATGGGCGAACGCGTGCAGCAGGGCGATGCGGCTGCGCTCCGAGCCGGCGCGGCCGCGCTTCGGCATGCGGTTGGGCGGAAGCAGCGGGGGCTCTTCCGGCCGCGCCGGTCGCTCCGGCATGGCGACGTCGAAGTCATGCGCCAGGTCGCCGCGGCGCCAGGCGCGCGCCGTCTCCCGGGCCGCCCTCGCCTTGGCGCGCGGGGTTGCGGCGAGCAGAACGCTGCGGCAGGCCTGAGCGATGCTGACGGTCACCCGCGCGGCACTATTCCTCGACGGGGGCCTCCGCAACCGCCGGGGTCGGCCGCAGCGCCTCGGCCGGGGCGGGCGCCGCCGTCACCTGCGCGTCGGCCTGGGCCGGAACGGGGGCTGGAACGGGGGTCGGCTGGGCGGCCGCAGCGGCGCGCTCGGCCTGCTCGCGGTTCACCGGATAGGTCATGTAGCGCTCCAGCGGCAGCCCGCCCGGCACCGCGCCCGGCGCCCAGGGCCGCAGCTGCGTGGGCGGAGTCGCATCACGCCAATAAGGCAGGTTCGGGTCGCGCCCTGCGGCATCGTCCAAGGCCAACCGCATCGCCCGATCGGCATGCCGCCCGTCGCAATCCCCCTCGCATCCCGCCGTCATCAAAGGCGGCGGCGACATGGACCAGGGATAAGATGCCTGGGCATAGGGATCGTAGGGCGCCGGCTCGGGCGGCGGGGTGATCGCCTGCGGGCGCTCCAGCGCACCCTGAAAGTGGATCGGGTTGATCTCGGAAATGGCCGAACGACCGAGCTGGACGCCGAGGATCGCGGCGATGGCGAGGCCGGCGGAGGTCAAGGCGAGGCTGCCGGGACGGGCGCGGAACATGAGCAGAAAACGCCGGCGCGGCCCGCCCGTTCCTGACCGCGCCGCCTCGCTCATGGCAGGTCCCGGGCCGCGGCCAGAACCTCGTCAACATGGCCCGGCACCTTCACTTTGCGCCAGACCCGCGCCACGGTGCCATCCCGGTCGATCAGGAAGGTCGCCCGCTCGATCCCCATATATTTGCGGCCGTAGAGGCTCTTCTCGCCCCACGTGCCGAAGGCCTCGCAGACGCTGCCGTCCATGTCGGAGGCGAGGCTCACCTTCAGCTCATATTTCTCGGTGAATTTCTGGTGCTTCTTAGGGTCGTCCTTGGAGACGCCGAGGATCCAGGTCCCGGCTTTCTCGAACTCGCCCGCGAGCGCGGTGAAATCCAGCGCCTCACGCGTGCAGCCGGACGTGTCGTCCTTCGGGTAGAAATAGAGGACGAGCTTGTTGCCCTTGAACGCGGACGGGCTCAGCGGCTCGCCGTCCATGCCGGTTAGCGTCACATCGGGAACCGGATCGCCCACATTCAGCATCAACGCGACTCCGCCACCATTCGCCACAGGGAGTGGATGGTTTGCCGCGCCGCCTCATGCGCCGCAAGCAGTTCCTCCCAGCCAGCTGTCCCACTGGCCCGTGCGACTAGAGCGCGGGAGGCGGGCGGCGGTTCCCCGCCGTCCGGCGCGACCAGGCGGAGGATGACGAGCATGCGCGCGAGCAGGGCCTGGTGCGCGGCGGTCTCGGGCGGCAGCAGGCCGGCTTCGATCAGCGCCGCGACCGCTTCCCCGACCTGCGGGGTCAAGGCGACATGGCGGGAGAGCTGGAGCGTGTGCACCGCGAACTCCAGGTCGACCAAGCCGCCGGGCTCGAGCTTTATGTCGAGCGGCCCCTTCGGCTTTTTGTGGCGGGCAATTTCCAGCCGCATCCGGTCCGCATCTCCGGCGACCTTGGCCGGGTCGCGCGGCAGGCGGAGCACCGCGCCGATGATCGCGGCCAAAGCGGCCTTGTCCTCGTCCGTGCCGTAGACCGGCCGGGCGCGGCAGAGCGCCATATGCTCGAAGGTCCAGGCTTTTTCGCGCTGATAGTCACCGAACGTGTCGAGCGAGATGGCGAGCAGGCCGTCTGCGCCGGAAGGCCGCAGCCTGGTGTCCACCTCGTAGAGCCGCCCGGCGGCGGTCGGCACGGACAAGGCGGCGCTGATCCGGGGTGCGAGCCGGTTGAAATAGTCGCTGGCGCGCAGCGGCTTCGGCCCGTCCGATTCGTGCTCGTAGCTGCCCGAGAAAAGGTAGATCAGGTCGAGGTCGGAGGCATTGGTGAGCGCCCCGCCGCCGAGCCTGCCCAGGCCGAGGATAACAAGCCGGCAGCCGGGCACACTGCCATGCGCCTTCTCGAATTCGGCCATTGTAGCGTCGGCGAGCACCTGAATCGCGGCCTCGGCGACCCGGGCATAGCCATGGCTGACCTCGATCGGGTCGCTCGCGCCCAGCACGATCTGGGCGCCGAGCGCGAAGCGCATCTCGTTCACCCGGCGCCGGACCCGGTCGAGAATTTGCTCATAATCCTCGTCCGCCCGGTCGGAGCGGCCGAAGCGCTCGGCCAACTCGGCGACGGACCGCGCCGGCTGCAGCGCGCTCGCGTCGATCAGCCCGTCGAGCAGGTCCGGCCGGCGGCCCAGTTGCTCAGCCAGCGCCGGGGCGTGGCTCAATATGGTGGCGAGATGCTGGGTGAGGCCCGGGCGCGCCTCCAGCAGCCGGTAGAGATTGACCCCGCTGGGGAGGCCTAGAATCAGATCCTCGAAGCGGTTCATCGCGCCGATCGGGTCGGGCGCCTTGCCGATCGCCTCGATCAGCACCGGCAGCATCGCCTCGAAGGCGGCGCGCGCCGCGGCGGTGCGGAGCGAGCGGATCCGGCCCGAGCGCCAGCTTTCCACCCGGGTTCTGGCGGCCACCGGATCGGGGAAGCCGGCGGCGGCCAGCGCCGCCTCCAGCGCCGCCGGGTCTTCCGGGACTCGGACCTCTTCCTCTTCGACCAGAGTGTCGTAGATCGCCGCGACACGCGCGACATGCGGGCGCAACAGGTCGAGCAACGCGCCGCCATCCGCGAGCCCGTGCAGCCGCGCGACATTGTCGAGCGCCGCCGGATCGGCGGGCAGGCTGTGCGTCTGGCGGTCGTCGACCATCTGCAGCCGGTGCTCGATCGTGCGCAGCAGCCGATAGGCCTCGTGCAGCGCAGCCGCAGCCTCCGGCGCGATCCGCCCGGCGCGCTCAAGGGCCGCCAGCGCCTCGACCGTGCTCGCCGAGCGCAGCTCCGGCTCGCGCCCCCCATGGATAAGCTGGTGGATCTGGACGTAGAACTCGATCTCGCGAATGCCGCCGCGGCCGCGCTTGAGGTCGAAGCCGGGGCCGAAGGCCTGTCCCTGCGCATAATGGTCGCGGATCCGCCGGCTGATCGCGGTGATCTCGCCGATCGCCCCGAAATCCAGCGAGCGCCGCCAGACGAAGGGGTGGACCGCGTCGAGGAAATAGCGGCCAAGCGCCGGATCGCCGGCGGCGGCGCGGGCGCGGATGAACGCCGCCCGCTCCCAGGGCAGAGCCGCGCTCTCATAATAAGAGATGGCCGCCTCGACCGGCAGCACGATCGGCGTCACCTCGGGCGAGGGCCGCAGGCGCAGGTCGACGCGGAAGGCATAGCCCGCCTCGGTGCGCTTCTGCAGGATTTCGACGACGCGCTGGCCGATGCGAAGCGCGGCCTGGCCGGGCTCCTCCCGCTCCCGCTTCGGCAGGGTCTCGGGGTCGTAGAGGAAGATCAGGTCGAGGTCGGAGGAATAATTGAGCTCGCGTCCGCCCTGCTTGCCGAGCGCCAGGATCGAAAAGCCCCGCACCGGCGCGTCCGGCGTGCGCTCCGCTATGGCGGCGGCCAAAGCGCGCTCCAGTGCCTGGTCGGCCAGGTCCGTCAGCGGCTGCACGACCTGCTCGAGGCCGAGCGCCCCGGCAAGGTCGCCAATACCCAAAGCGAGCGCGGTCGCGCTCCGCTCCCGCCGCACTGCGGTCATCACGTTTGACGCGGCTCCCGCTTCCCGCGCCGCGGCCAGGGCGGTGTCCATGTCCCCCTCCCCCAGCGCCGCGGCGAGATTCGGCATGGTGTCGAGCAGGAAGGTGAGGAACGGCGAACCTGCGCGTGCGCGGCTCAGCGCATCGGCAAAATTCTGTTTACCTATTGTCTCTTGCATACAACAGCTTGCTGCCGATCCGTTCCGCCTGTCGCAATGATTGAAACCTGACAGGCAAACACACGTTAGTCCCCGCGTGAAGCAATTGGATAGTCAGATGAAGCCCCAGGGCGAAATTCAGTCGCGCCGATATGTGAAGGTGGCCCCGCCCACCGTCCATGCCGGCGTGGGTGATGCGCTGCGTCAGGCCTTCCGCATGGACGGGCAGATTCGCTCGCTCCAGCCGTTCGAGGATTTGCTCCGGCAGCTCGACTAGGCGGTTTCGTCCGCGTCCGTCGCCGCCGGCCCGGGACCGAAATCCCGGTCACGGCTGAGATCGTCCACCTCTTTCATGATGGTCTGCAGCGCGCTCTGGTCGCCGGGCGTGCGATGGCTGCGGCGGGAGGGCAATTTGCCGTCGGCGAGCAAGGCCTCGAGCGCGACGCGGCCGCGGGCGACGCGGCTCTTGATCGTGCCGACGGCGCAGCCGCAAATCTCCGCCGCTTCCTCATAGGCAAAGCCGCCGGCACCGACCAGGATCAGAGCCTCGCGCTGGGGCTGGGGCAGGTGGAGCAAAGCGCGCTGCATGTCGCCAAGCTCGATATGCTTGTCCTGGCTGGCCGGCGCCGCGAGCAGCTTCGAGGCGGTGAGCTCGTCCCACTCGCCCTTGAAGCGGGCGCGGCGCATCTGGCTGAGGAACAGGTTCCTGAGGATGATGAAGGTCCAGGCGCGCATGTTGGTGCCGGCCTGGAAGCGCTTCCGTGCGGCCCAGGCCTTGAGCAAGGTTTCCTGGACGAGATCATCGGCGAGGTCACGGCTGCCCGACAGCGAGCGGCCGAAGGCGCGCAAATGGGGAATGACCAGCGCGAGCTGGTCCTTGAACTCATCGTCGGGCAGCGGCTGCCATTCGGCTGCGCCTCCCTCGTGCTCTCCAGTCTGTGCCGGCGCTTCGCCCGCCATCAAGCTGCCCCTGACGTAGTTAACGCGACTCTTCAGTCCCCGGAAAGGGTGTCACGTGTCGATGAAAATGGGTTCACTGCCAGAGAAGTACAATCGCAGTGAACGCGGCGATGACGAGCAAAGTCCCGAAAACCAGGATGTAGCGCGTCATATGGGGCGTGCTGCCGGCACGGGCGTCGGTCGTGCTGATATGCTGCTCGCGATGGTCGCTCATTGTTCGTCCTGACTCGGGTTCCATTCGTTACGGGAAGCAACGCGCCCCGCACCGAACCGGTTCCGCGCTATTACGCGGTTCCGGTCGGGAGGTTCCGCAACAAAGTCAGGCCGGAACGGTGGCCGTGTCGAAGAACAGGGCCTGGGCGATCGCCGCCTTCACCGTCGAGCGCTGGAAGGGCTTGGTGATCAGGAAGGTCGGCTCCGGCCGCTCGCCGGTGAGCAGCCGCTCCGGGAAAGCGGTGATGAAGATTACCGGGACCGAAAATTCGGCAAGAATGTCCTTTACCGCGTCGATCCCGGAGCTGTCGTCCGCCAGCTGGATGTCGGCGAGCACGAGGCCAGGCCGCTTGGCCAGCGCCTGCGATACCGCCTCGTCGCGGGTCACGGCGACGCCGGTGACGTTATGGCCGAGATCGCGGACGATGGTCTCGATATCCATGGCGATGATCGGCTCATCCTCGATGATCAGCACGTCCGCGCGCGTCTGCCGCTCGATCTCGGCCAGCGCCTCGGACACCAGGCTCTCCACGTCCTCGGCCGAGGCCCCGATCAGATAGCCGGCATCGTCGGGCGTGAAACCTTCCATCGCGGTGAGCAAAAGCGCCTGGCGCGACAAAGGAGTGATCCGCGAGAGGCGGGCTTGGGCGATTTCCTCCGGGCCTTCCATCGAGCTGTGGCCCGGCTCCTCCTCGACATTGGCCGAAGACCAGATGGCGTGGAACGTCCGATAAAGGCCGAGCCTCGGATCGACGTCGCGCGGAAAATCGCCGGGCGCGGCGACGATCGCTTCGAGCGTCGCCCGGACAAAGGCGTCGCCATGCTGCTGGCTACCGGTCAGGGCCCGGGCGTAGCGGCGGAGGAAAGGAAGGTGCGGCGCGAGATCCTGGCCAAGCGACATATCGGGTGAGACTCCTTAAGCGCGTTACCGGCTTTTGGTTCGCAGCCGGTACGATTGCAACCACGATGGACGCCGTAGGTTCCCCTTACCGAAAAGGCCCTGCCCCGTCCTCGCTTGAAAGGTGGAACAATCAACGGAGTTTTTTGTTTCCATGGCTGCGCGGTCTCATTTATCCGGGGCCGCCCTATTTTTGTGTTCGGGGGCCGCTGTGCTGACAAGTGACAACAGGCCGGCAATCCGGGCCGTGCTGTGGGAGGGTGTACCGACTTTGTCCGATTCTGACGCGAAACCTCCCGTGGCACCGACAGGCCGCAAATCCGGGGGCGGCAAGGGTGGCCGAGGCGGTCGCGGAAGCGACGTCGGGGATGCCCTGAAGGCCGCCTATAACAACACAGTGCGGGAGGACGTCCCGCAGGATCTGCTCGATTTGCTTGGAAAGCTCGACTAGCGGCGCGGCATGGCACGCGCCGAAGAAGCACCAACGCCGTCAGGCTCGCGCTGGGAGCGTCTCTCCACCGGCCTCAAGATGTGGATCATCCTCAGCCTCGGCCTGCTGCCGCTGGGGGTGATCGCCGTACTGGCGTCGATCGACAACGCCCGCGCCAATCGCGACACCGCCGAGCGGGAGGCCGAGGCTTTGCTGGCCCAGCATGTCCAGCGCTTCACGCTCGCTTTGGCCCGCAACGCCTTCACCATCCGCTCTGGCCGCGACTCGGCCCTGGCGTTCGGCGACGGTGGGGCCATTTGCAGCCGCACCCTGGAGCGGCTGAACCATTTTCCAAACGTCGCGGGCCGCTTCGCGATTTTCGGGCGCGACCCCGCCCGCCCCTGCCTGTCGCCGGGCTTCACCCTGCCGGCGATCCCGGCGGCGCGCGGCGAATCCGCGCGGGGCCTGATCCTGCCCGGCGGCAACCAGCTCGACATCTTCCTGTACGACCGGACGGGCACGATCGAGGGCGTCACCGAATATGACCGGGAGACGCTCGCCCGCGCCGTCGACCTGCCTCCGCTCCCCGGCGATTTCGCGCTCGAGCTCGTGCAGGGGGACCGGGTGATGCCGCTGCGCGCCATGTCCGCGAACGGCGAGCGCGCGCAGCAGGTGGTCGAGAGCAACCCCTTCGCCAACAGCCAGTATGTGCTGCGCATCCGGATGCCGCAGCCGCCGCTCGGCCTCAGCGAGATTTTCATCGTGCTGACCCCGGTCCTGATGTGGCTCTGGGCTTCGTTCATCGGCTGGATCATCGTGCAGCGCGTGCTGCTCAGGCCGCTGAAGCGTGTCCAGAACGTCATGTCGGCCTACAAGCCCGGCGATCCGGCGGTCGACCTGCCCGCGGTCAACAGCACCGCGCAGGAGATCGGCGCGCTCGGCCAGGCCTTCGGCCGAGTGACCCGAACGGTGGCGCGACACGAGGCGGACCTTGAGGCGGCGGTGATCCGCCAGACCAGGCTGGTGCGCGAGGTGCACCACCGGGTGAAGAACAACCTCCAGGTCGTCGCGTCCCTGCTCAACCTCCATTCGCGCGGCTCGCGCAACGAGGACGTCGCCGCGGCCTATGCCTCGATCCAGCGCAGGGTGGACGCGCTCGCGGTCGTGCACCGCAACCATTATGCGGAGCTGGAGGAAAATCGCGGCGTCGCGTTGAAGCCCCTGATCACCGAGCTGACCGCGAACCTGCGCGCGACCGCGCCGGCGACCGCGACCGGCATGCAGATCAGGCTCGACGTCGGTCCGCTCTACGTGACCCAGGATGTCGCCGTCTCGGTCGCTTTCCTGATCACCGAAATCACCGAATTCGGCATGCTCTGCGGGGCGGGCCAGGTCTCGGTCGCGCTCGACCGGGACGGGCCGGGCTTCGCGCGCCTTTCCATCGCCATCGACGCGCTTGCCGGCTCGCCCGAGTGCGACGCCGCCTTTAAGGACAGGTTCGAGCGGATCGTGACCGGCCTGGCGCGTCAGCTCCGCTCCCAACTGGACCGCGAGCCGGAGCGCGGGCTCTATTCGGTGCGCGTCGCCATCGTCGAGAAGCCCGCCGCCGCCACCGCTTGACCGGCCCCGAAATCGCGCCATGCTCCGCGCGCCTTTCACGGAGCCCGCCTCATGCGCCTTGCCCTTTTCGCCGCGACCGCCCTCGGCCTCATCAGCGCCGCCATGGCCCATGCGGAGACGCCGCCGGACCGCTGGCACGCCAAGGCGCGGGAGATTTACGCGCGGGCGATCGCCTTCCCCACCGTACAGGGCCGGGGCCAGATGCCCGCTTTCGCCCGCTATCTGCAGGAAGAGTTCCGCGCCGGCGGCCTCGAGGGCGTCACCATCCACCCTTATGAGGTGGAGCGGCCGAACGACCAGACTGCGGCTTTGATCCTGCGCTGGCCGGCGGCGCGCCCGTCGGGCCGCAAGGCGATGCTGCTCATGGCGCATATGGACGTGGTCGAGGCGCGCCGCGAGGATTGGTCGCGCGATCCCTTCGTGCTCGGCGAGGAGGGCGGCTATTTCTACGGGCGCGGCACTTTGGACGACAAGCAGGGCGTGGTCGCGGTCACCGCCGCTCTGCTGCGGCTGCGTGCCGAGGGCTTCCGCCCCACCCGCGACATCATCGTCCTGTTCACCGGCGACGAGGAAACGACGGGGCGGGGCGCCGAGCTCGCCTCGACGCAATGGCTCGACCTGTCGACGATCGATTTCGGCCTGAACGCCGATGCCGGCGGCGGTGCCTTCCTCGCCGACGGCCGGCTGCTCGGCTTCGGGCTGCAGACCGCCGAAAAGACCTATCAGAGCTATTATCTGACCGCGACCAACCCCGGCGGCCACAGCTCCCGCCCGCGCCCGGACAATGCCATTTACGCGCTCGCCCACACCCTGCAGCGGGTTGAGAGCCATCGTTTCGCGCCCATGCAGAACGAGACCACGCGTGCCTATTTCACCCATCGCGCCGGGACGGCCGAGCCGCCTCTGGCGGCCGCGATCCGCCGCTGGCTCGCCAACCCCAATGACGGCGAGGCGGCGGACGCGATCGAGGCGACGGAGACCGAGGTCGGCCTGACCCGCACCCGCTGCGTCGCGACCCGGCTCGAGGGCGGCCATGCCGACAATGCTCTGCCCCAGCTGGCCCGCGCGACGGTGAATTGCCGAATCTTCCCGGGCGTCGACCCGGCCAGCATCCTCGCCACCCTTCGTGAGCTCGGCCGGCCGAACAATGTGGCCGTCGAGCCGGTCGAGCCGGCGCACCCGTCCGACGCCTCGCCGCTCCGGCCCGACGTGGTCGCCGCCTATACGGCGGCGGTGCGCGCCCGCCATCCGAACGCGGCGGTCACGCCGGACATGAGCGCGGGCGCAACGGACGGCCTCTATTTCAGGACCCGGGGCGTGCCGATCTACGGCGTGGACGGCTCATGGGCGGTCATCCCCGCGGACGAGCGCGCCCATGGCCGTGACGAGCGGCTGCCGGTCCGCGCCTTCTACAACGATGTCGATCACTGGACCGACCTGATCCGCCGCCTCGCCGGCTAGAACTATTGCTCCTCGGCCGGAGCAGCTTCCTCGGCCGGCGCCTGTTCCGGGGCCGCCTGAGAACCCTCGGCGCCACCCGTGGGCGGCAGGCAGTTCACCGAAATCGGCCCGGCGCCGGAGGCTGGCCGGCCGCCGCTGCAGGGCAGGCGCGCTTCCTGGCCATCGGGCGTGCTGAGATCGATATGACCGCCGATGCGGTCCTCATCCAGCTTGTTCAGCTGGAAATCCACGACCGTCACCCCGCGCGCGGCATAGGTCTGCCGCATCGACGTCTTGAGCTGCTCCAGCAGGTCGTTGTCGATGATCTGCCGGCAGTTGCTCATATACCCGTCGCCCTGCCGCGTTGCGGTGCAATTGAGCCGGCTGGTGGAGCCGTCCGCGGTCCGGACGGAAGCACGCCCGGCATAGGTGCCGTCCGCCTGCCTTGGCATGCTCAGCTCGGTGACATTGCCCTGCTCGGAAAGCAGGTTCCTGACGCCCGCCTCGACCTGGTTCTGCTCGCTGTTCGAACTGCAGCCGGCCAGCAGCGCCGCGGCCCCCAAAGACGTGATGATAGCCTTCATGGTCGCTCCCTTTGTTGCGCCGGCAGCCTCATCCGATTCCCCCGCCCGTGCAAGCTATGCAGTGCGGCGCGGAAAAAATTGCGGGCCTCAAAAAAAGTTCGATTTCGCGGAACCAACCCCTCCCGGTCTCGTTTTGCAATTCGGATAGTGACCTTTTGCCCCCCCGCTCTCGCTATCCAGAACATGAGCCCGGACGCGCCGACCTCCCCCCCCCCGGTAGCGCGTCCGGGCTCAACATTTTCGGCCCAGGCGGCCCGGCTCCCCATCACCTCCATCGTTCCGGCCCGGAAATCTTTGCGCCCGGCGAAGATCGACGGAACCAGAAAGCGCGCATGGACATTTACCTGCATCAATGAGCGGTGCCTGTTCGCCCCGCTCTTCCGGTTCAGGAGGATGTGATGAAGAAGCTTTTCGCAATTCTGGCGCTGTCGTCCGCTCTGGTCGTGACCGCCGCCTGCAACACCGTCCGCGGCGCCGGCGAGGATGTCCAGTCCGCCGCCAATGCGGTCGACCGCGCGACCTGATGTCCCCCAGCAAGGGTCAGAGGACCTGAGGCGCCTTCGGGCGCCTCTTTTTTATTCGGGCTCTTTCGCCGCCGCCTTCGCCCGCTTCTTCTCTGTGAACCAGATGGCGATCATCGAGATTTCGTAGAGCAGCATCAAAGGCACGGCGAGCAGGAGCTGCGAGATCACATCTGGCGGGGTCAGCACCGCGGCGATGACGAAGGCGATCACGATCGCATAGCGCCGGCCCTTCTTGAGCTGCAGCCGGGTCACCAGCCCCGCCGCCTCCAGCAGCATCAGCAGCACCGGCAGCAGGAAGGCGACGCCGAACCCGAACAGGAAGCGCATCACGAAGGAGAGATAATTGCCGATGCCCGGCAACGCCTCGGCCTGGGCGCCGCCGATATTCCCGGAATAGCCGAGCAGGAAGTGCAGGGCCAGGGGCATGCAGAAATAATAGGCCAGCGCCGCGCCCGCCAGGAACAGGAAGGGCGTCATGATCAGGAAGGGCGCAAAGGCCTTCTTCTCCTTCGCGTAGAGGCCGGGCGCGACAAAGCCCCATATCTGATTGGCGATGAAGGGGAAGGACACCATCAGCGCCGCGAAGAAGGCGACCTTGATCTCTGCGAAGAAGGCCTCGAAAATCCCGGTATAGATGAGCCGCGGCCCGCCCGGCATGGTCTCCATGGCGCTGACCAGGGGCTGGGCGAGGAAGCCGAAGATCGGCCGCGCCTGCCAGAGACACAGGCCGAAGGCGACGGCGAGGAACAGCACGCACCAGAGCAGGCGTTTCCTGAGCTCGATCAGATGGTCGAGCAAAGGCGCCTTGCTTTTGTCGAGATCGGCCTCCTCGGCGCCGCGGAGCTCGGCGTCGCTCATGCGCTCTCATCCTTGGGGGCGGGGGCCGAGCGGGGAATGGGCGGCGCGGAGCCGGTGCCGGAGGCGGCGCGGGTGCGGCGCGGCGGGGGCTTGGGGCGGTTGTCCTCGGCGCGGGCGGCGGGCCGCGGCGCCCGCCGCGGCGGCGCGTCGGCCGGCTCGGGCCACGGCTCGCCCATTGGGGCATTGTCCTTGGCCGGCCAGTCCTCCTGCCCGTCGGGGGCGCCCATATCCGGCAGCATCGGATGCTCGCGCATGATCCGCTCGTTATCGGCCTGCCACTTCTTTTCCATGTCCGCGAGCTCGGATTCGCGAATCATCGTATCGACGCCGCTGCGGAAATGGCGGGCCATGCCGCGCGCCTTGCCGACGAAATTGCCAATCCCCCGCATCACGCGCGGCAAGTCCTTCGGGCCGATCACCACCAGGGCGACGACCGCGATGATCAGCAGTTCGCCGGAATCGATTCCGAACATCTTGCCCTTCCCCGCAGCAGCGGTGGACTATGCCTGCCGGCGGTCCGCCTCGGGGGCCGGCGCAGGCTCGGCCGGGGCCGCAGCGGCCGCCGGCGGCACGGGCGCGGCGGGCGGCGTGGGCTCGGTGCTCAACCGGCGCTGCTCGGCCTGCTCATCCTCGCTCATGCCCTTCTTGAAATTCTTCAGGCCCTTGGCGACGTCACCCATCATGTCGGAAAAGCGCCCCTTGCCGAACAGGAGCAGGACGACAAGGCCGACGATCAGCCAATGCCAGATGCTGAAACCACCGCTGAACATTCAGATTCTCCCAATACGGCCCTGAACCTAGGCCTCTTCGGCGTCAGTTTCCAGTTCCACCTCGTCATCGTCCCCATCCGGGCCATCGAGACCGAGCCGTTCGAGCGCCGTATCCACCGGATCGAGCAGCCCCGCGGCCCGCAGATCGTCGATCCCCGGCAGGTCACGGCGGCTCTTAAGCCCGAAATGTGACAGGAATTCCTGAGTCGTCGCATAAGTGAGCGGGCGCCCCGGCACCTCGCGCCGCCCGGCAGGACGGACCCAGCCCGCCTCCATCAGTACGTCGAGCGTGCCCTTGGAGATCTGCACGCCGCGGATCGCCTCGATCTCGGCGCGGCTGACCGGCTCGTGATAGGCGATGATCGCGAGCGTCTCGACCGCGGCGCGGCTGAGCTTGCGGCTCTCCTCCCGCTCGCGGCGGAGGATATGGGCGAGATCGGCCGCAGTCTGGAAATGCCAGTGTCCGCCGCGCTCGACCAGCTCGACACCCCGGCCCGCATAATGGGCCTGCAGCTCGGCGAGCGCCGTCTTCACGTCGACGCCTTCGCCGACGTAGAGCGCGATATCGGCCGCGCTCATCGGCTCGCCGGCCGCGAACAGGGTCGCCTCGACGGCGCGCAGGGCGTCCGACGGTTCGATCATGCAGCCCTCACGTAAAGCGGCGAGAACACATCCTCCTGCTGCAGCGAGATCTTCCCCAGCCGCGCAAGCTCAAGCGTGGCGACGAAGCTCGAGGCCAGAGCGGACTTGCGATATTCCGGGTCCTGCGTCGCCGGCAGGAAAGCCTCCAGCCGGGTCCATTCCAGCTTCGCGCCGACCAGGGTCTCCAGGCGGTGGAGCGCCTCGTCCAGCGTCATCACCGGCCGCCGCGAGACGATATGAACGCTGGGCTGGGTGCGCGCGCGGACGATGCCGTAGGCGGAGATCAGATCGTAGAGATCGGCCTTCCAGATGGACTTGCGAAGAACCTTGAGCCCCTCGGGGACGCTGCGCAGGAAGACGTCGCGGCCGATCCTGTCCCTGCCCATCAGCCGGGCCCCCGCCTCCCGCATCGCCTGCAGCCGCTGCAGGCGCAGCTGCAGCCGCATCGCCAACTCCTCGGGCGACGGATCGACGGTCGGGTCCTTGGGCAGGAGCAGGCAGGATTTGAGATAAGCGAGCCAGGCCGCCATCACGAGATAGTCGGCGGCAATCTCCAGCCGGAGCTTCTTCGCATCGTGGATGAAGGCGAGATATTGCTCGACGAGCGCGAGGATGGAGATCTTGGCGAGGTCGACCTTCTGGCTGCGCGCCAGCGTCAGCAGCAGGTCGAGTGGCCCTTCCCAGCCGTCCAGGTCGAGCGTCAGCCGCTCCGATTCCGCGGTGGCGGGGGCGGCCTCAAGCTCGAACTCGTCCTCGGATTCGGTCATTCCGACGGGAACCTAAGGCGCGCCACGCCCGGAGTCGAAGGCGAAAGCGGACTTTTCCACAATGTTTGGCACCCGCGTTCAGCTTCGGGCCATTCGCCGGCGGGCATAGACGCCGCATGAAGACGCTCACTTTTCTCGCCACGGCCGCCGCCGCCCTCATCACCGCCGCGCCCGCCACGGCGCGCGAGCCGATTCCGCCCGCCAATCAGGGCGGCTGGCCGGGCGCGCCCGCCGACTGTCCGCTCACCATCGCCTTCACCAGCTACGGCGCCGGCATTGACGGCCAGACGCTCGCCCGGGTGGACCAGCGGCTCCGGTCCGATCGGCGGGTCCGCAACGTCAGCCGGCATCGCTGGGGCCGGGAGGGCGAGATCACGCTCTGCGTGCGCCCGGCGCGTGCCGCCCAGGTCAACCAGCTCGCGCGGGAGCTGCGGCGCCTGATCCCGGCCCGGCCGCGCGGCCCCATTCACGTTGCCACGCTGCGGCGCTCGCCGGCCCATCACTGAGCCGTCGCTCGTCGAAGCGGCGCGGCGCTTGGCCGAAGGGCGCGGGCGCGGATAATCCCGGATCCCTAGTCTCGGCGCGGGGACAGATTGGGGGAGTCCGTCATGCGCGCTGTCGCCGTCATCCTTGCCGCGTTGCTCAGCCTCGCCACCGGGGCCTCCGCCACGGCGCCGTCCAGCGGCTGGCACCTGATTCCGGGCCAGGTGGACCCGCAGGGCCGCAAGGGGCCGGACGGGAACAGCATCTTCCTCGACGCGCCCGAGGGCCTGATCCTCGTCGACACCGGCCGCCATCCCGAGCATAGCGCCGCCCTGCTCGCTTATGCCCGCCAGCGCGGCCGGCCGATCGTGGCCGTGTTCAACACCCATTGGCACCTCGATCACAGCACCGGAAATGCCGAGATCCGCGCCGCTTTCCCCAACGCCCCGCTCTACGCGAGCCATGCCATCGAGGGCGCGCTGACCAGCTTCCTGGCGACGAGCAGGCGGCAGACGGAGCAGGCGCTCGCGGCTGGGCAAATTCCAGAAGGCGCGCGGCCCGAGATCAGGCGCGCGTTCGACACGATGGATCATCCAGACCGGCTCCGGCCCGCCCGCCCGGTCACCCGCTCCGGCATGCAGATGATCGCCGGGCGGCGGCTGCAGGTGAACCTCGCGCCTTATGCGGCGACCGAGGGCGACGTCTGGCTTTACGACCCGCGCCTCCGCCTGGTCATCGCGGGCGATCTCGTCGTCGGCCCGGTGCCGTTCATGGACACGGCCTGCGCCGAAGGCTGGCGCGCGGCGCTGGACCGGATCGCGGCAACCCCCTTCACCACCCTCATTCCCGGCCATGGCGAACCGATGGACCGGGCCGCCTTCCTTACCTGGCGCGCGGCCTACAACGCCTTCGTCGATTGCGGCCGGTCCGAGCGGCCAAAGGCCGAGTGCCTGGCGGGCTGGCGCCGCGACGCCGCGCGCTTCATCCCCGCCGGCAGCGAGCGGGTCGTAGAGGGGCTGGCCGGCTATTATGTGGACAGCCGGTTGAGGTCCTCAGCCGAGGAGCGCAATCGCTACTGCCGTCACTAAAGCGCGGCGGCGGCGAGCGCGTCGCGGATCGCGGCCATGTCGGTCTCGAAGCGCATGGCGAGCGCGTCATCGCCGAGCACCGATGCGTCGACGACCTGGCCCATGGACAGGCCGACGCGCAAAGTCGCGCCCCAGCGCCCGTCGGCGAGGCGCACGCATTTGACCGGCTGGCCGACGCGGACGCCCTTCAGCGCCATCGCCCTGTGCCAGGCCTGCGCATCCTCGAAGGCCGCGCCGCCGGTCTTGAGCCCGGACAGGTCCAGCGTCGACAGCGTGCGCATCTCGATCGGGTGGGTGTCCGCATCCTCGACATGGCCCGGCGGATAAGGCGCGACGCGGCGCGCGGCGGTGCGGTCGACGATCTGGCTGCGCACCGCGGCGTGGAAGGCGAGGATCGCTCGCTCGACGATCTCGGCGGGCAAAGCCTGGAAGCGCTCCAGCTCGAACAGGCTCGCCTCCAGCCGCAGCAGCAGGCCAAGGTTGACGCTCTCCGCCAGCACGTCGGCGCCGGGCCAGCCCGCCGGCCATTCCGCGCGCCGGAACAGGGTGGCGAGCCCCTCGGGCAAAGCCGGCGCCTGCGCCGCGAAGGCGGCGGGGATGAGCGCGAAGCCGCTGAACGGCGGCCCGCCCATGAACTTGGAGCCGGTTATGAAAACGATCGCGCCGCGCGTCAGATAGTCGTTCACCGCCGCGCCGGTGATCCGCGCCTGGCAGGCGTCGACGACAAGGGTCGCGCCCGCGGTCAGGCGGTCGACATCCTCCAGGGCGGGCAGGATCAGGCCGGTCTTCGAGCCATGGACGATATGGATCAGGCTGTGCCGGCTCGCCGCGCGCGCGGCCGCGGTGGAGGAAAGCATGCGCTCGGTGAGATAGTGAGACGGCCGCACCCGCCCCATCCGGTCGCGGACCGGAATGTCGACCAGTTCGACATGGACGCCGCCGAGGCCGGGCACCGGCTCGCCGGGCGTGGTGGCGAGGCCGAGCGCCGTCTCCTTCGCATGATAGAGGCCGTGTGCGCTGTGGATGCAGCCGGAGCCCACCTCGTCCGCGCCGAGCAGGACGGCGTGCGTCCCCGCCGGCGACCGGCCGGCGATGCAGGCCAAAGCCACGAACTCGAGATCGGTGCCCGAGGGCGCGAAGACAATCTCCACATCGTCCGGCACGCCATAAGCGGCGCGGATCCGCCCGCGCATCGCCTCCAGCCGCTCTGCATAGACCTGGGCCGAGGGCTTTCCGCCCACCTCCGCAAGCACCTGCTCCACGCGGGCATAAGCGGCGGCGCTGATGTCGTTGGCCGTTGATGAGGCATAAGCGAGAATGTCGCGCGGCCGAGGCGCGCTGTAATAGCGGTTCAGGCCGGTCTCGGGATCGAGGATGATGCGGGCGTCGCAGCCCTGGGTCATCAATTGGGCCGCGTCCGGCTTGTCAACGCATACAGTCATGAATCTTGCCGCTTATCTTGCACGCGCCTCCCGGGGCGACTAACGGCGGTCAATATCGGCTGGCGCGGCAGGGGAACAGGGGCCGTCCGGCATTTTTTGTGTCAGAAAGTCGCCAGCTGCCTGTGTCCACCACCCCGATACAACCGCGCGTGATCCCCGCCGAGGCCAAAGAGCGCCTGCGGATCATGTTCATCGCCAAGCACGCCAAGTGGGGCGGCGGGCTGCATCCGGACGACGGCAATCACGCGCTCTATCATGTGGAGACGCGCGAGGTGCTGCAGGGGCTCGGGCTCGATCTGGTGCTCGAGGACAATTATGAGGCTTTGTTCGAGCGGCCGGACGTCGACTTCGTCTTCCCTCTGCTGAACCGCGGCGGCTTCCTCAACAGCGAGATGATGCTGCCCTTGCTCTGCACGCGGCTTGGCCTGCCCTATCTCGGCGCGACCCCGATCCTGCGCGGCCTTGCCGACGACAAGCATCTGACCAAGATGGCATGCGCCGCCCGCGGGGTGCCGACCGCGCCTTGGACCATCTACCGCCGTGGCGCGCCGGTCCGGCAGGAAGATTGCCCGGCGGGCGCGCGGCTGGTGATCAAGCCCAACGCCTCCTCGGCCAGCTGGGGCGTGCAGGACGCGCATGACTGGGCCGGCGTCGAGGCCGCCGTCGCCTCGATCCACAGCGAGGGCCATGATGCGATCGTCGAGCCCTTCCTCAACGGCAGCGACGTCGAGGTCCCCGTCATCACCATCGACGGCGAGCCCGTCGTGATGCCGATGATGCTGTTCGAGCAGGCCGACCCGACCCATTTGCGCACGTATTACGAGAAGCGCGACCTGGTGGAGCGGGCGAGCAAATATGAGCTGGTGCCGTTCGACGACGCCAATGTCATGCCCCGGATCGCGGAGATGACCCGGATCATGGCCGAGGAGTTCCGGCCCTTCGATTATGGCCGCTTCGAGTTCCGCTACGATGCTGAGACCGGCGCGCTCAACTTCCTCGAGGTCAATCTGCAGGCCAATCTCTGGTCGCAGAAGGTCTATGGCCGCTCGGCCGTCCGCGCGGGCCTGACCCAGTCGCAGCTGATCGAGACCATCCTTTACGAGGGCCTCAGGCGTCACGGACTGCTCGATGGCTGAGCGCTTCACGGTCGTCATTCTCGCCGCGCAGCGGAACGGCCGACTCGATCCGCTCGCGCAGGAGGCGGGCGTCACTCACAAATGCCTGGTGCCGATCCGGGGCAAGCCCCTGCTGGCCCATGTTCTCGCCGCCTTGGCCGAGGTGGAGGGGATCGACAGTATCCGCATCGCCGTCGAGGCCGGCGCGGGTGAGAAATTGCGCGGCATCGCCGAGGCATCCGGCCTTCCCGTGCGCTTCACGCCCGCCGCCGACAATATCGCCGACAGCGTCTATGCCGCCGCCGAAGGCGCGACCGGGCCGGTCATCGTCACCACCGCGGACAATGTGCTGATCACCCCCTATGCGGTGGGCGAGGTGGCGGCGCGGCTCGCCGCCGGCGACGACATTGTCGTGGCGCTGGCCCGCAAGGAAGACATCCAGGCCGCCCACCCCCAGGCGCAGCGCAATTTCTACGAATTTCGGGACGGCGGCTTCTCCAACTGCAACCTCTACGGCCTGTCACAGCGCGGCCTGAAGGGCGCCGAGGCGTTTCGCAGCGGCGGGCAGTTCATGAAGAACCCGATGCGGATCGCCCAGGCTTTCGGCTTCTTCAACCTGCTGCTGATGCGCTTCGGTTGGGTCACCACGGAGCGCGCGATGCAGCGGATCGGACGCCGGCTCGGCGTGACGGCCTCGCGCGTCATTCTCGCCGACGGCGCCCATGCGGTCGACGTCGACAACAAGCGCACCTACGACATCGCGGCTGAGCTTCTCGACAGGCGCGCAGCCTGACCCTGATCCGATCGCTACGCGATCGGTGAATCAGGGTCACACCAAAAAGGGACCAAGATTCACGGAGCGAACCGAAACGGTTTGATCCGACCTTGGTCCGGCGCTATCGCCAGCCCCGCAAAGGGTTGAGAGCGCATGGCCGAATTCACGCTTCCGAAGAACAGCAAGATCCGGCGCGGCAAGGACGTCGCCGCCCCGGCCGGCGCGACGCGCACCAGGAAGTTCAAGATCTACCGCTACGATCCCGACAGCGGCGAGAATCCTCGCTACGACACGTACGAGGTCGATCTCGACACGTGCGGCCCGATGGTCCTCGACGCGCTCATCAAGATCAAGTCGGAGCAGGACCCGGGCCTCACCTTCCGCCGTTCCTGCCGCGAAGGCATTTGCGGCTCCTGCTCGATGAACATGGCCGGCAAGAACGGCCTCGCCTGCACCACCGCGATCGAGGATCTGAAGGGCGAGGTCCGGATCACGCCGCTGCCGCACATGGACGTGATCAAGGATCTGGTGCCGGACTTCACCCATTTCTACGCGCAATATGCGTCGATCGAGCCCTGGCTGAAGACAAAGACGCCGACGCCCTCGGGCAAGGAGCGGCTGCAGTCGCCCGACGACCGCGCCAGGCTGGACGGCCTCTACGAGTGCATCCTGTGCGCCTGCTGCTCGACCGCTTGCCCGTCTTACTGGTGGAACAGCGACAAGTTCCTCGGCCCGGCCATATTGCTCCAGGCCTATCGCTGGCTGGCCGACAGCCGCGACGAGTTCGCCGGCGAGCGGCTCGACGAGCTGGAAGACCCCTTCCGCCTGTATCGCTGCCACACGATCATGAACTGCGCGAACGTCTGCCCCAAGGGCCTCAACCCCGCCAAGGCGATCGCGGAGACCAAGAAGATGCTGCTGGAGCGGGCGGTCTGACGCGTTTACGGCGCGTCACCCCGCCGCAGGCCGGGGCCTCGTGGAGACCCACTGTGCCCTCTTGTCCCAAGGTCCCGGCCTTCGCCGGGATGACGCGTTAGGAATGGACATCCACCCGCTGATCGATCACCGGCCCGACCCGGACCATCCCGGCTGGTGGAGCTGGGCGCTGAAGACGGACGAGCGGTTCAACGCGGTGCTCGGCAAGTTGCTGGTCCGCCCGGGCGAGCCGGGGCGCGGCATCTGCCGGATGTTCCCGGAGGCACGCCACGCCAATCTGGGCGACGTGATCCATGGCGGCGCGATCCTGACCTTCATCGACATGGCCTTGTTCGCGGGCGGACGGATGGCAGGGGCGGATATCAACCGGGCGGTGACGCTCGACCTGTCGACCCGCTTCCTCAGCCCTGGCCGGATCGGCGTGCCGCTCGATGCCGAGGTGGAGCTGCTGCGCGAGACGGGGCGGCTGGTCTTTCTCGACGGCCGGGTGACACAGGAGGGCGAGCTCGTCGCGAGA
>Ga0268266_10000433_pt1 | contig 62887 bp, 59 predicted proteins | sample KBSS13metaG_FD_190356 | JGI IMG/M metagenome (GOLD analysis project Ga0268266, IMG submission 190356) | Switchgrass rhizosphere microbial communities from Kellogg Biological Station, Michigan, USA - KBS S1-3 metaG (SPAdes) (version 2) | ecosystem: Host-associated > Plants > Roots > Rhizosphere...
CGCCGGCGCGGCCGGCCATCTCGACCACGGCGTCGCGAACCTTGCCCGGCGGAACGGGCTCATATTTGTTGAACATCGGCTCGATCAGGATCGGCGAAAGCAGGATCACCAGCGAGAAGACGATTGGGACCAGGCCACCCGACCACAGCCACCACCATTTTCCAGCCTTCCGGATCAGCCAGTAAACGCCGATCAACAGGATCGCCGTGATGATCGTGCTGACCGCGAGCGCGATCAGCTGTTGACCGAACCAGTCCATGAAGGGTTGGCTCGTCCGCCCGTAGCTCCTCTCGCGCCACCAGCTATCGTAGATCGTCCACGGTAGTGTCAGCACAAAGGTCATCAGCAGGAAGACCAGGCTGACCGTGAAGGCACGCAAATTCTTGCGGCGCTCGCGGATTCCGTTTTGAACCCTGTCGAGCACGCCCGAGCGAATAATGATCCACGTCACGAGGGCCGCGACGAGGAAGGCCCACAGCAGCATCCACTCGCCGCCGACGGTATAGTCATGAGCTTTCTGGAGCGCGGCCGGTCCGAGGCTGTCGATGTAGCGGGCAGTCGCGGCATTCGGGTCGAACTGCATCAATCGTCTCCCCCAAATCGAACCGCCAGCGTAACAGCCACTGCGGCGTTCGCAACGGGAACGACTGCGAGCGTCCGCACATTGTCGGCGAGTGGCGAGGAAGGCGACACACGGCCCGACGATGGAGGCCCTGCTTGCGGCCGAGCTTCCCGAGGGCGACGGCTGGCAGTTTGAGCCCAAGTGGGACGGCTTTCGCTGCCTCGCGATGCGCGACGGCGCCGAGATCACGCTGACGTCCAAGTCGGGCAAGCCGCTGGCGCGCTACTTTCCGGAAGTGGTCGAGATGCTGGCGGGACTGAAGGCGAAGCGGTTCATTCTCGATGGCGAGCTGATCATTCCACTCGGCGACGCCCTGTCGTTCGATGCGCTCCAGCTTCGGTTGCACCCAGCGGAAAGCCGGATCCGCAAGCTGGCGAAGGAGACGCCAGCGGAGATCATGGCGTTCGACTTGCTCGAGCTCGACGGAAAGCCGCTGACCGCGGAGCCGCTTACGAAGCGACGGCATGCGCTCGAACAATTTTTTCGGAAGAACGCTGCGCCGGGCCTCCATCTGTCACCCGCCACCCCCGATCGCAACACTGCCCTCGGATGGCTCAAGCGCAGCGGCGGAGCGCTCGACGGCGTGGTCGCCAAGCGGCTCGACCTCGACTATCGCCCCGGCGAACGCGCGATGATCAAGGTCAAGCAGCAGCGCACCGCAGACTGCGTCGTCGGCGGCTTCCGCTACGCCGAAAAGAAGAAGGAGGTCGGCTCACTCCTGCTCGGCCTGTACAATGACGGAGGGTTGCTCGACCATGTCGGGTTCACCTCGGCAATCGCCGCGAAGGACCGGCCTGTGCTTACGAAGAAACTGGAGAAGCTGATCGAGCCGCCCGGCTTCACCGGCGACGCGCCCGGTGGGCCGAGCCGCTGGAACACCGAGCGCACGACGCAATGGCAACCGCTCAAGCCTGTGCTGGTCGCGGAGGTCCGCTACGATCAGGTCACCGGCCGCCGCTTCCGCCACGGCACCGGCTTCCTGCGCTGGCGGCCGGACAAGGACCCGAAGCAATGCACCTTCGACCAGCTCGCGCCGGAGCTGCGACCGTCAGAGCTCAAGGAGTTGTTCGGTCAGTGAGCACGCTTTTCGACGCGCCGCTGATTGCCGGCCTCGCCTATCGGGAGGAGGTCATCAACGAGGCCGACGAGCGCGAACTGATCGAGCGGCTGGAATCACTCGACCTGTCGCCGTTCCGCTTCCAGGGCTGGCTCGGCAACCGCAAGACGATGAGCTTCGGCTGGCGCTACGATTTCGACGACGCGAGCTTCTCCCGAACCGAGCCGGTCCCGGACTGGCTCCAACCCGTTCGCGAGAAAGCGGCTGCTTTCGCCGCGCTCAAGCCCGAAGACTTCGCGCACGTCCTGCTCGCTCGCTACGATCCCGGCGCGGGCATCGGTTGGCATCGCGACCGCGACGTATTCGACAAAGTCGTGGGCATTTCGCTCGCCACAGCGGCTACGCTCCGCTTCCGCCAGCGTACGTTGACCGGCTTCCGCCGCGCGGAACTCGAGGTCGTGCCGCGGTCGGCTTACCTGTTATCGGGAGAAAGCCGCTGGGATTGGGAGCATCGCATCACGCCCGGCGACGAGCTTCGTTTCTCGATCACTTTCCGCGCCATGTCCGAGAAGGGTCACCGTATCGCCGCGGATCAGCGCATCTCGTAACCGGCAAGGCACTCGGCGACCCAGCGCGCCGCCGTCAAAGCACTTAGGTCTGTCGGGTCGAGCGGAGGATCCCATTCCGTGAGGTCGACGACCCGCACACGCGGGTCGGACGCGAGCCGCCGCACAGCATAGAAGAAGTCATGCGCCGCCATCCCGCCAGGGCGCGCGCCAGGGGCTCCGGGAAGCTGCGCCCGGTCGATCACGTCGATGTCGCAATCGATCACCAAGGCATCGCAATGCGACACATGGTCGAGCGCTCGGTCGATCGCGTGGACGATTCCGTGGTCGCGGACGTCACCAATCGTCACCACGAGATTACCGGCCTCGACCGCATCCTCATGCATTTGCCGGCTGTTGGCGAAGCTCGCGAGGCCGACCTGGGCGATGTTTGCTCCGGGCAGCCCGTCTTCGATCAGCGCCCGCACCGGATTGCCGTTGCTAAGCCCTTGGTCGAGGTCGCGCATGTCGAAATGCGCGTCGAGCGTGATCAGGCCGATCTCGTCGAATTTGCCGCCGAGCCCTAGCACGCCGGGGCGGGTCACTGCATTGTTGCCGCCGACGAGGAGGGTCAGCGAATGCGCCTGCGCGCTCTCGGCAATCGCCTGCTGCATGATCGGTGTCGCCTGCTCGATCGTCAGGTTCGCGATCCCGACATCACCTCGATCGAAAATCTTTGTTCCAAGCTCCCGGCCGGTCTCGACGTCGTAGAGACCGATCCGGCGAAGTGTGTCGCGCAACACCCGCGGAGCGAGGTCGCACTGCCCCGGTGTCACCGACCCTGCGGCGAGCGGCGCGCCTAGCAGCCCCACCGGCGCGTCGCGGTTCGTCGCGGAAATCAGGTCGGTGAGGTTGGGCCAGCCCGCCATGCTTTGACCGTAGCAACTCGGCTCGCTTAAGGGCAGTGCCAAGAGGACATCATGTGGGACCGGCTGCTCGTCGACTGCAATATCGCGACGTTCGAGGATCGCCCGGGCAATCCGCTCGGGCTGATCGAGAATGGCGCCATCGCCATCGCGGAGGGCAAGATCCTGCGGGTCGGCAAGCGCACAGAGCTCGCTGGCTTCCGCGCCAAGAGCGTCGACGCGCTCGGCGGCGCCTGGGTCACGCCCGGCCTGATCGACTGCCACACGCACCTAATCTTCGGCGGCACCCGCGCCGACGAGCATGCAATGCGCCGCGCTGGAGCCAGCTATGAGGAAATCTCCAAGGCTGGCGGCGGAATCGCCTCCACGGTTAAGCGAACCGCGGCAGCATCCGACGAGCAACTCCTCGAACAGTCGCGCCGCCGCCTCCACGCCTTGATGCGCGGCGGCTGCACGACGGCCGAGATCAAGTCGGGCTATGGCCTCGACGCGAAGAACGAGCTTCGCCTGCTCAAGATCGCGAACGAACTAGGCGAAAACGAAGCCGTCCGGATCGTTCCGACCTTGCTTGCGCTCCATGCCATTCCGAAAGACCAGGCCGACCGGCGCGCGCATTATGTCGGCGAGATCGTCGACAAGCTTATCCCGGCTGCGGCGAAACAGGGCATCGCGACCAGTGTCGACGCCTTCTGCGATACCATCGCTTTCACCCCGCAGGAGGTCGAGCGCCTGTTCAAGGCTGCAGCCCACCATGGCCTGCGCGTCCGCCTTCACGCCGAGCAATTGTCGAACCAGCAGGGCGCCGCGCTTGCGGCGCAATACCGCGCGCTGTCCGCCGACCATCTCGAGCATCTCGACGAAGCCGGCGCCAAGGCGATGGCCGCGGCCGGCACTGTCGCCGTGCTCCTGCCCGGCGCTTTCTACGCGCTTCAGGAAAAGAAAAAGCCGCCGGTCGCGCTGCTGCGCAAGCACAAGGTGCCGATCGCAATCGCGACGGACTGCAATCCGGGCACGTCGCCGATGCTGTCGCCGACCCTGGTCATGAACATGGCGTGCACTTTGTTCGGCCTGACGCCGGAGGAAGCGGTCGCTGGGATGACGATCAACGCAGCGCGCGCGCTGGGCCTCGCCCACAGCGTCGGCAGCATCGCGACCGGCAAGCAGGCCGACCTTTGCGTCTGGAACATCGAGGGGCTCGCCGAGCTCGGTTACTGGGTCGGGCTCCCGGGGCCGGAACGGCGGATTTACGGGGGAGCGGATGGATAGGATTGCCGCGGTGGTCGTCGCCATCGTCTGCTGGATCGGTCTCGGAATCCAGTTTTCGGCGAGCTACGCCGATCACGTCGACCTGATCTCGACCCTGTGGTCGCTCGGGCGGTTCTTCACGATCCTCACCAACCTGCTGGTCGCGGTGACCATGACCTGGGTCGCGGTCGGCAAGAAGGTCTCGGTCAATTTCATTGGCGGCGTGACGCTTGCGATCATTCTGGTCGGCGTGGTGTACGTCACCTTGCTTCAAGGCCTGCGCGTACTGACCGGCGCGCACCTCCTCGCCGACACCCTGCTTCACAAGGTTTCGCCCATCCTCACGGCCCTCTGGTGGGTTTTCTTCGCGCCCCGCGCCAAGCTCCGTTACAGCGCCGCTTTCTGGTGGATCGCCTACCCGCTCTCTTACCTGATTTACGTCCTCGCCCGCGGTCAGCTCGACCACAAATATCCCTATCCGTTCCTCGACGTCGCAAGGATCGGTTGGACCCAGACCGCGCTCAACATCGGCGGGATTGCGGTCGGCTTCGTCCTCGCCGGACTGCTTCTCATTTGGATAGACAGCTGGCGTCCTCTTGGGTCGGGGCGCTCCAGCCGCTAGAGCGGCGCCGTAATGACCGACCAACGCAGAGATAACAGCCGCCACATCCGCGCCCGCCGCGGCAGGGAGATCAAGGCCAAGCACTGGACCACCGAGGCCGCGGTCCGGATGCTGATGAACAACCTCGACGACGAGGTCGCCGAGGACCCGCAGAGCCTCGTCGTTTACGGCGGCATCGGCCGCGCCGCGCGCAACTGGGCGTGTTTCGACAAGATCGTCGAGACGCTGGAGCGGCTCGACGAGGACCAGACCCTGCTCGTCCAGTCCGGGAAGCCGGTAGGCGTCTTCCGCACCCACAAGGACGCGCCGCGGGTCCTCATCGCCAACTCCAACCTCGTCCCCAAATGGGCAAACTGGGAAGTGTTCAACGACTTGGATCGCAAGGGCCTGATGATGTACGGCCAGATGACGGCCGGCAGCTGGATCTACATCGGCACGCAGGGCATCGTCCAAGGCACGTACGAGACTTTCGCGGAAATGGGCCGCCAGCATTTCGGCGGCGACCTCAAGGGCAAGTGGATCCTCACGGCCGGCCTCGGCGGGATGGGCGGCGCGCAGCCCCTCGCGGCCGTCATGGCAGGCGCGCACTGCATCGCAATCGAAGTGCAGGAAAGCCGCATCGAGAAGCGCCTCGAAACGCGTTACCTCGATAAACGCGCGACCAACATCGACGAGGCGCTGGAGATCATTAGGACCGCGACGGAGCCGACCAGCGTCGGCCTGCTCGGCAATGCCGCGGAGATCCTGCCCCAGATGCTCGAACGCGGCATCCGCCCTGATGCGCTGACCGATCAGACCAGCGCCCACGATCCAGCCAACGGCTACTGCCCCGCGGGCTGGAGCGTTGCGAAATGGCAGGAAATGCGCGAGCGCGATCCCGCCGCCGTGGTCGAGGCCGCCCGCCAATCGATGGCCCGCCACGTCGAAGCGATGCTTGCCTTCAAGGCGCTCGGCGTCCCGACCTTCGATTACGGCAACAATATCCGCCAGGAAGCCTATGACGAGGGCGTCACCCATGCGTTCGACTTCCCCGGTTTCGTCCCGGCCTATGTCCGCCCGCTCTTCTGCCGAGGTATCGGCCCGTTCCGCTGGGCTGCGCTCTCGGGCGATCCGGAGGACATCTACCGCACCGACCAACGCGTGAAGGAGCTGATCCCCGACGACCCGCACCTCCACCGCTGGCTCGACATGGCGCGCGAGCGGATCGCATTCCAGGGCCTCCCGGCCCGCATCTGCTGGGTCGGCCTCGGCCAGCGCCATCGCCTCGGCCTGGCGTTCAACGAGATGGTTCGGAACGGCGAAGTCTCCGCCCCGATTGTGATCGGCCGCGACCATCTCGACAGCGGCAGCGTCTCCTCGCCCAACCGCGAAACCGAAAGCATGAAGGACGGCAGCGACGTCGTTTCCGACTGGCCGCTGCTCAACGCCCTTCTCAATACCGCGTCGGGCGCAACCTGGGTCTCGCTCCACCACGGTGGCGGCGTCGGCATGGGCTACTCGCAGCATGCCGGGATGGTGATCGTCGCCGACGGCACCGACGACGCCGCGCGGCGGCTGGAGCGCGTCCTGTGGAACGACCCCGGCACCGGCGTCATGCGCCACGCCGACGCCGGTTACGAAATCGCCATCGACTGCGCGCGCGAGCAAGGCATGGACTTGCCGATGGTGAACTCGTGAAGCTGAATCCTGAATCGATCGATCTCGGCACGCTCCGGAATCTCTGGATGGGCGCCGAAGCCAGCCTCGACGACGCGTCGATGCAGCGCGTCGCCAACGCCGCGCAGTCGGTCGACCGGATCGTTGCCGGTGGCGAGACCGTCTACGGCGTCAACACCGGCTTTGGGCTGCTTGCCAACACGCGCATTCCCGATGATCGCCTTGCCGAGCTTCAGACCAACCTGATCCTGTCCCACAGCGCTGGCCTGGGTGACGCGCTGCCGCGTCACGTCACTCGGCTGATGATCGTCCTGAAGCTACTCGGCCTTGGCCGCGGCTATTCGGGCGTCCGGCCCTTGGTGATCGACGCGCTCCAGCGCCTGCTCGATGCAAACGCCATGCCGCTAATCCCGGCGCAAGGCAGCGTCGGTGCGTCGGGCGACCTCGCGCCCCTCGCGCACTTGATTTCCGCGCTGATGGGCTACGGTCGGATCGACGTCGCGGGCGAGATCATGGGCGCCGCCAAAGCGCTGGAGCGCATCGGCCTCGACCCGCTCCAGCTCGGTCCGAAGGAGGGCCTCGCGCTCATCAACGGCACGCAGGCGAGCACGGCGTTGGCGCTCGATGCCCTGTTCGCCGGAGAACGCGTGTTCGGCGCCGCCATCGTCGCCGGCTCGCTGTCCGTCGACGCATTGAAAGGCAGCATTAAGCCGTTCGACCCGCGCATCTCCGAACTTCGTGGTCAGCCGGGGCAAATCCGCGTCGCCGCGGCGATCCGCGGACTTCTCGACGGCAGCGAGATCCTGACCAGTCACGTCGCCTGCAGCCGCGTGCAAGACCCCTACAGCTTCCGCTGCCAGCCGCAGGTCATGGGTGCATCGCTCGACTTGCTGGCCAATGCCGCCCGCACTCTTACCATCGAGGCTGGCGCGGTGACCGACAACCCCATCGTCTTCCCCGATGAAGACCGCGCCATTTCCGGCGGCAATTTCCACGCCCAGCCGGTCGCGTTTGTCGCGGACACCATATCGATGGCTTTGTGCGAGGTCGGCTCGATCTCGGAGCGACGGATCAGCGTGTTGGTCGATCCGAAAATGAGCGGACTTCCCGCTTTCCTTACCCAGGACTCGGGCGTGAACTCGGGCCTGATGATCCCGCAGGTTACCGCCGCCGCGTTGGTGAGCGAGAACAAGAGTCTCGCATTCCCCGCGAGCGTCGATTCGATCCCGACTTCGGCGGGCCAGGAAGATCATGTCTCGATGGCGCCGATTGCCGCCCGCAAGGCAGGCCAGATCGCGCGCAATGCCGCGGGGGTAATCGCGGTCGAGCTAATGGCTGCCGCGGAGGGCATCGATTATCACGCGCCGCTTAAGACGTCGGATAAATTGCAGGCGATCCATGCCAAAGTGCGGGCTTACTCGCCCCAGTTCACGGCGGACCGTTATTGGGCCGACGAAATGGGGGCGCTCCAGGCGGCGGTTGTGGACGGTGGCATCACTGCCGGGGACGGCGTCTGGCTTAGCTGACGCGGGTCCAGCGCTGTTCCTTGCAGACCAGGTTCATCAGTGCGCAGCCGCGGACGACCATCACGTTCTGACCTTCCTGGCGAACGATCGCCGATCCACTGATCTGGCGCTTCGGCTCATAAGCGCGGCCGCGATAGATGCCGTCGCCCAGTGGCTTCAGGTCGCTCAGGACGCGCGTACCGGGCGTCGCGCCTTTCTCCCGGTTCTTGGGCGATGACCAGCTGACGGTGCCGCACAGCGAATCGCCGCACTTGGCGACGTTGACGATCACGCTCTTCTTGGGGTTCGCCCATTTGCCCTCGAGCGCCGCCTGAGCGGACGCACCGACTGGAATGGCAACAGCCATCAGGACGAGCGCAGCCTTGGTCAAAATCCGAATCATTGTCGTCGTTTAGTCAGATTTTGTGGCGGAAATGGAACCTTCAGCTTGCCCCTAGATGAACCGGTCCAGCTAGCCGGCGCGCGGTAACTGATCGACGCGGGTCCATATCTGGGTTCGGCAGAACAGGCCCACGATTGCGCAACCGGTCAGCTTCATCTGGCCAGTACCGGCTGGCTGGAGGTGAGCAGAGACGTTGATGTTATCGTCGGGGATGAAGAGGGATCCGCTCCAGCGCCCATTCCTGTACCGGACATCGGTCAGCACGGTGGTCCCGACGATGCTCGGTGAATTCTTCGAGACTTCTCGCTGGCCGCGTGCCGAGGCCCACACGACCTTGCCGCAGAATTCCTTGCCACATGGCGCAATGGCGATGATCGCACTTCCGATCGGGTTCTTCCAATAGCCTTCGATCGGTGCTTGAGAGTGAGGCTGCGCAGCGGCCGTGAGGACGAACAGGGCGAGGATGTGGGACGCATTACGCATTCGACCCACGTAGGGAGACTATGCTGACGGCTGGGTGTCAGCTCAATGAAAGTCGCGGCTTTTCGGGATAATTTCGACGTCGCGCGGGTGTCGCCGTGCCGGTGCCCGCCAGCTTCCTGCGCCATCGCCCTGGTTCAGGGTCGAGGGCATCGTTTCGTCGCTTAGGTGGCGAAGCATGTCTGTATGATCCTCCAGCTGCCGAGCGACGACGTGGATCACGCCGTCATCCTCATCCTTCTGGATGATCCCGTGGACGCACATCAGCCGAGCGCCCATTACGATCTTGCGCTGCTTCTCGAATACGTCGGGCCAGATGACGAGATTGGCGACTCCGGTCTCATCCTCCAGCGTGATGAACACGACACCCTTGGCGCTGCCGGGCCGCTGCCGGATCAGCACTAGTCCCGCCATCGATACTCGCTTGCCGTCGCGGATCGATTTCAACTGGTCGGCGGTGATGAACTTCTGCCGCGCATAATGCTCGCGCAGGAAGCGCATCGGATGCGCCTTCAGCGACAGACGGATGGTCTGGTAATCGTTCACGACATGCTCGGCTAACGGCATCGCCGGAAGCTGAGCGGGCTCGTTTTCCGAACCCTCGTCGCGTGCCTCGGCATAAGCGAACAATGGCAAATCCGGCGCCTGCTTCAGCGCTCGCGAGTCCCACAGCGCTGCCCGCCGGTCGAGGTTCATCGAGCGGAACGCATCCGCCGCCGCGAGCCGCTGGATCGCATGCACCGGCACCTGCCCGCGGCTGCGTAGCTCTTCGACAGTCCGGTACGGCTTGCCCGCTACGAGCCGGTCTCCCGCTTCGCGTTGCAGTCCGTCGATCTGCCGCAGGCCCAGCCTTAGAGCGAGACGCCCAGCCTCGTTCGTCCTGAGCGAAGTCGAAGGGCGCTTATCAGACCTTAGGGCCAAGCGCCCTTCGACTACGCGCTTCGCGCTCCGCTCAGGACGAACGGACATTGGCTCAAGCGTGCAGTCCCATTCGCTCTCGTTCACGTCGACTTCGCGCACCACGACCCCATGCTCGCGCGCGTCGCGGACGATCTGCGCCGGCGCGTAGAACCCCATCGGCTGCGAGTTGAGCAGAGCACAGGCGAACGCCGCCGGATATTTCCATTTGAGCCAGCTCGACACGTAAACGAGGTGCGCGAAGCTCGCCGCGTGGCTCTCGGGGAAGCCATATTCGCCGAAGCCCTTGATCTGGTCGAAGCAGCGCTGGGCGAAGTCGGGGTCGTAGCCACGGGTAACCATCCGCCCGACCATCTTGTCCTGAAGCGCGCTGATGTCGCCGCGCGACCTGAACGTGGCCATCGCCTTCCTCAGTTCGTTCGCTTCCTCCGAGGAGAATTTCGCCGCATCGAGCGCGATTTTCATCGCCTGCTCCTGGAAAATCGGCACCCCCATCGTCCGCCCCAGGATGCGCTCGAGCTCGTCGGGCGGACCATGTTCGGGGTCAGGGCAGGGGAAGGTTATCGGCTCCTTGCCTGATCGGCGCTTCAGGAACGGGTGGACCATGTCGCCTTGGATGGGGCCTGGCCGGACGATCGCGACCTCGATCACCAAATCGTAGAAGCAGCGCGGCTTCAGCCTTGGAAGCATGTTCATCTGCGCCCGGCTTTCGACCTGGAACACCCCGAGCGAATCCCCCTTGCACAGCATGTCGTAGACTTCCGGCACCTCGCGCGGGACGGTCGCCAGCTCCCAACTCTCGCCATGATGCAGCGCGATGAGGTCGAAACATTTCCGGATGCACGTCAGCATCCCCAGCGCGAGCACATCGATCTTGAGGATGCCAAGCTCCTCGATGTCGTCCTTGTCCCATTCGATGAAGGTGCGGTCCTCCATTGCGCCATTGCCGATCGGCACGGTCTCGGTCAGCAGCCGCTCGGTCAGGATGAACCCGCCGACGTGTTGCGACAGGTGGCGCGGCATCCCGATCAATTGCTCGGCCAACTTCATCGTGCGCCTGAGGTGCGGGTCGCTGAGGTCGAGCCCGGCATCGTTCGCTCGCGCATCCTCCAGCTCGGGGTCCATGCTACCCCACACGGTCGAGGCGAGCGCGCCGCATACGTCTTCGGAGAGCCCCATCACCTTGCCGACCTCGCGGATTGCCGAGCGCGGGCGGTAATGGATGATCGTCGCGGCGATCCCGGCGCGGTTGCGGCCGTATTTGTCGTAGATGTGCTGGATCACTTCCTCGCGCCGCTCATGCTCGAAATCGACGTCGATATCGGGCGGCTCCTTGCGCTCCTCGGAAATGAAGCGCTCGAACAGCAATTCGTTCACCGATGGGTCGACGCCGGTGATCCCGAGGCAATAGCAGACCGCGCTGTTCGCCGCGCTCCCGCGTCCCTGACACAGGATCGGCGGGTCGAGCCCGCGCGCGAACGCGACGATGTCGTGGACGGTCAGGAAGTAGCGCGCGAAATCGAGCTTTTCGATCAACGGCAGCTCGTAATTCAGCTGCTTCATGACCTTGTCGGGAATGCCGTCGGGCCAGAATTTGCTCGCGCCCTCCCACGTCAGATGCTCGAGATGCTCCTGTGGAGTCCGCCCCTCGGGCACGGTCTCCTTTGGATATTCGTAGCGCAGCTCGTTGAGGCTGAAGTGGAGCGCGTCGGCGAACTCGCGCGTCGCCGAAATCGCGTGCGGCCAGCGCTCGAACAGCCGCACCATCTCGTACGGCGTTTTGAGATGCCGCTCGGCATTGGGGTTGAGCAGATAGCCGGCGGTCGTGATTGTCACCTTCTCGCGGATGCAGGTAACGACATCCTGCAGCGGCCGGCGGTCAGGCACATGATAATGGACATCGTTGGTGGCGAGGATCGTGCAGTCATGCGACCTCGCGATCCGATCGAGCCGCTCGATCCGCGCAGCATCGTCGCCTCGATAAAGCCAGCTCGCCGCGACGTGGCGGAGTGACGGCAAAGCCTCACGAAGCCGCGGCAGCTCCGCCTCAAAGGCGTCGACGTCCTCTTCGGGCCAGGCGATGAAAGCGATGCCGTCAGCATGGTCGGCGACGTCTTGCAGTACCAGCTCGCACTCGCCTTTCTCGGCGCGCATCTTGCCGAGGCTGAGCAGCCGCGACAGCCGGCCATAGCCCTCGCGGTCGATCGGATAGGCGAGCAGGCTCGGCGCATTGGTCAGGTCGAGGCGGCAGCCGATCAGCGGCTTCAGGCCAACGACATCGCAGGCGCTGTGCATCCGCACCACGCCCGACAGCGTGTTGCGGTCGGCGATCCCAATCGCGTCAAAACCATGGTCGAGCGCGGTCCGCACCAGCTCAATCGCGTCCGACGCGCCGCGCAGGAACGAGAAAGGCGAGGAAACGCCAAGCTCGACGAACGGCGCCGGCGTGATTGGTGGCGGTGGCGTGTCGCTGGTCCGAACCAGCTTCAGCCGCGAGAAAATCGACTTCTCGGGCATCAGCCCAGACTCTTCTTTACGTCATTGCGAGGAGCCGAAGGCGACGTGGCAATCCAGAAAAAATGGATCGCCACGCTACGCTCGCGATGACGGCTGTAGCGATGCATCATCCGAACAGGCCGTGGATGAACCAGTTGGGCGCCCCGCCGCGCCCATCGCCGACCAGGCCTTCGCGGTAAATCCAGTATCGCCGCCCCACCGCATCCTCGACACGGTAATAATCGCGCAGCCGCGCCGACGACGGCTGGCGCCACCATTCGGGCGCGATCCGCTCCGGCCCTTCGGCTCGAGCGATGTCATGCACCGCGCGCCGCCACACGAACCGCCGCGGCATGCCCTCGGGCGTCGCGTAAATGACGTCGATCGCTTCCGGCCGGTCGAGCAGCCTCTGCGGCCTCACTGCCGTCATTGCGAGCCCCGTAGGGGCGCGGCAATCCAGTCTTTCTGGATCGCCACGTCGCTGCGCTCCTCGCGATGACGTAATGGCGGGAATCCACCCGTTGGCCCGTTCGGGCAGATGGCTCTCTTGTGGCTGCGGTTTGCGCACGCGTCTCGGCCCAAGCTTCACCGTCAGCCGGTCGACCAGCCGCGCCAGCTCACGCTCGCCGCCCGGCTCCTCGACCAGGCTGTCCTGCGCCGACGCGAGACTCTCGGCCCAGTCGGCGGTCAGCGCGAAAGCATCGAACCCGAACTCCGGGTTCAGCTCCGCCGCCTTGTCGGCCAGCAGCCGCTGGAGGTGCTTGGGCTCGCGGCTGGGGATCGCCGTCGCGACCGCCGCCACCGCGACGCTGCCATCGACGCGATAACCAATCAGCGACAGCCGTCGCGCGCCGAGATGCCGCTCCTGCAGCTGGCGAACGAGCCCGGGGATCAGCCGCTCGAGCGCCTGGGCCGGGGCCTCAGGATGAGTCGCCGGCTCCTCAAGCTTGAACATCGCCCGTGGCGGAAGCTCGGTAGGTGCGCCGGTGAGCGGCTCGGGCTTGCGGCCGGTTGCGCGGTCGAGCGCGGCGACGACATCCTCGACGCCGCGAAACCGCCGCGCCAGCGCGAGGCGCGGCATCTCTATCAGCGCGCCGATCGTCTTCAGTCCGAGCCGCTCCAGCGTCCGCACCGTGTCCGGATCGAGCCTGAGCGCGGAGACGTGCAGCGGCGCCAGCCTCGCCGCGACATCCTCGCCGCACAACGCCGGCGCATAATGCGCCAGCGCCCAGGCCGCCGCTGCGGTCGGCGCAATCGCCACCCGCGCTGTCAGCCCGATGCCGGCGAAGCAGCGCTGTACGTCGCGTACCAGCTCGCGCTCGCTGCCGAACAGATGCGCGACCCCCGTCACGTCGAGCCGCAGCCCATCGCCATCGACCTCGACCAATGGCGACCAGCGGCCCGCCCAACGTGCGACCTGCTGCACCAGCGCGCCATCGCCCTCTGGATCGGCCGGCATCGCGACCAAAGCCGGATCGAGCGCCCTTGCGTCGGTCAGCCGCGCGCCGCTCCTTGCCCCGCGTTCGGCCGCAACTTTGGTCACGGCATGGATGATCGGCCCATGCGCCCCTTCGACGGTCAGGATGATAGGCGCGTCAGGCGCGCAATCGGCGGTCCTCGCCCAGCGTTCGATCGCCAGTGCCGGCAACCAGATGGAAGCGATCCGCCTCATGGAAGATGCTCCAACGGCCCGGAGGCAGCCCGCGCGCCCGGAACAGCTCGGCATCCCACGCTGGCAATCCCGGCGCTCGCGGATCCAGCGGATTCGCCAGCGACGGCACACTCCCAATCCGCCACCGCATCCGCGCGCCGCTGAGGTTGGCCTGGCCGCCAAGCCGAATCAAAAAGGCGGCCACGCCGGACCGCTCCGAAGCGACCGCAAGCCGCCGCGTCGCGGTAAAATCGAGCACCTTGGGGTCGCCCCACAATTCGCCAATGACGCAGGACAAGGCCGCGCATCTCAGGCCCTCTTCCATCGCCCACAACGCATCCTTCGCGTCGCGCGCCTCGACATGGATGAGGTCGCGCGCTGGAAGTCCCGGCGGATGGACCCGTCCTGATTCAAGAATCGCCATCTGGTCCTGGATCCACAGCATCGGCTTGGTCCCATCCACCTGCGCCAGGAGGAATCCGGCCCAGCCGCCGTCGCGCGGGTGCGTTGCGAAGAGTTCGCTAAGCGTAGGACGTTCGGGTTGAGGCAATGCCCAGTGCCCCTGCGAAGGCAGGGGTCCAGTCCGAGCCTGAAGGGCGAGCAAGGAAGCGCTGACGCGCGTCTGGGCTCCTGCCTCCGCCGGAGCACAGGTATCAGACCGCGCGGAGACAGCTCCGCCGGCGACCAGAGACAGACCTCTTGCCACACGACTCACAACATCTTTGTTCTACTTTTGTTCTTTATCCGGTCAGTCGGATGGAAGAGTCAATCCTGCGACTCGCGTCGCGGAAATTCGCCTAGCGGGCGGCGAGTTGGGCGTAGAGCTGCGCCAATTCCTGGTGAGCGCGGCGCGCAGCCAACGTCTCCGCCTGCTTCGCTGCCGCTCGCTCCTGTGCTTCGCGGCGGCGGGCGTAATCGATGGAGTTGAAGGATATCTGTTCCATCCCGCCCCAATGACAGCGCTCGGTGGCGCGGCCATGACTCCGGCGTTTCAGATTGAAGTTAGGCTGCTTCGCGCGCGAGGCCGGCGAAGAACAGGCTGGTGCAATGGTCCCAGCTGTAGTGCGTGGCTTCCTTCGCGGCCGCCTTGCGGTCGGCCTTCAGCGCCCGCGTAACCGCCTTGCCCAGGTCTTGGTCGAGCGCGCCGATGCGCCCCTTGCCGCCGTGGATGCCACGCCCGTCCGCACCGACGATGTCGCCCGGCCCAGGCACCGGATAGGCTGCAACCGGCAACCCGCAGGCCAGCGCCTCGATGTTGACGAGCCCGAATGTGTCGGTGCGGCTCGGGAACACGAACGCGTCCGCGCCGGTATAAACGGACGCCAGCTCGATGCCGTGCTTGGGGCCGAGGAACACGACGTCCGGATATTCCTCCTTCAGCCGCTCGAGCGCCGGCCCGCCACCAACAACGACCTTGGTCCCGGGAACGTCGAGTTCGAGGAATGCTTCGATATTCTTCTCCGGAGCGACCCGCCCGACATTGAGCAGAATCGGCCGCGGCAAATCCTTGAGCGCCGGATGCGGCGGCACGCCGGGATTGAACTGCTCGAGGTCCACGCCGCGCGGCCAGATGTGCGTCCGCTCGAGACCCCGAGAATTGAGTTCCTCCGCCAGCGACAATGTCGCCGCGAATGTCCGGTCCGCGCGGCCGTGAAAGCGGCGCATGACGCGCCAGATCCACTCGACCGGAATCTTCGTCCGGATCGACACATAGTCGGGGAAGCGCGTGTGGAACGCCGTCGTGTAATGCCGGTCGTTCTTCAGGCACCAGCGCCGCGCCGCCCAGCCGATCGGCCCCTCGGTCGCGATGTGGATCGCGTCGGGCTGCGTCGCATCAAGGATCTTTCTAACCCGCCTTGTGCAGGCCAGCGACAGCCGGATTTCGGGATAAGTCGGGCACGGCATCGTCCAGAAGCGCGACGGTTCGATGACCTCGACCTCATGACCCTCGGCGCGCAACCCATCGACCGTCGTGGACAGGGTGCGAACGACGCCGTTCACTTGCGGATGCCAGGCATCCGTCGCCAGGACGATCTTCACGCGGCGGCTATTTCAGCAGCGGCGGTGACGGCGGCAGCACCGGACCGTTTGTGCGCCGCCCAGTCGACGATTTCCATCTGTCCGTTCGGGTGCTCGACCAGGGCTGTGCAGCTCTCCACCCAGTCGCCGTCATTGTAATAAGTCACGTCGCCGATCTGGCGGATCTCGGCGGTGTGGATGTGACCGCACACGACGCCGTCGACGCCGCGCTCGACCGCCGCATGCGCGACCGCCTGCTCGAAGCTGCAGACGAACTGGACGGCGTTCTTGACCTTCTTTTTGATGAGCGCGGACAGCGACCAATAAGGCAGGCCCAGCCGTTTGCGGACGCTATTGATCAGGCCGTTGGCCTTCAGCAGCAGGGTGTAGGCATAGTCGCCGAGGAAGGCGAGCCAGCGGGCGTAGAGCACCACGCCGTCGAACTGGTCGCCGTGCAGCACCAGCAGCTTGCGTCCATCGGCGGTCACATGGATCGCTTCGGGCGACAGTTCGATCCCGCCGAAGTTCATCCCGACATAGTCGCGGAAGACCTCGTCGTGATTGCCGGGCACATAAACGACGCGTGTCCCGTGCTTGGCTTTCTTCAGCACGCAGCGAACCACATCATTGTGCCGTGGCGGCCAATACCAGCCTTTTCGCAACTGCCAGCCATCGATGATGTCGCCGACCAGGAATAGGGTCTCGCATTCGGTCGATTTCAGGAAGTCGAGCAGCATCTCCGCTTGGCATCCCGATGTGCCGAGGTGCGTGTCGGAAACCCAGATCGTGCGATAAGCGAAAATTGGCCGGGTCGGCTCGAAATGGACCGGTTCTTCAATCCAGGCCGCCGCTCCCGTTATCGCGGGAACCGGCAGTCGTGTGTGCGCTGTCATCCCCATCTCCCGAGCGCGTGGTCGGTATGCGGGGAGTTATCCGCGAGGCATGAGTCTGGCAGATGACGGAACGGCGTAAGTCCCGTGACAGTGGCCAAAAGGCTTCAGCTGTGCTCTTCGAGGAACTTTCCGACTTCGCGGACAACGTCCTTCGACGCCTTGGGTGAGATGGCGAAGGCCATGTGATGGCAGGCGAGCTCGACCGCCTTGTCGCGTTCATGTGGCAGCCCGCGCGCCGCCCGTGGCGCGATCAGTCCGTCACGCCGCGACCAGATGGCGAGGTGGGGTACCGGCGGCTTTTCGGTGATGCGCGGGATCGGCGGGTCGTCCACCGGGTGCTTCGCGACCTTCTCGTACAGCCGCCACACATTGTTCTGCCGCGGGTCGCCTGAGAACGGTGAGCCGAGCGTGATCACCGCCCGCACCTGTTCCGGGTGATACCGCGCATATTCTCGAGCGAAGAGTCCACCGAGGCTCCAGCCGACGATCACGATCGGCCTGTCGTGGCCGAGCCCGTCAATGCGCTCGCCGAGCTTCTCCAGCGTGTCCGGCCGGGCGCCGAAGTTCCAGCCTTGCTTCCAGCCGTGAACGCGATAGCCGGCGCGCGCCAGCTCGCGGCGAAGCGCAAACGTTGTCTGGTCGCTGCACAGGAAGCCGGGGATGACCAACACCGGCTGGCCGTTGCCGGGCCCGCGCGGCCCGCGCTTGCGGAACGTGCCGAGCATGCGCCCGAAATTCCACGCGAGTTCCCCCCAATTGCCGTGCTTGGGCGGCGCGTCGTCGCCTTCCCACGGATGCGGGGGCTTCGGGTTGCTTACAGGAATTGGCGCCCCATCAGCTCTTGCAGCGCCTTCGGTAGCTTCACGTGTCCGTCTGCCGTCTGGTGGTTTTCGAGCAGCGGCACCAGGATTCGTGGACTCGCGAGCGCGGTGTTGTTGAGCGTGTGCGCGAACCGCACCTTTCCGTCGCTCCCGCGGTAACGGATGTTCGCCCGGCGCGCCTGCCAGTCGTGCAGCGTCGAGCAGCTGTGCGTCTCGCGATACTTGCCTAGCGAAGGCACCCAGCTCTCGATGTCGTTCATGCGATATTTGCCGAGACCCATGTCGCCGGTTGAGGTTTCGATCACCTGGTACGGAATTTCCATCGCCTGTAGGAGCTCCTCGGCCAGCCGCAGCAAGGCCGCGTGCCACTCGGCCGACTGCGCGTCATCGGCTTCGCAGATGACATATTGCTCGACCTTCACGAACTGGTGGACCCGCAGCAGCCCGCGCACGTCCTTGCCCGCGCTTCCCGCTTCGCGGCGGAAGCAGGGCGAGTAACCGGCATAAAGGACCGGCAATTTGTCCGCTTCGATGATCTCGCCCGAATGAAGCGAGGTCAGCACGACCTCCGCCGTCCCCGCCAGCCACAGATCGTCGTTCGGAAGTTCGTAGGTCTCTTCGCGATGCCCCGGGAACTGGCCCTGGTTGAGGAACGCCTGCTCGCGCGCGATCGCCGGCACCGTGATTGGTGAGAAGCCCGCGTTGCCGATCTTCTCCAGCGCCCACGCCATCAATTTGGCCTCGAGCAGCGCCAATCCACCCTTGAGGCAGTAAGTGCGGCTGCCCGACACCTGGGTCACCCGCGACAGGTCGCCCCAGCCGTTCTTCTCGATCAGCGCGACATGGTCGAGCGGCTCGAAATCAAAGCTCGGCACTGCGCCTTCGGTGCGGATGACAGTGTTGGAGCTCTCGTCCGGCCCGACCGGCGCGCCCTCGTACGGAATACCGGGGAGCTTCAGCATCAGCGCCTTCAGCTCGGCGTCCTTTGCCTCGAGCCCGCCTTCGATCTCCGATGCCTTCGCGCCCGCTTCCTTCGCCTGGCGGCCAAGCTCTGCCTTCTCTTCCGGCGTCGCGTCCTTGAACCTGGCGCTGACGGCGTTGCGCTCGGCCCGCAGCTGATCGATCTGGGTCTTCGCCCCGCGCACCTCGGCGTCGAGCGCCAGCAGCGCGTCGAGGTCGAGGTCCACGCCCTTGTCGCGGATCGCCTTCTCGACCGTATCACGGTTCGCCTTGATGAAATCCAACGCCAGCATGGTCGCGGCACTGCTCGAATTGCGCGGCGAGGGCAAGTTCGCCTAGGGCCTTGCCGATGTTCTCAGGTCTGCTTGCTTTGCTCGACGATGTTGCAACCATCGCCAAGCTCGCCGCTTCCTCCATCGACGATGTCGCGGGCGCCGCCGGCCGGGCCGGCACCAAGGCCGCCGGCGTGGTTATCGACGATACCGCCGTCACGCCGCGCTACGTCGTCGGCCTCAGTCCCGAGCGCGAGTTGCCGATTATCGGCAAGATCGCTTGGGGCTCGCTCAAGAACAAAGTCCTGCTGCTCCTTCCGTTGGCGTTGCTGCTCACCGCCTTCGCGCCGGGCCTGATCACGCCGTTGCTGATGATCGGCGGCTCCTACCTCGCCTTCGAAGCGACTGAAAAGGTCGTCGAGAAGCTGCGCCACGAGCATGAGCATGAGGAGCAATTGGTCGACGCGATGGCCGACCCGCACGAGCTCGAGAAGCTCCAGGTCAAAGGCGCGATCCGCACCGACCTCATATTGTCGGCCGAGATCATGGCGATCGCACTGGCCAGCCTCGAGCATCTGAGCCTGATCCCGACCGCTTTCGCGTTGGTGGCCGTGGCGTTCGCGATCACGGCCGGCGTTTATGGCGTCGTCGCCCTCATCGTGAAGCTCGACGACATCGGCCTCCACCTGGCCGAGCGCCGCGACCGCTCGGTCCGGGCCATCGGCGAGCTACTAGTCCGGATCGTCCCCCGGATGCTGACCAGCCTGTCGGCGATCGGCACGGCCGCGATGCTGTGGGTCGGCGGCGGCATCCTGCTTCACGGGCTCGATGAGCTGAACCTGCTCGCCGTCATTCCCGAGACCGTTCACGGCATTGCGCACAGCATTGCTGCTCAATCGGGCCCGTTCGAACCGGCCGTCGACTGGCTCATCAACGCCATCGGGGGAGCTATCTTCGGACTATTGATCGGCGGAATGATCGTCCCGGTCGTCCGGCGCTTCACCAAGCATCCGGAAGACCTGATCGTCGATTAATCGAAGTGCAGCCGGCGATAGCTGGCGCGGAAGAACAGCAGCGGATCGAGGCTGGTATCGAAGCTCGCCTTCACCACCTTGCCGACGAGGATGTGGTGGTCGCCGCCGTCGTGCACCGCATAGCGCTCGCATTCGAACACGCAGAGCGAATCTTCGAGGATCGGCGCGCCTGCTTCGCCACAACTCCACGCCGTGTTGCCGAACCGGTCCTCGGCCCGCGTCGAGAAGCTGATCGACGCCGGCTGCTGCTCGCGCTGCAGCACGTTGACCGCGAAGCATGATCCCGTCGTCAGAGTCTCCGCCGCGACCGATTTCTTGTGGATGCACACCAGCAGCAACGGCGGATCGAGCGACACCGAGGTGAAGCTGTTGACGGTGATCCCCGACGGTTTCCCTTCGGGATCGAGGCAGGTGACGATCGTCACGCCGGTCGCGAAACAGCCGAGCGCGTCGCGCAGCGTGCGCGGGTCGTGCCCGGTCCGGTATTCGCCCTTCGTCGTCTCCACCATGCATTTGGCTATAGCGTTCTCGACTGCCATTGCGAGGCGCGATAGCTAGCGCGGCATTGTTTCATCGGAGGGTCTGACATGGTTCGGGGCGCATTCGCTGCATTTCTGTTGTTCACCGCAGCTTCGGCTTCAGCCGCGCCCGATCCCAACCTCTATCTCGAACAGGTCGATGGCGCCCGGGCCATGACCAAGGTCAAGGCATGGAACGCGACCACCCGCGCGAGCCTCGAAAAGCAGCCGGGCTTCGCCAATTACCGCAGCCGCGCCCTCGCTCTGCTTTCGACCAACGAGAAGATCGCCGAGCCCGACCAGGTGATCGGCGACAAGGTCCTCAACTACTGGCAGGACGACCAGCATCCGCGCGGTATCTGGCGCGTCTCGCCGCTCGCCGCTTATGCCTCGGGCCACCCGGTGTGGCGGACGCTCATCGACATCGACGCGATGAGCAAGGCGGACTCGAAGAACTGGGTGTTCAAGGGCGCCGATTGCCTCGCGCCGGGCTATAACGATTGCCTCGTCAGCCTGTCGAACGGCGGCGGCGACGCGGTCGAGGTGCGCGAGTACGATCTCGACAAGGCCGCCTTTATCCCGAACGGCTTCTTCGTCCCCAACGCCAAGTCGAACATCGCCTGGGCCGGCCCCGACGCCTTGTTCATCGGCACGGACTACGGCCCGAACTCCCAGACCGATTCTGGCTATCCGCGCATCGTGAAGCTGTGGAAGCGAGGCACCCCGCTATCATCCGCGACCCAGCTCTCCGAAGGCGTGAAGAGCGACGTCTCCGTCAACGCCTACACCATCTACGACGGCGGCCAGTTCTGGCCGATCCTCAACCGCAGCGTCGATTTCTACCATTCGAAAATCAGCCACATCGCGCCCGACGGCCGCCTCGTGCCGACGATCCTGCCCGACGACGCCACGATCAGCGGCATCCTCGACGGCCGCGCCATCGCGCAGCTCAAGACCCCGTGGGAAGGCCGCCCAGCCGGTGCGCTCGTCGCTTACTCGGTGCCCGACCTCCTCGCCGGCAAGCGCCCGACGGTCGAGACCGTGTTCATCCCCAACGAGCACCAAGCGGTCGAGGAAGTCGCGACCAGCAAGTTGGCGCTCTGGGTCAAATATCTCGAAGACGTCTCGGGCAAGCTGATGGCGATGCAGCGCTCCCCCGACGGCAGCTGGGCCGGCAAGGTCATCCCGCTCGCCGACAAGTCGACAGTGCACCTCAATGCCACCGCGTCCGGCTCCGACCTCGCCTTCGCGACGGTCGAGGGAATGCTGACTCCGCCGACCCTGTTCGCGGTCGATCCCGCCGCGGCGGGTCCCGTCCGCGTCCAGGCGCTCCCCGCCCAATTCGATGCGTCGAACATGGTGGTTGAGCAGAATTTCGCGACCTCGCCCGACGGCACGAAAATCCCTTACTTCCTCGTCCATCGGAAGGACGTGACCGGCCCGGTCCCCGTGCTCATGCACGCTTATGGCGGGTTCGAAGCCGCGCAGACTCCCGGCTACCTCGTCTCGCAGCCCTATCGCTCGGGCCCGATTGCCTTGTTCACGGTCGAGGACGGCAAGGCCTACGTCCTCGCCAACATTCGCGGCGGCGGGGAATACGGCCCCAACTGGCACAACGCCGTCCTGCGCGAGAACCGGCAGAAGGCCTATGACGACCTCTATGCCGTCGGGCAGGACCTGATCGCCCGCGGCGTCACGCAGAAGGGGAAGATCGCTGTCTCGGGCCGTTCCAACGGCGGCCTCATGGCCTCGGTCGCGATCGAGCAGCGCCCCGATTTGTTCGGCGCCGCGATCATCGGCTCGCCCTTGGTCGACATGAAGCGCTACTCGCACCTCCTCGCCGGCGCGTCGTGGATGGGCGAATATGGCAACCCCGACGTCCCCGGCGACTGGGCGTTCATCAGCAAATATTCGCCCTACCAGAACCTCAAGTGCGGCGTGAAATATCCGGTGCCGTTCATCTACACCTCGACCCGCGACGACCGAGTCCACCCCGGCCACGCGCGCAAGCTCGCCGCGAAGCTCGAGGCGTGCCACGACAAATTCTTCTACGACGAAGCGATCGAGGGCGGCCACGCCGCCGGCATCGTCCCCGAGGAAGATGCGCAGCGCGTCGCGCTTGAGACGGTGTACATGAACCTGCTGCTCCCCGCTCCGGGCGCGAAGGCTCCGTCGGGCGAGCGGGGTTTCTAACTAGCGTCGTTCGTCCTGAGCGAAGTCGAAGGGCGCACCGCCCGCGCCGGTGCCAAGCGCCCTTCGACTACGCCGCTATGCGGCTCCGCTCAGGACGAACGATTACAGTTTGAGCAACCGCTCCGCGCTCAGCCCTAGCACCTCGTCGATCGTCCCCTCCAGCGTCTCCGAAACGAGATACCGAGGCTGGAACGCGTCATGCTTGTACGGCGTGTTCACGGCCCGCTCGGCCGAGAACGGCAGCCGCTCGACCGCATCGCTCTCCAAACTGAAATGCGCCTCGCCAAAACTCGACGCCAACCCCGCGCCAAGGATCTTCAGCTCGCCCTGCTCCTTCGCCAGCCCGAACTCGACGCTGTGCCAGTACAGCCGCGCCGCCTTGTGCCCCTGGCCCGCCGCGATCGCCGCCAGCCCTAGCTCGCCGACATGCTTCGTCATCTCGGCATAGTCGTGGTGCGCCAGCATCGGGATGTGCCCGAACATGTCGTGGAAGCAGTCGGGCTCTTCGAGGTAATCGAGCTCCTCGCGCTTGCGAATGAAGTTGCCCACCGGAAACACCCGCTCGCTCAGCATGGCGAAAAAGATCTCGTCCGGCACGAGCCCCGCGACCGCCACCGTCTGCCACCCCGTGCGTGGTTCCAGGACTGCGTTCAGCCCCTCGATGTCGGGCACGCCGGGATGCGCCAGGCGCAGCAGGTCGATGCCGTCAAGGAACGGCGTGACCACCCGCGTGCCGAGCAGATCGACCTGCCGAGCGAACAGCAGGTCCCAAACCGCGTGGTCGTCCTCGGTGAACGACTCCCAGTCCTGCGGGACGACATAATCCTGCCAGCCAAGAGGCTGCTCTTTGGTGGCGGTGGCTCGGTGAAGCATTCTTTCGTCCTTCATTGGGCAATAAAAAACCCGCCGCGGAGGCCGGGGCGGGGTTCGAGGTTGGTCGTCTGAACTAGGCGCGCGTCAGCCGATCCCAACCTCGTCGGGATAATAATATACGGCGCCGTTCGCGTTGCGTGTCATTGCGGGTCCGTATCTCACGCCCCGCCTTAACGCACAATGGCTGGATTTGAGCCGTTGACGACTATGCACACTCATACTCCCACACTTCGCGCCAGGCATTCTGGTCGCTGTTGCGAGCGTACACGACCACCCAGTCGAAAAGGTCCTGCGGGGCCAGATGCTCCTCTTCGGCGATTGCCGCCAACTCGTTGAGTTCGATTGAATAGCAAAATCCGGCTGCAACTTGCGTGTTACCGATTTCCCTTTGATCGTCGTCCTTGAGTGGCTGACGCCCGCTGACGGCCTCAAGAAATAGAAGATGGCCAAGACTCCCGTCATAGCCATCACGGGACGCGTGAAAGACCGAGCCAACGCGCCCGCAGTTATCGCAAGTCGCCTCTATACCTCCCACGCCATATTCTCCCGCCAAAACCTCCTGCAGCGAGAAGTACTCGTGCCCGCAATTTTGGCAGCACAGGCCGAATCGAATGATCGGTCGATTGGGCTGAGGCTGCTCTGCATCGTTGGTCGCGAAGTCTCGCAGACCCGACGGTGCCATAGGGGGCTCGAGGTTCATCATTAGCTCTCAAGCCCATTGATCGCCTCGGCGAGCTTCACGTCGCGCTCGGTCACGCCGCCCGCATCGTGGCTCGTCAACCGGAAATCGACGCGGTTCCACACGCTGGTGAATTCGGGGTGGTGGTCGACCTTCTCGGCATGCAGCGCGACCCGCGTCAGGAAGCCGAACGCCTCGCTGAAATCGGCGAGCTTGAACGTCCGCACCAGCGCCTTTCCGCCGTCCTCGAACGTCCATCCATCCGGCGCGTCCATAACGATTCTCCTGTCCTACACGCAGCCCGCCGCCTTATGGCTTCATTCGCGGCCGGGGCGAAGGCCGAAGGTGACAAAGTGGAGGAAATGGAGGGACACCCATTTCTTCCACTTCACCGCCGCAAATCGACGCCGTCAGTGTGAACATTGGGAACATTCGCGCCCTTGAAATGACGGCACCGTCGGCGCAACTGGCCGCCAAAGGAGACTGCTGATGGCCACGACGGCCGAGGAAAAGACCGCCACCGGGTTCGCCAACCCGATGGGCACCGACGGGTTCGAGTTCGTCGAATATACCGCGCCCGACCCGCAGCTCTTGCGCGAGCTGTTCACGAAGATGGGCTTCCCCGCCGTCGCGAAGCACAAGCGTAAGGACGTCACGCTCCACCGCCAGGGTGAGATCAACTTCATCATCAATGCCGAGCCCGGCAGCTATGCCGAGCATTTCGCCCGCGACCACGGCCCCAGCGCCTGCGCGATGGCCTTCCGCGTCAAGGACGCCAAGTTCGCCCACGACCGTGCGATCAGCCTCGGCGCGACCTCGGTCCAGACCGACGTCGCCCATGGCGAGATGGACATTCCGGCGATCGAGGGCATCGGCGGGTCGCGCTTGTTCCTGGTCGACACCTACGGCGACAAGGGCTCGATCTACGACGTCGATTTCGACTTCTTCCCCGACGCCGACAAGCGGCTAGCGGACCTCGACAGCCGCCTCACCTACATCGACCACCTGACCCACAATGTGAATCGCGGCCAGATGTCGGTCTGGGCCGACTATTACGAGCGGCTCTTCAACTTCCGCGAGATTCGTTACTTCGACATCGAGGGCAAGCAGACCGGCCTCTTCTCCAAGGCCATGACCTCGCCCGACGGCAAGATCCGCATCCCGCTGAATGAGAGCCAGGACGACAAGAGCCAGATCGAGGAATTCCTGCGCGAGTATAAAGGCGAGGGCATCCAGCACATCGCGCTCGCCACCTCGGACATCTACCAGAGCGTGGACATCCTGCGCGGCCGCGGCATCGCCTTCCAGGACACGCCCGACACTTATTACGAGCTCGTCGACGACCGTGTGAAGAACCACGGCGAACCGACCGCGGAAATGAAGAAGCGCGCGATCCTGGTCGACGGCGCGCCGACCGAAGGGCAGGGCTTGCTGCTGCAGATCTTCACCCAGAACGTGATTGGCCCGATCTTCTTCGAGATCATCCAGCGCAAGGGCAACGAAGGCTTCGGCGAGGGCAACTTCAAGGCGCTGTTCGAGAGCATCGAGCTGGATCAAATACGCAGAGGCGTGATCTGAATCCCACGCAAACATCCGTTCGTCCCGAGCGAAGTCGAGGGGCGCGTCTCGACTACGCTCGACACGAACGAAATTAGGAAGCGCATGACCGAAGCCTTCATCTGCGACTACGTTCGCACCCCGATCGGCCGCTACGCCGGCGCGCTGTCGAGCGTCCGCGCCGACGATCTCGCCGCGATCCCGATCAAGGCGCTGATCGACCGCAACCCGAACGTCGACTGGGGCGATGTCGACGACGTGATCCTCGGCTGCGCCAACCAGGCGGGCGAGGACAACCGCAATCTCGCGCGCATGGCCGGCTTGCTCGCCGGGCTGCCCGACAGCTCGGGCGGCGTGACGCTCAACCGCCTGTGCGGCTCCGGCCTCGATGCAGTGGCGATGGCGGCGCGCGCGATCCGCGGCGGCGAGGGCGAAATGATCGTCGCCGGCGGCAGCGAAAGCATGAGCCGCGCGCCCTTCGTCATGGCGAAGGCAACCTCAGCCTTCGACCGCAATGCCGAGATGTACGACACCACCATCGGCTGGCGTTTCGTCAATCCGAAGATGAAGGCGGCCTACGGCGACGACACGATGCCGAGCACCGGCGAGAATGTCGCCCAGGACTTCCAGATCAGCCGCGAAGACCAGGACGCGTTCGCGGCCCGCAGCCAGGACAAGGCCGCGAAGGCGCAGGCCAACGGCCGGCTCGCCGCCGAGATCGTCGGGGTCGAGATTCCGCAACGCAAGGGCGACCCGGTGATCGTCGACAAGGACGAACATCCGCGCGCGACGAGCATGGAAGCCCTCGCCAAGCTGAAGCCGATCGTCCGGTCCGACGGCACCGTGACCGCCGGCAATGCCTCCGGCGTCAACGACGGCGCCGCGGCGCTGATTATCGCGGACGAAACCTCGGCCCGCCGTAACGGCCTGACGCCCAAGGCGCGGATCCTTGGAGCTGCGGTCGCCGGCGTGCCGCCGCGGATCATGGGCATCGGTCCCGCGCCCGCCACCGAGAAACTCGTGAAGCGCCTCGGCCTCAAGGTCAGCGACTTCGACGTGATCGAATTGAACGAAGCCTTCGCGGCGCAGGGTCTCGCCGTGCTTCGCCAGCTCGGCATCGCCGACGACGATCCGCGCGTGAACCCCAACGGCGGCGCGATCGCGCTCGGCCACCCGCTCGGCATGTCGGGCGCGCGCCTCGCGCTTACCGCGACCGAGGAGCTGCAGCGGACCGGCGGCAAATATGCGCTCGCCACCATGTGCATAGGCGTCGGCCAGGGCATCGCGCTCGCCATCGAACGGGTGTAAATTGGGCGCCGTGGCGACGGCAGCGGAACACCTCGACAAAGCGGCGATCATGGCCGTGCTCGACCGCGTGCCCGATCCGGAGATTCCGGCGTTGACCATCACCGACCTCGGCATCGTGCGCGGCATCGCCGACGACCCGCCGCGGGTGTTGGTGACGCCGACCTACACCGGCTGCCCGGCGACCGTCGCGATCGAGCAGATGGTCAGGGCCGCGCTCGACGAAGCGGGCTACGCCGACGTCCACATCGAACGGGTCCTCTTCCCCGCCTGGACCACCGACTGGATCACCGAGCGCGGACACCAGAGGCTAAAGGCCTACGGCATCGCCCCGCCCAACCCCTCAGCCATTGCGGAATGCCCGAAGTGCGGCTCGACCGACACCGTCGAAGTCAGCCGCTTCGGCTCAACTCCGTGCAAAGCGCAGTGGCGCTGCAAATCCTGCCTGGAGCCATTCGACCGCTTTAAGTGCCACTGAGGGGTTTAGATCACCACTCGGCGAAGCTGCCGTCGCTCGTCCGGAAGATCGGATTGCGCCAGCGGTGGCGGTCCTTGTCCGCTTCCCGCACCGCCGCCTCGTCGATCTCGACGCCGAGCCCCGGCCCTTCCGGCACCGGCAGGAAACCGCCGACTGGGGTCAGGGCTTCCTTGTTGGCGCAGAAGTTCAGCAGGTCGTGCCCGCCGGTATTGTAATGGATGCCGAGGCTGATTTCCTGGATCGCATGGTTTGGCGTGCAGGCCGCGATCTGCAGGCAGGCGCCGAGCGCCAACGGGCCCAATGGGCAGTGCGGCGCCACCGCGACGTCATAGGCCTCTGCCATCGCCGCGATCTTCCGCACCTCGAGGATCCCGCCGGCATGGCTAAGGTCGGGCTGGATGATGTCGACCGCGCCTTGCTCAAAGAACGGCTTGAAGTCCCACCGGCTGAACAGCCGCTCGCCGAGCGCGATGGGGGTCGAAGTCAGCGCCGCAATCTGCGCCAACCCTTCCGGGTTCTCACTGAGCAACGGCTCCTCGATGAACAACAGCCCGAGCGGTTCTAGTGCCCTCGCCAGTTGCTTCGCCATCGGCCGGTGCACCCGGCCGTGGAAGTCGAGCCCGACGTCCATGCCCTGCGCCTGCGCCGCCTCGACCCGCTTCACCACCGCGTCGAACTCGGACGGCGTGCCGATCCAGTTCATCTCGGCCGTCGCGTTCATCTTGACCGCGGTGAAGCCCTGCTTCTTCCGGCCCTCGGCCGCGTCGGCGATCTCGTGGGGCCGGTCGCCGCCGATCCAGGCATAAGAGCGGACCTTGTCGCGGACCTTGCCGCCCAGCATCTGCCACGCCGGCAGCCCGAGCGCGCGGCCCTTCAGGTCCCACAGCGCCTGCTCCAGCCCCGCGAGCGCCGACATCAGCACCGGCCCGCCGCGATAGAAGCCACCGCGATACCCGACCTGCCAGATGTCCTCGATGTTGAACGGGTCGCTGCCAATGAAGCGGTCGCGGAAGGCTTCGAACACGCCGTCCACCGCTTCGGCCCAGCCTTCGAGGCTCGCCTCGCCCCAACCGAACGCGCCGTCGTCCGCCTCGACCCGGACGAACAGCCAGCGCGGCGGCGCGAAGAACGTCTCGATCCTGCCGATCTTGCGGCTCACGCCTTGGCTTCCTTCGCATCTGAACTATCGTCCGACGTGTTCGCATTGCTGGCGTTAGCCTGCGTCCCGCTTTCGCCGGGGTGGCGTCCCGCCGCATCGTCGCCGCCGCCATCGCCTTCGCCGATCTTTTTAATCGGCACGATCAGACACACGCTCTGCGCAGGAAGCACGTTCCGCCAATCGGCGATCAGCTGCTTGTACGCTCGCCCGACGTTTCGGATCTTGCGGTCGAGGTCGAACAGCCCGAGCGGATTGACGTTCCCGTTCTTCTCGCGAAGCGCGGTGTCCCAATCGACCTGGTCCGTCAGCGAATACCAGGTGAAGCCGACGGTAGGGATACCCACGTTGCGCAGCCGCAGCACGTTGGCCCATTCCTTCCACAACCACTTAACCGCTTCGTCGCCGTGCGGGCCTTCCCACAGGTTGGTCTCGGTGTGCATCACCGGCAGGCGGTAGCGGTTGTAATATTGCCGTGTGATCTCGGTGTAACCGAACGTTTCCCCGGCGGCGACAGTATGCCCGTCGGCGAACACGCGGTGCTCGTTCAGCTGGTAATAGTCGTTGCCAAAGATGCAGTGCTGCTTCAGCCGATGCTCGAGGAACCAGTTATATTCCTCGCGGGTCATCCCGTTATCCATCAGATATTCGTACATGCCGCTGTCGACGCGACGTCCGTAATTGAGGTCGAGTGACAGGAACCGCATCTGGTTGAGCACTTCCGCGCGACCGATCGCGGCGGGTGAATCCGCGTGATAATATTCGGATGATTCGGACTGGATGAAGATCGCGTCGTGTCGGCGCTTGAGGATTTCGATCATCCCCATGATGTTGGCGCGGACCAAGTGCTTCAACGCCGTGACGAACGACCGGTCGTCCTTCTTCTGCTCGTTCCACCAACCGTATTTCGCGGAGAAGACTGCGCAGATGAACATCTCGTTGATCGGCGTGTAGAGCTGCACCCACGGGAAGCGCTCGGCGAAAGCGCCCGCGTAATCCGCGAACAGGCGCGGGAAATCCGGATTCTGAAAATTACCGATCCAGTCGGGAACGCCGAAGTGGCAAAGATCGACGATCGGCGTGATGTCGCGTCGTTTCAACTCGGCGAACGTCTGGTCGGTGAATTCCCAGTCGAACTTGTTCGGGCCGAGGTACGTCCTGTAGATCGGAGGCCCGTACCGAAGATAATTGATGCCGATTTCCTGAACGCAGTCGAAGTCTTCGCGCCAGCGTTCGTAATGGCCGCAGACCTCCATCTCATCGACTCGAGTCTTGCCATTGTTGATCGTCGGGATGCTGTTTTCGATCCCCGTCGCGAACATGAAGTTAGCGATGGTTCAATCTCCTCGAAGCTCACCCCCGGCGCACCGATAGCCGGGCGCCTGAAAAAGAAAACACGGAGCGAAGTCGCGTCCGCGATGTTTTTCGCTAAGGCAGTAAAGCATGCGCTGGGCGGAAGGTTTCATTGCAGTCGACTGGGGCACGACGAATCGTCGCGCCTATCTGCTCGATTCGACGGGCAAATGCGTCGAGGAGTTTGAGGACGGCAAGGGCGCGCTTTCGGTTCCCAAAGGCGAATTCCCGGCGGCGGCAGCCGAAATCCGAACTCGGCTGGGCGACCATCCCATGCTCCTCGCCGGAATGGCCGGGTCGAATCGTGGGTGGGTCGATGCACCCTATTTGCCGTGCCCACGCGGCATCGACGATCTCGTCAGTAATCTCGTGTGGGCTGGCGAGCGAGAAGCCATTGTCCCGGGACTGTCATTTATTGGCGATGGCCGTGCCGACGTCATGCGCGGCGAGGAAGTTCAGCTCCTCGGCGCGATCGCGGCGGGTTACGTCGCTGCAGACGCGCTGGTCTGCCATCCTGGAACACACAACAAATGGGTCGTGGTTGAAGGCGGGCAAGTTACTCGTTTCCGGACCGTGATGACCGGTGAAATGTTCAATCTATTGAAGAACCACAGCATTATCGGCGACCGATTGCAGGGGAAAGTCACTGTTGGCGCGGCCTTTGAGCGCGGTGTTGCCCACGGTCTCGACCACACCGACCTGACATCGGAACTGTTCGCGATCCGCGCCCGTTGGCTGCTGGGCGTGACGGAACCGGAAGCGTCTGCGTCCTACGCCAGCGGATTACTCATTGGCTCGGATGTAAGGATAGGGCTGGCTAACCATGACCAGGCGGTTGTCATGGGGCGTCCAGAGCTGACCAGGCTCTACGCCGCCGCCGTCGGTATGGCCGGCGGTGCGGCGTCCGAACTCGATGGCGAGAAATGCTTCCTCGCCGGAATCACCGAAATCGCGAAGAGGATGAAGTGAGCGCCAAAGAGCTACTGCACCGCTACCTCGATGAATGCCCGCTCGTGGCGATTGTCCGTGGCGTGACACCAGACGCCGCCGAAGCGATCGGCGACGCGATCTACGAAGCCGGCATTCGCATCATCGAAGTTCCGCTGAACTCGCCCGAGCCCCTCAAGAGTATCGAGCTTCTCGCGAGCCGGTTCGGCGAACGCATGCTTGTCGGTGCGGGCACCGTGCTCAACGCGCACCAGGTCGCCGACGTGAAGTCTGCTGGGGGCAGGATCATCGTCTCGCCCAATGCCAACCTTGCCGTGGTTTCGGCGACCGCGGCGGCGGGGTTGGTCGCATCGCCGGGCTTTTTCACTCCCACGGAAGCATTTGCTGCCATCGATGCGGGCGCGACCGCATTGAAGCTCTTTCCAGCCGAAGCGGCTTCGCCCGCTGTGCTGAAAGCGCAACTCGCGGTCATCCCGAAGGATGTCCCCTTGATGGTTGTCGGCGGCGTGAAGCCCGACAACATGCGGCCTTGGCTCGACGCTGGTGCGGCAGGCTTTGGTCTCGGCGGTGGCCTTTACCAGCCCGACCAATCCGCCTCTGAGACCCTCGAAAAAGCTTACGCCTACGTTGCCGGAGTGAGGACCTGATGCGCCCAATGCGAATTGCGATCCTGGGTTATGGAAAGATTGCGGAAGACCAGCACGTGCCATCGATCGCCGCCGATCCGCGGTTCGAACTCGCGGCAGTTTCAAGCCGGTCGGGGCAAGGACCGGAACCCGTGTTCAAGGACTGGCGAGAGCTCATCCGTAAGGTCGAAGGCCTCGATGCCGTTGCCATCACCACGCCGCCCGCACCGCGCTATGAGATTGCGCGCGAGTGCATTCTGAACGACCTGCACTGCTTGCTTGAAAAGCCGCCCAGCGATGGACTGAGCGAGATCGCCGATCTCGACCTGCTGGCGCAGACCCATGGCGTGTCGATCTACACGACCTGGCACGCGCAACATCATTCGACCGTCGACGCCGCCGAGCGAGCGCTCGCGGGCAAGCGCATCAAGACGATGAAGATCACCTGGCACGAGGACGTGCACAAGTGGCATCCCGGCCAGACCTGGATCTGGGAGCCGGGCGGGTTCGGCGTGTTCGATCCCGGCATCAATGCCTTCTCGATCGCTACGAAGGTCTTCCCCGGCGCATTGCTCGTAAAGGCGGCCGACCTCCTGATCCCCGAAAACGCCCAGACGCCCATCGCCGCCGACATCAGTTTTGCCAGCCCCGATGCCGATGGGACGCTAACGGCCAGCCTCGACTGGCGCCGGACCGGAGGCGAGGAATGGACGATCGAGATTGAGGCCACCGATGGAACGAGGGTTCGCCTGGAGGAGGGCGGGTCCAAGCTGCATCTGAACGGCGCTCTGCACGTCGATGACGGTCCCGGAGAATATCCCGATATTTACGCGCAATTCGCGGATCTGATCGACGAGCATCGAAGTCACGTCGACGTTGCGCCGCTGCGATTGGTCGCTGATTGCCTCCTTGCTGGACGCCGTAAGACGGTCGAACCATTGACAATGTAGCCGCTCACGGCTGTTGGAACGCGGTCGCGCCGCATGCGTAATGAGGTCGCGGGAGTTTGCGTATAACGAGGTAATCCTGGATGGCCGATATTGCGGCTAAAGAATTGAATCGCCTTGATGAGGCGTTCGCGGGCAACCGCCTGCTTGCAACCCTCTCGGCTCAAGACCGCCCCTTGATCGAGCGATTTGGGGAAATGGTCGAGCTTCGCGCCGGGCAGACCGTGCTTGAGCGTGGCGATGTCGTTAAGGCCAGCCTCTTTCCCGTCGGGACGACGATGATTTCACTCGCCATCGATCTCTCAGGCGGCCGGTCGGTCGAAGCAGCGTTGATCGGCCGGCGCGGCGCCGTTGGCGGTATCATCAGCTGTGGCGAAGCGCCGGCCTTCACGCGCGCCATCGTGCTGGTCGGCGGCCCCGCGGTCTGGTTGCCAATGGAAGCGCTGGAGAGAGCGAAACGCGAGTCACATTTCATTGGCAATCTCTTCTGCCGATATTCCGACTATTTGCTGTCGATGGTCATGCAGTCGGTGGCGTGCAATGCGTTCCACCCGATTGAGCAACGCTCGGCGCGTTGGCTACTTCACGCCCAGGACCGGACTGGCGACCGTATCGCGCTAACCCAGCAGGCGCTCGCCAATTTGCTCGGCGTCCAGCGGACGACCGTTAATGCCGTCGTGCAGTCGCTGGAGAATCAGGGTTTCATCACGACCGGGCGCGGCGTCATCCGAGTTGCCGACCGTCAGGGGCTGAAGCGCGCATCGTGCGAATGCTACCAGCGGCTGGAAGATCATTATTCCTCGGTGATCCTCGACCACGAGAGTTAGGCGACGACAAATCTCCACCGGAGCGTCTCGCCCGCGTGAAATGGGACGAGACCATCGATCTCTTTCGGCACTGGTTGATCCATGCGTTCGAGCGTGATCGTCTCTTCATTGACCGGGAGTCCGTAGAAACGCGGTCCGTTCAGCGACGCGAACGCCTCGAACTTGTCGAGCGCGCCTTCTTCCTCGAACACCTGGATATAGCTCTCGAGCGCGTAGGGCGCGTTGAAGATGCCCGCGCAGGCGCAGGCGCTTTCCTTCGCGCTTCGAGCATGAGGCGCGCTGTCGGTGCCAAGAAAGAATTTGGCCGATCCCGACGTCGCTGCCTTTCGCACCGCCAGGCGGTGGTGCTCGCGCTTGGCGACCGGCAAGCAATAAGCATGGGGTCGCAAGCCGCCGGTGAAAATCGCGTTGCGGTTGATGATCAAATGCTGCGGAGTGACCGTCGCGGCGATATTTTCGCCCGATTCTTCGACAAAAGCGGCGGCTTCCGCGGTCGTTATGTGCTCGAACACGATCTTCAGTGCTGGAAAATCGCGGACCACAGCCTTCAGCACGCGGTCGATGAACACCGCTTCCCGGTCGAAAACATCGACGTCGGGGTCGGTAACTTCGCCGTGAACGCATAGCACCATCCCGATGCGTTCCATCCTCTCAAGCACGGGATAGATGTTACGGATATCGGTGACGCCACTCGCGCTGTTGGTCGTCGCGCCAGCCGGGTAAAGCTTGGCCGCGACCCACACCGCATTCGCATGGCCACTCTCGACCTCGTCGGGACTGATGCTGTCCGTGAGGTAGCAGGTCATCAGCGGAATGAAGTCCGGGCTCGCAGCCTCGACGATCCGGTCGCGATAGTCCGATGCAGCCGCCGCAGTCGTGACCGGCGGCACCAGGTTCGGCATGATGATCGCCCGCGCGAACTGGCGCGACGTGTAGGGCGCGACCGTTTTCAACATATCGCCATCGCGAAGATGGACGTGCCAGTCATCGGGCCGGCGGATGGTCAGCGTTTGCGAAGCCACGTGGCGCTCCCTAACTGACAGTCATGCCTGCGACCACCCTCACCGATCGCGCTGTTGTCCGCCTGTCCGGCGAGGACGTGCGCGGCTTCGTGCAGGGACTGGTAACGAGCGACGTCGCCGGCGCCCTGCCGGTCTGGACAGGGCTCCTGACTCCGCAGGGCAAATGCCTGTTCGATTTCATCGTCTGGGCTGATGGCGACGATCTGCTTGTCGATTGCGAGGCCGATGCTGCCGACGACCTAATCAAGCGCCTGACAATCTATCGCCTGCGCCGCCCGATCACGATTCAACGTGACCCCTTATTGGCGGTGCATTGGTCGAAGGACGGCGGTGACGGCGTTCCGGATCCCCGCCTGCCCCAGCTTGGCCGACGCTGGCTGCAAAGCTGTACCCCTGCGAAGGCAGGGGTCCAGTCCAAAGAAAAAGAGTCTGGGCTCCTGCCTTCGCAGGAGCACAAGTGGCTCGATCACCGACTCCACCTCGGCGTGACTGAAGGCCGCGCCGAACTCGGTGACCTCCTCTGGCTCGAATGCAATGCCGTCGAATTGAACGGCGTCAGCTTCACCAAGGGCTGCTTCGTCGGCCAGGAGAATACTGCACGGATGAACTGGCGGCAGAAGGTAAATCGGCGCCTGTTCGTCGTGGAGGGTGATGGCGGCGACCGCGCCCGCATAAGCTATCCGGACCTCGGTCTTTCAGTCGTTCACGTCCGCGTCGATGCAATTCCCGACACTGCCATCATTCCGGATTGGCTAAGGATGTCGCTGGCTCAGCCCAGCACGGCATAAGCGCGCACGGGAAAGGTCCCCATCCCCTTCACCTTCGGCGGCACCGCCGCGAAGCGGAAGCCTTCGTCGGGAACGCCGCCGAGCCCGGTCATATGCTCGCATATCGGAATCCCGGCTCCTAGCAGCCGCGTGTGAACCGGCCGCGCTCGGACATGCATGTTGTCGATGTTCACGCTGTCGATGCCGACGATGACCGTGCCATGCTCGGCCAGCCAGTCGGCGGCCTCGGCGGTTACGTAGGGGTGCTCACCGAAATAAGCATCGGTGCGCCAGTGACGGTCCCAGCCGGTGTGGATCAGCACGGCCTTGCCTGCGACGTCGAAGCCTTCGAGATGCTCGGGTCCGAGCGCCAGCCCATTCTCCCAAGGCCGCCGCACGACGATCCCCGGCACGTCCGCCAGCGACAGTAGATCCAACTCCGACAGGTCCGCGCCATCCGCGTAGCGGTGGAACGGACTGTCCAGGTAGGTGCCGGTATTCGCGACCATGTCGATCCGCCCAATCTGGAACGTCGAGCCGTCGTCGTAATTGGCAGCGGTTCCCTCGCGCTCCCAGAAGTCGCAGATGTGTGGTCCGGGCAGGCCCTTGTACGTGACCATGCCCTCCTCGATCACATGGCTGAGGTCGATGATCTCTGCGCGATCCGCCATAAAGCTATTCCCCCGATTAGCATCCAGACGACGTTGAGCGTCGTCGACGGCAGCGCGCCATGCCACCAACCGTTGACCACGAATCCCGCCGCGCCAAGCACGTTCATCCATTGGTAAAGCCGCGACTTGCCGGTCAGTCTGCCCGCCGACAGTAGGGCGTAAGCGGCGAGGATCATGAGCGCGCCGGCCCAGCCGACGATCTCGACCGTCCATCGCGTGGCGTCCCAGTCGGGCAGCGTCATCAAGCCGCCGCAAGCCTCCGCAGCACGTACTGGAGGATGCCCCCGGAGCGGAAATATTCGAGCTCGTTATAGGTATCGATGCGACAGCGGGCGATGATGGAAGTCTCGCTTCCGTCAGCCCGCTTCACCTTCACATCGACATCCTGACGAGGTTCGATCCCGGCGACATTGTCGATGCTGAAGGTTTCGTTGCCGGTCAGGCCGAGGCTCTCGGCATTCTCGCCCTCATGAAACTGCAGTGGGAGCACGCCCATGCCGACGAGGTTGGACCGGTGGATGCGCTCGAAGCTCTCGGCGATCACCGCTCGAACGCCGAGCAGTACCGTGCCTTTCGCCGCCCAGTCGCGCGAGCTTCCAGTGCCATATTCCTTGCCGGCGAGGATGATCAGCGGCGTGCCGTCATGCTCGTAGGCCATCGCCGCGTCGTAGATCGGCAGCTGCTCGCCAGTCGGAGCGTAGGAAGTGAAGCCGCCTTCTACGTTGTCGAGCATGCGGTTGCGGATCCGGATGTTGGCGAAGGTGCCGCGCATCATCACTTCGTGATTGCCGCGCCGCGCACCGTAGCTGTTGAATTCGGCGCGGCTGACCTGATGTTCGAGAAGGTAACGGCCGGCCGGGCTGTCCGGCTTGATCGCGCCCGCCGGCGAAATGTGGTCGGTGGTGATCGAATCCCCGAACACAGCCAACGCCCGCGCGTCGTCGATATCCTTCAGCGGCTTCGGGGACATGGTCATGCCCTGGAAGTAGGGCGGGTTTTGGATGTAGGTCGACGAGATCGGCCAGCTGTAGGTCGCTCCGCCGGTTACTTCGATCGCGCGCCAGCGCTCGTCGCCGCGATAGACGTCGGCGTAGCGGCGGCGGAACATCTCGGAATGGACGTGGGCGTCGATGAGGTTCCGAACTTCCTCGTTCGTCGGCCAGATATCCTTGAGGAACACCGGTTCGCCGTTGGTCGCGGTGCCGATCGGTTCGTTGACCATGTCCGAGCGAACCGTGCCCTTGATCGCATAGGCAACGACCAAGGGCGGCGACGCGAGATAGTTGGCACGACAGTCCGGTGACACGCGGCCTTCGAAGTTGCGGTTGCCGGAGAGCACGCTGACCGCGACCAGATCATTGTCGTTGATCGCCTTGCTGATAGGCTCGGGCAGGGGCCCTGAATTGCCGATGCAGGTTGTGCAGCCGTAGCCGACGAGGTCGAAGCCGAGCGCGTCGAGATCGGCGCTGAGGCCGCTCTCGTTGAGGTAATCGGTGACCACCTGGCTGCCTGGCGCGAGGCTGGTTTTCACCCAAGGCTTGGACGTCAGGCCTTTCTCGCGCGCCTTGCGGGCCACGAGGCCGGCCGCGATCAATACCGATGGGTTCGACGTGTTGGTGCAGCTGGTGATTGCCGCAATCGCGACATCGCCATTGCCGAAGTCGTAGCTTTCGCCTTCGACCGTGACGCGTGGGTCGTTGTGCTTTTTGTAGGTGCTTTCCAGCTCGTCGTTGAACTGATCGTCGACGTCGGTCAGCACGACGCGGTCCTGCGGCCGCTTCGGACCCGCAAGCGACGGCTCGATCGAGCTCATGTCGAGCTCGAGCGTGTCGGTGAAAAGAGGCTCGGGGCTCGAGCTATCGCGCCACAGGCCCTGTGCCTGAGTATAGGCCTTCACCAAAGCGATCCGGTCCGCATCGCGGCCGGTCAATTCGAGATAATCGATGGTGCGCTGGTCGACCGGAAAGAAGCCGCAGGTCGCGCCATATTCCGGCGCCATGTTGGCGATGGTCGCGCGGTCGGCGAGCGTCAGCCCGTCGAGGCCTGGACCAATGAATTCGACGAAACGGCCGACGACGCCCTTCTGGCGAAGCATCTGCGTGACCGTCAGCACCAAGTCGGTGGCGGTAATGCCTTCCTTGAGCTCGCCCGACAGGCGGAAGCCGACGACTTCCGGAATAAGCATGGATACCGGCTGGCCAAGCATTGCGGCCTCGGCCTCGATCCCGCCAACGCCCCAGCCGAGCACACCGAGGCCGTTGACCATCGTCGTGTGGCTATCGGTGCCGACCAACGTATCCGGATAAGCGATCGTCTCGCCGGTCTGGTCCTCGCCCGACCACACGCATTGCGCGATATGCTCCAGGTTCACTTGGTGGCAGATGCCGGTTCCCGGCGGCACGACCTGGAAATTGTCGAACGCCGACGCCCCCCACTTCAGGAACTGATAGCGCTCGCCATTGCGCTGATATTCCAGCTCGACGTTCTTGCCGAAAGCCTTGGGGTTGCCGAACTCGTCGACCATCACGCTGTGGTCGATGACGAGGTGGACCGGCACCAGCGGATTGATTTTCTGCGGGTCGCCACCGAGCTGCTTCATCGCATCGCGCATCGCAGCCAGGTCGACGACCGCGGGGACGCCGGTGAAGTCCTGCATCAGCACGCGCGCCGGGCGATACTGGATCTCGCGGGCGATCTTCCGCTCTTTCAGCCAATCGGCCATCGCCTGCAGGTCATCGTTGGTGACGGTCGTGCCGTCTTCGAAGCGCAGCAGGTTCTCGAGCAGCACCTTCATCGAGAAGGGAAGGCGCGAAACGTCGCCGAGCTTCGCGGCGGCCTTTTCGAGCGAATAATAGGAGTAAGTCTTGTCTCCGACCTGGAGCGCGGAACGCGTCTTCAGGCTGTCCTGGCCGGTGGGGATCATCGCTGTCCTTCGCGTGGGTCTGGTGCAGCGGATCGCGCTGCAGATTTTGGGGTTGGCGCGCCCTTAGCAACCCCCCTCTATCCCCGCAAATCAGGCCTTGGCGTCGGACAGCGTCTCCGCGTCGTGACCGTTGGCGATGAGGACCTCCTCAACCGCTTCCTTGATAGTCTCCTTGATTTCCGGCTCGGCCTCCTCGGACGTCTCTTCGATCGCGTCCTTCACCTCTTCCTTAAGCTGGACGATCTCTTCTTCGTCGCGATCCTCCAACCCGACGAGGTCGTTCCGGGCCTTGCGGCTGGCCGAAATCAGCTCGTCGAGCTTGGCGTGCATCGCGATATCGCGCCGGCGGGCCTCGGCTTCGCGCTCGTTCTGATTGTTGAGGACCATTTGGGTCAGCGTGATCGCCATGATCGACAGCGCTGCCGTCAACAGGTTGATGTTGAAGCCAATTGCGAACCAGGCGACGCAGACGACGATGAAGCCGATTTGCGCATAAGGGTGCGCGAAGACGTCGGCGACCACCGCCGATATCCAGCAACCCACGGATTCAAACCAGCTTTTTCCGTTTTTCTCAGCCATTTGCGGGTCAGAACGGCCGTGGAACCAATCAGTTGCGCCGAATCGAAGAATCGCCGCGCCGGAGTGCCGTAGTGCGACTCGCAATCATCACGGCGGCGCAATAGATAGAACATGACCGGCATGGGGCCGGAACAACAATAAGAGGAAGCGGGCATGGCCCACGACAGCGAATATTTCCGCCGCCGCGCCGCCGAAGCGCGCGCCGCTGCCTTTTCCAAGCATGATGGTGACGGTGCCGCCGTCGCCGGGGACCTTGCGCTCGCCTACGCTGCGCTGGCGCGCCGCCAGGCCGAGATTGCCACGCGTTCGGAGCAGATCGTCGAAGACGTTCCGTTCGTCGCCGCTGCTGACTAAATCCAGCGCCGCCATTTAAAGTAAAGAAACGGCAGGACCGCGCTCGCGAGCATAAGCCCGAGCGCCATTGGATACCCCAGTGGCCAACTGAGCTCGGGGAAATTGTGGAAGTTCATGCCGTAGATGCCGGCGATCAGGGTCGGCGGCAGGAAAATCACCGCCGCCCATGAAAACAGCTTCATCGCCGCATTCTGTTCGATGCTGATGAGCCCCAATGACGCGTCCAGCAGGAATTGGAGATTATCCGACTGAAACGTCGCATGCTCGCCGAGCGACGTCACGTCGGTCGTAAGGCTCGCGAGGTGGTGCCGGAAATCCTCGTATCCCGCCTCGTGAAGGCGCTTTGAGCCGTTCAGAAAGCTCAACATCCGGCTCATGCTGACCGCCGTGTACCGAACCTTTGCAAGCAGTGTCTGCACGTGCCCGATGCTGGTCAGCAACTTGGTTAGCTTGTCAGCCGGGATTCGCCGGTCGTCGACGTTGCGCTGGAACACGACCGTCGACAGCCGCTCGATCTCCACCCCGATCTTCTCGAGCTCGTCGGCGAGCCGGTCGATAATTGAATCGAGCAGCCCGATGAGGACGTGCTGGGCGTTACTGACCAGCTCCGGCTCGCGCCGGGCATGTTCCTCGAACTTCCGGATCGGCTTTGGCGAGGCGTAGCGGACGGTGACAAGGCGGTCCTTGGTCAGCACGAACCCGACCGGCGTGCTCGCAGGAACGCCGCCGTCCTCCACGCCGCGAAGAACGCTTACCGTCATGTAGAGCGCGCCGTTGTTCTCGTAGAGCCGGCTCGACGGCTCTATCTCGGCCATTTCCGCTTCGGTCGGGACGTTTAGCCCGACGCATCGTTCGACGAGCTTCTCCTCCTCGTGGGTCGGCTCTTCGAGGTCGATCCACGTCGCACCGTCCGGAATCTTCTGGGAGTTCGCTTCGACGATGCTTCCGTCGCAGCCGGGACCGTAAGTGCGCAGCATGGGCGCGTGTCTCCCTTGAACGGCCATGCTTTGCAAGCCGGTTCGCTCTCCCTAAGCCTGGTTGTAATGACCCGCACCCGCCGTGCCGCGCTTGCGGCAATCGCTCTCATCGCCGTTGCCGCCGCCATCCTGCTGGCGATGGGCCGGCACCCGATCTGCACCTGTGGGACGATCGACCTGTGGGTGGGCGGGCGCGACAGCCCCAAGACCAGCCAGATGCTCGCCGACTGGTACAGCCTCAGCCACATTGTCCACGGCCTGCTGTTCTACGGTGCGTTGTGGCTGTTGGCGCGGCGCTGGCCGGTCGAGTGGCGCTTTCTCGCTGCGCTGGTGATCGAAGCGAGCTGGGAGATCGTCGAAAACACGCCGCTGGTGATTGATCGCTACCGCGAGACGACCGCCGCGCTCGGCTATTCGGGCGACAGCGTCCTCAATTCGGTCTCGGACATCAGCATGATGGCAATCGGATTCCTCATTGCCCGCAAGCTCCCCGCCTGGGCAACGGTCGTGCTGCTGCTAGTCTTGGAGCTGATCCCGCTGTTCGTGATCCGCGACAATCTGACGCTTAACGTCTGGATGTTGCTGTGGCCCGACAAGTCGATTGCGGCGTGGCAGGCCGGAGGGTGACGGCACGAAATTCGCTGTTAGGCATTGAGACGCCATGAAAATTCCCGCCCTCATCTGCGCCGGTTTGATGATCACTGCTTCGCCCGCCACGGCAAGCGAGGTCTTCGGTGGCGTCTATGTCCATGACGTCAAGACGCCGCTCGACCTCAGCGGCGTGGAGCCCGGTGCCGACCTGATGGCCGGCTGGCGGGGCGACAAGATCGCGCACACACCGCTTCAGCCTTATGTCTTCGGGGCGGTGAATACTGCGGGCGCCACCAATTACGCTGCTGTCGGGCTGTCGGCGAAGTTCGGCCAGAAGATTTATGTTCGCCCTGGCCTTGGGCTCGCCATCCACACCGGGTCTGCGAAAAATTTCGAAGATCCGACCAACGACAGGATCGAATTCGGCAGCCGCGTCCTGTTCGAACCCGAGCTCGGCATCGGAACTCAGCTAAACGACCGGCTCAGCGTTGAGGCCAGCCTGGTCCATATGAGTCACGCGCAGATCTTCGGCCAGGAAAATCCCGGTATCGACAATCTCGGCGTTCGCTTGAACCTGAAGCTCTAAAGCCCGCGCAGCTGGCTTAGTTCGCGCTCGAACACCGGTGCGGCCATCGAAGCGACCGGCCGAAGCGTCGGGCTGGTGCCGTAACGCTCATATTGCCGATGGAAAGTCGCCGTCTGGCGAAGCACGGTCGTCAGCTGCGTGACATAAGTCCGCGCCGGGTCCGGGCTCGCAGACAAAGCGTCGAGCATCGCCTGATGCGTCGGATTGAGGGCTGCCGCGGGGAGAAGATTCAGCCGCCGCCCGGCAAATGACAGCTGGGCGCCGACACCCTCCTGATCGGCCACGAACTGGCGAGCGAAATTACCGACGCCGGAATCGCCCTGCCGGCCCGCTATAAACTGCGACGCCTTGATGACGAAAAGCGAGGCCGACGACGCCGTTGACACATATTGCACCGGGCTGATCGCGATCGACCTCACAACCGGGGGTCGCGAACGCTGCGCCGGGCGCACCGGCTCGGGCGCCGGGTTCGAGCCGCAACCTGCCAGAAGAAGGGCCAAGAAAGCGGCTCCCGAGAGTTTCCTCATCGGCCAAGCATTCCTTCAGGCTTCACGACCCGGTCGAAGGTTGCCTCGTCGACCAGCCCGAGCTCGATGCCCGCTTCTTTCAGCGTCTGGCCATTTTTGTGCGCATGCTTCGCGATTGTCGCAGCATTGTCGTAGCCGATCTCGGGCGCCAGCGCCGTCACCAGCATCAGCGAGCGGTTCATCAGCTCGGAAATGCGCTTTTCGTCGGGTTCCGTGCCGTCGAGCATCCGCTCCGTGAAGCTCTCCATGCCGGTCGACAGCAGGTTGATCGAGCGAATGACGTTCGCGCCGATCAGCGGCTTGAAGACGTTGAGTTCCATGTGGCCCTGAAGCCCGCCGACCGTCACCGCGACGTGATTGCCCATCACCTGCGCCGCGACCATGGTCAGCATCTCGGCCTGCGTCGGATTGACCTTCCCCGGCATGATCGAACTTCCGGGCTCGTTCTCCGGAAGCTTGAGCTCGCCAAGACCGCAACGCGGGCCGGAACCGAGCAGGCGAATGTCGTTAGCGATCTTGCTCAGCGCGACCGCAATGACGTTGAGCACGCCGGAAAGCTCGACCAGCGTATCGTGCGCCGCGAGCTCCGCGAACTTGTTCGGAGCGGAAGTGAAGGGCAGCTGCGTCAGCTTGGCGACTTCGCTTGCGAACTCCTCGGCGAAGCCCTTGGGCGCATTGAGGCCGGTGCCGACGGCGGTGCCGCCCTGTGCGAGCCGCAGGACTCGCGGCATCACGCTTTCGACGCGCGCAATGCAGTCCTCGACCTGCGCCGCATAGCCGGAGAATTCCTGGCCGAGAGTCAGCGGAGTCGCATCCTGCAGGTGGGTGCGACCGATCTTCACGATCGAGTCCCACCGCTTTGCCTGATCGGCGAGCCGCGCGTGCATCATCTTCAACGCCGGAAGCAGGCGTAAGTGAACCGAGCGCGCCGCGGCAATGTGCATCGCCGTCGGGAAGCTGTCGTTGGAAGACTGGCCCTTGTTGACGTGATCGTTGGGGTGCACCGGCTCCTTGCCGCCGCGCTTGCCCGACAGGATTTCATTGGCCCGGCCAGCGATTACCTCATTGGCGTTCATGTTCGACTGGGTGCCGGAACCGGTCTGCCAGATAACGAGAGGGAATTGGCTGTCGAGGTCGCCTCGCGATACCTCTGCCGCCGCTTGCTGGATGGCTTCGGCGAGGTGCGCGTCGAGCCCGCCGATCCGCGCATTCACTCGCGCCGCGGCCTGCTTGATGAAGCCTAGCGCATGGACGATCTCGAGCGGCAGCTGTTCGCGCGGGCCGAACGGGAAGTTCTCGATCGAGCGCTCGGTCTGGGCCCCCCAATAGGCATCGGCCGGGACCTGGATCGGCCCGAAGCTGTCGGTCTCGGTGCGGGTGTTGGGCATTGTTCCTCTGCGTCTGGCTTGCGCGAGGCTCTGTTATTTTTTCCGGGTAAAGTCCACCGAGACGACGTTCGATCCGTCGTCAGCCTTCTCTGCTTTCGGAGCATCATTCTCCGCCGCTTCGTGCTCCTCGTGCGGTTCATCCTCGTCGCTGGTCTGGAACGTCAGGGCGAACTCGACTGCCGGATCATGGAACTGCGTCACCGCCGCGAACGGCACGTGCAGCGTCGACGGAACGCCGCCGAATGACAAACCCACCGTGAAGGAGTCGTCCTCGACCTTCAGGTCCCAGAAGCGGTGCTGGATGACGATCGTCATCTCGTCGGGGAATTTCTCCATCAGATGCTTCGGGATGGAAACGCCCGGCGCCCGGGTCTTGAACGTAATGTAGAAATGATGCTCGCCGGGAAGCCCGCCCGACAATTCGACCTCGCCCAGCACCCGGCCGACGACGGCGCGCAGCGCGTCCTGCACGATTTCGTCGTAGGGAATCAGGCTTTCAGGTGTCTCGTCGGTCATCGCCTGCCGTGGTAGCGGGCGGGTTTTCCCGGTCAAGCGGAGTCGTCCCTAATGGCTATCGATCCGACCCAACCCTATGACGATAACAATATTTTTGCCCGCATCCTGCGTGGCGAGATCCCTTCGACCAGGATTTACGAGGACGATTACGCCTACGCGTTTCCGGACATCAATCCGGCGGCGCCGACGCACATCCTGGTGGTTCCGAAGGGCCGGTACGTCAGCTGGGACGATTTTTCCGAGAAAGCATCTGATGCCGAGATCGCCGGCTATGTCCGGGCAATCGGCAAGATTGCCCGCGACTACGTTTCTGACGGGTATCGGATTCTCGCCAACGTTGGGGTGAACTCGGGACAGGAGGTGCCGCACCTACATGCGCACATCTTCGCTGGCCGGCCGCTCGGCCCGATGCTGTCCCGATAGGGCGCTGGTCGAAGAGGGATTGCCCTCACGACCCGAGCCGTTAGGGTCACGCCCAAGAATTTTGCTCAGAGGGGAGTATCAATGGCCACAGCAGCACCGGGCGGGGGGATCGGCCGGGTAAAACCGCTCGATTCCATTCTCGCGACTGCCGAGAAGAAATCGCTGAAGCGTTCGCTTGGCGCATTCCAGCTGACCTTGCTCGGCATTGGCGCGGTCATCGGCACCGGAATCTTCGTCCTGACGGCGACGGCCGCTCAGAAGGCGGGTCCGGGCATGATGGTCAGCTTCATCGTCGCCGGCGCGGTCTGCGCGGTTGCGGCGCTTTGCTATTCTGAACTGGCCTCGATGGTCCCGGTCGCGGGGTCGGCTTACACTTATTCCTATGCCGTGATGGGCGAGATTGTGGCCTGGCTCGTCGGCTGGGCGCTCATCCTCGAATATGCCTTGGGGGCCTCGGCGGTCGCCGTAGGCTGGTCAGGCTTCATAACCGGCTTGCTGGATTCGGTGGGGGTCCACTTACCCCACGCCCTGAAGGTGGGGCCGGCGATTCACCTGGGCTTCCTGCAAGGCGGTGAGGCTGGCGGCATCTTCAACCTGCCCGCCGTCCTCGTCGTCGCCGTCGTCACGACGCTGCTCGTGATTGGCACAAAGGAAAGCGCCAACGTCAACGCGGTTCTCGTGCTGATCAAGATCTCGGCGCTGACCCTGTTCCTCATCGTCACCCTGCCGATGATCAGCGGGCACGCGAGCAATTTCGAACCCTTCGCGCCGCGTGGCTGGGGCAATCCATTGAGTTCGTCGGGCACCGGCATTCTCGGTGCGGCGGCGTCGATCTTCTTCGCCTATGTCGGCTTCGACGCGGTCTCGACCGCGGCCGAAGAGACCAAGAACCCGCAGCGCAACGTTCCGATTGGCCTGATTGGATCGCTGCTGATCTGCACGGTTTTCTACCTGCTCGTCGCGGGCGGCGTGGTTGGCGCTTATGGCGCGCAGCCGCTGATCGATCCGGCCACGGGCCTCGCTTTCAAGGAGGGCTCGCCGGAGCTCTATGCCTCGGCTGCCTGCCAGGCGCAGAACGCTCCGACGGTCTGTTCGAAGGAAGCCCTGGCCTACATCATGCGCCAGGTTTCGACCCCGACGCTCGGCCGGCTCGTCGGCCTCGCCGCAGCGATCGCGCTGCCCTCGGTCGTGCTTCTGATGATGTATGGCCAGACCCGCGTCTTCTTCGTGATGGCTCGCGACGGCCTGCTTCCCGAGCGGCTGTCGGCGGTCCATCCGCGCTTCAAGACGCCGCACGTCGTCACCATCGTCACCGGTGTCTTCGTCGCCATCGCCGCGGCCTTCCTGCCGGTCGGAACGCTGGCGGATTATTCGAACGCGGGTACCCTGTTCGCCTTCGCGGCCGTGTCGCTGGGCGTCATGATCCTGCGCAAGAAGGACCCGAGCCGTCCGCGGCCGTTCCGTACGCCGGCGATCTACCTGATCGCGCCGCTGTCGATCGCGGGCTGCCTGCTTCTGTTCGTCAACCTCAATAACGAATCGAAGCTGCTGTTCCTGTTCTGGACGGTGCTCGGGCTCGTGATCTACTTCCTCTACGGCTATCGCCACAGCCACGTGGCGCGCGGCGTGGTGGATGTGCCCGAGTTGGCGGCGGATGCGCCTGGGTCGATCGGCGTCGCGCCGATGCCTGGCGCGCCGGTACCGCCCGACGACCGCGGTTAAGCGGCCAATTCTCCAGCGAGCGCCCTGAGGTCCGCCTCGGGGCGCGCGCCATAATGCTGGATAACCTCGGCGGCAGCGATCGCGCCAAGCTTTAGCGACTGCTCGAGGCTCTTGCCGCGGGTGTAACCGAACAGGAATCCCGCCGCGAACAGATCACCGGCGCCGGTCGTGTCGACGACCTCGCTGACGGGCTCGGCGCGAACCTCAGCCCGCTCGTCACCGCGCGTCGCCAGCGCACCATGCTCGCCGCGAGTGACGACCAACGTCTCGACCTTGCCGCGGATTGCTTCGACCGCGCTGTCGAGATGGGCGACGCCGGCCAACATCTCGATCTCGGCCTGGTTGGCGAACAGCACGTCGATCCGCCCGCCGTCGATCAGCTGGTTGAAGCCATCGCGATGGCGGTCGATGCAGAAGGTGTCGGACAAGGTGAAGGCGACCTTCCGCCCCGCCTCGCGCGCCACCTCGATCGCCCGGATCATCGCGTAACGCGGCGTCTCCGGGTCCCACAGATAACCTTCGAGGTAGATCGCTGCCGCGTCGCGGATCTGCTGCTCGTCGAGCGCGCTCGACGGCAAATGCTGGGCCGCGCCAAGGAAGGTGTTCATCGTCCGATGCCCATCGGGCGTCACCAAGATCATCGACCGCGCCGTCGGAACGCCGACGTCGAGCGCGGCTGTCGTGAACTCCACACCCGCAGCGGTCAGGTCGTGGCGGTAGAATTGCCCGAGCTGATCCGGCGCGACCTGGCCGACGAACCCGGCGCGTCCGCCGAACGCCGACACACCTGCCGCCGTATTTCCGGCGCAGCCGCCGCTAACCTGTCGCGCCGGGCCCATGTGCGAATAGAGCCGCTCGGCTTCCTCCGCATCGATCAGCCGCATGGAGCTTTTGGTCAGGCCCTCGGCTTCGAGAAAGTCATCGGTCGTGTCGGCGATGACGTCGACGATGGCGTTGCCGATGGTGAGGACGTCGAGGCGGGTGTCGGTCATGGAAGCTCCAGATGCGGGAAAGCGCGCCGCCTACCGACGCATTCATTGCGCCGCAACCTTGCGCGGGCAGGATAGGGCATGCATCCTCCACTCATGCGTCGCTTCGTTCTCGCTTCAGTTCTCGTCCTTTCCGCGTGCGCTCCGCGCGTGGAGACGCCGCCCGTCGTCTCGCAACCAGCGCCCGTGCCGCAGCCTGAGCGACCGCGCACAACCAGCCTGACGGGCCTGTCAGCGCAGGAGCTCGTCGGACACCTCGGTCATCCGGCACTTCAGATCCGCGAAGGGACGAGCCTCAAGCTCCAGTTCCGGTCATCGCGCTGCGTCCTCGACGCCTATCTCTATCCGCAGGACAACGGATCGGGCGTGCTGCGCGTCACGTACATCGACACTCGCTTGCCCTCAGGCGCCGCGACCGATCAGGCGGCCTGTATCTCGGCGTTAGAAAACCCGAGTTGAGCCCAGGCCCATTCCGCCGCCTCGGCAATCACCGGGTCAGCGTCGTTCAGATATTCACGGACTGACGGCTCAAGCGATGCGTCGCCGCTGTTTCCCGCGGCGATCAGGCAATTGCGGATCATGCGCTTCTCTCCGATCCGCTTGATCGGCGATCCGGCAAACATCTCACGAAAGCTCTCGTCGTCCAGCGCCAGGAGGTCGGCCAGCCGCGGTGCCGCGAGCTCGGCGCGGGGCAGGAAGGCGCGGTTGGCTGCTGCTGCGTCCGCAAACCGGTTCCACGGACAAACGGCCAGGCAATCGTCACAGCCATAGATGCGGTTGCCCATCGCGCTTCGGAATTCGTTCGGAATCGGCCCGTCATATTCGATGGTCAGGTAGGAAATGCATCGTCGTGCATCGATCCGGTGCGGACCGTCGAAAGCTTGGGTCGGGCAGGCATCGAGGCAGCGGCTGCACGTGCCGCAATGCTGGCCATTATCGGCGGGCATATCCGGTGTCAGCTCAAGGCTCGTCAGGATCACGCCGAGGAACAGCCAGCTGCCATGCTCGCGCGAGACGAGGTTGGTATGCTTGCCCTGCCAGCCGATGCCCGCGGCTTGCGCCAGCGGCTTTTCCATGACCGGCGCAGTGTCGACGAATACCTTGAGCTCGCCGCCCGCTTCATCGACTAGCCAGCGCGCGAGTGCCTTCAGCGCCTTCTTGACCGTCTTGTGATAGTCGCCGCCCTGCGCGTAGACCGAGATACGTCCCAGCTCGGGCCGCTTCTCAAGCGCCAGCGGATCGGATGCGGGCGCATAACTCATCCCCAGCGCAATCGCCGAGCGCGCATCCGGCCACAACGCTTGCGCGCTAACGCGATGATGGGCGCGCTCCTCGATCCACCCCATCGTTCCGTGATGGCCCGCTTCGATCCAGTCCCTGAGGTCGACGCCCGCTGCGTCAGCGGCATCGGCGCGCGCGAACCCGCACGTCGAAAAGCCAAGCTCCGCCGCCTTCGCCCTTATTGCTTCCTCAAGGCTTTGACCCCTATGCACAGGGTGCCCTTAGTCGCTTCCGAGCCAATTTCGCAGGGAATTCAGTGCTTCAGCAGGTCCAGCCAGCTTCAGTGTCGACCGGACCCGCCGTCGAAGCCGTCGATCTCGTCAAGGATTTCGGCGCAACGCGGGCGGTGAACGGTGTCAGCCTGACGGTCCCAGCAGGAAGCATCTACGGGCTCCTGGGGCCCAACGGCGCTGGCAAGACCACGACCCTGCGGATGCTGCTTGGCATCATCGATCCGTCGAGCGGCACCCGCCGCGTCCTCGGTCGCGAACGTCCGCTCGAATCGGCGCAGGAGATCGGCTATCTCCCTGAAGAGCGCGGACTTTATCCGGCGATGCATGCGCGCGACGCGATTGCCTTCATGGGTGCGTTGCGCGGATTGCCGCTCCGCGAGGCCCGACGCCGCGGTGAGGTCCTCCTAAAGGAGCATGGCCTGTCGGATTGGGCGAAAAAGCCGATCCGCACTTTGTCCAAAGGCATGGCGCAAACCGTGCAGTTGCTCGGCACGATCATTCACAAGCCGAAGCTGATCGTCCTCGACGAACCCTTCTCCGGACTCGATGCGATCAACCAGGCGAAGCTCGAAGAGCTGATCCGCCGCGAGGCCCGCGCTGGAGCGACGATCATCTTCTCGACCCACGTCATCGCCCATGCCGAGCGGCTGTGCGAGCGGGTTGCGATCATCGCAAAGGGCAAGGTCGCGTTCGACGGGCGCGTTGACGAAGCCCGCGCGCGGCTACGGCCGATCGTCAGGTTGACGACGCGCGAGCGCGATGGACCGTGGCGCTCGGCGATCCCGTCAGGCGGCCATACCGAAGGCAACCATTTCGTGTTCGAACTCCCCGAAAGCGGGCCCGAGCCGCTGCTTAAGGCGCTGATCGACGGGGGTGCGGGCATCGAGGCGCTCGCGATCGAGCGGCCCGGGTTGCACGACGCATTTGTCGCTATTGCGGGCGAATCCGCCGCAGCCGCGATGGCCGAGGAGAAGCCACAATGAGGAAGCTCCTGCGCGGCGCGTTCGTCATTGGCCGGCGTGATTTCTCCGCGACCGTTCTGTCGAAAACCTTCCTGTTCTTCCTTCTGGGTCCGCTGTTCCCGCTGATCTTCGGCGGCGTCTTCGCTGGAATTGGGACCAACGTCGCCAATTCGCGCCAAAAGCCCGTGGTTGCCGTGGTTGCGTCTCCGGCCGACTTCGGCCGGCTCGAGGCGGCTCGCGACCGGCTCGCCACCGCAATCGACGACGAGCATGTCATTCGCCTCGCTCGCTTCGCGCCAGAGCCGGATCCGAACGCTCAGCGAGTGCACCTGCTCGCCTCGAAAGACCCGCCGATCCAGGCGGTGCTCATGGGCTATCCCGATCAGGCGCAACTCATCGGCGCGATCCGGCCGGACGGAACCACCGCAGGTCAGCTCCGGCTGATGATGGCCGATGCCACAGGGGAATCGCGGGCTGACTATGAACTCGCGGTCGATCACGCCGACGCCAGCACGGCGAACACGTCGCGCGACCTGGCCCTCACCGGACAAGCTGCGCAAACTGCGCTCTTCTTTTTCACGCTGCTCTTGTCGACGATGTTGCTCTCCCAGCTGGTCGAGGAGAAATCGAACAAGATCATCGAGGTCGTCGCGGCCGCGGTTCCGATCGAATCTTTGTTCGTCGGCAAGCTGTTCGCGATGCTCGCCGCGTCCATCCTCGGGCTGGTCGTGTGGATTTCGGCCGGCGCCGCGCTGCTCGCGTCGTTTAAGGGACTGGCCTCGCTGCCCACGCCCGAGATCGGCTGGCCCGCCTTCCTGACCCTGGTGATCGTGTACTTCGGCATGAACTACCTGCTCCTCGGCGCGCTGTTCCTCACCATTGGTGCGCAGGCCTCCACGGTGCGCGAAGTGCAGACCTTGTCAATGCCGGTCACCTTCGGCCAGGTCCTGGTCTTCGGCTTTGCCGCGACCGCCGTCGGGTCACCGAATTCGAACATTGCGCTCGGGGCGGCGATCTTTCCATTTTCGTCGCCGCTGACGATGGTCGCCCGCGCGGCGGAACAGCCGGGCTGGGGGCAACATGTCATCGCGCTCGCCTGGCAGGCTTTGTGGGTCGCGATCATCCTGAAGCTCGGCGCGAGCCTGTTCCGCAAAACGGTGCTGAAGTCCGGCCCTCGCACGCGTTGGTGGAAGCGCAAGTCCGTGGCATAAATCCTCGCGCAGGGGGGCTGCGTGATGATCTTGTTCAAGCGTGTCGGCGAATCCTTCGGCCGTATCGAGGGGCGAGAATGGGCGCTCCTGTTCCTCGAAACGCTCGGCGTCGTAGGCGGCATCCTTATTGCATTTGAGCTCAACGAATGGGCGTCGCGCCGGGCGGAAGCTGCTCGGCATCGGCAATTGATGGAACGATTGTTCGAGGAATCGGAGCAAGACGTCGCGATTGTCCGAGATCTCAGAGATACGATGCGCAAGATCACTAAGAATGAATCGGACTTTGCGACGGCGTTGAGCAAAGGCTTCTGCCCGCCAGAGACTCAGTGGCAAGCTGTGCAGACCATTGGCATGTTTCCGTCATTCCGTGCGCCTCGATCCGTTTATGAGGAGCTGATGGGCGCGGGGGGGTTGTCATCGATCAGTCAACCGGAGGTCCGCAAGGCTGTCGCCATATTCAATCTTACGTTGGATTGGTCGCAGAAGCAGAACGACTTCTTCCGAAGCACGGCGACGGACGTTGTCGGGGTAGATGATCCTCGTATGTCCTTGACGTACGACCGGGCTGGCGACGAGCTGCTTGCATCCAAATTCGATCGCGCTCGGTTGTGCGGTGATCATCAATTCAAGAATCGAATGGCGAGCGCGACGCGCAATCATGTGGTGATCAAGTCACTTCACGACAGCGTGGCGGAGCAGGCAATTGCGATGTGCGGAGCGCTGGCACAATCACTCGGCCGAAAGTGCGAGCCCACTTTTGGCGGGCCACTTTCGCCAGAGGATTCTAGGAGCTTGCGCGGCAGTTAGGCGAGCTGCGAGTTTTTCAGCCTATCGCTTCGCGCGCCATTTCCTCGAGCTTCGCCATCAGCGCCCGGTGTGGGAATGGCCCGTGGCTGATCCGCGCTACACCGGCATCGGCCCAAATCTGCTTGTCGGGCGCGCCCGGGAAGGCGATGACGTTGAGCGGCAGGGGAACTTCGCGAACCACGCGCTCGATCTGCGCCGGGTCGCCGAGGCGCGGGACGAAGAAGCCGCTGGCACCTGCATCGGCAAACGCCTTTCCGCGCTCGACCACCTGGTCGATCAGCGCGTCGTCATAAGCCTGCGTCTTCAGGAACAGGTCCGTGCGCGCGTTGATGAAGAACTGGTCGCCCACCGCGCGCCGGATCGCTTCGATCCGCCGAACCTGCAGGTCGAGCGGATGGAGCCCCTCGCCGCCGACGACCTGGTCTTCGAAATTGCAGCCGACGGCGCCGGTGTCCGCCAGCTGCCCGACATTGCCGGCAACCTCTTCCGGCTCGATCGCGTAGCCGCCTTCGAAGTCCACCGTCAGCGGCAGCTCCACCGAATCCATGATTCGCCGCGCATTGGCGAACGCGAATTCCATCGGCACCTGTTGTCCGTCCGGCCAGCCATTGGCATCCGCCACCGGATGGCTTCCCGTCGCCAATGCCTTGGCGCCAGCCTTCACCACCGCGAGCGCGCTTCCGACGTCCCAGATGTTGTAGAGGATGACGGGATTGCCGGGCACGTGAAGCGCGGCAAAGTCTTTGAACTTGCTGGCCATGCCTCGCCGCCTAGGCCCGGACCTTCCTCCGCGCAACGCTCGCGGCCGCTGTCATAAAACTGAAACGATAGCGTCACAGGGCGGACTCCGATTGATCGCTACGGCGAGTCCCGGGAACAGTTCCGGACAATTTGGAGAGAAAGCTCGTGAAAAAGATCCTGATCGCGCTGCCTGCGGTAGCGCTCCTTGCGGCCTGCGGATCGAAAGCCGGCGGTGGCGGCGGCGGATCGTCGAGCGACATTCACATCGTCGGCTCGTCGACGGTCTATCCCTTCACCAAGGCCGTGGCGGAGCAATTCATGCGCGCCAATGCGGGCATCATTGTTACGGTCGAATCGACCGGCACAGGCGCTGGCATGAAGCTCTTCTGCGCCGGTGTCGGCGGCAAGTTCCCGGACATCGAAGACGCCTCGCGCGCGATCAAGAAGAGCGAATACGATACCTGCGTCCAGAACGGCGTGAAGCAGATCATCGAAGTGCCGGTCGGCATCGATGGCCTCACCATCATCGAATCGAACAACGGTCCGGCGATGAACCTGACCCAGGCCGACATCTACAAGGCGCTCGCCGCCAATCCGTTCGGCAAGGGCCCGAACAAGGCCCAGACGTGGAAGGACGTGAACCCGGCTCTTCCGGCCGTGAAGATCCGCGTGCTCGGCCCGCCGCCCACCTCGGGCACTCGTGACAGCCTCGCCGACCTCTACTTGACCAAGGGCTGCGACACCGATCCGGCGATGAAGGACCTCGCCAAGACCAACGAGGATCAGCACAAGGCGTTCTGCACCAAGATCCGTGAGGACGGTGCCTATGTCGAAGCCGGCGAGAACGACAATCTGATCGTCCAGAAGGTGTCGAGCGACGCCGGAACGTTGGGCGTCCTTGGATTCAGCTATCTTGCTGACAATGCGGATAAGGTTCGTCCGGTTCAGATCGCCGGCGTTTCGCCGAGCGAAGAGACGATCGCCAACCTGAGCTATCCGGGCGCTCGCAAGCTCTACATCTACCTCAAGGGCGAGCACCTCGCCGTGAAGCCGAAGATGCGCGACTTTGTCGCTCAATATTCGAAGATGTGGGGCAAGGACGGACCGCTGGAGCGCGTTGGGTTGGTGCCGTTCGGCGGAGCTGATCTAGACGCTGCCGCCAAGCAGTCGACCGACCTCAAGACGCTCGATCCGGCGGGCCTCAAGTAAATACTGGGAGCGACGGGCGCCATGAGCCTTAGCCTTGCGCTCGTCGCAATCCTGATCGTCGCTGTCGCGGCGGGTTGGTTCGGCTTTGCCCGCGCCAGCCGGCTGCGTACCGCAAGCAGGCTTCACTCGCTTCCATCCTACCACGGTGCTTACGCGGCGCTGTGGGCGGCCATTCCGGCGCTGCTGCTGATTGCGGCGTGGGCGCCGATGCAATCGCGCATGGTCGACCAGGCGGTGCTCGCCAGCCCTGAGGGCAAGGCGCTTCCCGCGTTCGAGATGCAGCGAGAGTCGATCCTTTCGGAAGCGCACGAAATTGCCTCCGGCGAGCGCGAGCAGGGCTTCAATCCCGAATCCTCGACGATCGTCCCGCGCATCCGCGCTGAAGAATCGCGCTTCGCCGTCATGGGCGGAGCGGCAGCGATCCTGATCGCGCTGGCCGGCGCATTTCTCGCGCTCCGCAAGAACAAGGCCGAATTCCGCGCTCGTACAGGCGTCGAGCGCTGGGTGATGGTCGTGCTGTTCGCCGCGTCGCTGATCGCGATCCTGACGACCCTGGGCATCCTGCTTTCTCTGCTGTTCGAAAGTCTTCGCTTCTTCCGCCTCTATCCGGCGCAGGACTTTTTCTTCGGGCTCGAATGGAGCCCGCAAATGGCGATCCGCGCCGACCAGGCCGGCTCGTCCGGCGCCTTCGGCTCGATCCCGTTGATGTGGGGCACCTTCTTCATCGGCGCGATCATCGCGATGGTCGTCGCGGTACCGCTCGGCCTGATGAGCGCGATTTATCTCACCCAATATGCACCCGGTCGCGTTCGGTCCTGGCTGAAGCCGATCCTCGAGATTCTCGCCGGCGTTCCAACGGTGGTTTACGGCTACTTCGCCGCGCTGACGGTTGCGCCGATCGTTCGCGACTTTGGCCTGTCGATCGGCGTCACCTCAGCCAGCAGCGAAAGCGCCCTCGCGGCGGGTTCGGTGATGGGCATCATGATCATTCCTTTCGTCAGCTCGATGGCCGATGATTCGATCGCCGCTGTGCCGCAGGCGATGCGTGACGGCAGTCTCGCCATGGGCGCTACCAAGTCGGAAACGATCCGCAAGGTTCTGCTTCCCGCTGCGCTTCCCGGCGTTATGGGCGGGGTGTTGCTCGCGGTCAGCCGAGCGATCGGTGAAACCATGATCGTGGTCATGGCCGCCGGCCTCGCGGCGAACCTCACCCTCAACCCGTTCCAGAGCGTCACGACCGTGACCACGCAGATCGTAGGTCTCCTGACCGGCGAGCAGGAATTCGACAGTCCGAAGACTCTTGCGGCCTTTGCACTCGGCCTCGCGCTGTTCGCGATCACGCTACTCTTGAACCTCATCGCGCTGCACATCGTGCGCCGCTATCGGGAGCAATACGAATAGTGAGCGGCACCATTCGAAAACCGGCGAGCCGTTGGACCGACGAAGCCATGACCCGGCGCGTCCGCCGCCGGTACATGTCGGAGCGCATCTTCCGCGGCGCGGGCTTCCTCGCGATCAGCTTGTCCGTCATCTTCCTTGCGTTCCTGCTGTGGAACATGGGCTCGAAGGGGGTCGGCGGGTTCACGCAGTACGAAGCGCAGCTTCCGATCGACTTCACCAAGAGCGACCTGTTCCTTGATCCGGCGACCCTAAAGGGCCCTGACGCGCGCGAGACCGTTGCAGGAGCGGATCTGACGACCGCTCTGTCGAATGCGGCTCAGGCTGCCTACGGCGCGGACGCCGCACAATTGTTCAGCGATGCCGCGGTCGAAAAGCTGACCGACAAGATCGTTGCCGATCCGAACATTCTTGCTGGCTCGACGACATTGTGGCTTCCGGTTTCGAGCAAGGTCGACGTTGCTGCCAAAGGCGAAGGCGATCCGGCCGCTGAAAAGATTGTGAATCTGCTGAGCCAGAAGCATGCGATCCACCGGTCGTTCAACATGCAGTTCCTCACCGGCTCCGATGCGACCGACCCGTCGTCCGTCGGTGTCTGGGGAGCGCTGAAGGGGACTTTCTACACAATCCTGGTAACGATCCTGCTTGCTTTCCCGATCGGAGTGCTGGCGGCTGTCTATCTGGAAGAGTTTGCACCCCAGAACCGCTGGACCGACGCGATCGAGGTCTCGATCAACAACCTTGCCGCAGTCCCATCGATCATTTTCGGCCTGCTCGGACTTGCTGTCTTCCTCGACATCATGAACCTGCCGCGTTCGGCTCCGCTCGTCGGAGGGCTGACGCTTGCGCTGATGACCTTTCCGGTGATCGTCATCGCCGGCCGCAACGCGATCAAGACGGTCCCGCCATCGATCCGCGATGCCGCTCTCGGTGTCGGCGCGTCGAAGATGCAGGTGACGTTTCACCACGTTCTTCCGCTGTCGCTGCCTGGCATCCTCACGGGCACGATCATCGGCGTCGCTCGTGCGCTGGGCGAAACCGCGCCGCTGCTGATGATCGGCATGCGCGCGTTCGTTGCCGCGCCGCCAGACGGGATCACGGCTCCCGCGACCGTGCTTCCGGTTCAGATTTTCCTGTGGTCCGACGAGGTCGACCGCGGCTTCATCGAAAAAACGAGCGCCGCGATCATCGTCCTCCTGCTGTTCATGCTGCTGATGAACGGCCTCGCCATTTATCTACGTAACCGCTTCGAGCGCCGCTGGTGATGGATATGAAAGAGAAACAACCGATCACACCGGTCACCCCGGTGCCGACGCCCTCCGCGGCGATCGAAGACGAAGCCAATCGTGAAGGGCCTTCGACAACCAAGCCCGAACTCAACTCCGCGAAAGGGAGTGACATGCCGCTCGACGGAGCAGACAAGCTGCCCAACCTGTCTATGGCGCAGTTGGACAACATCCAGGACACGTCGGACGAATATATCGATCCGGCCCGCGAGCCGAAGATGTATGCCGACAAGGTCAGCGTCTTCTATGGCGGCAAGCGCGCCCTGCAGGATGTCTCGATCGATATCTACGAGGACCTGGTTACGGCATTCATCGGCCCGTCGGGCTGCGGCAAGTCGACCTTCCTGCGGTGCCTTAACCGCATGAACGACACGATCCCGTCGGCGCGGGTCACCGGCCGGATCACGCTCGACAATGAGGACATCACCAGCAGCAACATGGACGTCGTCCAGCTGCGCGCCCGTGTCGGCATGGTGTTCCAGAAGCCGAACCCGTTCCCGAAGTCGATCTTCGAGAATGTCGCCTACGGCCCGCGCATTCACGGCCTGTCCAAGTCGAAGGCTGAGCTCGAGGAGATCGTCGAGAAGTCATTGAAGCGCGCCGGCCTGTGGGATGAGGTCAAGGACCGGCTTCAGGAAAGCGGCACTGCGCTTTCGGGCGGTCAGCAGCAGCGCCTGTGCATTGCGCGCGCAATTGCCGTCGATCCCGAGGTCATCCTGATGGACGAGCCCTGCTCGGCGCTCGACCCGATCGCGACCGCCAAGATCGAGGAGCTAATCCACGAGCTTCGCGGCCGCTACGCAATCGCCATCGTCACTCACAACATGCAGCAGGCGGCCCGTGTGTCGCAGCGCACGGCCTTCTTCCACCTCGGCGAGCTCGTCGAATACGGCAAGACGTCAGAGATTTTCACGAATCCGCGCGAACAGCGCACCCAGGATTACATTACCGGCCGCTACGGCTGATCGGAGCAAACCAGATGCAGCAGCAGACCAGCGGACATACGATCAAGGCGTTCGACGAGGACATTGAACGGCTGCGCGCGCTTATCAGCCAGATGGGCGGGTTGGCCGAACATGCGATCGGCGAAGCGATGCGCTGCCTCGTCCAGCGTGACCTCGACGGCGCGCAACAGATCGTCGCTGACGACAAGAAGCTCGACGCACTCGAGATCGAGGCCGAACGCCGCGGCGTTCAGCTCATCGCGCTCCGGGCACCCATGGCAGGCGACCTTCGCGATGTCGTCGCCGCCCTCAAGATTTCCGGCGTCGTCGAGCGCATTGGCGATTACGCCAAGAACATCGCCAAGCGCGTTCCACTGCTCGACGGCCCGGCCAAGATTGAGCCGCTGTCGCTGCTTCCCGAAATGGCGCGCATTGCGACGGGCATGGTTCACGACGTCCTCGACGCCTTCGTCGAGCGTGATGCCGAAGTCGCCGTGCAGGTTTGCGAACGCGACCAGCAGGTCGACGATTTCTACGACTCCATCTTCCGCGCTTTGCTCACGCACATGATGGAAAACCCGCACAACATCAGCCAGTCGGCACATCTGCTGTTCGTCGCCAAGAACCTGGAGCGGGTTGGCGACCATGCGACGAACATCGCGGAAATGGTCTATTATGCCGCGACCGGTCAGCACATGGCGGACCGGCCGGGGAAATCGGCGAAGTAGTCTATGACAAGCGCACGATTGCTGTTGGTCGAGGACGATCGGGCGCTGGCGGATCTCGTCAGCTTCCACTTCGAACGCTCGGGCTATGATGTGACCCGTACCGGTGACGGTGAGGAGGCGCTGATCCTCGCCGAGGAAGTGAAGCCGGACATCATCCTTCTCGACTGGATGATCGAAGGAATCAGCGGCATCGAAGTCTGCCGGCGCCTCCGCCGCCGCCCGACCAGCGCGAACACCCCGATCATCATGCTCACCGCGCGCGGCGAGGAAAGCGACCGGATTCGCGGATTTGACACCGGTGCGGACGATTATGTGACAAAACCGTTCAGCCCGCGCGAGCTCGTCGCCCGTGTCGGCGCGGTTCTTCGCCGTGTTCGCCCTGCGCTCGCCGGCGAGCAGCTCGCTTACGCCGACCTCGAGATGGACGTCGCCTCGCATCGAGTTCGCCGCTGCGGAGAACAGGTCTCGCTCGGCCCGACCGAGTTCCGGCTTCTGAAGCATTTTCTCGAGCATCCCGGTCGAGTCTTCTCGCGCGAGCGGCTCCTTGATGCAGTTTGGTCACACGATCCGGATATCGACACGCGCACGGTCGATGTTCACGTCCGCCGCCTGCGCCAAGCGCTGAACAATGGCGGCCGCTCCGACCTTATCCGCACCGTCCGTTCGGCCGGCTACTCGCTGGATGCCGAAGCCTAGGTCGTCACGAAACTGAAACAATAACGTCAATTCCCTGTCGCCGGCGACTTCTAGCAGGGGACTCAGCGGACGACATTCGAGTCCGTCTAATCGGGGTATCGACAATGTTTTCCAAATCATTCGGCCTCGCCGCCACGGCGGTGTTGGCGCTCAGCATTTCAACTCAGGCCGAAGCCCGCAACCAGATGCGCGCCGTCGGCTCATCGACCGTCTATCCGTTCGCGAAGATCGTTTCCGAACATATCGCGCGCGCCAACCCGCGCCTCGGCACGCCGATCATCGAATCGACGGGCACGGGCGCCGGAATGAAGCTGTTCTGCGCCGGTGTCGGTGAGCGCTTCCCGGACGTCGAAAATGCATCGCGCCGGATGAAAGCTTCGGAAGCCAAGCTGTGCGCGTCGAACGGCGTCACCGCGATCACCGAGATCCAGGTCGGTCTCGACGGAGTCAGCTTCGCCACTGCCAAGAGCAGCTCGCTTGCGAACGTGTCGCAGCGCGATCTCTATCTCGCACTCGCCAAGGCGCCGTACGGCAAGCCGAACCGGGCCAAGACCTGGAAGGATGTGAACTCCAGCCTGCCGAACATTCCAATCCGCGTGTACGGCCCGCCCCCGACGTCGGGGACGCGTGACGCACTTGGTGAGTTGATCCTCACCCCGCCGTGCGAAGCGAATGCCGGAATGGCCGCGCTCAAGAAATCGGATGAGAACAAGTTCAAGGCGATCTGCACCGGCGTTCGCGAAGACGGCGCCTACATCCAGGCCGGCGAAAACGACAATCTCATCGTCCAGAAGATCGAAGCCAACCCGGGCACCGTCGGCATCTTCGGCTATTCCTATCTCGAAGAGAATCAGGACAAGCTGCGCGGCATCGCGGTCAACGGCGTTGGCCCATCCTACGCGTCGATCAGCTCGTTCAAATATCCGGGTGCTCGTCCGCTCTACATCTACATTAAGAACGCTCACGCCAACGCGATCCCGGCGGTGCGGGCTTATGCGGCCGAGTTCACCAAGGAGAGCGCGTTCGGCCCCAACGGCTATCTCAAGCAAGCCGGCCTGATTGCCGCGCCGAACAACATTCGCGCGCGCAGCCAGCAGGCGGCTCGTACGCTTGGCGCGCTCAATCTCGCGAGCCTCAAATAGCGGTTTAGATCGGGGCGGCTTGGCGCCGCCCCACCTCATTTCAAAAAATGACGAGGCCTCCCGGGTGGGAGGCGGGGGAAAGGGTTAGAAAATGAAGTTGAAGTTTGTCGCTGCGCTCCTCGCTGGTAGCGCTCTCACCGTCTCCGCGCCGGCCTTTGCCGCGGCGCAGGACCCGGCTCCGGCTGCGGCCCAGCCCGAGCAAACCGAGCCAGACCAGTCGGACGCGGCAGCTGATGCTGCGATCCAGAACGCCGGCCAGGTTGATGACGCGGCCGCGAAGATCGAGCTCATGCAAGCTCAGATCGACTCGCTGCAGACATCGATCGAATCTCTCAAGGGTCAGCTCGTGAAGGCAACGCCGTCCTGGAAGGGCGGTCCGCAATTCGACGACAAGGATGCGGGGTTCAGCTTCAAGCCGCGCGGTGCGCTTCAGTTCGACGCAGGCTATGTCGGCTTCCCGAATGGCCACAATCTCAACGGCACCGTCGGTGGTCTCAACTACAACAACCTTGGCTGGAACAGCCGCGCTCGCCGTATCCTGATCGGCGCTGACGGCACGCTGCCAGGTGGCTTCCGCTACAGCGCCGAGTTCAACTTCGCGCAGGGCACGGTCGACTACGAGGACATCTTCCTCGCTTATGACTTCAAGCAGGTCCCGCTGACCGTCCAGATCGGTAACATCTATCCGTTCTCGAGCCTCGAGACGATGACCAGCTCAAAGTTCACGTCGTTCATGGAACGCGCATCGTTCACCGACGCGTTCAGCATGAACCGTCGTCTGGGTGTCGGCCTGACCTTCTCGGACAAGAAGACTGACAGCTGGATCTTCCAGCTCGGCCTGTTCAATCAGCCGATCAACGAAGGCGCCAACTTCAACCGGACCGGTTGGGAAGCAGACGTCCGCGGTGTCTACTCGCCGATGCTAGGCTCGACCCGCCTGCACATTGGCGCCAGCGCCCACTATCGCGTGAACAACCGCGATGCCCAGAACGAGCGCTTACGCGCCCGTCCTGAGACGCAGATCACCGATCAGCGCCTGGTCGACACTAATGCGATTGCGGCCGACAGCGATTGGAATGCCGGCGTTGAGCTCGCGGCGATCCATAAGAGCCTGCACTTCGCCGCAGAGGGCCAGAAGATCTGGATCAAGTCACTCGATGCGACCGATACGTTCGGCTCGAACAACGGCACCGGCGGCGCCGCGCTGCTTAATGGCAATCCGAGCTTCTGGAGCGCCTACGCTGAGCTCGGCTACTACCTGACCGGCGAAACTCGCGGCTACAAGAACGGCCGGTTCGACCGCACCAAGGTGCTGCATCCGTTCAATGAAGGCGGCTGGGGTGCTTTCCAGATCAACGCTCGCGTCGACCTGTTGGAGCTCCGCGACCGCGTCGACAACAGCAGCTCGTCGCTTACTGCGCCGTTCTACGTCAACGGCGGCAAGCAGGTCGCCTATCAGGGCAGCCTCATCTGGAATCCTACCGACTATCTCCGCTTCCTAGCGCAATACTCGCACATGGATGTGACGGGCGGTCCGCGCGCGGTCGCTCCGCTGTTTGATCCGCTCGACACGACACCGATCAACAAGCGTAAGTACAGTGTCGACCAGATGGGCGTTCGCGCGCAGGTCGACTTCTAAGGATGTGAAGCGAACGATAGCCTTTCGGTCCCTCTCTCCCCTTCGGCTCGAAAGGCGGCCCTCTCGTCCGGGTGGCGAGAGGGCCACGCTCGCTTCGGACATGGCACCCTTGGACCAATCCGCTACAGACCTGCACATGGCTTTGAACGAAGCTAGCGCACGGTCCCTCATCGACGCTCTCGAAGAGCCGTCACTGATCGTTCGCGGCCATATCGTCATGCTTGCCAACCCGCCGGCGCGGACGCTGCTTGGCCGCGGCGTTGAGGGGCGCGACGTCAGGCTCGCAATTCGCCACCCTCAGGCGCTCGAGCATATCCTCGGAGAACGATCGGGGGATGTCGATGTGATCGGTCTTGCCGAGCTCGGCCGCTCCTGGCGGCTGAACATCCGTGCACTTGATGGGCATTCTGTGCTGGTTCGAATGATCGACCGCTCGGCTGCAGTGTCGGCTGAGAAGATGCGGGTCGACTTCGTCGCCAATGCGAGCCACGAGCTCCGGACGCCACTCTCGACCATTCTCGGCTATGCCGAAACATTAGGGGAGGAGGGCGATCTTCCGGCCGACCTTCGAATCCGCTTCGGATCAACCATCCGCGAAGAATCGATGCGGATGCTCCAGATCATTGAAGACCTGATGAGCTTGTCGCGGATCGAGGCCGATCGCTTCCTTGCGCCAAACGAATTGGTGTCGCTCGACGAGGTCATCGAGATCGCCGTTGCTAATGCAAGCCGGCTCCGCGGTGCTAGTCAGTGCGAGTTGCTGGTAGATATCGTCGCCGACTTGCCATCGATCCGTGGCGACCGCTCACAATTGCTTCAGGTTGTCGACAATCTCATCAGCAACGCTGTCCGTTATGGGGCAACCGGGCCAGGTTCGAAGGTTCGAGTGTCGGCGACCAAGACAGACGGATGGATATCGCTGACAGTAACCGATTACGGACCCGGCATCCCACGCGAGCATCTGCCGCGCGTGACCGAGCGCTTCTATCG
>Ga0268266_10000434_pt1 | contig 62882 bp, 57 predicted proteins | sample KBSS13metaG_FD_190356 | JGI IMG/M metagenome (GOLD analysis project Ga0268266, IMG submission 190356) | Switchgrass rhizosphere microbial communities from Kellogg Biological Station, Michigan, USA - KBS S1-3 metaG (SPAdes) (version 2) | ecosystem: Host-associated > Plants > Roots > Rhizosphere...
CATGCTTCATCTCATCGATCGACTCATCCTTCTCGTACTCCCCCAGGCGCTCCAGGCCCCAATTATCGAACATGCGGGCGTGCAGAAAATACTGGTTGATCGCCGTGAGCTCGTTCTTCAGCACGGCGTTCAGATGCTGCAGTATTTTGGGATCGCCCTTCATGCCTGTGACTCCAACCGGACTATTGTTAGGGGGCGATCTTGGGGGAATGCCGCAGGGGGCGCAACACACACCGGGAGCGGCGTGTGCCGTGAGGAGGGCGAGCGGAGGAGTATCAGGCAGCCTGGCGCTGCGTGCGGGCCTTCAGTTGCTCGGCGACGACCTGGTCGGCGGTGTCCTGGCAGCGACCACAGCAGCTGCCGACGGGCAGCTGGCACTGCACTTCGAACAAGGACCGGGCGCCCTGATCGACGCACTCGCGAATCTGGCGGTCACTCACTGCGTGGCACACGCACACGTACATTGTCGACCCTCATTCAATCTGCCGCCGGAGCGGCGATCCCCGCCAGGGCGGGCCTTCACCGCGAAGCGGCGCCCCCACCTGGGGTGGCCTCACCGCCGCAGCCGCTTTTGATGGGTACACGGTAATGCAAATAAGAATGATTGTCAATTGCATCGCTAGTGGCCTGGCCCGGTGAGCCCCCCGGCTCGCATGGGCCGTCCCCCGAGCCGGCCTCGGCGCGCACCCGAGCTCTGATGCTGGCCCACGCGGCCAACGTCCGAATCCCCGTGCCGAGCCCAAACCCCGCCCGCATGGCGACGCTAGGCGGGTGCGCTCAAACGCCTAGGCCCGTCGCCAGGTCGACTTCCCGCCCGGCTTGTCCTCGACAATGACGCCCGCGGCCGCGAGCAGGTCGCGAATCCGGTCCGACTCGGCGAAGTCCTTGGCCTTGCGCGCGGTAATGCGTGCATCAACGAGCCGATCGACCTCAGCGTCATCCAGACTTGCCGGCCTCACTTCGGCAGGGGCGGCAGCCTCTGCGTCCGACACCCGGACGGCCTCGCCGATGGCCATCGGCGCCCCGACCTCTGGAGTAATCGTCTGGGTGCTCGCCCCAGGCAACGCCGGCTTCGCCAACCGGAACCACTGCTCCGGCTGGAGCGTAATGATCCCCAACACATCCGCCAGCGACCGCAGCTCGGCGCTCAGCGCCGCCGCCTTCCGCTCCTTCCCCGTGTCCTTCGCGAGATTGATCTCGCGCGTCATCCGCTGGATCACCGCGATCGCTTCCGGCGTGTTGAAGTCATCATCCATGACTTCGTTGAACCGCTCCGTGTACTCGCTCGGCGTCACCGGGACCACCGGCACATCGCGCAACGCAGTGTAGATTCCGCGCAGTGCCGCGTCCGCCTGCTCGAGTTGATCGAACGAGTAGTTGATCGGCCCGCGGTAGTGACTCTGCAGAAAGAAGAACCGCAATACCTCCGGATGCCGCAGCTTCGGCAACACCTCGCGCACGGTGAAGAAGTTGCCGAGCGACTTCGACATCTTTTCGTTGTCGACGTTGACGAACCCGTTGTGGATCCACAGGTTCACGAACCGATCACCCGTAGCCGCGCAGGACTGCGCGATCTCGTTCTCATGATGCGGGAACTTCAAATCCATCCCACCGCCGTGGATGTCGAAGTGGGTCCCCAACAATGCGGCCGACATCGCCGAGCACTCTATATGCCAGCCCGGACGACCCGGACCCCACGGCGACTCCCACGCAGGCTCGCCAGGCTTGGCGTGCTTCCAGAGGACGAAGTCCAGCGGGTCGCGCTTGAACTCATCGACCTCGATGCGCGCGCCAGCACGCAGATCCGCCAGGTTCTTCCCGGAGAGCTTGCCATAGCCATCGAACTTCGCGACGGAATACATCACGTCGCCATCGGAGGCGACATAGGCATAACCCTTGTCGATCAGCGTCCCAATCATGGTGATCATGTTAGGCACGTGTTGCGTGGCCCGCGGCTCATGATCCGGCCGCGCGATGGCCAACTGCGCGCAATCCTCATTGATCGCCGCAATGAAGCGCCCGGTCAGCGCCCCGATGGGCTCACCATTCTCAGCGGCACGCTTGATGATCTTATCGTCGATGTCCGTGATATTGCGGACATACGTGACGTTGTAGCCGCGATAACGAAGATAGCGGCTGACGATATCGAACACGGTCATCATGCGCGCGTGTCCGATATGCAGAAAGTCATACACCGTCATGCCACACACATACATCCCGATGTGGCCCGGCTTGATCGGCTGCAGCTCCTGCTTCTCGCCCGTCAGTGAGTTGTGAATACGAATCATAAATAATTTCAGGTAAATCGGGCCAGGCGCTCGCGCGCCTTCCCCGGTGGCATGGCTTTCAGCAAAGGCGCCAGCTCCGGACCATGCGCACGCCCTGTCAGGGCAACACGCAGGGGCATGTAAAGAGCCGCGCCCTTCTTTCCGGTCGCAGCCTTCACGGCTCCGGCAATCGCCGGAAGGTCGTTACCGCTGTGCGCGGCGGCACTCGCGGCGGCGGAGAAATACTCCGGGCCCGCCTCGCGAATCACCTGCTCCTCCGCGGGATCCAGGGACAAAGGCCCACCGAAAACAACTTCGACCCACGACCGCGCATCCTCCGGGAGCACGAGATTCGGCAGCACGGCGGCGATGAACGCATTCACGGCAACATCATCCAACCCGGCCGGAATCACAGAGCCCAGCCAACGCCGCGCGACCTCGGCCGGCAGCCGATGCACCGCCTCTTTCTGCCAGACATGCAACTGCTGCTCATCGAAACGCGCCGGCGAGCGACCCAGGTGTGCCGGATCGAACGCGCGCGCCATCTCCTGGAGAGTCAGAAAACCGTGCTCCGGTGTCGAGTGACCCAACCGGAACAGGTGATTGGTCAAGGCCTCGGGACGAAAGCCGCGATCGCGATACTCCCGCACACTCGTGGCACCGTGACGCTTCGACAACGGCGCGCCATCCGCACCCACGATGAGCGAGATGTGCCCGTACCCAGGTGCCTTCAGGCCGAGCGCTTCGAGAATGAGCAACTGCCGTGGCGTATTCGTGAGGTGATCCTCGCCGCGCAGAACCTGCGTGACGCCCATGGAGGCATCGTCGATCGCATTGCTGAAAAAGAACGCCGCGGACCCGTCCGCGCGCAGGATCACGAAGTCGCCGATGTCATCCGAGAGGAAGCTCTGAGGACCGTGTACGAAGTCCACGAACTCGATGCGACGCCCGGTCGGAACATGAAAGCGAATGCTCGGGACGATACCCTGCGCCCGCTTCTGCTCGCGCTGTGCCGGCGACAGGTTGCGGCACGTGCCGGCGTAGCGAGGCGGCCGTCCGGCGGCGAGTTGCGCTTTGCGCGAGACCTCGAGCTCCAGGGGCGAGCAATAGCACGGATAGACAGCCCCGTTGCGCTCGAGCAATTCGAAGTAGCGCTTATAGATCGGGGCACGCTGCGACTGGCGATACGGCCCGTGCTCGTCCTCGCGATCCGGGCCGGCGTCCCATTCGAGGCCCAGCCAGCGCAGATCCTCGAGCACCGCGGTAGTGTGTTCCTCGCGGCTACGCTCGCTATCGGTATCCTCGATCCGCAGCAAAAACCGCCCGCCATAGTGGCGAGCCAGCAAGAAGTTAAATAACGCCGTGCGCGCGTTACCCAGGTGCACCTCGCCCGTGGGGCTGGGTGCGAACCGGGTCGTTGCGTGAACGAACGCCGCGCCGTCTGAATTGTCCATTCCGCTCATAGGCGCAATGTTACGGGAAGTTACGGTACTCGTTCAGGGGAAGCATTAGAATTCGCGGCCGGCGGCGTCCCCCATGCGACCGGCCCCAACGACGGAGGATTGATGTATACCAAGACCCGGCTCAGCCGCTTCGGCTCACTGGCCCGCTCGCTCACCCTGGCGCTCGCCGCCGCCGTGGTGCTGCTGGCGCAGCCAGCCGCTCGTGCTGCCGGAGCAGCGCCCGGAGCCACCACGACCCAGTCCAATCTGGTCAAGATCACGACCAGTATGGGCGACATCGTCATCGAGCTCCTGCCGGACCGCGCGCCCCTCACCGTCACGAATTTCCTGCGCTACGTCAAAGAAGGCTATTACACGAACACACTCATCCATCGTGTCGTCGCCAATTTCGTCATCCAGGGCGGCGGCCACGACGCCACGAGCTACGAGCTGAAGCCTGTGCACGACCCGATCTTCAACGAGTCGGGCAATGGTCTGCAGAACAAGCGCAGCATGGTGGGCCTCGCCCGTAGCGACGCGCCGCACTCGGGCAACGCCCAGCTGTATATCAACCTCGTCGATAACCCGGACCTGGACCCGATCCCGACACGCTGGGGTTACGCCGTGTTCGCCCGCGTGGTGCAGGGCATGGATGTCGTCGATCGCATCGGCGTGACGCCGACCGGCTCCTTCGGACCCTTCAAATCGGATGCGCCGTTGAAGCCCGTCGTCATCCAGAAAGTCGAAATCATTGACGCGTCCCAGGCCCAGCAAGCCGCGCCGGTCGCCAAGCCGCTCCCGCCACCACCGGTGGATGCGATCCAGTCGCCGAAGTGAGTCGACTGTTCGTCTCCGATCTGCACCTGGATGCCCGTGCACCGGCAGCCGTCGAGCAGTTCGTCGCCTTCCTCCATACCCACGCGGCGCGCGCCGAGGCGCTCTACATCCTCGGCGATCTCTTCGAGGTCTGGGTAGGCGATGACGACAGCGAGGCGTCGAAGAAAACTGTCTGCCGCGCGTTGCGCGAGCTCACCTCGAGCGGTGTTGCGTGTTTCGTGCTCCACGGCAACAGGGACTTCCTTCTCGGTCGTGACTTCTGCGCCAGCACCGGTTGCCTGCTGTTACCCGACCCCGTCGTAGCGGAGCTCGACGGCGAACGGGTTTTGCTCACGCACGGCGATGCCCTGTGCACCGACGATCACTCCTACCAGGAGTTGCGCAGCATCGTCAGAACGGCTCCCTGGCAACGGCGCTTCCTCGCCCTGTCTCTCGCCGATCGCGAGCTCCTGGCGAACCAGGCGCGCGCGGGAAGCCGCCAACATACCTCACGCACCATCCCCACGATCATGGACGTGAACGCGGAAGCCGTCGCAAAAGCCTACCAGGTCACTGGCGTCCGCCGGATCATTCACGGCCACACGCACAGGCCCGGGATTCACGACACGTTAGTCGAAGGTGCGCGCGCCCAACGGATCGTATTGGGCGCGTGGTATGAACAAGGAAGTTACCTGGTGTACGAGAACGAGCATTACGAGCTCAAAGAACTGCCCCGCCCTCCCGCGGGATCAGGCGGCAGCGAGAGCCTCGCAACGGTCGCGTAGCGACGCCACGCAGGACATGTACGCCGTCTCGAGGCGCGCCTCCAGGGCCGACGGTATCATCACCGTCGCACGGGGCTCGCGGGTAACGTCAGCGACGCGCCCGAGAGAAATCACTTCGCCAGGGTCACCGAACCCACCCTCTCCCGTATGCGCGAAGCGCCGATACTCCGCCCTCAGCGGCTCACCCAACTCCAGCAACGAGCCGATCCGCTGCAGCACCTGTGTGGTCCGCGACAGCAATGACTCGGCTTCGACAAACATCACCCGGCCGGCCATCTGATCCGACAAGCTGATCAGCCTCGCGAGGCGTTCCTCGTAATACTGGACGACGGCGTCCAGGTCCCGATGCCACGCGACATCCGCGTAGTGGATGCCCATGTTGATGATGCTCTGCACGCTCGGAACCGGCCGCCGCACCAACACAATCCCGAATGTGTTGCTGCGACCGACAATGCCCGGGGTGAGCGGATAGTTGTGCAGGACCTTGTCCAACACATAGCGGCCCCGCAACGGCTCGCCCGTCAACTTCACGACCCGCGAGCGCAGCCGCAACAGGTCCAGCCGCGTCCGGTACTTGATGTGAGTCTCGCAGTAGCCGTCGATCTGCGGATGCGAGCCCAGGATGTGAGACAGCAGGGACGAGTAGCTGCGCATGTGCCCGAGCACGAAAAGAGTGCCGCGTCTCACGCCACGTTCCGTATGGCTACATGAAGATCGAGACCGAGACGGCACCACGTATCGCCCTGCTCTATGGCCTGCTGAAGAATGGCGTCGTTCGGATTCGTACCCGCCGGGTGTCGGGGCGGATGATGGAGGTGGATGGCCAACGCCTGGAACTTCAGGTTACGCCTGTAAATTCCTACGTTGTAGAGACGCGCGGCAACCTCGTTGTCCTCGCGACCCCAGCCGACGAAGGCCTCGTTGAAGCCATTCACACGCAACAGGTCACTCCGCCAGTACGCCTGGTTGCAACCACGGATCGCGCTCTGACCCACACGCTCTGCGAACAACATTCGGCTCAACAGCCGGTTGCGGATCGCATGTCGCCGGCGACGGATGCCGCTGGTGAAGAAATGCAAATCGAGACTTCCTTCGCGCAACATGCGCTCGGCCGCCGCGGCCCCGGTCAGGAGCCGGACCCCCTGGATGAATGAGCCGGGGCGCGCTGCCGCGAGGTGATCGGCGACAAAGTGCCTGTGCAACACCATGTCGCCGTCAACAATGATCAGGTACTCGCCTTTCGCAGCGGCGATCGCCCGGTTGCGCGAGCGCGCCAGGCGAAACCCCTCGTGCGGCTGCCACAGATGCACGAGGGGCGCGACGATATGCGCACGCCAGCGCTCCACGACACGGGCCGTGTCCGGCCCGGAGCCATCGTCGGCCACTATGACTTCGTCAGGCACGACCGACTGGCGCGCAATGCTCTTCAAGGTCAGCTCGAGCGCCGCGGGCCACTCGTACGTTGTAACGATGAGCGAGCAGCGAAGACGAGGTACCACGTTGCTCAACCCTCGTCAGTTCGACGAGGCCGGCGGAGGGGGCGGCGCGTCGCCATGCCAATGACCGCGGGGCCCTCTTCCGGGACCGTGCTCCTCTTCCATCAATACTTGAAACTTCTTGAGCTGCGATGCAGTTAGTATCGAACTGAGTTGCTGCAGCGTTTCGGCTTTGAGCTGCTCCCGGTTCGCTTTCATTTGCTCGAACGACGGGCGCGTTCCCGAGGCGCGGTCCGCCTCGAACTGCGCTTTCATCTTGGCGTGCTGCGCGTCGAGCACGGTTTTTACCTGGGCTTTCTGCGCGTCGGTGAGATCGAGCAGAACGGCGAGACGATCGAGCCGCTGTTCTGCGTTCGGCGGTCCGGATGGCGAGGCCGAAGTAGTTTGAGCCAGGGCGCCCATCGTAGCGACGCCCAACGTGCACAGCAGCACGAGTGCAGACCTGATTTGCATGACGGCCTCGTTTCGGTGTTGTGGATTTCCACTGCAGGCCGGGGCGGTGGAGGATGGACCTACACCTTTCGCCGACCTTTCAGCTACACCGTAGTGGCCGAGGTCCAGTCAGGAGGTAATGAATCGTTAGGGAATGTGGCGCGCTTAAGGTCAACGTCGCCGGGGCAAGACGAGCAGAGCCTCGAGACCACCGCCGGGCAGGTTTTGCGCGACCAATGAGCCCCCATGCGCCTGTGCAACATCGCGCGCGATACTCAGGCCCAGACCGGTACCGCCCGTGTCGCGATTGCGTGAAGACTCGACCCGGTAGAACGGCTCGAACACCCTTTCGAGCTCCTCGGGAGGAATGCCGGGCCCGTCATCCCTGATCCGGATCAGGAGGGCCGTTGTGTCTTCCACGATGATCCGGGCGCGGATCCCGAATTTCACGGCGTTGGCCACGAGATTCGTGAGGCAGCGCTTGAGCGCCTGGGGCTTGCCGGTGAAGGGTTGGCCGGCTTTGCCTTCGACGCTCACGTCCGCGCCCATCTCGGTGAATTCGGTCTGGATCGTGGCGACCAACGCGTTGATATCGATGGGCGCCAATGTCTCATCGTCATCCAGCCCACGAAACAGCGCGAGCGCGCCTCGCACCATGCTCTCCATCTCGTCCAGCTCTTTGCTGAAACGCGCCTGGATAGCAGGGTCCTCGAGTGCGGTCTCGACCTGCAACCGCAGTCGGGTGAGTGGCGTTTTCAGATCGTGCGACATCGCCGCAAGCACGCGAGTACGACTGTCCAGGTAGCGTTGCAATCGATCCTGCATGGTGTTGAAAGCGCGAGCCGCATCCCGGAGCTCCCGTGCGCCTTTCTCTTCCAACTTGGGCTGCCGTACGTTGCGCCCCAACCCCTCTGCCGCGCTCACGAGACTCGACAACGGACGGGTAATGCTTCGCGCGGTGACGTACAGAGCAATCACCAGCACGACGACGAGCAACGCGAGGTTCACAAACAGGTTGCGTGAGAGCGGCGCGCCCCGCGGCATGTGCCCGATGCGAAAGACCGCAGAGTCACCGTCGGGAAAGCCTACATTCACGTCATAAAGCTGGAAGCCCGCTCCATCCCGGGGCTCGAAGAAGGGTGTTGGAATCGGGATGGCCTTCTTCTCCACACCCGTGGCGGGAGTGATGGCGACCTTGTACGCCGTGCCCAGAGTGGACTGCAGTTGCTGTTTGAGCGTCGGCTCGAAGTCCGGGGACAGCGGCAGTGGCACGACGATGAGCTGCGACGAGAAGTACTGTCGCGTGCCGCGCGCGTCACCGTCGCCGGGAGGCCCGCTCGGCGGTCCACCAGGCCCCCTTGGGCCGCCGGGCCGCCCAACAGCCGGGTCGTCGAAAGGGGGCCGGTCCCCATCGGGAGATTCACCGGGTCCCAGTCCCAAGCCTTGCGTCCGATGTCGCCGCAGTCCCGACGAAAACCGCGCGAACCGCCGTGGTTGCTCGATCAGCCGGGTGACAGTCGCCTCGCGCTCACTGGCGCTCAGCGGCTGCAGCATGAAGGTGATCTCGGCGATGCGCCGCGACCATTCCCTCACGTTGCCTTGCAATACGAAAAGCTCGCGCTCGCGGGCGATGAGCGCGAAGGCAAACAGCTCTGCGATCAGGACGGCCACGACCGATGCCCCGATCAGCCGGCCGAACAGCGACTGCGGCCACAGCGCTACCCTCATTTAGCCTACTGAACAGCGGGCAAAAACCGCGCTTTTTGCCGGCGGCAACGGAGCCTATGTTTGGAAAAACGCTGGCCCATTTGGGCCGAAGGCGACTTTTTCCAATAATCAAGCAGCTTCAACCGACACACCAACGACATAACCTTCGCCATAGACGGTTTTGATGATCTGGGGAGCACGCGCATCGTCCCCGAGAATCTGTCGCAGGCGGCTCACCCGGACATCGATACTCCGATCGAACGGGTCCGCCTCACGCCCGCGCAGGAGCTCGGTGAGCTGTGCACGCGAGAGTACGCGATTTGCCGAGGCGAGCAGTACCGCCAGCAGGCGATATTCCGCGCCGCTCAAGGCGACGTCCTTGCCCGCCGAATCGGTCAGCGTGCGCGTCGTCGTGTCGAGCCGCCAGCCGTTGAAAAGGAATGCCCGCACCGAGTCGGGTGTGGGATCCCGGGGCGCGTGCGCGGCGCGGCGCAACACCGCCTTGATGCGGACGAGCAGTTCCCTCGGGTTGAACGGCTTCGCCAGGTAGTCGTCCGCACCCAGCTCCAGCCCGACGATGCGATCCACGTCCTCACCGCGTGCGGTGAGCATGATGATCGGCACCTGGGAGCGCGTCCGCACCTCGCGGCAGATCGACAGGCCATCCTCCCCCGGCAGCATCAGGTCGAGGACGATGAGATCGACCCGCGAGCGCTCCATCACCCGGCGCATCTCTTTCCCATCGGGGACCACGGTGGTGCGGAATTCGTGTTTCTCGAGATACTGGCCCAACAGGGTACGGATCTCGCGATCGTCGTCGACGATCAGAAGGTGCGGACGGTCGTTCATCGTGCCTCGCGTAGACGCTTAAGATACCGAAGCTTCCGACCGTTGGCCGAGCAATTCGTGCGATCCGGTGCCGGCGTAACCGCAAGGACAGCGGAGGGAATCCTGCAGAAGCGCCAGCGGCGCGACGCGGGACAAACCGAAGAACGCCAACGCCCCGTCAGCGTTGACAAACCGGAGCGCAGCGGAGGGAATCCTGCGGGAAGCGCCAGCGGCGCGACGCGGGGCCATTTTCTACAACCGAAGTTGTAACGAACTGTGACGGCTCGACACCCGAGCCGTCAACCGGATGTCGTTATTTTCTCAGGCGCTGGCACTGACGGTCGAGGATGCCGTGGCCCGCGTCCGCCCCGGCGCCTTGGTGCTGCTCGCTGTTGGTTACGGACGGCGCGCCACGCTGTTGGTGGCACTCGTGCTGTTGGTGCCGTGTTATCAGTTGTAAGGTTGTGACGACCGGCATTGCGGCGGCAGCGCCCTGCCGGCACAGTGCCGCCTCGCCGGCAACGCCTTGCCGCCTTTCGCCCGCCTATCGAACCATCGCCTTCCGCGCGGTGTCGTATTAGGATGCGCACCCCAAACAGGAAGACCGTAATGCCCCCAAAGCCGCTCTATCGCCTGCTCCAGGCCCCTGTGTTGACCACCGCCGCCTGTATCTTGGGAGCAACACTGCTGACAGCCTGCGCCACCTCCTCCGGTGCGTTGGTCGCCAGCGCACCCCACGGAGTGGACTTGAGCGGCGAATGGCGGCTGAACGAGGACCTCAGCGACGATCCGCAGCGCGTCGATGAGCCCAAAGAGGCGGCGCCCAAGACGGAAGAGGCTCCGGAGCGCAATCCGGGCGGATTCGGCAGGCCCGGGACCGGCGTACCGGGAATGCCCAGCGGCCCCGGTGGACTCGACCCGCGCGGCGGCGGTAACAACCTGACGAGCACCGGCGGTACGCCCTCGGGCCTGGTCCCCGTCCTTTACCAGACCACGGACCTCCCGAGCAGCTCCAGCGACGCGGCTCCCGCGGCGAAACCAGTAGGCCGTGAAGGCTCCGTATCCCGCATGCTGGATGCCCCTGCGCTCCTGCAGATATCGCAGTCGGGTGGCAGAGTCACCGTGAAATCGCTGGCCGATGGCAGCACCACCGAGTACACCGCCGGTGAGCAGCGCACCATTTCCTTCGGCCAGACGCAGGCGGACCGCAGCGCCGGCTGGCGCGACGCGGCCTTCGTGGTCATCACCAAGGCGCACAAAGGCCCGAGCAAGGAAGACGACTTCGCGCTGGATGCGGAAGGGCACCTGATTTTCGCGACCCTGGTGACGCACGTACGCAAGGGCCCGATCGACTTCAAGCGCGTTTACGACCGCGTCAAGACACCTAACTGAGCTTAGGCGGCGGGCGGACCGGAGTGGAAGCGTAATTCCCCATCGGGAGACGTCGCCAAGCCGGCCTCGGCTTCCGCCAACACGCGCAACCGCGACTGCCACTCCAGGGGACGTCGCCCCCGCGCCAGCCCGACATACAACTCGAAGTGCCGCGCCTCGGACTCCGCGAGGCGCGCATAAAAACGCCCGAGCGGCTCGGGCAACCGCCCGGCCAACAACCGGAACCGCTCGCACGAGCGCGCTTCGATCAGCGCCCCGGACAGCAACAGGTCGAGCTTCCTGCCGGGCTCCGCAGTCCGCAGCTCGCGACGCAACCCGGCAGCATACCGGCCGGGCTTCTGGCGTATGAACGCGACACCCAGCTCGGTCATCGCGCTCTGCACCTGCTCGAAATGCCGCAATTCCTCGCGTGCGAGGCGCGACAGCGCCAATCCCAACCCGGTATCTTCGGGATACGCGAAAATGAGCGCGACCGCCGTGGAGGCCGCCTTCTTCTCGCAGTTGGCATGATCGACGAGCAACTCCTGCCAACGCTCCACCGCCGCATCGACCCACGCCGGCGGCGTAGGCGCCAGCAGAATCGAATCAACACCGTCGCTCACGCGACCTCGCTTTTCAACAGCCCGCGGAAAGCACCTTCCAACGCCGCGGCGGCCTCGCCCGCATCCGGGTAACGGTCATCGGGAGCTTTCGCCATGAGGCGCTCGAGAATCGGCTGCAGCGCCTCGAACTGCGCCGGCAGGCGCGGCACGGGCTCCTTGCGGTGTTTGTAAATCAGCGCCATCGGGTTTTCCGCCTTGAAGGGCTTCTCGCGGGCCAGCATCTCGAACAGGATGACTCCGAGGCTGTAGAGATCGCTGCGCCCGTCGATCGGCTCGCCATGCCCCTGCTCGGGGCTCATGTAATGAGGCGTACCAAAAATCATGCCGCGATCGGTCACCTCGCGGGCGAGCGCCGCGTCCTTCGACAATCCGAAATCGATGAGCGCGATAGTCCCGTCATCGCGCAACATGACATTGCCGGGCTTGAGATCACGATGTAACACGCCCGCCGCGTGTATGGCGTGCAGGGCTCGGGCGATTGAGATTGCGTTGTAGAGGGCCCGCCGAATCGACAGCCCGGCGCGCATCCGCGCACGCAGATCGCCGGCCGCGAAATACTCCATCACGAGCCACGCATGCTCGTCACTCACGCCGAGATCATAGAGCCGCACGACTCCGGGGCTACGGATCCGCTGGACGATCTCGTACTCCTGGAGGAAGCGCCGGAAAGAGTCGTCCAGGTCGCCCTGGTCCGCATGCCGGTCGCGGGCCACTTTGAGCGCCACCAGCGCGCCCGCCGCCTCACTCTCTCCCAGGTACAGGTCCGACACCGCGCCGGTTGCAATGCGGCGAACGTGGCGATAACCGCGAATAAAGGCGCCACCGAAGCGTTGCGAGTCACGCCCCGCGGTACTGGTGCGCCAAACGGCGCGCGCGAAGGACTGCCTCTGCTCGCAGACCGTGAGCACCTCGATCAACTTGCCCTGCGCGGCGTCGTCACGCGACACAACCTGAACGCCGAGTGGAATCGCCTCGTAGGCGACCGTATCGCGGCCGCTCAACAGGACCAGGGGCGCGAAGCCCACCCTGGCGGCCAACTCCTTCGCCCAGGCAAGACCGCCACCCCCGGACCACTCCTCGGCCAGCAACACCGCGTCATAGCCCTGGGCGAGAAACTCGGTCGGCAGCGGGCCCTCCGCCACGGGGTCGCGCACCACAATTTCCGCCTCGGGCCGCCATGTGGCGAGCCGTTGTCGGAAGTCGGCGCAGCGGCGCTTGTCTTCTTCGATCAACAACAAACGCATCGTGGTTCGGCCCGCAGATAGCCCATGATTTGACGCGGCGCGGCGATTACAGCACGCGACGAGCGTGCGCCGCTACGGGCCCCGCCGCAAATCGCGCGCCGCTGCGGGCGAGAGTTTCAAACCGATGACCAGGTCACCTACATTTGTGCCCGTGGGGCCAGTGTGAACCAGGTCACCGGCGACCGCGAGCGCGGCGCCGGAATTGGCGCCCCGCAACGCCGCCTCGGTATCGACATTTGCAAGAGTGAGACGTGCGCACGTCTCCGCATCCACGAGCGCTCCGGCGTCGTCTGTTGCACCATCGGTGCCGTCGGTGCCGGCAGCCAGCAACAATAGATCCGGATGCCCTGCAATGAGACGCGCCGCCGCAAGACCCAGATGTTGATTGCGACCGCCGCGCCCGGGGTGTTCTGGAAGCAACACCGTAGATTCCCCGCCCCAGACACGCACATCGACGGTGCTCAAGTGGAGCTCGTGAGAGAACCTCACGGCCAACCGCATCACGTCGCCGTCGAAACGCCGTACCGCCGGCTCGGCTGCAAGTCCGCGCTCGTGAGCGGCCACAACAACGGCCTCCACGGCATGATCGATGGAGGCGACGACCAGTCGCTCCACGTTATCCGGACCTTCCGCGGCCGGCCCCAGCACTCCGGAACCGATCACGGCCGGGTCATCGCCAGGAACATCAGAAATGTACATTGCGCGAGCAACCCTGCCATGCAGATGTGCCGTCAAACGCCCGCCCTTGATGAGCGAGCGCTGCGCGCGCCGCGCGTTCAACTCGCCGATGGCAATTCCAGCCGCGAGCCCCTCGGCCGTCAGCCGCTCCAGGTCCGCGTACGAGGTCCCTGGCTCGAGCACCTCCACGAGACTCGAAGAGCCCCCGGACACCAGGAACAAGGGATCCACGTGCGGCGGGAGCTCGTCGACCCAACGGAGCAAGCGCGCGCCGGCCGCCAGCGAGCGCTCATCCGGCATCGGGTGCGCGCTCTCGAGAATCTCGATGCCGTGAATAGCCTCCAACTGGGGCAACACGTGACCGTCCTTGGTGATGACGAGCGCGCGCTCGACAGCGGTGCCGAGCGTATCGTGCGCGCCCAGCACCATCGAGGAGGCGGCCTTGCCGACAGCCGCCACCCAGACAGGGCGATTCAAAGGTGCAGCCGCCAGCGCATTCCTAACGCAGCGCCTTCCATCGACCCGCGCCAGGCCGGCGTGGAAGAGCTCGAGAAGGAGTTGGCGACGGGGATCTGGTGCGTTCACCGGCTACCGGATGACTCTTAGCTTTCCGGACCCCGGGCGCTCGCGGCGCAACGCCTTGGCGTCGTCCGAGCGCTCGAGCTGCAACCGCTCGAGGTATTCCGGCGAGATGTCACCCGTCACGTATTGGCCCGAGAAGCAGGAGGTGTCGAACTCTTCGACGCGCGCATCCTCGTGTTTGCAGGCGGCAATGAGATCCTCGATATCCTGGTAGATGAGCCAGTCGGCGCCGATGAGGCGTTGGATCTCATCGTGGCTGCGGCCGCTGGCGACGAGCTCCCGTGCCGCGGGCATATCGATGCCATACACGTTCGGGAAGCGCACCGGGGGAGCGGCGGAAGCGAAATAGACCCGGCGCGCTCCGGCTTCGCGCGCGAGCTCAATGATCTGCGCCGAAGTCGTACCGCGCACGATGGAGTCATCGACGAGGAGCACGTTCTTGCCCCTGAACTCGAGATCGATGGCATTCAACTTGCGGCGCACGGATTTCTCACGCTGCTCCTGCCCCGGCATGATGAACGTGCGGCCGATATAACGGTTCTTGGTGAAGCCCTCGCGATACTTCAGCCCGAGCCGCTGGGCGAGCTGCAACGCGCTGGTGCGACTCGTATCCGGAATCGGGATGACGACGTCGATGTCGTGATTGGGGCGCTCGCGCAGAATCTTCTCCGCGAGCCGATCGCCCATGCGCATGCGGGCGCGGTAGACCGAGATGTTGTCGATCTTCGAGTCGGGCCGGGCGAAGTACACGTACTCGAAGATGCAGGGGGAGTGCCGTACCGTCGCCACGCACTGATGCGAGTGCAGGCGGCCCTGCTCGTCGATGAAGACAGCCTCGCCGGGCGCGATGTCCCGCACCAGGCGGAACGAGAGGCTGTCGAGCGCGACGCTCTCGGAAGCCAACATCCACTCGGGGCCACGCGGGGTGTCGCGCTGCCCGAGTACGAGAGGCCGGATACCGTTCGGATCGCGAAAGCCCAGGATGCCGTGGCCGATGATCATGGCAACGACCGCGTAGCCGCCGCGGCAACGGCGATAGACCGCGTTCAACGCGGCAAACACGTCCGCCGGCGTTATGCGGGGAGTCCCGATGCGCTGCAGCTCGGAAGCAAACACATTCAACAGCACCTCCGAATCGGACGTGGTGTTGAGGTGCCGCCGATCCTCGCGGATCAGGATCTCGGCCAGCTCGGTTGCGTTGGTGAGGTTGCCATTGTGCGCGAGGCAGATTCCGTAGGGCGCGTTCACGTAGAACGGCTGCGCTTCCGCCGCACCATCACAACCGGCGGTCGGGTAGCGCACGTGGCCGATGCCGACGTTACCTTTCAGCTCGAGCATGTGGTGCTGTTGAAAGACGTCGCGCACCAGGCCGCTGCCCTTGCGCACGCACAACTCGCCGTCGCCGTAGGTCGCGATACCAGCCGCGTCCTGGCCGCGGTGCTGCAACACCGTCAGGCCGTCATAAATTCGCTGATTGACTGCACTCGTACCGACGACGCCGACAATTCCGCACATGCTCAACCGCCTTTGGCTATCAAACCTTGAACGACGAACGGCTCGCGTGCCGCGCCCGGTTGTCGTCCCCGATCACCGCGCGCAACCCACTGGCTATGGATTCGCCGTACGGCATGAGAACGGACTGGCGCCACCAGCGCTCGCCATCCAGACGCAACACCTGCGCGAGAATCACAAACACACCCAACAGTACGAAACCGCGAAAGGCCCCGAAAACGAAGCCGAGGAAGCGGTCCATGCCGCTGAAAATCGACAGGCGTACGAAGTGCGCGACGGTGACCCCGATCCCCGCTCCGAGCAACAGCAGCAACGCGACGATGATGACGCGTGCCGCCCAGGTTGCCACGGGCGACCCGGAGAGCAGACCGCCGAGGTGAGGCGCTATCGTGTCGGAGAAGTGCCACGCAACGAACAGCGCGATGATCCACGTCACAAGTGCGATCGCCTCCCGCAGGAAGCCTCGCAAAGATCCAACCACCGCCGAAATGACGATGGCTGCGATCACGAGATAGTCGGTTATGTTCATCGGCCCCGGACTCGACCATGCTTGAGCGCGCGCGGATTGTACAAGAGCAGTCGCCCGGCTGCCCATGCAGCTCATCACGACTGTACGACAGGCTCCTGGACACTATTTGGGTACAACCGAGCCGACATGGCCGGCTGCTCGCAATCGGGCGCTGAGCTGCTCCGCGGTAGCGCGCTCCGCCACCGGCGTGGTGCGCACCCACCACAGGGTGCGTCCACTGCTGGTGTTCTCGGATACCGAGGTGTGGAAACCCTGCTCCTGGAGCTCCTTCGCCAGCCTCTCCGCATTCGCCTGCTTGGCGAAAACCCCGACCTGCACAGTCCAGCCGCCGGACTTCTCGGCGTGCTCGGGGGACGGACGCTTCTCGGCTGAGGCAACCCGCTGCGGCGGGGCCGGCGGCTTGCCAGACGAACGCTGCGCAATGGGGGGCGCCTGACGCGCTGGCTGTGCCGGCTCCTGGGGCGGCTGCCTGGGAGGCGCCGCTGCTGATGGGGACGTCGTCTGTGCCGGCTGCTGCTGCGGGGCCCGGGACCCCTGCAGTGATGAAGGTTGCGAGGAGACACTGTCCTCCAGCTGTTGCGCCGGCGGAGGATCTTGTGCGGTGTGCTCTTCGATGGTCGGCGGCTGCGCGGGGCCCTTCGGCTGCGGAGGCGCGCCGGACGTGCCGGCCGACGGCGTCGCGCTGTGAGACTCGTCGGCCAGATCGATCGTGTAGGAGCGTAATGGCGGTTCCTCGGAGGAGGCTGCTGCTGCCGGCGCGTGCGACGATGCCGGAGCGGAGCGCGAGGGCCCGCTGAGCAGCTCGGGGACCAACAACACGATCAGCACAACGAGGATGATCGCGCCGGTCAGTCGTTCTTTCACCAGGCTTTCCAAAAGTGGGGACGGAACCGATTTAGTCAATGTCGTCGCGTGGCCGGAGCGCAGCGGAGGAAATCCCGAAAAGCGCAAGGGCTGTGACGCGGGACGACGGCCCTAGCGGTGGCGCCAGCGGAGCCGCATCGCGGCCAACCCGGGCGTCAGTATATCCCAAGCCAGTGCAGCACCGGGCCAACGGTGTGGAAGGAGCCGAACACGAGGACGCGGTCACCCGGTCCGGTGCTCGTTCGGGCCACTTCACAACCCGCCTCGACCGAAGTCGCGAGAGTTGTTTTCGTAGCCGGCAACTGCAGACGTTCGGCCAGTTGCTCCGCGGTCGTGCCGCGCGGTCCAGGCAAAGCACACAAAATCCAGTGATCGACGAGCGGGTCCACGATGCGCGCGATGGCCTTCGCGTCCTTGTCGCCCAGAATCCCGACCAGGGCGTAGGTCCGACCTGAGCCCGGAATGGGCAACGGGCGCTCGCGCACGTGCTCGGCAAAGATCACCGCGGCCGGCTCGTTGTGGGCGATATCCAGAATCCACTCCACCGAGCCCGCCCCCCGGGCCGCAGGAACCTGAACTGCCTGGAAACGACCCGCCAACCTGACACTGCGGAGCGCGACACTGACGGTGCTCTCGTTCAATTCGAGGTCCGCAAGGCCGCGGAACTCTTGCAACGCCTCCACCGCGGCCAAGGCCGTCGAGGCATTACGGTACTGGATGGAGCCTGTCAGCGCGGAGGGTGGCAAATCACGCAACGACAGCTGCAAGCCCTTGTAACTCCAACGCGTGCCGTTCACTTCCCACGTGAAATCTCTTCCGGCGACGACGGGACGCGCCTTCAGTGAGTCGATCGCCTTGTAGACGGACGCCGGCATGTCATCCGTGCCCAGAACCGCCGGACGCCCGGCACGCAAGATCCCCGCTTTTTCGGCCCCGATGAGATCGAGTGTGTCCCCGAGATAGTCGCGGTGATCGAATCCGACCGAGCACACCACACCGACGTCGGCGTCGACGAGATTGACCGCATCGAGCCGGCCCCCGAGGCCGACTTCCAGGATGGTCGCCTCGACCTGGCGGTCCGCGAAAATCACCAGGGCGGCGAGCGCGTTGAACTCGAAAAAAGTCAGCGTTGTCGAGCCCCGGGCGCTCTCGATGCGCTCGAAGGCGGCAACGAGCTCGTCATCACCGACGTCCTCGCCGTTGACGCGAATACGCTCGTTGTAGCGCACGAAATGCGGGGAGGTGAACATTCCGGTGGACACACCACCGGCACGCAGGAACCCGTCGATGTGCACGACCGTCGAGCCTTTGCCGTTCGTGCCGGCGACGCTAATCACCGGACAGGACGGTTTGTCGACGCCTAGGGCACGTGCCACGGACGTGACTCGAGCGAGGCCCATGTCGATCGTCTTCGGGTGCACCGACTCCTGCAGAGTCAGCCATTCCTCGAGCGTACGCAATCAGCAACTCGCGCGCTAAGCGGCCGCCACGGTGGCCTGCACCGGCGCCGGCTGTTGCTTCAACAGCAAACGCAACATTCCTCCGATCCTATCCCGCATGTCACGGCGGTCGACGATCATGTCGAGAGCGCCGTGCTCGAGCAGGAACTCGCTGCGTTGGAAGCCCTCGGGCAACGTCTCGCGCACCGTCTGTTGAATGACCCGCGCGCCGGCGAATCCAATGAGGGCACGCGGCTCGGCGATGTTCAGGTCGCCTAGCATGGCCAGACTCGCCGAAACGCCCCCTGTCGTCGGATCGGTCATCACCGAAACATAGGGCAGGTGTGCCTGGGCAAGGCGCGACAGCGATACAGCGGTCTTCGCCATCTGCATGAGCGAGTACAGGGCCTCCTGCATGCGCGCGCCGCCGCTGGCGGTAAAACAGACGAAGGGTTTGCGGTGCTCGATGCAGTGATCGACCCCGCGCTTGAAGCGTTCACCGACCACCGAGCCCATCGAGCCGCCCAGAAACTGAAACTCGAACGCGCACGCCACGATGGGCAGCTCCTGGAGCGTGCCCGCGAGAACGATGAGCGCGTCGGACTCGTCGGTGGCCTTCTGCGCCTGGACCAGGCGGTCCTTGTAACGCTTGCTGTCGCGGAATTTGAGGGGATCCTCGGGAGTCACCTCGGCACCGATCTCGAGCGTCTGGCCCGGATCCAGGAACCGTTCGAGGCGCTCGCGACCGCCGATGCGCATGTGATGGCTGCACTTGGGGCAGACATATAGATTGCGCTCGAGCTCCGCTCGATAAAGCACGGCGTCGCAGGCCGGGCACTTGATCCACAGGCCCTCGGGCACCGAGCGCGTACGGCGCTCGGTCTTGATCCGGGAGGGCATGATCTTTTCGAACCATGACATGGGCTGAACCCGCGGCAAAGGCTAATGGGGGAATGATAGCGGATCGGGCGGACTCGCATCGTCCGGGGGCACGGGCAGTCCAAATATGGGCGGATAGCGGACTCCCCAGAAGTACAGGCCCTCAGCCGGCGCTGTCGCGGCGTTGCGCTTGCGATCGCGGCACTCCAGCACCTCCTTGGCCCAACCAGGCGGTGCGTCCCCGCGCCCGATGGCGATGAGCATGCCGGCAATGTTGCGCATCATGTGGTGCAGGTAAGCGTTCGCCGTGGCCTCGATAACAACCCAGTCGCCGTTACGCACGACAGTGAGCTTCTCCATGCGCCGCACGGGCGAATTCGCCTGGCACTCAGCCGAGCGGAATGCGCTGAAGTCGTGGGAGCCATGTAGAGCGAGCGTGGCTTCGACCATGCGCTCGTGATCGAGCGGCTTGTAGATGCACGCCGCGCGATTCACGGCGAACGCCGAGCGCGTACTGCGGTTCAAAATCAGGTAGCGATAGGTACGAGCCTCGGCAGAGTACCGCGCGTGGAAATGCATCGGGACCGGACGCACCCACGGGATACTGACATCGGGCGGAAGCTCGGTGTTGGCTCCGAGAAGCCACGCACGCAGGCGGCGGTTCGCGTTGGTGTCGAAGTGGGCGACCTGCCAGCGAGCGTGAACGCCGGCGTCGGTCCGTCCCGCACAGATGAGGCTTACGGGCTCGGCCGCGATCTTGCTGAAAGCGGCCTCGGCGACCTGCTGCACGCTGGGGGCGGAATGTTGAGTCTGCCAGCCAGCGTACGCAGTACCGACATACTCAACCCCCACAGCAAATCTGGGCATCGGTCGGTACCGCCGTCAACGGAAGCATAGCCCGCCACGGGCGCGAGCCATGCGTGAGCCTAAGCTATCTCAACCAGGCAGCGATTCCATCAGACGCTGCGCTTCCTGCTTCTGCGTCATGGAGCCCTCGTGGAGAACCTCCTCGAGGATGTTCTTGGCGCCGTCGGGATCACCCATGTCCATGTAGGCGCGCGCCAGATCGAGCTTCGTGCCGACTTCGCTCATCGTCACCGGCTCGAGATCCGGGAGCGCGAGATCGTCGGACGACAGCTTCTGAGTCGCGGTGAACGCGGCATCCGGCACCGTGGCGGTACCGAGATCCAGGTCCAGGCCGGAGCCGTTGGTCGCGTGCTCCGCCGGGGCGTCGCCGAGGTCGTAATCAACATCGTTACCGGTCAGCTGCGACAGGCGCGAGGTCACCGAGCCATCGTGCTCGGCACTCTCGTTCTGGTCCGCGGCGAGAGCGGCATCCAACTCGTTCTCATCGAGCTGCCAGGCACCGGTCTCTAGCGAGTGGTCCTCGCTCGCGGCGCGGCGCTGCGCCTCTTCGATGATCTTGCGCGAGCGATCGTCCATACCGGCGACGAGCGTCGGCGCATCCGAAGAAGCCCCCAGGCCCGGCTGGTCCATGGTGTCGAGACCGGCGAGGTCCAACCCGAGATCGTCGATCGCGAGCTCCGCCGTCTGCTCCGCGGCGGGGGTCTGTTTGAGCGCCATCGCAACTTTCTGCCGGATGGTCGGATTGTCGGGAGAGCTGAGCGCGGGCTGCTCCACCGTCGGGCCTTCCGTCTCCGAGCTGAACCCGGACAGCATGTCGTCGTCGTTCGGGATGCGAGCGGTCATCTGCCGCGTCGTGCCCGTGGAGTTGTTGCTGCCGTAGCCCGGCTCGAGCGCCGTGTTGCGATCCGTCGAGGCCTCGCGGGTCGGCTCAGGCTCGCCCAGCGCCGAGCCGATGTCGAGATCCACATCGTTCGCGCCATGAGCGCCGGGAACCGGCTCACCCAACAGGTCGAAGTCGACGCGGCTCTGCCCTCCCTCGAGATCGAGGTCCACTCCGCCGTCGGTCGCGCCCGTCGTCCCGCCACCCGCGAAGAGCGAGTCATCGGGAGCGAGCTGCTTGCCCATGATGACAATCTTTTCCCACTCGCCCGGAGCGGCGTCCGCCCGGGTAGCCGCCAGGTCACGGGCCGCCGCCAGGAACTGCTCCTTGTTGCCCCAGACGAAGAAGACTTCGAGGAGCTTCAGTTTCAGGTCGCGGCGATTGGGCTCGCGGTTGATGGCGATGCGGATGAGGTCGGCGGCCTGGTCATACAAACCGTAGGCCATGTGGAAATCGGCTTCTGCGAGCGGGTCACCCTGGTCGAGGTTGATAGCCGCTTCGCTGCTGATCGTCTCGTCCGACGTGGCGACGTGGCGAGCGGCCGCTGGTGCAGCCGCAGCAGCGCCAAACCGCGGCCGCTGGTGCGCACCGGACTCTTCGACGAGGAACGCGCCTTCCGGATTCTCGCCCGAGACCGGACGCATCGGCGCCGTATCTCCGGAAGCGAATCCGCGCTCGGCGGAGCTCGCCCCGGCCACCGCGAGGCGGCTCAGGGAGTCATCGAACTCGGACTGCCGGCGCGAGCGCCAGGTCTTGAAGCCGAAGTAGCCAGCGACAGCGACCACCAGCAGCGCCAGGGCCCACCAGTAGTCCATCAGGGAGTCGATGAAGCCACCGCCCTGCTGCTGCGCCTGGACGGGCTTCGGAGTCGGACGCTTGGCTGGCGCCGGAGCCTCGACGGCCGGGGGCGGCGTGGGCTGCGCATCTTGTGCCGGCGGCGACTCTTCAGCCGCGGGCGGCGCGGCCGCAGCAGGCGGCTCGGACTTCGCGACCGGGGGAGCCGGTTCCGCAGCCGGCGGCGGCGCCGCGGCAGCGGGAGGTTCGGCAGCCGGGGGAGCCGCAGGTGGAGCTTTGGCGGCACCCTGCGATGCGGCGAGCCGCGTTTGCAGGTCCGCAAGCTGGGCGTTCTTCATTTCCAGAAGACGCTTCGACTCGCTGAGCTGGCCTTCGAGGTCGTGTACGCGACCCTGGAGTGACTTTACTTCGGCGTTGGAAGCTGCAGTGGTCGCACCGGTGGAATCATCCGACGGTGTGACGAGGTGCAACTGCCCCGATTGCTTACCGGAGCCCGCGCCCTCGGCGCCAGCACCACCGCGCCACGCAGCGTACTGCCGGCGAATCTCGGCCGCCGCCGTGGACGGCGAAATGCTCGAGGCTTCGGAGCTCTCAGGGATACGCAGGACTGCGCCGGAGCGCAGCAGGTTCATGTTCTGCTCGAAAGCGCGCGGGTTGGCCTGGTAGATCGCCAACATCCAACTGTGCGCTTCGGGCGAATTCTCCTTCGTGCCCGCCACGTTCGACGCGATCGAAGAAAGCGTCTCGCCGCGCTGCACGACGTGAGAGTTGCCCCCACCCGCGCCTTCCTCGGCGGCAGGCGGCGGCGCAGCGACTGTCTTCGCACCCTTCGAGCCCCGCTTCGGGCGGGCCGTGGTGTCGGAAGCCGTCGCTGACTCGCTCGCAGGCGCGGCGACATCATTACTCTGGGACGGTGACGGCGCAGGAGCCGCCGGCGAACCGGCGTCAGCGCTACGCGAAATCGCACCCTCACGGGAGCCCGCACCGGCCGCAGGAGCGGCGACGGGAGCGTTGCTCGCGGGAGTCTGCCCCGGCGTGTAGACCGGAGGATCGAGCAGCATCGTGTACTCGCGAACCAGGTGGCCGCGAGCCCAGTTCACCTCGATCAGCAGGGTGATGAACGGCTCAGTGATCGCATCAGTCGATTTCAGCTTGATGAGCGCGTGACCGTCGCTCGTGCGGTTCGTTTTGACCTGCACGCTGCCGAGGAACACGGGCCACTCGAGCCCATGGCGGACGAAAGTGTCGCGCGAAGCGACCTGCGCCTGGAGGTTCGCGAGATCCTCAGGCGTCGCATCCACCACCTCGATTTCAGCATCGAGAGGCGCATTGAGCGGAGAAAGGAGACGAATGTCTCCGAGACCGAGGGCAAACGCTGCTGACGGCAACATCGACAGCAATGCCAGCGCCCGGCTTTGGCGTTTGGCGACCATTACCACACCCCGGGAGGCATCAGTGGGTGAAATGTCTTGTTAAAACAATCGGGTGGGCTGCAATTCGCAAGCCCACCGCAATGTGGGCGGCAATATAACTTAAATCGGCTGCTGCGCCAAAATCTCCGCGATCTGGATGCTGTTCGTAGCAGCCCCCTTGCGCACATTGTCGGCGACAACCCATAAGTTAAGACCCCTTTCCGTGGAGACATCTTGACGTATTCTGCCGACATAAACTGTGTCGCGGTTCGCTGCCTCAGTGGCTGCCGTGGGATACCCCCCGGGCTTGAGCTCATCCAGAACCTGTACTCCAGGGGCTTTCTGCAGCAAAGCGCGAGCTTCCTCAGGTGTGATCTTCGTCCGGGTTTCGATGCTGACAGCCTCTGAGTGACCGTAGAAGACGGGTACGCGGACGGCAGTGGCGCTGACCCGGATTTCGGGATCCTCCAGGATCTTGCGGGTCTCCCAGACGATCTTCATCTCCTCGCGCGTATACCCGTTGTCCTCGAATCGATCGATCTGCGGCACGCAGTTGAAAGCAATCTGCTTGGGCAGCACGTGCGCCGCCACAGGACCTTTACCGCTGAGCAGCGCAATCGATTGTTGGGCCAATTCCTCGAGAGCCTCGCGCCCCGCCCCGGACACGGACTGGTACGTGGCCACGTTGATGCGCTCGATCCCCACCGCGTCATGAATCGGCTTCAGCGCCACCACGAGCTGAATGGTCGAGCAGTTGGGGTTGGCGATGATGTTGCGGTTCTTGTACGCGGCAATGGCGTGGGGATTCACCTCGGGCACGACCAGGGGTATGTCGTCCTGGTAGCGGAACTCGGAAGTATTGTCGATGACGATACAACCGGCCGCGGCCGCCTTCGGGGCGTACTCGCGCGAGACTTCAGCACCCGGGGAAAACAGCCCGATGTCGGCCTTGCTGAAGTCGAACCCCGCCAGCTCCTGCACCGGCAGGCTGCGTCCCTTGAAATCAACCCGCTTGCCGAGCGAGCGGTTGCTCGCCAGCAGATGCAGCTCGGAGACCGGGAAGTTACGCTCTTCGAGCACCTGGATCATGGTCTCGCCGACCAGGCCGGTGGCCCCCACGACGGCGACTCTGAACTGTCTGCTCATTGGACTTTGCTCATTGAAACAGCCTCGAAACGCGGCCCTTCGATCACCGCCTCTCCTTAGAAACCCGCTCCCCCATCACCGGGGAGAAACCCACTCTCCCGTCACCCCGGGATAAACCTGCTCCACATCACCCCCGGGTGATGTCGGGGGTTGCTGACCTGACGTCGGCGTTCTGCGCGCGATGGCGCAGGTAGTGGTCCATGAGGACGATGGCCAACATGGCCTCCGCGATCGGCGTTGCCCGCAGGCCGACGCACGGATCGTGCCGTCCCGTAGTGACGACCTCGACAGGGTTGCCGGCAACGTCGACGGTGTTGCCAGGAACCTGGATGCTCGAGGTCGGTTTGAGCGAGGCGTGCGCGACGATGTCCTGTCCCGACGAGATGCCCCCGAGCACGCCTCCCGCGTTGTTGCTCTTGAAGCCCGTCGGTGTCAGCTCGTCACGGTGCTCGCTACCTTTCTGGGCTACAGAGCGCGTGCCGGCGCCGATCTCGACGGCCTTGACGGCATTGATGCTCATCAGCGCGTGCGCGATGTCGGCATCCAGGCGATCGAACACCGGCTCACCGAGTCCGGGAGGCACTCCGGTCGCGACCACGGTCACTCGCGCACCCAACGACTCGCCGTCGCCGCGGATTTTCCACAGCAGGGCCTCGAGCTCCGGGATGCGCGCCGGATCGGGACAGAAAAACGGGTTCTGATATGCAAAGTCCGGATCGACGGGCTCCAGTGTCAGAGCGCCGATCTGGCTCAGGTAACCGTAGATGCGGACCTTCAGTCGCTCGGCCAGGTACTTCCGTGCGATCGCGCCCGCCGCCACTCGCATAACCGTCTCGCGAGCCGACGACCGGCCGCCGCCGCGGTAGTCACGGAAGCCATACTTCTGTTGGTACGTGTAGTCCGCGTGACCCGGCCGGAAGCGATCCTTGATCTTGTCGTAGTCCCGCGAGCGCGCGTCGGTGTTCTCGATGAGGATGCCGATGGGGGTGCCGGTCGTACGCCCTTCGAACACACCCGACAGGATCCGCACCTCGTCGCCTTCGCGACGTTGGCTCACGAAATGCGAGGTCCCGGTCCGACGCCGGTCGATGTCAGGCTGCAGGTCAGCCTCGCTCAGAGTGAGGCCCGGCGGGCAGCCGTCGACGATACAACCGAGCGCCGGCCCGTGGCTCTCGCCGAATGTCGTCACCGTGAAGAGTTTGCCGATCGAATTACCAGACATGTACAGGAGCCTGCCCGAACAAATGAACGCCTACCGCGGCAGTTGCTCCGCAGTAAGCATGAAAACGCCGCCGCCACCGCGCTCGAAGTCGAGCCACATGAAAGGGAGGTCGCGAAACGCCCGCCGCACGGCCGTCTCGGTGTTCCCTACCTCCACGACGAGCAATCCTCGCGGCTGCAGATGGCGGCCCGCTTCCTGCAAAATAATGTGCACGGAATCGAGACCCGCTCGCCCCGCGGCGAGCGCGATTCGCGGCTCGTGGCGATACTCGGGCGGCAGGCCCTTGAGCTCGCGCTCCCCTACGTAAGGCGGGTTCGTCACGATGATATCGTAGCTTTGGCCACGGAGCGCGCTGAAGTGGTCGGACTTCAGCAACCGCATCCGCCTGCCCAGGCGGTGGCGCCGGACATTCATCTGCGCAACTTCCAGCGCCTCGGGCGAGATATCGACCCCATCGACCTTGGCGCGCGAAAAAGCCTTTGCGCAGGCGATAGCGATACAACCCGATCCCGTTCCCAGGTCGAGTATCCGACGCACCCGGCGTGGCTCGATCCAGGGAGTGAACTGCCGCTCAATGAGCTCAGCAATGGGTGAACGCGGAATGAGCACGCGCTCATCGACATAGAACGGCAGTCCGGCAAATGAGGTTTCGCCAATGAGATAAGCGGCTGGCAGTCGCGTTTCGATGCGCCGCGCGATGAAGTCGCTCACTTTCCCTTGTGCCGGGGCACTGACCCGCTTGGCATACACTTTCGCGCCGGACTCCTGCGACAGCCCGAGCGCGTGGAACACGAGCGCGGCGGACTCATCGAACGCGTTGTCGGTCCCGTGACCGAAGAAAACCCCCGCGCGGCGCAGCTTGCGCGCGCCGCGCTCAATGAGTTCGCGGACCGTGGCTGGCTGCCCTGTGGCTCTTGCGCCCCGCGAGCGCCGGATAGTGCCTGTGCCCCTGTGGAATAATTCGCTCATGACGACTAGACGTACCTGGTGGATCCTCGGCGTGGCAGCCCTGTGCGCCGCATTGGCCGGCTTCTGGCTAGCCCGCGAACTTGACAGCTCCGGGCCCGCGCTGGCAAGCGGCACGTGGCTGCCGCGGCCCAAAACGATTGGCGACTTTCATCTGACCGACAATGTCGGACAGCCCTTCTCGCTACACGATCTGCAGGGCAAGCCGACTCTCGTGTTCTTCGGCTTCACCCATTGCCCCGATGTGTGTCCCACGACGCTCCTGAAGCTGGCCAGGATCACGAAGGCCGCCACGGTCCCGGGCTTGCGGGTGGTGTTCGTCACCGTCGATCCGGCGCGTGACACGCCACCCGTGGTTGGCCTGTATGTGCACGCGTTCGATCCAGGGTTCATCGGCCTCACAGGAGACAACCAGGCGATCGTCAAGATGGCGGCGGAGTTTGGCGTGGCCGTGAACAAGGTCGACCTGCCCGGTGGGGACTACACGATGGATCATTCGGCCGTCGTATTTCTTCTCAATACCCAGGGACAGGTCGCCGGTATATTCACGCCTCCCTTCGATACAACTCGTTTCGTGGAAGATCTCGATCGTGCAGCCCCCTACCTCCGCTAAGGAGCCCGACTCTTTGCCTGACACCCGTGATATCGGCACGGTCGCCACGCCGTCGACACGTGACCGGTTGTTCGTTGCCATGCAGCACCTGCTGCCGCAGCACTTCCTCTCACGGATCGTCATGCGGCTCACGCGCGTGCGCTTCAAGCCATTCAAGAATCTTCTGATCCGCAGCTTCATGCGCGGCTTCCAACCCAACATGAGCGAAGCGGCGCAGGCCAACCCCCTGCTCTACCCGAGCTTCAACGCGTTTTTCACGCGGGCCCTGCGGCACGGTGCCCGGCCGATCGATATCGATCCGGGCGCGCTCGTATCACCGGTCGACGGCACCATCAGCCAGATCGGGCGACTCGACGGCTCGCGGATTCTGCAGGCGAAGGGACACGACTACACGCTCGCGGCGCTACTGGATGGGGCACCCCAATGGGCCGAGCGTTTCGCGGGCGGCGCCTTTGCGACGCTTTATCTCGCGCCCTACAACTATCACCGCATTCATATGCCGATTGCCGGCACCCTGCGCGCAGCCTGGTTCGTGCCGGGGAAGCTCTTCAGCGTCAACGCGGTAACGGCCAGCGCGGTGCCGGGATTGTTCGCGAAGAACGAGCGCGTGGTCTGCGTGTTCGAGGAGGAAACGACCGGTCGCGCATTTGCCATGGTGTTGGTCGGAGCGCTGTTCGTCGGTAGCATCGCCACTGTCTGGCATGGTGATGTCACGCCACGCAGCCCGCGTCACAGGGTCGATCTCCCGTTGGATGGCGGCCGGGTTCCGCTGCGCCTCGGGAAGGGCGCGGAAATGGGGCGATTCAACATGGGCTCGACCGTCATTCTGCTGTTGCAACCGGACATGCTCGACTGGCTGCCGAAATTCGTGCCCGGAACGAAGCTCGAGGTGGGGCGCATGCTGGCGAGGCTGAAATGAGCGGGACGTGGCGGCCCACCGCCACCCGCGCGATGCTGGAGCAACGCGCGCTGCTCCTGGCTCGCGCGCGCCGTTTTTTCGGCGACGGCGGCGTTCTGGAAGTCGATACGCCCATGGTCGTGAATGCGCCCGTTACCGACGTGCACATCCATTCGGCACGCGTGGACCTGGGACCGGCGGCGACCCGGACCTACTTCCTGCACACCTCGCCCGAATACGCGATGAAGCGGCTCCTGGCAGCCGGTAGCGGCGATATCTACCAGATCTGCCACGTGGTCCGCGGATTCGAGCGCGGCCGGCTGCACAACGCGGAATTCACCCTCGTCGAGTGGTATCGCATCGGCTTCACTCTGGATGACCTGATGAGCGAGGTGGACGCGCTGGTGCGTGTGCTCCTGGGGCCTGTGGCGACCGGGCACACCAGCGAGCGTATTTCGTATCGAGAAGCCTTCCTGCGCGAGTTGCAACTCGATCCCTTCACCGCAAGCAACCGGGAGTTGCAGCAGTCGGCGCAGAAGTTGGGGTTTGCCGCCGCCGATTCGGGACGGGACGAGCTCCTGGAGCTCCTCATGGGGGCGGCGGTGGGACCGCGACTGGGAAACAACGCACTGACTTTCGTACATGGCTATCCGGCGACCCAGGCTGCGCTTGCGCGACTGGACCCGCACGATCCCCGGGTGGCGCTGCGCTTCGAGCTCTATTGCGACGGTGTCGAGCTCGCCAACGGCTTCAACGAGCTGGCGTCGGCTACGGAGCAACGCGCGCGTTTCAACAGTGACATTGCCGAGCGCGAGCGCGTCGGATTGCCGGTGTTCGATCCCGACACGTTCCTGCTGGCTGCCCTGGAGCACGGACTGCCGGAGTGCTCGGGGGTGGCGTTGGGATTTGATCGTACGCTGATGCTGGCCACCGGCGCCAAGACCATTGACGCCGTGCTGACCTTTCCGACGGAAGTTGCCTAATCAATGGGAAAAACTGGCCTGCGGCCGTTTTTCGGACATCAGCTCCGTTGACGCCCCCTACGCGGGCCGGGCAAAAAACGTGGTTTTTGCCGGCTGGCCCGTGCCAGAAGCAGCGGCGCGAGTCCGACAGGCTAGCGACCTTCGGCCCGCAGGACGACCTGCTCGGGCTCGTTGACGAAGTAGCCCTGGATGTACTGCACACCCACCTGCCACAACACGGCCATGGTGTTGGCATCCTCGACACGCTCGCCGATCGTCTGGATGAGCCGCTTGGTGGCGGCCTCGACCAGTGTCCGCACCCGCTGCTGGAGCTGCGGATCGCCGGTGAGACCCTGGACCAGCGCGCCATCGATCTTCACGAAATCCAACGGCACGGAATCCAACAGCCCCTGGCTGTCGCGGCCGGAGCCGAAGCTATCCAACGCAAAGCGGAACCCCTTCTGCCGCAAGGCCCCGGCGAGCGCCTTGACCTGCGTGATGTAGCTGGAGGCCACCTCTTCGGTCACCTGGAAACACAGCCGCTGCGGCTCAGCCCGGCTGGCGCGCACGTGATTCTCGAGCCAGTCGAGGAACGAGCCGTCCTTGGCGGTGTCCTTGGAAAGGCGCACGAACAGGCAGCCCGGCCGGCGTTGCGCCGCGAATGAGAGCGACGCCCCCACGACCCAGCGGTCGATGTTCTTCAGCAGATCGTTGCGCTCGGCGGCCGCCATGAACTCCGCGGGCAACACTTCCTTGCCCTGGGTGTCGATCATGCGCACCAGCACGTCGAACATCACCGGGTCATCGCCCTGGAGACTGGCGACGGGCTGCTGCACCAGGCGGAAGCGGTTCTCCATCAAGGCGGCCTTGATGTGCTTCACCCACACCTTGTCGTACGACTGCACGCGGTTATCGTTGTCCGCGCGATCGGACGTGATCGTCTGGTTGCCGCCGCGGCCGGCGCCTTTGCGGCCGGCCTCGATCGCATCGGCGATGACGGCGTCGAGATCCACCTTGCCCGGCGGCACGACCGACAACCCGACGGTGCACGTCAATGAAATGGTCTTGTCCTTGACGCGCATGACGTGCTTCTGCACCCGCGCGATCAACTGCTCGCCCCAGGCCTCGATGTCGTGCTCGTTACCGCGCTCGAGCAGGGCCAGGAAGCGCACGCCCCCGAAGCGGCCGACGACCTCCTTCGAGTGCAGGCTCTCTTTCAACAGCTTGGCGAACTGGCCGAGGACATCCTCGCTCGCGCTCACTCCAACGTCTTTTTCTATCGACGCGAACTTGTCGAGTCGGATGAGTGCGATACAACGCATGCCGCCGGGTGCCGCATGGGCGAGCCGGGTCGCCAGGGCCTCGAGCAGGTCACGGCGGTGCAACATGCCGGTGGTCGCGTCCGAGCGGACGGCATCCGTCAGCTTCTCCGCGAGCTTCGAATCGTCCCGCGGCTTCGAAGGCAGCACCAGCCTGATGGTAGGCTCGCCTTCGTGCTCGCCGAGCGCCAGCACAACCTCAACGGGCTGCCGCCGGCCATCGCCGAGAATGGCGTTCACTTTCAAAGTGTGATCGTTCCAGCGGCCCTGCAAGCACGCGGCGAGCGCACCGCGCAACGCCGGCTGGGTCGACTCGTCGAAAAGATCCATGACCGGCTGGCCGAGCACGTCTTCCACCCCGAAGAGCTCGATCCAGGCCGGGTTGGCATCGACGACGATGCCCTCCTGGATCTGCACGATCGCATCGTTCGAGCGCTCCAGCACGGTTTCGAGTTGGGTCCGCGCATTGCTAGCGGACTTCAGGGTCGTGTTCAGCGCGCGCTCGAGTCGAAAGGCGCGCAACTCGCGGAGCACGACGGCCTGCAACCGGCCCGGGTTCGCCAACGTCACGACATCGCGTGCGCCGAGATGCATCGCACTGGCGATGCGCCCCTCGTCGACCATATCCGCCAACAGAATGAGGGGCACAGTCGGCGCCGTCTGGTCCCGGATGTTGGCTACGGACTGCAGATCGTCGCTCGGACCGGCGACGTGGATCAGCAGCTCGGGATGGACCTGGTTGATGGAGTCCGTGAGATCGCGCAGCGCGGCGATCCAAGTGCAGTGAACGGGATGGCCCGCCCGGCGCAGAATGCTGTTGATCGCCTCAACGGGATCGCGCGCGGCGCTCACCACGATAAGAGGGACCGCGTTCTGCTCGGTCAAAACGGACTCCAGGTCGATGCTAGCGGGGGCGACCATGCTACCACTCACCCCCTGCCGCTCTACTTGAGCCGTCTCTCAGTTAAGACACTCTCCCTGCCACCCCACCCGGGCAGTTTCCCAGTGAAGTCGGCTCACTCCTGCCACGCCACTTGAGCCGTTTCCCAGTGAGGTCGGCGCACCTGCCCCCTACTCGAGCCGTCTTCCAGTCAAGTCGGCTCACTCACCCTGCCATCCCACCGTCTTTCCAGTTAAACGGGAAACTGTGGCGCCAATGTGACTTTTGCCGGGGCCCCATAAACCTCGCGGACCAGGCGGGGGACGAGATACCCGGACAGGCGGGCGGCCAGCGCTCCCGCCAGGGTACGGGCCTCTTGGTCGGGAACCGCGAAATGCGCTGCGCCGCGTACGTGATCCAGAACGTGCAGGTAGTAAGGCAGGACACCGGCATCGAACAAACGGCGCGAAAGCTCGGCGAGCACGTCAACGTCATCATTGATGCCGCGCAAGAGCACCGACTGATTGAGGAGTGTCACTCCGCTCGCGCGCAATTTTGCACAAGCCGAACGCAATTCCGTATCGATCTCGTTCGGATGATTGACGTGGAGGACGAACACGGTAGGCAGCCGCACCGATCGCAACCAACCCGCCAGTCCCTCATCCACGCGCGAAGGAAGAACGACGGGCTGTCGCGTATGAACCCGCAGCCGGCGGATGTGAGGAATCCTTGCCAATGCGTCCGTCAGGCTCGTCAGTCGCGCATCGCTCAAAGACAAGGGGTCGCCACCGCTCAGAATCACCTCTTCCAGAGAGGTGTCGTTCGCGATCTCTGCTAGCGCGGCACTCCAACGAGGAGCTTCGCTCGTTTGCTCGGAGTATGGGAATTCGCGTCGAAAGCAATACCGGCAATGAACCGCGCAGGCCGAGGTCGTGATCATGAGCGCCCTGCCGCGATATTTCTGCAACAACCCGGGAGCGCGCAAAGCAGCGTGCTCGCCCAGCGGGTCAGTTACATAGTCGACAACATCCTGCAGCTCACTCTCGACAGGGAGCACCTGTCGCAGCAGCGGGTCGTTCGGATCACCGTGCCGCATGCGTGCGACATAGCTACGGGGAACACGAAGTCGAAAACCCGCAGCGGCGGCGTGGGCGGGTGCGAGCAGACTGCGCTCGAGCCCGAGAGCCGCGACCAGGGCCTCGGGGGTGGTGATGGCATCCGCCAGGTCTGCTTGCCAGCGCGTGCTCGAAGGAGCGCCCACACCCCCGCTCACGAGCACCTCGGCATCCGGCGAACAACCTCCCATACCCCCGCTCACGAGCACCTCGGCATCCGGCGAACAACCTCCCATACCCCCGCTCACAAGCGCCTCGGCATCCCGCGAACAACCTCCCATACCCCCGCTCACAAGCGCCTCGGCATCCCTCTGAGCGGGATTGAAGGGGGTAACGACCGAATGACCGGTCTCCCGGTCGTGCTGGCGGGTGTGGGATGATGCCGTTATCATACGCGGCCCTTTTGCGGGCCGCGCATTCTGCAGCCCCAGCCGCGAGAAAGAAATGGCCAGTTACACCACAAGCGAGATTCGCTCGGGCATGAAGCTCCTGCTCGAATCCGAGCCCTATGCCGTGATCGACAACGAGTTCGTCAAGCCCGGCAAGGGCCAGGCGTTCAACCGCATCAAGGTGCGCAATCTCAAGACCGGCCGCACTATCGAGCGCACCTTCCGCTCGGGCGAGTCCCTCGAGGCCGCCGACGTCGTCGACATGGAAATGCAGTACCTGTACCAGGAAGGGGACTTCTGGCATTTCATGGTCCCGGACAACTTCGAGCAGTACACCGCCGGTAAACCTGCCGTTGGCGACAACGCTCAGTGGCTCAAGGACGGCGTCATCTGCATCGTGACGCTCTGGAATGGCGAGCCCCTGGTCGTTACGCCCCCGGCGCATATCGAGCTCAAGGTCGTCGAGACCGACCCCGGCCTGCGTGGTGACACCGCCACGGGCGGCCAGAAGCCTGCGAAACTGGAAACTGGCGCGGTCGTGCGTGTGCCGTTGTTCATCAACGAAGGCGAAGTTCTTCGCATCGATACGCGCACGGGTGAGTACGTTTCGCGCGCGAAGAGTTGATAGCTAGTTGATGGCGGCGCTTTCGGGCGCCGCCGCGCGATAACTCAATCCGCCTTGCGTGCTCTCCACAAGCCGTCGCCCGCATAGATCAATAACGCCAACCAGATGAGCGCGAAGCCCTGCGCGCGCACGCCGGCGAACGGCTCGTGGTACAGGAAGATCCCGCTCAGAAGCTGCAGACTCGGGGCGATGTACAGCAGCAAGCCGAGCGTCGAATAGGGAATCTGGCGCGCGGCGAACGCAAACAAGAACAGCGGCACCGCCGTAATCGCCCCTGAACCGACCAGCAGCGCGTCGACCAGAAAGCCGGAATGACCGAGCGTCCCGGTACCGGTCACTTCGCACCACGCGAGATAACCTACGGCTATCGGCATCAATATGAGCGTCTCGACGGCAAGGCCCTGCAAGGCCTCGACGTGGATGATCTTGCGAAGGAAGCCGTAGACCGAGAAGCTCACCGCGATGAGGATTGAGATCCACGGTGGCGAGCCGGTCGCTATCGTGAGATACAGAACGGCTGCGGTGGCTATACCGACCGACGTCCACTGCGCGGTGTTCAGCCTTTCCCGCAGCAGGACAACTCCCAACAACACGTTGACCAGGGGGTTGATGAAGTAACCCAGGCTCGTCTCCACGACGTGCCCGTGCCCGACACCCCACACAAACGCCAACCAGTTGATGGTGATGAGCAACGCGGAGAGCGCCAGCCAGCCCAGGACAGCGGGGTTTGTGAGCCGCCTGCGCAGGTCTCTCAACTCGCCCCGTGCGGCCAGCCAGATGATCACCAGCACGCAGGCCCAGCCGACGCGATGCGCGATGATCTGCAGCGACGGGACGTCGTGCAGCGGTTTCAGGTACAGCGGGAAAGCGCCCCAGATCACGAATGCGCCGATAGCGGCCAACAGCCCCTCGGCGGAAAGGAGTGAGCGTTTTGTCGTGTGCCCGCCCGTCGTGCGATCGGCCGGAGGCGACGCTACGCCGGCTGGCGTGCTGGCGTTAGCCGCGCCGTTTGTTGCGGCGCCCGGATGGGTGGCGTCGGCGGTTCGTACCGCGGCGGCCTGGCCGCGCGCGGTTGATGTTGCACTCTGGGACATGGGTTATGCGACGTCCTCGATCCGTATGCTGTCGAGGAAAATCGACACCATCCGTTCCAACCCCCGGGCGTCGCCCTCGTTGAAACGCGCGAGGCGCGGGCTGTCGATATCCAATACGCCCAACACCTTCCCCCCGACAATCAACGGCACGACGATCTCCGATTGCGAGGCGGCATCACACGCGATGTGTCCCGGGAAGGCGTTCACGTCCGGAACAACGATGGTCCTGCGCTCCTGCGCGGCCGTTCCACACACACCTTTTCCAAGCGCGATACGCACACACGCGGGCTTACCCTGGAACGGCCCCACGACCAACTCGCCCCGCTTGAGGAAGTAAAAACCCGCCCAGTTGAGATCAGGCAGCGCGTCGAAAAGCAGCGCGGACATGTTCGCTGCGTTGGCCACGAGATCACTCTCGCCGCTGAGCAGCCCGCGCAGCTCATCGGCCAGGCCGGCATAGTCGCCAGCTTGGTCGCGGAAATCGTAGCGTTTTGCTGCTGTGAAGGTCACGGCGTCCCTCGAGGCGGGTGAACCCAGCCGCCACTGAATGGGGGGGCTCGTCTGGCATATTGTCGCCGAACCGCCCCTTGCACGCCTCTCCCATAAGATGGGCCTGCTCCCGCGTCGAAAGCCCGACCTCCACACCCTCGCCAGAAAAGCGACGCACCTACGTCAGAAGACGACCTCCAGCCCCCGCAGAAGGTGCCCCGCCATCGCGCATCGACGCCTCAACAGGCGACCCCTGGCCCCATCAGAACGCGACACCCAGCCCTGCAGAAGGTGCCCCGCCCATCACGCATCGACGCCCCAACAGGCGACCATAGCCCCATCAGAACGCAACACCCAGCCCTGCAGAAGGTGCCCCGCCCATCACGCATCGACGCCCCAACAGGCGACCCATAGCCCCATCAGAACGCAACACCCAGCCCCAGGTCGAAGCGCGTGAAGTCGTTATTGATCAGGAAATGCTGATAGTCGGCCTTCAGCACAACGTGCGGCGTTATGTAGAAGTTGGCACCAATCGTCCACACGCGGTCGGTGTTACGTGGCCAGAGCCCATAGTCGCCGGGTGCCTCGGTCAGTGGGATTTCGCCCTGCGGGATCATCGGCCCAGGCACCCCCTCATAACTGGCGCCCAGGTTGTAAACCTCCCACCGCGTGAAAGGCGCGAGCCGGTAGGAACCGTGTTGCCACAGGTCGTAGGCCGCTTGGAAGTAATACCCATAGAACGACGACGGAATCGGGTTCGGCGAGCCCGGATTCGCGGCGTTGGTGGCCGCGAGGTTGCTGATGGACCCGTGCGCATAGAGCGCGGAGAGATCAAACTTCCCGGGCGTCCAGCGCGCGTGACCTTCCCACAAAGTGACACGCTGACTGCCGGCAATCGGTGCATTGGGGGGCGCGGGAACAGCCGCAGCCTTGCCCGTGAAGATGGCGCCGCCCACGGTGAGCCCCGGCACGCCGAAGTAGCTCAACGCCACGTATTGCGACAGGTCATGCGCATTCGCCAGGGCCAACTCCTGGTGAGTGGCATGGAGCGGGCCCGCGTCGCTGTTGATGAGCTCCAGCGCGGTCGTGTATTGCGGGAACTCCGGCGCGAAGTCCCACTTCCCGAGGTCGAAGCCCGTGGTGAGACCGACGTTCCAGCCGAACCCGGACTGCGTGTCACCGTGGAAGTTGAATCCGCCCTCGCGCCAGGTGCTCGGGATGACGAGCGTCTCGACGAAGTTGCGCTGCACGCCGTAGAAGTTGGTCGGCTCGTGGTGCTCGTTGATGAAACCGAAGGGCATCAGGAACAGCCCGGCGCGCACGGCGACCGGGTCGATGATCTGGTGGTCGATGTAGAACTGCTCGACCTCGAACTCGCCCGGATCGTCCGCGGACGACACGGCGTGCTCGACTTCGTACTCCGAGTTGAATTCCGTGCGGCTGTCGAATGTATACCCGATGCCAAAAACGGCCCGCGCCAGGTCAGCTTGCGCCCTGTCACGATCGTGCAGGGGATCGGTGTAGTACACCTCGCCATACCCCCACAGCTTCACATTCTGCGCAAACGACCCCAGCGACATCCCGTTCGACGGCGTCGCGTCGGGCAACGCGGAGGTTGAGTCAGGCAGCGCCGACGTCGGGCCACCAGCCACCGACTGGGCAACCTGCCCCTGCGTCCCGGGCAAAGCGCCTGACGAGGCACCTGGCGCCACTCCCGACGACGGGCCAGCAGCCGCGCTCTGCGGTTGCCCCGACGCCCCCGGCAGAGCGCCCGAAGACCCCGACGCACCCCGCGCCGGCTGCCCGGCCGCACCTGCGCTCTGCGATCCTGCCGGCTGGCCCGCGGTTGCCGCGACCTTGCCCTGCGCGCCCTGGCCGCTCGCCGGCCGCGTCTGCACATTCAACTGCGTCTGCGCGGCCGCCTGCTGCGCCAACTGCTCCTGCTGCTGTTGTAGCTGGCGATCAATCGCCTTCTGATGCTCCAACAGCGCCCGATTCTGCTCGGCCAGCTCCCGCATCTGCGTCTGCACTTCCTTGAGCTGGTTCTGCAACGCCTTCACCTGCGCGTCTGTGTCACCTTGCGCCGCGTTAGGACGCCTCTGCCCACCAACGTGCTTGCGCGCACCCGGCGCGGGCGCGGCAGCGTCTGACGTTGCGGGCGTTGCGGGCGCCGCGGACGCGGGTGCCGCTGGAGCGGCGGCGTCCGCCTGTTCTGACCCCATTGCCAGCTCACTGGCACCCAAAGCACAGCCGAGCAGCAGCGCCGCTCCAATCTTCTTCGTGGTCGTCATCGAGGTAACACTCGCTTCGCGATTCATAAATCAATTTCCTGAAGTGCTACCGGCCGTGGGCTGACACTGGGCCGGTACGTTGTAAGCCGAAGGATTCGCGGGGTCGTAGCCGTCGGTCAGCGTGCACAGAAACGCGACGACCGCGTCGATTTCCGTCGCATCGAGCGTTGGCGCCTGCCCGCCGGAGATCTTCGGCGGCGTATACGGCACCTCCGCGATGTTGACGTTCGCGTCAAACGCGAGCGGCAGGTCGTTGTACTGAAGCAGGTCCGGCGTACCGTCCGCGTTGACGTAAAACGTCCCCACCGGGAAGTACGGATTGCCGTCCGGACCCGCCGGAACGGGCGCCGGGTTATTTCCCGTGTTGTTATTGATGTCGCGCGTGACGTACCACTCAACAACCTGGTGCAGGTTACTGAACACGCCATTGTGAAAGTATGGCGCCGTCATCGCGATATTCCGCAGCGTTGGAACTTTGAACAACCCGCAAAGCGTCGTGACACTGAAGAACGTCGGCCGCGGGTGCGGGTCGTTGGCGTTCGGTTGGAACGGTCCGCACAGCCCCATGTCGTAATAGCCATATTCGCTATCGCTCGGAACGTTACTCGGACCGGACGGCATGAACGGCGTTAGCAAGTAGCCGTCCACGGGGCTCATGGGAGTCGCCGCATTCGCAGGAATGTTCCAGTTACGCGGCACGCCAATGTTGTCGTACGTGAAGTCAGTGAACAGCGGATGCTCGTCATAACCCTGCCGCTGACTCGGATGGCACGCCGTGCAGTTGCCCTTACCCGGGTTGTTGAACAGCGCGAGCCCCTTTAGCTCGGTGTCCGTGAGCTGCGCCTGCCCGTTCTGCCATGCATCGAATTTGCTGCTGAACGGATGGAACGCGGGGTCCTCTGTCTCGTACGCCGCAAGGGCGAGGCCCATGTCAGCCAACGCCGTTTTCGGGTCGCTGAGGACTTGCGATCCATATGCGGCGACAAACGCCAGCAAACTCGCCGACGACTGCTGCAAGCGGGTGACCACCTCAGCGGCGTCATGATTCGCCATTTCAAACGGTGTTATGAACGGAAGCTGCGCCTGCTGATCGAGCGAAGACGCCCGACCATCACGGAAGAATCCGCCTGTCGGAGTACCGTCATCGAGGAAGAAGCCGGGCGTCAGCGACGCGTACACCAGCGACGGCGTGTTACGAAATCCGGTGACATCCATGCCCGGCCCGCCAAGCGGCACCGGTAACCCACGATCGGTCGTCGGATCAGCCGTAAACGCCCGCTCGGCCACATGGCACGTCGCACACGACTGCTGCCCCGACACTGAAAGGCTCTTGTCATTGAACAGCGCCTTCCCTGCCACGGCCGCCAGCGACAACCCGCTATCGTCCCCGCCGGTGCAGCCGGTGCCACTCGTGCCGCCTGCTGCGCCCGTGCCGCTCGCACCGCAGCCGCTAGTCGTGCCGCTGCCCGTACTACCGCTGCCGCCCGTCGCCCCCGTGCCGCCAGCGGCACTCGAGCCGCTGCCGCTGCCCGAGCCGGTAGCGCCCGATCCGCCGCCGCTCGCATTGGACACGCTGCCAGAGCCGTCGCTACCGCCCCCACCTCCGCATCCCGCCAAGGCTAAGGCGATCGAAATACCCAAAACCGCCCGAACCCAGCGGCGAAACCCGTTTTTCTTCAAAGACATCAACCACCTGTCGCTCCCGAGACCCGTCAGGCTGGGCATTGAATATATTAATGCGAATCATTCGTATTCGCAATTTTGATAAGGGTATCGTCGAGGGTTAGCGAGCGCCCCTCTGCGGTTTCTCTTTTATACGCAATTTGCGAATTGCGTATATCCTGACTTATACTCGATCCGCGAATTGCGTATAAGAGACCTTATGCCCGCCCCCCCTCTAGTCGTGCAGACCACTTATGCGGAGTTGCTGGAGCGCACAGCAGCCGTCGCTTTCAGTGATGCGTTTCCGGAAGATGGAACCTTCACACCCAAGACCGTCAATGGAAAACGCTACTGGTACTTCCAGCTCGGAACGGCTGCGGGCCGAGCGCAGCGCTACGCTGGACCAGAAACCCCTGAGCTACTCGAGCGCATCGCCAATCACAGACGCGCTCGCGATGACGAGCGGGAGCGCCGCAGCCTGGTCTCTACGTTGATCAGATCTTTCGGACTCCCTGCACCCATCCCGGAGATCGGCGAGCTCATCTCCGCGTTAGCTAAAGCTGGTGTCTTTCGGCTCCGCGGCGTCCTGGTGGGCACAACTGCTTATCAGACCTACCCCGCCATGCTCGGCGCACGGCTCCCCGGAGCCTTGCTTCAAACCAACGATGTCGATATCGCGCAGTTCACAAGCGTTTCCATTGCCATGGGAGACCAAACGCCGCCGATGTTGCAGATCCTCCAGAACGTAGATAAGACCTTCAGAGAAGTCCCCCACACCAGCGACTCCCGCCGTGCAGTCAGCTACGAAGCGACAGGCGGTCTGCGTGTAGATTTCGTAACTCCGAACGAGGGTCCCGACACAGACGATCCACAGAGACTACCCGCCCTGAGGACCGATGCACAAAGCCTGCGCTTCCTCGACTTCCTTATTTACGAATCAACACCGGCGGTGGTGTTGCATGGGCCCGGTGTGTATGTGCTCGTTCCGACTCCCGAGCGCTACGCCGTGCACAAACTGATTGTGGCTCTGGACCGCCCTGCGGGAATCGCAAAGAAGGGGAAAGATCTGCAGCAGGCGGCAACATTGCTCGAGACTGTTGGACAGAAGCGGCCGGCCGAGCTGCGGCTCGCCTGGGACGAGGCCTATGAGCGCGGCCCCAGATGGCGCAAGCTGATGCTGGGTGGAATGAGTCAAATCGCCCCCCGCGCCCGCGACCTGACACTAAAACTCGTAAGCCGTACCCGGAGCATCATCCCCGGGATAGACCTGACCTTCAACAATCCACCAGCGCGCTATAATTCTGAGCGCGACGTAGTCGTGTTCAGCGGTGAGGCACTGGGGGCCCCGGTCGAATGCAGCGTCAGTCGCGAGGCACTTGACGACCACTTTGGGGCACACGGCCAGGGCAAAGAAGGTCGCTTAGAGGCGTTCCGCGCGAATCGATCGAAGATCGAGAGCCTCCTGCGCAGAAAGTATCTTTCACAGCCGGTGGAAGACCCTGAGGCGGTACTATTGAGAACGGTCGACGTGGACGAGCTGCTCAAAAGCAAGTCCTGACCACCATCGCAGCGGCCGCAAGGGCGGGCGTATCCCACAAGATCCGATCCTGTGGGATACGAGCCGGAGCGGAGCGCCGCAGGCGCCCCGCCCCTTCGTTCAGGCCGTCGGGACCTCAACCCCCAACCGCGTAACCTTCCGCGGCCACCCGCGAGGCAGCACCGACCCGCGTTGCGCCCGCTCGCCGCGATAGCTCTTGAGCTCACTCCACTCGAGCGTCTTGGGCTTACCGTCGCCCGAGTAAATGAGCAGGTTGGCCTTGGGAGGTACGACCGCGATAGCGGTCATCAGCTCTTCGCGAGCTGCGGCTCTCTTGGTAGGAATGTCGTACAGCTTGTTGCCCTTGCCGCGCGGCATCTCCGGAACCTCGCTCACCGGAAAGGCCAGCAACTTACCTTCACTGCTGACAGTCACCACCAGCGACTCGGGTACCGGCACGAACGCAGGCGGCAGCGCCAGGGAGTTCTCGGGCACGTTCAACACAGTCTTGCCAGCGCGCCGATCGGTGATCAGCTCCTTCAAGCGCACCGTGAACCCATAGCCGGCATCGCTCGCCAACAGCCACAGTTCTTCGGGCTCGCCCATGATGACACCGGCAAACTTCGCTCCATCAGGCGGATTGAGTCTGCCGGACAGCGGCTCACCCTGCCCGCGCGCGCTCGGCAACGAGTGTGCGGGAAGCGAGTAGGTGCGACCCGTGCTGTCGAGAAACACGGCCGGCTGCAAGCTGCGGCCGCGAGCCATCCCCAGGAATTCGTCGCCACTCTTGTACGACAAAGTCGAAGGATCGATCTCGTGCCCCTTGGCGGAGCGCACGAACCCACCGGTCGACAGCACGACAGTGACCGGCTCGTTGGGAATCAAAGAAGTCTCATCGATCGCCTGCGCGGCCTCGCGCTCGACGATCTTCGTCCGGCGAGCATCGCCGTGCTTCTCCGCATCCTCGCGAATTTCCGTGGCGACCAGCTTTTTCAGCTTCGCCTTGCTCTTCAACAGGGACTCGAGCTCCTCACGCTCCTGCGACAGCGCCTTCTGCTCGTCGCGGATCTTCATCTCCTCGAGCTTCGCGAGGTGACGCAACCGCGTGTTGAGAATCTCTTCCGTCTGCTCCTCGGAGAGCTTGAAGCGCTTCATCAGCACCGGCTTCGGCTCGTCCTCGCGACGGATGATGCGGATCACCTCGTCCAGGTTGAGGTACGCGATGAGCATACCTTCGAGGATGTGCAGGCGGCGCGTGACCTTGTCGAGACGATGCTGCAAACGGCGCGTGACCGTCGTGATGCGGAACTCGAGCCACTCGGACAGCAGCTCTCTCAGCCCGAAGACACGCGGCCGGCCATCGAGGCCGATGATGTTGAGGTTGACGCGGTAGTTACGCTCGAGATCCGTTGTGGCGAACAGGTGGTTCATGACCTCCACCATGTCGACCCGGTTCGAGCGCGGGATGATCACTAACCGGACCGCATTCTCGTGGTCCGATTCATCGCGGATGTCCTCGACCATCGGGAGCTTCTTCGCGCGAATCTGCTCCGCGATCTGCTCCGTGACGCGAGTCGGCGAGACCTGGTACGGGAAGGCCGTGATGACGACATTACCGTCCTCGATCTCGTAAACCGCACGCGCCTTGAAGCTACCGACGCCCTTCTCGTAAAACTCCTTCAGATCCGCGCGCGGCGAGATGATCTCCGCGCCGGTCGGCAGGTCGGGCCCCTTGATGTGCTTCATCAAGCCGGCCGTCGTGGTCTCCGGGTCCTCCAGTAGCGCGATACACGCGTTGGCTACCTCGCGCAGGTTGTGCGGCGGGATGTCCGTCGCCATGCCGACCGCGATGCCCGTCGTGCCATTCAGCAGCAGGTTGGGGAGGCGTGACGGCAATACCGTCGGTTCTTCGACCGTACCGTCGAAGTTCGGCTGCCAGTCGACCGTCCCGTGCGCCAACTCATCGAGCAGCACTTCCGCGTACCGCGTGAGCTTCGACTCCGTGTAACGCATGGCAGCGAACGACTTCGGATCGTCCTGCGAGCCCCAGTTACCCTGCCCGTCGACGATCGGATAGCGGTAGGAGAACGGCTGAGCCATGAGAACCATGGCCTCGTAACACGCCGAGTCACCGTGCGGATGGAACTTACCGATGACGTCGCCAACGGTACGCGCGGATTTCTTGTGCTTGTTGGCCGCCCCGAGGCTCAGCTCGCTCATCGCGTAGATGATGCGACGCTGTACCGGCTTCAACCCGTCGCCGAGCGCAGGCAGCGCACGGTCGAGAATGACGTACATCGAGTAGTCGAGATACGCCTTCTCAGTAAACGTGCGCAGGGGTTGCTTCTCAACCCCCTCGAAATTCAACTCTTGATTATCCATTGCTTAGACCTGGACCTCCGCGAGGTTACCCTTCTGCTCGAGCCACTCGCGACGATCGGCCGCGCGCTTCTTGGCGAGCAGCATGTCCATGAGCTTGTCGGTTTCGTCAGCCGCTTCGATCGTGAGCTGCACCAGGCGGCGCGTGCGCGGATCGATCGTCGTCTCACGCAACTGCGCGGGGTTCATCTCACCGAGACCTTTGAAACGCGTGACCGTGGGCTTCGTGCGCGAGTTTTCCTTTTCGATCTTTTTCAAACGCGCATCCCGCTCCTCTTCATCGAGCGCGTAATACACCTGCTTGCCCGCATCGATGCGGAACAATGGCGGCATCGCTACGTACACGTGCCCATGCGCCACCAACGGCCGGAAATGCCGCAGGAACAACGCGCACAACAAAGTCGCGATGTGCTGCCCGTCCGAATCCGCGTCCGCTAGGATGCATACCTTGTGATAGCGCAACTGACTCAGATCGCTCGACCCCGGGTCCACGCCGAGCGCCACACTGATGTTGTGCACTTCCTCGGAGGAGCCGATCGACCCCGAGTCCACTTCCCAGGTGTTCAGGATCTTGCCGCGCAACGGCATGATGGCCTGGAAGTCCTTCTCGCGCGCCTGCTTGGCGGAGCCACCGGCCGAGTCACCCTCGACCAGGAACAACTCCGAGCGCTTCGGCTCCTGGCTCGAGCAATCCGCCAGTTTGCCCGGCAGTGCCGGCCCACCGGAGATGCGCTTGCGCACCACCTTCGCGGCCGCCTTGGCCCGCTCCTGCGCATTCTCGATGGCGAACTGAGCGATCTTCTCGCCCGCGTCCGGATGGCGGTTGAGCCACAACGCCATCGAATCCTTCACGAATCCTTCGACGACGCCCGCGGCATCCCGTGAGGCCAGGCGCTCCTTCATCTGCCCCGCGAACTGCGGCTCCGTGATCTTCACGGACAGGATGTAGTTGACCTTGTCCCACACGTCTTCCGGTGTCAGTTTGACACCGCGCGGCACGAGATTGCGGAACTCGCAGAACTCACGCACCGCCGTCGCCAATCCCGAGCGCAAGCCGTTGACGTGCGTGCCACCTTCGATGGTCGGAATCAGGTTGACGTAGCTCTCGCCCACCGAGATTTCCGCGTTGGGCGCCCACAGCAAGGCATAACTGACGAGGTTGGTTTCGCCCTCGTTCGTGCCGACAATGGGCTCGGCCGGCAGTTTGTCCTTATCGGTCACCTCCTCCATGAGGTAGGCGCCCAGATCGCCGGTGAAGAACCACTCGTCCTTCTCGCCCGTAGCCTCGTTCGTAAAGCTGATCCGCAGACCCGGACACAACACCGCCTTGGCCTTCAGGACGTGCTTGAGCGGCGCGACGGAGAACTTGTCCGAATCGAAAAACTTCGGATCCGGCCAGAAGCGGACGGTCGTGCCGGTGTTACGGGCCCCGACGCTGCCGACCACGGTGAGCTTCGAGTCGGCTTTACCGTCCTTGAAGCTGATGTGGTACTCCTTGCCGCCGCGCTTGATCGTGGTCTCGAGCTTCTTCGATAGCGCGTTGACGACCGACACACCGACGCCGTGCAGACCGCCGGAATGTTTGTAGCTCTTGTCGGAGAACTTGCCGCCGGCATGCAGGCGCGTGAGGATGAGCTCGACGCCGCTCACTTTCTCCTTCGGGTGCATATCCACCGGCATGCCGCGGCCGTCGTCGGCGACCTGCAGCGAGCCATCCTTGAAGAGCGTGACGTCGATCTGCTTGGCATGACCGTTGGTCGCCTCATCGACACTGTTGTCGATGACTTCGTGCGCGAGGTGATTGGGGCGCGACGTGTGGGTATACATCCCCGGCCGGCGTCGCACGGGCTCGAGGCCGCTAAGGACCTCGATGTCGGAAGCGGTATAGGACTGACTCATCCGTTCTTTAAGTGGGTGGCCTGAATTTGAATATGGGTGGCCCCTCAACCAGGACCCCGTTCCCCGGTACTGTCAGGCACCGAGGGCGCGAAATCTTACAGAATGTCGGCGCGCGGAAGCGAATCCTGGCGGGCCGGAACAGCCCCGTCAACCCTAACCCTAAGATTTCTCAAGAAAAATCGGCGATCAGTGACTGTCGCGTCGCGGGACTTAGGGCCGCCACCGAGTGCCGGTAGTGGTCGTGATCGATGCCAACGCCGAGTTCCGCCCCACCGCGGAGCGCCGCGATCATGGGTGGCGTGAGCTCAAAACGCAGGAAATGCACGGACGAGGTCTTCTCGTCGTTTTCCCTTTCCAGGTCCTCATCCGCGATCGCGTAGACCCGGTCATGCCCGGCCACCTGGACCCAGGCGCGATCCTCGATACCCTTCAGCTTGGCCAGCTCGCGCCGCCGCTCGCTTTCGTCGGGAAACTCGATGAGGAGCGTCGCCTTCCAGTTCTGACCGTCGGGAATGAGCGGATTGTAGGAAGACAGCTCCTCCTCGATGCCCTCGGGCTCGAAGATCCGCTCGGCGCGCAGCATCTCCTGCACCTGGTACTGCACCGTCAGGCGGTCCTCGAACAGCCAGGTGGTGTGCGGGCCGACCGCGAGCTGGCGGGGGCGCTTGTGCTCGAGCACTTTGCTGCGAAAGGCGGCGCGCTCGCGCGCGTACCGCTCCAGGCTGAGAAGATCGCTCACCGCCAGCTTGTTCATGAGTGCTCCCGGTTAGAGCCCGTACGCCATTCGCAATAACTTCAAGGGATGCTCGGGTTCCTTGCCACCGAGCTCCTTCAAGCCGCTTTCGATCTGGTGTCCGGCCATCGGACAGTCACTGCTGTAGTGGGCCGGCTTGGCATTCTCGACCCGCGTCATCACGGGCCGGCCGATCTTCATGGAGGCCGGGCGGAACTCCTTCTTCACCGCGTACGTGCCGTTGTGGCCCGAGCAGCGCTCGATCACGTCCACGGTCGTTTCCGGAACCAACTTCAACACGTCGCGCGTCTTGAGCCCGATATTCTGCACACGCAGGTGGCACGGTACGTGATAACTCACCTTGCCGAGCGAGAGCTTGAAGTCGGTCTTCAGCAGACCAGCCTTGTGCCGCAGCATGAGGTACTCGAACGGGTCGAAGATCCGTTTCGCGATCTGCTGGACATCCATGTCGTCGGGGAACATCAGCCGCAGCTCCTGCTTGAACATGAGCACACAGGAAGGAATCGGCGCCACGATGTCATAACCGGCATCGATCGCCTGCTTGAGCTGCGGGACGTTGAATTCCTTCAGCCGGGCGACCGACTCGAGGTCACCGAGCTCGAGCCGCGGCATGCCGCAGCACTTCTCCTGCGCAATGAGCGTGACCGGAATGTCGTTGTGCTCGAATACCGCAACCAGGTCCTCATCGAGCTCGGGCTCGTTGCGATTGCCGTAGCACGTCGTAAAGAGCGCAACCTTACCGCTCGTACCATCCGCGGGACGTAAGGCTCGCGCGTCAGTAGCGACGCCGGTGCTCGAAACAGTCCCCAACCGATCGAGCCGCTTCCGCGCGGTGCGCGAGTAATACTTCGGCAGCGGCGCCGTCCGGTCCACGCCGAGCGTCTTTTCCAACAGCGAGCGCCCGAGAGCGCTCGAGTTCACGGCGTTGACGATCTCGGCAACCACAGGAATACCGGCGAGGTTGCCCACCGTGTCGGTGGCCGCCAGGGCCTTGTTGCGGAAGCCCTCGCCCTGCTTGCGATTGCGCGTGGCCTTGGCCCGCAACATCAAGTGGGGAAAGTCGACATTCCACGGATGCGGCGGCACGTACGGGCACTTCGTCATGAAGCACATGTCGCACAGGTAACAGTGGTCGACGACTTCCCAGAAAACCTTCTTGTCGACCCCGTCCACCTCGCCGGTGGCGGAGGCATCGACCGCATCGAACAAGGTTGGAAAGGCGTTGCACAGGCTGAAGCAGCGGCGACACCCGTGGCAGATGTCGAAGACCCGCTCGAGCTCCTTCGTTACGGCGGCCTCGTCGTAAAACTCCGGATTACGCCAGTCGAGGGGATGCCGGGTCGGCGCCTCCAGACTGCCTTCGCGTCCGCCGGCTCCGGCGGACCCTGGGGGGGTCGTGCTCATGCGTGTTGGTTATTGGTCAACAGATGCCCGGCCGACCGGCCCCCATGGGCCGGTCGGTGAGCCACTAAAACGAGAAGCGTCTCAGAGCCCGTCGAGGGCTTTCTGGAAGCGGTTGGCGTGCGAGCGCTCGGCCTTCGCCAGCGTCTCGAACCAGTCCGCGATCTCGCTGAAGCCTTCCTCGCGCGCCTGCTTGGCCATCCCCGGGTACATGTCGGTGTACTCGTGGGTCTCGCCGGCGATGGCGGCCTTCAGATTCAGCTTCGTCTCACCGATGGGCAGGCCGGTGGCCGGATCGCCAACCGCCTCGAGATACTCGAGGTGGCCGTGCGCGTGCCCCGTCTCACCCTCGGCGGTCGAGCGGAATACGGTGGAGACGTCGTTGAAGCCTTCGACGTCGGCCTTCGCTGCGAAGTACAGGTAGCGACGATTCGCTTGTGACTCGCCTGCGAACGCATCCTTGAGATTTTTCTCGGTCTTGCTGCCTTTGAGATTCACGTCGCTCACTCCTCTCACTTAGACTGGGTCTAACATTGGGAATCGACTGTAAGCCGGCGCCTGTGGCACGTCAACCTCGCCCCGTGTAACGTGACGCCCTTTGTCTTACATAGCATGTTTGCGTAGGAGCCTACGGCTTGGGGTCGGATAATAAAGCGCCTGAATTCGAAGCAGCACTGGCTGAGCTCGAGAGCCTGGTGGAGCGCCTGGAGCGGGGTGACCTGCCCCTGGATGAAGCTCTGAAGACTTTCGAGCGCGGGGTGGAGCTTACGCGTCATTGCCAGTCGTCCCTGAAGTCCGCGCAGCAGAAGGTCGAGATCCTTTTGAAGCGGGGTAGCGGAACCGTCGTGGAGCCCTTCAAGCCAGAAGACGAAACGTCTCCTTCTACGGTGAATGGATGAGCCAACTTCGGCTCCAGCCCTGAGCGATGACCGCCTCCCCCGAGTTCGCAGGGCGTCTCGCCGCGTACCGGACCCGCATAGAGAGGGTCCTGAATGAAAGTCTCGCCCTGCCGGATTGCGGGACGGACCGGCTGCGGGAGGCCATGCGCTACAGCACTCTGGCGGGTGGCAAACGGCTCCGACCGACACTCGTTTATCTCACCGGTGAGTCACTGGGCGCGCCACTCGAGGAACTCGACGCCGCCGCCGCGTCAGTCGAGCTCATCCACGTCTATAGCCTCGTCCACGACGATCTGCCGGCGATGGACGACGACGACCTGCGACGCGGACGCCCGACGTGCCATCGCGCCTTCGACGAAGCGACCGCCATTCTGGTCGGCGATGCTCTGCAGGCGCTCGCGTTCACGGTGCTGGCCGACGAAGGCAACGGTCACCAGGAGCCCTCCACGCGCCTCGCGATGATCCGCGTGCTGGCGCTGGCGGTGGGTACGGGTGGCATGGCGGGAGGCCAGGCCGTCGACCTGGCCGCGGTCGGCCAGAATCTCAGCGTCGCCGCGATCGAGGACATGCACCGACGCAAGACGGGAGCCCTGATCGAGGGCAGCGTCCTGCTCGGAGCGCTCGCTGCCGGGGTTACGGTCGGGCCGCGCCTGGAGGGTCTGCGGCGTTTCGGCGCAGAGATCGGACTCGCTTTCCAGATTCAGGACGATATCCTCGACGTCGAGGGCGACCCGTCACTTTTGGGCAAGACAACGGGAGCCGATGCTGCTCACAATAAGCCCACGTATCCCAGCACCGCCGGCCTCGATGCCGCCAGAAAACGGGCCCGGCAGTTGCGGGATGATGCGATCGCGGCCCTGGAACCGCTCGGCACGAACGCCACCGCGCTGGCGGAGCTGGCCCATTTCGTTGTGAGTCGTGTGACCTGAATCACGACAGTGGGCTGTGGCGTTGGCCCAACGTGTCGGCGTTTCGAGCCGCGCCACGCGCCGGTGTACACTCCGCCAGATGACTGGCCCTAATGGCAAAAACACGTTGCTAAATACCATCGAGAGCCCGGCCGACCTGCGCAAATTGTCCGCAGCGAAACTGCCGGCCCTGGCCAAAGAGCTCAGGGAATTCCTCATCCAGAGCGTGAGCACCCGCGGGGGACACTTCGCCGCTGGCTTGGGGACTGTAGAGCTGACAATAGCGCTGCACTACGTCTTCGACACACCGCGCGACCGGATCGTGTGGGACGTGGGCCACCAGGCCTACCCGCACAAGGTCCTGACGGGTCGACGTGAGCAGCTGCACACCATCAAGCAGCCCGGTGGACTCGCGCCCTTCCCGGCGCGCTCGGAGAGCGAGTACGACACCTTCGGTGTCGGACACTCGAGCACGTCCATCAGCGCGGCCCTGGGGATGGCGGTAGCCGCGGAGCAGCTTGGCGATGATCGTCGCGTCGTTGCCGTAATCGGCGACGGAGCCATGACCGCCGGTATGGCCTTCGAGGCGCTCAACCACGCCGGCTCCCTGCCGACCAACCTGCTGGTCATCCTGAACGACAACGACATGTCGATTTCGGAAAACGTCGGCGCGCTGTCGAGCCAACTCGCGCGGGCCCTTTCCGGTCGCATGTACGCTCATTTGCGCGAGGGCGGCAAGAAAGTCCTGCGGCAGATGCCGACGGTCTGGGAGCTCGCGCGCCGCTCGGAAGAGCATCTCAAGGGCATGGTGTTGCCCGGCACGCTCTTCGAGGAGCTCGGATTCAACTACATCGGGCCGGTCGACGGCCACGATGTGCGCTCGCTCGTCACCACGTTGAAGAACCTGCGCCAGCTCAACGGCGCGCAGTTCCTGCACGTCGTGACCAAGAAGGGCAAGGGATACGCGCCCGCCGAAGCCGACCCGATCAAGTGGCACGGCCCGGGTCCGTTCGACCCCGCGAGCGGCACCATTTTCAAGGAAAAAGCTACCGGTCCCACCTACTCGCAGATCTTCGGCCAGTGGCTGTGCGACATGGCCGCCCGCGACCCGCGCATCATCGCCGTGACGCCGGCCATGCGCGAAGGCTCGGGCCTCGTGGAATACTCCAAGCGCTTCCCCGAACGCTACTTCGACGTGGCGATCGCCGAGCAACATGCTGTCACCTTCGCCGCGGGTCTCGCGGTGGAAGGGTTACGGCCCGTCGTTGCGATCTATTCCACTTTTCTGCAACGCGCGTACGACCAGCTCATACACGACGTGGCCTTGCAGAACCTCCCGGTGGTGTTTGCCCTCGACCGTGCCGGCCTCGTCGGCAGCGATGGCGCCACCCACCAGGGCAGCTATGACATCTCGTTCCTGCGCTGCATCCCCAACATGACGATCATGGCGCCGGCGGATGAGAATGAGTGCCGTCAGATGTTATTTACGGCAACCACTCTGCCGGGTCCCGCGGCGGTGCGTTACCCGCGCGGCACGGGCCCGGGTGTGCCGCTGGTCGAGGAGATGACCCCGGTACCTTATGGTCGGGCGCAGATCCGCCGCGAAGGCCGCAGCGGCCTGGCCATTCTCGTGTTCGGCACACTGCTGGACTCCGCGCTGAAGATCGCCGAGCGCCTGGATGCCACCGTCGTCAACATGCGGTACATCAAGCCGCTGGACGAGGACATGGTGATCTCCATGGCCACGCGCCATCGCGCCCTCATAACGATCGAGGAGAACGCGACCATCGGCGGTGCGGGCTCCGCGGTGGGCGAGCTGCTGGCCTCCGAAGGGGTGCTCATACCGATTCTGCAGTTGGGTATTCCAGATCGCTTTATCGAGCACGGCTCTCGCGACAGCTGCCTGGTGGCGGCGGGGCTGGATGCGGCGGGCCTGACGTCGAGCATCGAGCGTTGGTGGGCAATGCAGACACGGGAACGCGAACGCATCCGCTCGGCGGGCGGCGCTTGAACCCGAACCGGCGCGCCCCTACTTACCTCGTAGATAGGTAAGCTGTAGGCTTAGAGCACATGACGCCCCCTCCCGCCAACGCCAAGGTCGCGCGCCCGGTCGTCACGGAAATCGAGGATGTCCAGGGACGCGCCGACACGCGTCGGCTGCCGATCAACCGCGTCGGCATCAAGGACATCCGTCATCCCGTGAAGGTGAAGGACCGGTCCTCGGGCGAGCAGCACACCATCGCGCAATTCAACATGTACGTGGCCTTGCCCCACAATTTCAAGGGCACGCACATGTCGCGCTTCGTCGAGATCCTGCATGGCGAGCGCGAGATCTCGGTGGAATCCTTCCGCGCCATGCTCGAGAAAATGACGGAGCGGCTCGAGGCCGATACCGGGCATATCGAGATGAGCTTCCCGTTCTTCGTCATGAAGAAGGCGCCGGTCTCCGGTGTCGAGAGCCTGATGGACTACCACACGACTCTCATTGGTGAGCGCCGCAACGGGCGCACGGAAATGTGGATCCGGGTCGTCGTCCCGGTCACGAGCCTCTGCCCCTGCTCGAAAAAGATCTCCGCTTACGGGGCCCACAATCAGCGCTCACACGTGACGATCAACGCGAAGCTGCGCTCGCACCTGTGGATCGAAGAGCTCATCGATGTCGCCGAGAGTGAGGCTTCCTCCGAGCTGTACGGGATCCTCAAGCGCCCTGACGAGAAATATGTAACAGAGCGCGCTTACGACAATCCGAAGTTCGTCGAGGACATGGTGCGCGATGTGGCCGCGCGCTTGAACGCGGACGAGCGGATTGCCGCGTACAGCGTCGAGTCCGAGAACTTCGAGTCGATCCACAATCACTCGGCGTACGCCCAGATCGAGCGCGACAAAGACGCCTGAGGCCCGCAAACGGCCCAAGTGACGGATTCTTAATCCCCTCTTCATGACGGCGAAAGGCCTTCCCGTCTAACGTGTGCCCCTGTTTCCAAGCGGAGGTCACGAATGAGAGCGGCAGCTGTGGTGGTCCTTTCCCTTTTGAGCTGTGGTTCTGCCTTCGCGACCGACACCCCGAGACCCACGACGACCGCAACGCCCAGCGGCGCTAGCGCAACCCCGGTAAAACACACCTCGCTGAAAGCCTGTAACAAGCAAGCGGACGCCAAGAGTCTCACCGGCCCCGCACGCGCCGCTTTTGTTAAGAATTGTCGCGGCGGCAAGCCCTCAAGCTGAAGCTTCCTTCAGCGGCAACTCAACCACCACCCGCAAGCCCGGATCGTTGCTCTCCAGCGAGAGCCGCGCCCGATGCAGCCGTGCGATCGCGGCAACGAGACTGAGGCCGAGTCCGCTGCTGTCGGGCTGCGCAGCGCCCTGCCCGAGGCGCACGAAGGGTTGAGTCGCGCGCACCCGATCGCCATCCGGAACCCCGGGGCCGTTGTCGCTGACGACCAGGCAGACACTGTCGGCCAGCCGTTTCACACTCAGGTCGATGCGGCCCCCGGCCGGGACATACTTCAAACAATTCTCGATGAGGTTGGTCACGAGTTGGGCCAGGAGCTGCCGATTGCCCTGCACGATCGCGCCACTGTCCTCGTGATCGACGAGCGTGAGGCCCCGATCGCGCACCGCCGGCTCGAACAGCTCAGCCAGCTCGCTGGCGAGCTCGCCCACATCGACCGCCGCTGCGGAGGACAACGGCGCACCCGATTCCGCCAACGCGATCTGCAACAGGACCGCCAACGTCCGCTGCAGATGATCGACTTCGCGCAACGCCGACTCGATCGACTCGTGGACCGCCGGCTCCAGCGCCGGCGACCGCCACAACAATGCATCCATGCGCGTACGCAGGCGATATAACGGCGCGCGCAGATCATGAGCGGCACTGTCGAATGTTGCTCGCAACGTCCGGGCCTGGTCCTCGAGACGATCGAGTACGTCGTTCACCGAAATGGCGAGCGCGTCGAACTCGTCGTTGGCGCCGGCGATCGGGAGTCTGCGACCGAGCTCACCCGCAAGAATGCGTTTGCAGGTGCCTGTGACATCTCCCACGCGGCGCGACAAGCGGTAACTGAACCAGAAACCGGTGAGCGCCGCGGCAAGCGAGGTGAGGCCAATGCCCCACAACATGGCGACCCGGAACTTGTCGGCGAAGCGCCGTCCCTGGGAAATATCGGTACCGACCAACAGCCGATCGCCGTTCGGCAATGTTCGCAGCGCCGCCCGCACCGGGTGAACGGCGCGGCGACCCGGCTCGATGGTCGCGATATCGAACTCCGGACGGGCCTCGGTCGGCACGCCTTCGAACGGCCACAGCGTCACGTTGCCCGCAAGGCGGTTGAAGTTGCTGTCCACGAGCATGTAGACCGCGCCGATGCGCCCCCAACTGTCGATGCGCAGATTCATCTCGTCGGTGACGCCTTCGAGCCCGGCACGCGCGTACTTGTCCTGCAGGCTCTTGAGCTCGGTATCGATGATGAGGTCGACCTCATCGGTGATCAGGCCGTCCGTCAGCAGGTAAGCGCTACCCATCGTCACGGCGACGGCCAGCGTCACCAGGAACATGTAGCCGATGGACAGGCGGAACGCCGTTGTGTTGAGGAGGGCCCGGCGGATCAAACCTAGTCTTCCGTCCGCAGGACGTAGCCCGAACCGCGCACCGTGTGGATGAGCTGCCGGTCGGAGCCGCGATCGATTGCCTGGCGCAGCCGACTGATGTGCACGTCGATGAGATTGCTCTGCGGATCGAAGTGCAGATCCCAAACACCTTCGAGCAACATGGTGCGGGTCACCACCTGTCCAGCGCGTCGCATGAGGAATTCGAGGAGCTTCAGCTCACGTGCCGTCAGCTCGATCTCGCGCCCACCGCGTGTAACCCGCCGGGCCAGCAGATCGAAATCGAGATCGGCTACCTTGAGCTTCGTGACGTCGGCGACGCTGGAGCGTCGCCGCGAAAGCGCTTCGATGCGCGCGAGAAGCTCGACGAACGCAAAGGGCTTGGTCAGATAGTCGTCACCGCCAGCCTTGAGGCCACGGACCCGGTCGTCCACGCTTCCGAGCGCGCTCAGCACGAGCACGGGCGTCGTGATGCCCTTGCGTCGCATCAGCTGGATGACCGTGAGCCCGTCGAGATGGGGCAGCATCCGGTCGGTCACGACGAGGTCGAATTGCCCTTCCGTAGCCCGAAACAGTCCCTCACGACCGTCGGCGGCGTGATCGACCGAGTAACCGCTTTCCCGCAAGCCCTTGACGAGAAACTTCGCGGCCTCAGTGTCGTCCTCGATAAGTAAGATTTGCACAGCCCGCGAAGATTGGAGCGCGAGCCCCCGTTTCGCAAGTGCCTGGCTAGCCGTTAGGGGAGCTGGTCTCGCCGCTCTGCAGACGTCCGATCAGGGTGCGCAGGAAGACGCGATTGAAGCGTAACTGGCACGAGGCGGAGACCTGCTCGAGCAGGGTGGAGCTGACTTTGAGCACTGTGACGGCGCTGGCCGAGCGAATCGTGGCCGAACGCTTGGCCCCCGGCACGTAGCTGGCTTCGCCGAAGCAGTCCCCGGCCTCGAGCGAGCCCAGGCGCCTCCCGTGGCGTTCGACGGCGCAACTTCCGCTGACGAGGATGTAGAAGCGATCGTCCATCTCGCCTTCCTTGACGATCTCCTCGCCCTCGACGTAGTCCTGCCAATTGCTCGCACGCAGCACTTCCCAGATCTCGGCATGCGAGAACTCGTGGAAGAACTTCAGGCGGCGCAACACGCCGAACTGCTCCTGGCGATCGATACGGGAATTCGCTTCGCGCAACCGCTGGTGCACGCGAGTGAGCTCGGCCGCGAAATCCAGCCCGCTCTTGTAGCGCTTCACCGGATCCTTCTGCAGCGCCATCGCAACGACATTCTCCAGCTCCTCCGGAATGTCCTTGCGGAGGGTGTGGATCGGCGGCGGCGTGGCGTACACGATCTGGTGCAACAGCTTCTGCAGGTTGCCCGCACGGAACGGGCGCGAGCCGGTGAGTAACTCGTACATCACGGCGCCGAGCGAATACAGGTCCGAGCGGTTGGTGAGGTCGAGACTCTGCACCTGCTCGGGGGACATGTACGAGGGACTGCCGGCGATGCCCTCGATCCGCGAGATATCGGAATCCGACACCAGCGCGATACCGAAGTCGATGATGCGCACGTCGCTATCCTGCGTGAGCATGATGTTCGACGGCTTGATGTCACGATGGATCACGCCGCGCGAATGCGCGTAGTGCAGCGCCTTGGCGCACTTGAAAATGATTTCGACGGTATCGTCGATGCGGAGCAGGTTGTCAGGACGGCAGTACGCGGCCAACGTGCGCGCACCGTGCACGTGCTCGGTCACGATATAACAGTGACCGTTCTCCTCGCCCGCATCGAAGATCGGCAGGATATGGGGGTGCTGCAACATTCCGACGAGGTGAGCCTCGGAGAGGAACATCTTGCGCGCGATCCGCGCCCGCTCCTCGTCCGCACCGTTGTCGCTGTTGTAGACCTTGATAGCGACGTCGCGACCGTAGTACGCGTCGTGCGATAAGTAAACTATGCCCGTACTGCCGCGGCCGACTTCCTTGATGACCACGTACTTGCCGATTTTTTCGGGAATTTTACGTGGCGCTGCCTTGGGAGGCGGGTTGGATTTGGGAGCCGGTACTGACATGACTCGCGAAATTAGCGAAACCGCATGACAGGATACTGTCAGCGTCCTCAGGGCGACTGTGATGCATCCCTCACCGGCTCGGGCGTCGCGGTTGTATCCGTGCGATCGCTGAAGCCAAGTCTTATTTCCCGAAATGATCGTAGCCGGAATGCGAGAACTCCATCACGTTCCCGTCTTGCATGACCACGGCTCCGGGCTCGCTGCGCAATGTACCGATGAGACCATAGCCCCAGCGCTCGGGGGGCAGTTCCTGTCGTAACTTCCCGACATTCGCGGGATTGACGCTGAAGCACAATTCATAATCGTCACCGCCGGTGAGAGCCAGCTCACGCGCGCGGGCGTCTCCGACCGCTTCCACGAGCTCCTCGGAAACCGGCAGGTCACGGTAGGCGAGCTCGACGCCGCAGCCACTCGCGGCGGCCAGCTTGCCAACATCCCCGAGCAGCCCATCCGAGACATCGATGCAACCGCTCGCAAACCCGCGCAGACTCTTGCCGAGCGCCATGCGTGGAGTTGGATACAGAAACCGCTTGCGCAGATGGGTGATGACCTCGGCAGCCCCAGCCAAGCGACCTTGCTCCACCGCCAGGCCGCCCGCGGCATCGCCAGGGGTGCCTGAAACAAACACCAGGTCTCCCGGCCGGCCACCGGAACGCAACAGTCCCTCGCCACGCGGGACGTGCCCCAGGACCTGTACAGTCGCGCACAGGGGGCCGGAGGTCGTATCACCGCCGACCAGGGCGACATCGTGCGCACGAGCCAGCTCCGAGAACCCGGCAGCGAATTCCCGAAGCCAATCTTCGTCGATGTTGGGAAGGGTCAGGGCAAGGAGCGCCCAGGCAGGACGCGCGCCCATCGCCGCCAGGTCGCTGAGGTTCACGGCAAGGACGCGATGACCGACCGAGGCCGCCGGACATCCCCGCGGGAAATGCACTCCATCGACGAGCGTGTCGATGGCGGCGACCAGGTCGCAGCCGGCGGGCGAATCCAGGAGAGCGGCATCGTCGCCGACGCCCAGCCGCACATCCGCGCGCCTGATCCCAACGTTGCGGAAATAGCGGTCGATCAGCGCGAATTCGGAAAGTGCCATGGCTCAATGCTCGTGCGGCCGGACTTCCTTCGCGGCCCGGTCCAATACCGCGTTGACGAATTTGTAGCCGTCGGTCGCCCCGAAGCGCTTGGACAGGCTCACCGCCTCGTTGATAGCGACCTTGTAAGGCACATCGGGCTTGGAGGTCAGCTCGAACAAGCCGATCAGCAGCACGGCGTGCTCGATGGGGTCGAGCAGCTCGGGCTTGCGGTCGATCCAGGCCGCGAGCTGGGTATCGAGGCTCTCCCGCCCCCGCCAGACCCCCTCCACGAGCTCCCGGAAGTACTCACGGTCGGCTTTGGGCATATCCTCGGCATCACCGAACTCGAGGACCAGGTCCTGCCAGGGGCTGTCATTGAGCTGCCAGCGGTACAGGGCCTGGAGCGCCAGCTTGCGGGCCACCGAGCGCGTGGCGGCAAAATGATGCGCCGAAGAAGCGGTCATAGCAGGCGGGCCATCAGGTCGACCATCTCCAGGGCGGTCTCCATCGATTCGCCGCCCTTGTTGCCGGCCGTCGTAGCCGCCCGCTCGAGCGCCTGCTCCACCGTCTCGACGGTGAGCACGCCAAAAACCACCGGAACCCCGGTTTCCAGGGACGCCAGGTTCAGGCCGCGGGCGCACTCGCCAGCGACGTAATCGAAATGAGGCGTATCGCCCCGAATCACACAGCCGAGCGCCACCACGGCGTCCCAGCGCCCGCTCGCGGCCAGCTTGCGAGCGACCACGGGAAGCTCGAAGGCACCCGGCACGCGGGCAACCAGAAGGTCTTCCAGGGCACCCCCGCGCTCCGACCAGGAGGTGGTGGCCCCCTTCAAAAGGCTCGACACAATGAAGTCATTGAAGCGTGCGGCCACGATAGCGACCTTGCGGCCGCGTGCGGTCACTTCACCTTCGATGATCGGGGAATCAGCCATGTCAGCCATCTTCCCCCACGTACGCCTCGATTTCGAGATCAAACGCCGAGATGCCGTGCATCTGCTTCGGAGCGGACAGCACGCGCATACGACGGACGCCCAGATCCTTCAGGATTTGCGCACCGACGCCGAATGTACGCAGTACGGCGCCTTCGCCGCCCTCGGCTTGCTCCGCACGCTCCTGCTGCATGGCTGTCTGCGCAGCCAACGAGGCCATCGCCCGAACCGACTCCGTAAGATCGCGCGGCGACTCCTGCTGGCGAAGCAACACAACAACTCCATTCCCGGCGTCCGCGATGCGCTGCATGACAGCGCGCAAAGTCCAGGCCCGCTGCGTGCCGCGCACACCGACGAGATCCCGAAGCGTCTCGGGCAGATGCACACGCACCAGCGGAGTTTCCGCACCGTCCAGGCGACCGCAGGCCAAAGCCAGGTGCACGTCCTGGCTGACACGGTCCTCGTAAGCGTACAGCCGGAACTCGCCCAGGTCGGTTTGCACGGTCTCTTCGGCCACTCGCTCGACGGAGCGCTCGTTGCGCAACCGGTGGCGGATCAGGTCGGAGATCGTCCCGATCTTGAGGTTATGTCGCTTGGCGAACACCTCGAGTTGCGGACGGCGCGCCATCGTGCCGTCGTCATTCATAACTTCACACAGCACACCGACCGGCTTCAGGCCCGCCATGCGGCACAGATCGACGGAGGCCTCGGTGTGCCCGGCTCTTACGAGCACACCGCCCTTGCGAGAGCGGAGCGGAAAGATATGACCCGGCCGCGCGAAATCCGAAGCGGTGGTGTTGGCGTCCGCGAGCGCACGGATGGTTGCAGCGCGATCCGCGCCCGAAACACCTGTCGTCGTGCCGTGCCTGAAGTCAACCGACACCGTAAATGCCGTGCGATGTGACTCGCTGTTGGCCTGCACCATTTGCGGCAGGTCCAGGCGCATCAGGCCCTCTTCTTCCATCGGGACGCAGATGATGCCGCTCGTGTAACGGATCATGAACGCGACCGCTTCGGGCGTCGCACGCTCCGCAGCCATGATCAGGTCGCCTTCGTTCTCGCGATCCTCGTCATCCATGATGACGACCATGCGCCCGGCGCGCAGGTCCGCGAGAATTTCGTCAATGGAATTCAGGCCGGAAAGCGACGCTGATTTACCGGAAAGCGGCAGAACGTTGGACATGGCAGACCGCCAAAGCTGCAGAAAGAGGCTGCCAAGTATACCTGACGGCCGTGACAACGAATGGCCCGTGAGCGCGCGCCCGTGAATTTTCGTGTTTTTTGCGACACGCCTGAACCGGCCGCCGGGGGCGGGCCACTCACTGAGGCTTTAAGGCTTATAGCCGGGGCTCAGCGTCCCCTTCAGCGTGGCTATCTTCAGTAGTGTTGGATAGAACTGCACGAACGTAGTATCGACCGCGGCGTGTTGCTGGTGGCAGGAATAGCATTCCTGGGTCATCGGGATCATGGACGCAGGGCCGCTATCCCGGAAAGCGAAGAAGGCCCAACCGCCCTGGAACCGCTTCGAGTCCCTGGTATGGATCTCCACACCCATGACGTCGTCAGTCTGGAACTTGCCGTGCTGGTTGATCGAGCCCTTCTCGGCGGCACCGCGCACCTCCAGCACCAACTCCGTGCCGTCCGGCCAGGTGCCCGTGCGCATGAACTCGCGGTAGGCGGACGGCTCGACGAAGACGTTGTCGAACATCGAGTGCCCGGGGCCACGATCGCTGTAGCTCATATCGAGCCCGGAGCTCAGAAAGACCCACTCGCGATAACTCTCGGGAAACTTCAACTTCCCGTCGCTCGTGTACACCGGTCCTGAGTCGGACGCGGTAGACCACTCCGCGGCGGCCACCACACCCACCAACGCCAGGCAACCGGCTGCAAGCAACAGGCGCTTCATGTTGAATCGGACTCCCTATGACTACCGGGGTGCGATCAGGCGCTCCACGTAGCGCGCGACCTGGTCGACTTCGAGGTTCACCCTCGTTCCGACACGAAGTTTCCCGAGTGTCGTGACCGTCTGCGTGTGTGGAATGATATTGACACCAAAGGTAGCGCCGTCAACCTCGTTGACCGTGAGGCTGACTCCATCCACCGCAACCGAGCCCTTGCGGGCGATGTACCGCGCCAGGTCCGCGGGAACTGCAATCTTCAAGCGAGTGGAGCGGGCATCGCCGCTGATGGATACCACCTCCGCCACGCCATCGATGTGGCCGGACACGAGATGGCCTCCCAGTGCGTCGCCCGCCTTCAGGGAAGGCTCCAGGTTCACAGGCGAGCCCACCGCGAGATCACCGAGCGTCGTGAGGGAGAGCGTTTCACGGGAGACGTCCGCGGCGAAAGCGCCTTCCGGGAGCTCCGTCGCCGTCAGGCAGCAGCCCTGCACACAGATGCTGTCGCCAATGCGGAAATCGCTGGAGTGAAGCTGATCGAACGCTATGACGATGAGCGCGTCCCCGCCACGATTCTCGCGAGCCCGCACTTTACCCACATCCTGCACGATTCCAGTAAACATATTGTAAGGGCTTCGCCCAACTTTCCTGCGGGTCGAAGCGACCCGTTACATTTAGCGGCGCTACGCGCCGGATCGGAGAGCCGTCTTGCGGCTACCCGTGCCTCACCGCGGCCGCAACCGCAAGCGCAAATCATCCTCCAGACGCTGCACCCCGGCGACGGTGAACCCGAGCGCATCCTGCAGATCGCCGAGCGGTGGCAGGTCCACCAACGGCAGCCCTTGTGGACCCAACAGTTTGGGCGCCACGTACAGCAGCACCTCATCGACCAACCCCTGCCGCAGCATCTCGCCGGACAGAGTCGGCCCCGCCTCCACCAGCAGCTCGTTCACTTCGAGCTCTCCCATCCGATCGATCACCGCGACGAGATCGAGCCGGCCGTACTGCGCCGGAATCGCCTCGACGGCGACACCCATCTCGGCGAAGGCGGCACCCTTGGTGGCGTCCTCGGTCATGATCATCACTTCGCCGCCGGTAGTGAACAAAAGCGAGTCGGTCGGAGTCCGCAACCGCGTATCGAGGACGACGCGCAGCGGTTGCCACGGCTCATCCTCGGGTTTCTCGGGTGCCAACCTGACATTGAGGCGCGGATCGTCCGCCAGGACGGTTCCAACACCCGTCAACACCGCAGAACTGCGCGCGCGCCAATGCTGCACGTCATTTCGGGAAGCCTCTCCCGTGATCCACTGGCTTGCCCCGTTCGACAGCGCGGTGCGGCCATCCAGGCTCATGGCCAGTTTCACCCGGACCCACGGCCGACCATACATTCTGCGCTTCATGTAGCCGATATTGAGATCGACGGCTTCGGCTTCCATCAATCCGGACTCGACAGCGATGCCGGCCTGCCGCAGAAGCGCGTCGCCCCGACCGCTGACTTCCGGGTTGGGATCCTGAACGGCGTAAACCACACGCGTCACACCAGCGGCGATCAGCGCGTCGGTGCACGGCGGAGTTCGCCCGTAGTGACTGCAGGGTTCGAGCGTTACGTAAACGGTGGTGCCGGCAGACTGCAATCCAGCATCGCGCACCGCCGCCAACGCGTTCACTTCCGCGTGGGCCTCCCCGGCGCGCTCGTGCCACCCTTCGCCGATAACCTTGGTTCCCTGCGCAATGACGCAGCCTACCCGCGGATTAGGGTGAGTTGTTTCCAGGCCGCGTGCTGCCAACACCAGCGCGCGATTCATCGCAAAGCGGTCGAAATCAGTTATCACTTCGTCTCCGAGGTGACCGGCGGCGCAGCGCTCGACTCATCACTCTTACCCGGAGCGTCCGGTGGAAGCAACGGCAACTGATCGCGGTTGGCGTCGCGCCCCGGCTCGCGCTTGCCGGGGCGGCGCCCGTGCGGCGCGAGCGCCTGTTGACTGCGCAGCCGCTGGATTTCCTCGTGAAACGCTTCCACGTCCTCGAAATGCCGATAGACCGAAGCGAACCGGACGTAGGCGACTTCGTCCAACTGCCGCAGCTCGTCCATGACGAGCTCACCGATAGCGCGCGACTGCACCTCACGATCGCCGAGGCTGCGCACTTTGTGGGTGATGCGGCTGACGGCCTCATCCAACTGGTCGCGGGGAACCGGCCGCTTCTCGAGGGCTTTCTCCATGCCCGAACGCAACTTCCCCTCGTCGTAGGACTCGCGGCTGCGATCGCCCTTGACCACCATGGGCATGACGAGCTCGGCGGTCTCGAAGGTCGTGAACCGCTCGCCGCAGGAGAGGCACTCGCGGCGGCGGCGGATCTGCCGCCCTTCGCCGGCGAGACGAGAGTCGGTTACCTTCGTCTCGACGTGGCCGCAGAAAGGGCAGTACATGATGCTGCGGCCGACCCGTGCCTCAGGCGCCGTACACCGGGAAACGCCGACACAACTCGTTCACCTGCGGCCGCACCTTGTCGATGGCCGCCTGCGAGCCTTCCGCATCGATGATGGTGCTGATCAGGTCCGCCACCAGCTCGATCTCGGGCTCCTTGAAACCGCGCGTCGTGGACGCGGGCGAACCGAGGCGCAGCCCGCTCGTCACCATTGGCGGCCGCGGATCGTTGGGAACCGCGTTTTTGTTGACCGTGATGTTGGCTTGCCCGAGCGCGGCATCCGCTTCCTTGCCGGTGACGTTGCGACCGACCAGACTCAACAGGAACAGGTGATTGTCGGTGCCACCGGAGACGATCTGCAGCCCGTTCCTGGCCAACCGCGCCGCCATGGCGCGCGAGTTCGCCAACACCTGGCGGCTGTATTCCTTGAACTCCGGCTGCAGGGCTTCCAGGAACGCAACGGCCTTGGCGGCAATCACGTGCATCAACGGGCCACCCTGCGTTCCCGGGAACACCGTGGAATTCAACTTCTTGGTGACCTCGTCGTTCTTGCGCGCGAGGATCAGGCCTCCACGCGGGCCGCGCAACGTCTTGTGGGTCGTCGTCGTCACGACATCCGCATGCGGAATGGGATTCGGGTAATAGCCCGTCGCCACGAGCCCAGCCACGTGAGCCATGTCGACGAAGAGGTAGGCGCCGACACTCTTGGCGATGGCCGCGAAGCGCGCCCAGTTGATGACGCGGGAATACGCCGAAAACCCGGCAACGATCATCTTTGGCCGATGCTCCTCGGCCAGGCGCTGCACCTCGTCGTAATCGATCTCGCCATTGTCGGGACGGATCCCGTACTGCGTGGCTTTGAACACCTTGCCCGAAAAGTTCACCTTCGCGCCGTGAGTCAGGTGGCCACCATGATCGAGGCTCATGCCGAGGATGGCATCCCCCGGCTGCAGCAACGCGAAGTAAACGGCGGCGTTGGCCTGGGAGCCCGAATGCGGCT